>Ga0315312_1000246_pt1 | contig 78365 bp, 97 predicted proteins | sample TDP7_MG_FD_203629 | JGI IMG/M metagenome (GOLD analysis project Ga0315312, IMG submission 203629) | Freshwater sediment microbial communities from Lake Towuti, South Sulawesi, Indonesia - TDP7 | ecosystem: Environmental > Aquatic > Freshwater > Lake > Sediment | place: Indonesia: South Sulawesi...
CCAATTTACGCTTCGAATCCAACAGACGATTTAGCCCTAATGGACTTGATAAATAGAGTTTTGTCTCCTAAAGAACTGATTGAGCTTATAAGAAAAAGAGAAAAATGAACCCTTTTGGAGCCCCGGGATAGATACATACCTTCGTTTAAATCCTTCGCGCTATGGGGCTTAATCGGTTTCATGCCTAGCGCACTTTATAGCCCTTTTTGCTCCCCTCTTAAGTCAAACAGGTGGTGCGGCCGCCTGCGCGCGCGGAAAACATTTTTCTTTCTTCAAAGAAGTGTTTGGCCTCTTTTATTTCCTCGGAGTCCAGACCTGTGGCGGTTTTATAAATCAGTCTGATTGTCTCTTCGAGAGAAATCCAATTTACCTTGAGCAGAACATCCTTGACCTCTTTTATGGTGCGCCATGGAATGTCTTTCTGAATGTTGGAAAAATCAGAATACTCGTTTATTTTGTAGTAGTAAAACCTGCTCTTCTTAAGAAAAAGTTCTGAGGGTGTGCACAACAGACATATGAGTCTCTTGTTTTTCTTTCTTGCTGCTTCTATTCCTGCGTCAATCATTCGGGCAATCTGATTTCTGTTCAATCCAAATTTAGTATGTGGCGAAATATCCGAAGTAAACTTGACTTCAATCAAGACAAGGAGATCATTGGTTTCGATGGCGAAGTCAACTTGAGTGTCTCCCTCCAAACTTTTCTTGTCTTTTGCTTGTTTTCTAATGTATCTGATTGGGTGGTGTTCTTGAACTTCTCTCCGCAGCCAATTCTGATACTCTTTAGGAGACGCTAATTCCTTCTCGAAGCATAGCTTAGTGTCCCCCTTCAACCGATAATCAACATCAACTTTTCGCAGTATTCCTTCTATGATTTTCTTTTGGGCTTCCTTAGACGTTTTTTCCAGTGGTGCAAAGGTGTAGAACGTAATCAGTTCCTCCGCCTTATCATACTGATTATTTGCCTCTTCCAGAGAGCAAGTCTTTCTTGCTTGGTCAGCTTCAGCTATCCAAGTCTTGTACTTCAAAACTCTGGCTTCGGACAACATGTTTTGGGCTACATCGTCGTAAAGAAATCTCAAATTCGGTCCCTGCAAAATTCTTTCATTCTTTCTCTCTTATTTCACTATCGGGCGCATCATAGCGCGCGTAGACAGCTGGGGAAGGAAACAGGTTTGCCATAGTTCTAGTCCTCTGGGGTGAAGGCAACTAATGCGCTGAGTATCTTGGCTTCGGGTGCTTTCTCTAGGAAGTTGTTTAGGTCGACTTTGTTTAGCAATATGGCAAGGTAGGCTCTGGCAGTTAGTTGGTAGAGGGGAACCATTAGGATCATCTTCTCGGCTCTCTCTTCTCCGTATTTTTCTAGATAGCCCTGGTCTCTTAGGGCCCTTACTTTGCGGTTTATTACGTGGTAGCGGACGTAGGCAAAGTCCCTTTCGGCTCTTACCTTTCGCCAGATTTTGTAGGTGTTTAGGGGTCCTTGCAGGGCGAGGATCCAGAGAATTGCCTTGTTGAGCCTTGCTTCTCTTCCCTTGAAGATGCTGATCCTCGCCATTTCTCCATCGTTTTCCCACCATTTTCGCAGCAGTTTGAGGATTTAAGGTGTGAATGTGCCGGGCGGACAAGAGGGAGACCCTTCGATGAAAGTATTCTGGATACTGTCCTTTGGAGGGCCCTTCAGAGGATACTATCCATTGGAGGGCTTCGCAAAGGATACTATCCTTTGGAAGGGGCAGAAAATTCTTGTGGTTTTGGTGCAAATAGCCTAGGGGTGAGGCTGATGGTGGAGTTCATCATTAAGGTGAACCAGCAGAGGACGGCTTACATTCCTAAGGAGATCATTGAGAACTTGGGTTATGACTGGTTTTTAGTGCCTGACACTAGGGCGGCAGTCATCTACGCTAGACGGTGCGACTTGGAGACGGTGATCAAGAGCGTTGAGGTGATTTTAGAGGGGCTTAGGCTGAGGCTGGCCAACCAGCATAAGGGAGGTGCTGAACTTGACCTCTAAGAATTCCGGTGAGTCCCGAAAGCTCTGGGTTAATTTTCCAGTTACGGGGGAGCCTCTCGACATCTACCTTGAGCTGAAGGGGAGGGGCATCGTCCATAGCACGCGGGACGCTTTCGTGCAGGGCCTCAGATGTCTTCACGCTAGGGTGGTGGAGATGGACCTTAGGGTGGCTCAGCTGAAGGCGTCACAGAGATTGAATGAGGATTTTCGGGGCCGCTAGGAGGATATGGCTTTTGAAGGCGGCGAAGCAAAAGGCTGGAGATGATTTTGTAGGTAAAAATTCCTGTAAAAAACTGTTTTTACAGCATACTAGGGACATGGCCCTATTGGCTTTGGACGCTGGCTACTACCCGGCCAGGGTGGCTAGATTGCTCCATGTTCCCCGTCAGCTTTTACATTATCACATCAAAAAATGGCTTCGGAAAGGCTGGATTAGGCGGGATTTGAAGACTGCTAACGTCACTCTTTACAGACTTGATCCACAGGTAAAAAAGAAGCTCACAGGGGGTGAGATTTTTGCTTATAAGGGTGTGAGGCTGCATGCGTTTAGTTTGAAGTTTCCTGTTGTTGAGCCTCCTGTTAGGGCTGTGGATTGGAGGAGGGTTGAGGTGGCTAATTGGACTAGGCTTGTGGGTTGTGAGGGTGGCTTGACGGTGGAGAAGACTACTAGGCATGTGATTGTTCATGCTGATGAGGTCTTTTCTGAGGATCCTTACGAGGCTACGTTGCTGGCTACTTTAGAGTGTTTGAGGTTGGCTAGGGTTCTTGAGGAGAAGTTTGGAATGAAATTGGGCCCGCCTAAGCTGCTTAGGAAGCCCCATTATGGGGTTTATGATCCCATGGCCCGCTGGCTAACGGAGTTCATGGAGTTCAGTGACGATGTGGGCAAGATAGACCGGTCTGAGGGCCATCCGGAGAGAGATTACTACTATCCCGGCTTGGCTAAGGAGTATCTCCTGATGCCATTGAGAGTGCTGGGTTTGACGGAGGACGTGGCCCAGGTTAAGGAAATTCTTGCACTCTTAGGGGATAACATGGAGATTTTCGGGAAGGCTATGCATGAGCACATGGCGCTGATTAAGGGTCTTCAGGGTGTTGCTCACCGCATGAATGAGGCTATCCTGGAGATGAGAAGCCTCAGAGAGAGATTGGATGGTGAAGGACATGCCGGTTAAGAAGTTGACTGTGGCAAGGGGTGCCAGCGTCAGCCACGATGACGAGAGCTGGGACCGGGTGTTCTACAGCATAGAGGCCGAGGTGGACGAGGCCGAGTTGCAGGTGGCTAAGGCTGAGCTTCAGGGCATGATTAACGCTTGGATTGTGGACGCCCTAGCCCATCCCTTGATCCCCGTTTCTAAGGCTGAAGAGGTGGAGCAGATTCCACGCATCGACTTGGCTGAGTTGGAGGAGCTTCCATGGACCAACTACCAAACGAAGCAGCCGGCCAAGCCTGGGGAGGCTGGATGGATCTTCTCCAACGCTGAGGGGGCCGAGGAGCTGGTGAAGGCCTTGGAGGCCAAGGAGGGGAAGCTGGAACTTGCGGAGTACATCTTCAGGTTCAGTGGAGATAAGCGGTTTATCAGTCGTAGCCCAGTGAAGGCAAAGAAGAACCCTGGTAATGGTTGGGAGCGGAGGGACCAGTCTCTCAAGAACGTCAAGGAAGCAGGGGAGAGGTTGAGTGGGCAATGAGTGTTTCAGCTTTTTGTAGGGACTGCAGAAAAACCGGGCGAGAAGTAGAAGAGTGTAGGATTCGTTTAGTGCAGTTTAGCGTTTATGGAAGAAAGTGTCCCCGAGAGGAGCCCAGCGAGCTTAAAACACTCGCCGAATTAGAAGGCGACCAATACCTGGAGATCCCTTTAGAGCTGATCTACTGGAAGGAGCCGATACGGGAAGTCTTCAAGCACCAGGATATAGTGGACATGGCTAGTAGCCTAAGGCTTCATCAGCAGATAGAGCCCATCGTTGTCAAGCCTCTAGACGAAGATGGTCGATACGAGGGTGTAATCGGTAGGCTAAGGTATGAGGGAGCCAAACATGCTCACCTGAAATCCATCTTGGCTAGGGTGCGTCAGTTCAATTCGCTTAGGGAGGTCCGAGAGTGGCAGCTTGTGGAAAACCTGCATCGAAAGCAGCTCACGGAGCTGGAGATGGATGAGGCGTACAAGGAACTCTATGATCTGATCAGGCAGGAGCGAGGGGGAGTCTATGGGGAACATGTTGTTAAGGAGATGGCCAAGAAGATTGAGCAGCTCACTGGCGAAGGGCCGTCCGAGAAAACCATCTGGAAGCGCATACAAATTGCTGAGGAACTGCCCGACCGCGTTAAGGAGACCCTGAAAAGTCTCCCCGGGGAGAGTTTTGGGGCAAAGCATGCTGAGCAGCTCCTAAGGCTGAAGGATGATCCAGACAAGCAAATGAAATTCGCTGAGGAGTTTGTGGCCACCGTAATCAAAGGAAAGCCTATGACCGTTAAGAACCTCAAGAGAAAGGTTAACAATCTATTCAAGCCCCAAAAGCCAGAGAAACCCATCTTCACGTGCTTCTTCTGTGGAGCAAAGCTGAGCGAGGAGAAGCTGACAAAGAGGATCAAAGAAGTCGAAGAGGACCCCACCCTCTACAGCATGGTCAAAGAACGGTATGGGGAGGTTTTCATTAGTGAAAAAGGAGAGGATGGTTGACTATCGAACTGTCTTGAAGGCCTTGGAAGAGGTTAGAGGGTTGGATTTCATCCAGCTCCTAAGCCTTTTTGGTGAAAGGGGCGAAAGGGCGTGGGAACTGTTGAGGGAGAACCGGGTTAAACGGTATACTTTCCAGCCTAGCGGGAGGGTGGTCTGGATTGTGGTGGGCAGAGAAGGCGACCACCTTGTCTATCCGGATGCTGGGTACTGTGGCTGCGATGACTTCTACTTCAGCGTGATGGAGGGAAGGGCCCTGGTTTGTCAACACCTCATAGCTCAGAGATTGGCTGACAGGCTAGGTTGGTTTGACGGGGTGAAGGAAAGGGACGACCTCTTCGACATTTTGATGGGGGAATGGCGGCCCCCAAAACAAAAGCGTGTTTTAGTCGTGATGGGAGCGGTGAAAGCGGTTGCCTAGAGTGATCGGTTTCAGTCTTGAAGAGCTCTATAGGCCCTTGGTGGCCCGTGAGGTGACGCAGACGGTTAGGCTAGACAGGGGAAGCAACTACTATCAGGTGGGCCAGGTTTACCGGGTTTGGTGGATGCCTAGAAGTGTCAGCAAGGGGCATCTTATTGGTTTGGTCTCGGTCGTTGACATAGAGAGGAAGGCTATTGACCATCTTACAATGGATGACGCCCTTAAGGGAGGCTTCAGGGGTACCAAGGCCTTGGAGAAGCTGAGGGAGGCCCTCTCGTTTTGGTACGACGATCCTCACGCTAGGTTCTTGGTCATTAAGTTTGTTTGGTTGGAGGAAGAGGAGGTTGAAAAGCGAAGGTAAGACTGTGGTAAAGGATGGTTCCAAAACGCCCGCATTTGATGAGTGTATCTTCGGCTTAGGTGAATGCCCGGTCAAACGGTATTTAGCCATGCTGAAGCAGGAACAGGAGGCTGCGCATCTAGCTGCTTTTTGTCGGGCCTGTGTTTGGGTGAAGGCCCTTAAGGCGGTGGACTGGTTTGAGAAATAGGAGTAAACTCATTGCGTGTTACTTCTTTCTTTCCCATCGATTGTTGACTAAGGCTCCTCGGCTTCGGTCCTTGATCCGGCGGCTGGATGAGAAGGTGATTAAGTGAGCAGTGCTGAAAGCAAAGAGTTGCCGTTGTGTCCCATCCGTCGTGCCACATGCATCCGCGGCGTATGTGCTTGGTGGATTAAGGATTTGGAGGTTTGCGCGGTTGTAAGCTTGGCGATGAGCCTGAGGGTTCAAGCTTTGCGTTAGAGGTGAGAGAGATGAAGATTGACGAAGCGATAGCCTTAGCAAACCGGGTGTTGGAGGAGATTCGTCCTTTTTGCGAGAGGTGTGAGGTTGCTGGATCCATAAGGCGTCGAAGGCCTGAGGTTCGTGACATTGACATTGTTTTGATTCCTCGTCCCTTAATGTGGCAGCGCATCATTAACAAGCTGGTTGAGAAGGGAGCCAAGGTAGTCATAAGGGGCTCGAAGTTGGCTAGGGTCGTTTTAGAGAGGGTTCAGGTCGACCTTAATGTGGCTTCGCCAGAGAATTGGGGAACTATTCTCCTCATTCGTACTGGTTCCGCCTACCATAATATTAGGCTTATGAATAGGGCTAGGAGTTTGGGGCTGAAGTTCAGCGCTGCTAGAGGCATTATGAAGGATAGCAAGGTTGTGGCTAGCCGAACTGAGGAGGAGATCTTTGACGCCCTCGAGATGGATTACCTGGCCCCTGAGGATAGGGAGGCAGGTGCTTGAAGCTTCGCCTTTCAGAGGATTTTGTTATAGACACGGAGGATTTCATGAGGGAAGGCATTAGGATCACTTTTCTAGGCGAAACTGGGTTTGGGAAGAGCTATGGTGTGGCCGTAATTGTGGAGGACGCCCTTGAGCAAAACACCTTAGTCATGATTGTGGAGCCTTTGGCTGAGTGGCACACGCTGAAGGTGCGCTATCCAAACATTTGTGTTGTGGGTGGCGCCTACGCTGATCTTCCGTTGAATGTTGAGTTTGCCAGGGAATACGTCAGGGCTATGCTTGAGTATGGCATTAGCATGGTCTTTGACCTAAGCGATGATGCTTTCACGACCGACTTGGAGCAGCAGACCTTTGTTATGCACTTGAACAATGCCCTTTACAAGTGGAACCAAAAGTACCACAGGCCAATTGTGGTGGTTTATGAGGAGGCGGACATGTGGGCTCCTCAGAAGTGGGATAGGGTCACGAAGCCTGTTCTGATTTCTACATCGAAGATTGCTCTTAGGGGTCGTAAGCTCGGTATATCCCCGATCTTCATTTGTCCTAGGCCTGCTGAGATCGCGAAGACGCCTCTAAATGAGAGCAATGTACGTTTCTTTGGTCACCTCAGTGGGAAGGAGGATGTTCGTGCGCTGGAATGGTATCTCAAGGGAAGCGGGATCGAACCTAAAGATTTGGAGAGTCTGGATGTTGGGGAGTTCATTGTTAAGAGCAAGCTGGGGACCAAGAGGATTCGTGTTAGGCCACGCTTAACTCCGCATGGGGCGGATACGCCTGTCATAAAGCCTGTTCCCGCAACACCTCAGCTGAAGGAAGCTGTTTCAAGCCTTGCTAAGGTAATAGAGGAAGCGGTGGAGAGGTCCCGTAAGGAAACTTCCACGATCACACAGCTTAGGATGGATGTTGCTAGGCGAGAGAAGACGATTCAGGATCAGGCCAGGGAGATTGAGCGGCTGAAGGCTGCTTTAGAGGTTGCTGGCATTATTAAGATTGAGCCTCAGATGATTGGGGACCTTTCGGCAATAAAGAGGGAGTTGGATGAGAAGTATGGTGTGATGATTAGTCGGCTTGAGGAGGAGGTTCGGAGGCTGAAGGTGGCGAGTGGAACGCCTGCTGCGCCTTTGGCTTCTGTTCCGACTGTTCCTCAGGGCTTCATTAAGGATCGGTCTTCTGTGGCGAATAGCCTCAGGGAGCTTTTGCAGTCAGAATATTGCTATGTGAAGATGGGCTTAACGCTCAGGGAAATCATGGAAGTTCTTCGGGAGAATGCTATTCCTCATAATCCTCATAACGTTTCTAACTGGCTTTGGAGTGCTGCTAAACGGGGTGAATTGGCGCGGAGGAGGGATGGGTTCACATACCGCTACTGGAAGAGGAGATAGGTTTGGGGCAGTTGAAACTTGCACGAAAACTATGTCATTTTTGATGGAAGTCTGAGAGGGTTGTTTTCTTGCCTTTGTTATCCAAAAGAAGCCTAAATCTAGCCTCTATGACACACTATTTCGAATGTCTTTCCCCTACATGAATAGCGGCCAAAAGTGCTCATATAAGATGGTCCTGGAGAAGGAAATTGTGCAGTGTGTGCAAGGAAAATCCGAAAAACCCGCACAGAAGCCTTCTAATAGGCGTAGAACTAGGGCTGAGAAGGTGGGCCGCCTCAAGTACATTATCCAGCGGATAGGGCGTCTGGAACAGAAAATCGATGGAATTGACTTTAGAACGCGCACGATGATGGCTGGTTTGCGTGAATGGATGAGTTTTGAGCCGGGCTACGTCCAGAAAGTTGCTTGTGAAGACGAGGTAGATATCAAAATCGTTACATGTTTGATTCAGAGGGGTGTAGGGGGTATGTTGCCTTCAGCCATTGCGAGGGATCTCTCTAAGTATGGCTTAAAAAGGTGGGATGTTACTCGTAGGATCCAGCACATGAACAAGAAATTGATGAAAGAACTAGGTCAAAAAGTGGCTGAAAAGAGAGGACATTATTGGGCGCCGACTAATTTTATCTTGGACGTTTGGAACGTTGAGAAAAGCGAAGAAAGCATTAAAATGTAGGCACATGTTTCACTAAATTTCGTTCTATGTGGTCACGCGCGGGGGGCGTTTACTAAGAAAATCTTATAAAAATATATAGTTCGGTACACTATTTTATCAATGAGGGCATTTTCTTTCTAAGCTTTTGATAAATATCTACGAATATCTTGGCTTCCTCTTTTATGTATTTGATTATTTCCTCATATCTCTCTTGTTTATATAACTCAGGAACCTGCACATTGGCTAGTTTCCCTTTCTTGAGAAGTTTATCATAGCCTCTGAAGTTGCCCTCATTTATCATAACAAGAACATGCTTCAAATCTATAAAGGCTCTATCGTAAACACAATGCAAGTCAAGACCTTTCAAACCATATTTTTCGGCTCTTTTACTCAAGAACATGAAGTCGAACAACAAGTTCTTTCCTACAATTATGAAGTCGAAAGGATTTTCGCAAGTCAGAAGAGGCATCACTTTCTCAATTATTTCCTTTTCTGAAGACCCCCATTCTTTGAGTATGTCTATTTCACCAATCGGTTCTCCAGTACGCCCAACCAATTTCTGAATTTGAATTGTAATAATCTTATCTTGTTCTGGGTTCAAACCAGTAGTCTCTATGTCAAAGTAGTGTTCTACCAAACTCGACACCCAGCAAGTCTTTTTACGAAAAGATACATTAATTTTTTCTTAGAGAAACATTGCAAGAATGCCAAAGAACCATGAAGGAATAAGCATTGAATTTGGAAATAGAACTTGTTCCTCGCACAGTTTGGTTTTCTCCCCTTCGCAACTTATTACCCAGAAAAGTGGGACAACATAAGAAACTAATTGATTCGCATCTCTGGAAGTTGTACGGAATCCTAGCTACATTAATCTTTTATGCGTATTCGGTTCTATCGATGAGTAAGGGAGATTGCGTTGAATCAAACCAGACTTATTCGTGAGCTCAATTCATCCGACCTCTTTGCGGAATGCAGCAATTGCGGCAAGGAGTTCAAGCTCGCTGATGCGATATTGTTTGATGGGCGCGGTGCATTTCCAGAGATTGCAGAAGACAGGCGCAGAGAAATGCTTGAGAAACTGAAGCTACAGATGGAAGAGCTCAAGAAAAGGAAAATATCTGCTGATGTCGGTGCTGAGCAGAAGGCAATAGAAGTAGGAATCGGCAAAATCATAGAGAAAATTGTTCCTGCATATATGAAGTTCAAGATACCACTCTGCGATTGCAGACCTCTGTTTGAGCCCATAGATTTCCTAGTCTTCAACGGCATGAGCAAGATGAAGGTAGACTCTGTAACCTTCCTAGAGATCAAGACGGGCATTGCTGGACTCAACCGACACGAAAGGATGGTACGAGACGCCATCAACGACAAGAAGCTGACCTACAGGGTGATGTGAATGAGTACCGACCTCGTGAGAATGTTCCAATCCTTTAGAACAATCCTGTGCGTCTGTCCTTGCTGCAGTCAGCTTATGCGTTTGAGCGACCTACGTCTAAAGTACAAAGGTAAAGCACCTCGCACATGGCTCGACACCTACGACACGAAGCTGAAACGACTTCAGATACAGGAAGAACAGTTTGACGAGGAAGAGAGCAAGATCAGAGAGGCTGCCCACGAACGGGCACGCAAGAAAGTCCCTAGACTGATCTGCAAGTGCATTGATAAAGGCATAGCTCGCTTCAAATACAACCCTTATGACATCAAGATATTGCTGCATCCAGTGGACTTTGTAGTCTTCAACGGCCTAAACGATGGAAAGAAACTCAAAGACATCACCTTTCTGTCCAAAGGAACAAAAGACCCCAGTTTGAGCCAGATCCGCAACTCATTGATCACAGCGTTAGACAATGAACGATATGACTGGCACGTAGCCAGAGTCTCCGTAGAAGGAAATATTGAGATCGAATAGACCGAATGTGTCAAACACTGGATGACTTGCCAAACAAGAGGAATGTTCATTGGTAAACCTTAGGTTCTATGGCGGAGTAGATGAAATCGGAGGAAACCGTATCTTGGTAGAAGACAAGGATACGCGGATTTTCCTTGATTTTGGCATGAGCTTCTCCAAATGCGCACAATTTTTCGAAGAGTACCTAAAACCGAGGTATTCCTGCACAGGATTGAAAGATCTTCTGGCACTGAAACTCTTGCACTTTGTTGAGGGGATCTACAGACCTGACCTCTTACATCTACTGGGAAGAACCCCACACTCTCAACCATCCATCAAAGGCGTGATTCTTTCACATATCCATCAAGACCATTCAGCATACATCTCGCTCTTAGATCCGAAGATTGCTGTCTACTGTTCCGAAGTAACCAAATGCTACGCCAAGTGTTCGATCGAAGCAGGTCACAGATGCTTGGAAACAGAGGTGTTTAATTTCAAAGAAAGACCACTGGTTGACACAAGAGCGCAGGCTATTCCCAGACGGTTCAACCCGCTAGACAACGAGAGACCAGTCGACATAGGCTCAATCAAGGTGAAACCCTTCACGGTCGATCACTCAGTACCCGGAGCAATGTCATTTTTGATATATGCTTCAGACTCGACAATAGCCTATACTGGTGATCTCAGGCTCCACGGTGCCCATGGCGATCTTACCAAAAGGTTCGTGAATGAAGCTGCGAAGGACGATGTGGACATCTTACTTTGCGAAGGAACTCGGATTGATGAACAGGAGAGTTCGTCCGAAGAATATATCACTGAGAATGCGAGCAAAGTGATCACTGGCTGTAGGGAACTGGTTGTCGCCGACTTCGCGTACAAGGACCTAGATCGCTTTCTGACATTCTACAACATCGCTAAGAACAATGACAGGAAGATTGCCATTTCAAAAAGGCATGCATACCTGCTCAACGAACTGTCGAAACTCCCAAACGTCAAAAACGTCCCCTCATTAGATGATGAAAACATCCTCATCTACCTCGACAGGAAGGATACCGGCCAATATAGCCCGTCTGATTACATCAAATGGGAACGCGACTTTCTTAGTCGGTCAAACACCCGCGATGCGGACTGGATACATGACCATCAAGGCGAGGTGGTAGCGTCCCTGACGTTTTTCGACATAAACGAGCTGATCGACATACAGCCAAACCCGGGGAGCGTTTACATTCACTCGTCCTCCGAACCCCACAACGAGGAGCAGATAATAGATCAAGCACGATTAGACCGTTGGCTCAGCTTCTTTGGACTGGACAAGTACCATTTCCACGCTTCAGGTCATGCAAGTGGCCAAGAGATACGAAACATCATTGAAACAGTCAATCCCAAAAAAGTCATTCCTGTACATACTGAGAAAGCAGAGCTCTTCCAGACTCTGCATGCTAACGTTGAAAGACCGCGACTAGAAAACTTCTAAACTCATTTGTGACGAAGTAAATATAGAGTTCAACAGATACTAATTCATTGGTTAGACTATACTTTTATGTACTTACGGCGTTTAGAGAATTGTGCAAGTCTTAAATTGAAATGCCGAAAAACATGGATAAGGGGGGATCACATGACTGAGAAACGAATACATGCAGTGCATGACAGTGATCTCGAAAATTTGCTGCAAGGTCTTAACTTGCTTGACGATCTGCGAGCAGGCAAAATAAAATGCAATGAATGTAAATGTGAAATATCCGAGGAGAATCTCGGTTTTCTTTATCCCTTCGAGGGAAAGATAAGAGTTTGTTGCGATAAACCAGCCTGTTTCTACAATGCTGTAAACAAGGTTAGTGTGGAAACTCCCAAAGGTGAGGGAAGTTTATGAAAAAGGTCATCTTGAGCAAGATTAGTATTTTCTTGGACTATCTTATGGCTTTCTTCTTATTGGTCATAGCAATCGGCAGTTTGATTTTTCTATCTTGGAACCTCCTGTTGCAAGCTTTCGGAACTTTGGGCGGAACCATTTTATTCACTGCGTTCTTGATGTATCTTTTCAATAACATTCCTCATTTTCAGAGGATAAGCTCCTGTATCCTACGTGCTATATCATGGGTAAAAAAAGCTGAACTTGCGTCTGTAAGACTGGCTATCGAAGGAAATCTGAATGCGTCTCGCGATTCAATAAATCGTGAAGCACAGGGTGCAATGCCCTATCCTGTGAAAGTCGAGTGGGTAAGAGACGAGAATCCAGAATCCTTCGTTGATAAATACAAAGGCGAGGTTGTGGTAAGAATGAGGCACCATAAATATGAGCCTAGGAACCTTGCCTATGCGACAATGGAATCTGTTTCAAAGGGATTTCTTCCTACAGCACGAATCTACCTTGACGGAAAGGTGAACAAATCACTTGATTTTACTATGTCAAAGAAAATACTTCATGAGCTCAAAAAGAATGAAGCCCTTGACTACTTTCTTACCGAGGTAGTCCAACCAGAGTCAGACGATGCAGAGCTTAGAACACACTTAACAACATTGGAGAGACTCGATGAGGGAGGAATTTTTACAAGGCTCCTCGTTAGGGAATTAGTTGAGCTTGGACGAAGACTATATCCTAGATATGATGAAGAAGCACGTTCGGATACGCAAAAGCTAATGCAGTTTTTGAAGAAATTTACAGAAAGAAAGAAGGGCGAACATGATGACCTTAACTTCAGAGAGAAACAGATCAAAATCGCAGTAATGTTAGTTGCTGAAAGAGAGAAATTCTATGTGATGGGACCTGAACCATATAAGCAATGGGCCGAAAGTGTCGCCGAAAAAGGCTATGATACTCTTTATGTGCTTGCAGGTGGCGTTATGGTGGGTCCAGCGAGAATTGTCATCAAGGAGCTTGAAAAGTCGAGAAAACTAGAAATAATCAGGTCTGAAAGCTATGTAGCAAGGCATGAAGGCGAGTTGAAGGAAAATATTTGCAGCGTTTTCAAAATAAAACCTTCGTAACCCACGAATCCTGTTGTTTTATCCATGTGCAAAATAATAAAATACTTTGAAGGTTTACTCGGCCCCATGTGGTTGAGGTCTAGACACTCAGTAGGTTTATAATTGTTTGAGAACCACTTGAACTAGGTGATGTTACGTCAGTCGATGAGAGAACTCGTAGAACCCTTGAGAAGCTATTCAAGACGGTAAACAAGCCCTACACTTTAAAAGACGGAGGCATATTTGTCAGAAGAGGATCTTCAGATAGGCAGATAAAAAGGACAGAATTAGACGACATTTACGCCAAGAAACAATCGTCTTCACTTTATCGTTAATTCAAACTTCAATTAATAACGCATGTAGACTTAAGTCATATCTGTGCAGCTCTTCAATCACTAGCATTATCTGCATCATCTTGGAAAGCGGTTAGATTTTTGAACCCTGTTTCTCTTCTGAAACGTTCAATAACACTTTTTTCAGCCAGTTTCCGTGCATTTCTCTCTATGTAGGTTTTTTCCGTATTTCGTGCCAACGCTTTTGGGCGCTTTACGCTGAACTGAAACAATTTTCGGTTTAGTTCTGGGATATCCTCTGTTAAATCACGTAGAATTCCCTTTTTCAGTCCAGTCTCAATTATCCTCGCGCATAGTGCTGCACGTTCCTCATCTGTTAGAGCTGTAAAAGTTCCCATTTCTCGTTGAAGGACATTATAGATATCAGAGTATTGAAAGCCGGTGTATTCCTGAGGGCCTTTCATTTCAAGGCTGAGAACCTCACTAACATGTACCAGAATCGTGCACATGTGAGATGATGGAATTATGGGAGCTAATCGAATGAACCCTCTATGCGATTTTATTCCTTTGAAAAGCAGTTTATTCAGATTCTTGTCCTTGTGAATTCGCCCCGACAATAATTCTTTCTCTGTTTCTTTTTCGTCACCAAACAAACGCACTTCCCTCTTCCAAAGGTCGAAGCCCCACACGCAAATCGGAAAGTCTCGGCTGACAACCTCTTCGCGTATTTCTGGAGCGTTCAAGGCAGGTACGCACAAAACAAATTCTATTTGGAAAATAGTGTTGCCGATGACATTTTCGAGATTCTTCTGGTTTTTCAAAGTCTCTTGGACAGCTTTGAATGTGTCTTCAACAAGATTCTTGGCGTCAGATACTGAATGTTTGCATTCGACCAAGATCAGGCTGGCATTTTCAATTCGCAATAAAGCGAAGTCAAAATTCTTGATGTCCAGAGAATAGAGGGGTTCTAAAACGACTAGCTTGTAACCCGTTTGTTCATCAACTGAAGAACCAGGAACGAATATATTGGCACAGAAATTTACCAGTTCAAGGTGTTTTTTGTCATTTTCTGTTTCATCAATAATGGTATGCGTTTTCTTTCTTATCTCATCTTCAAAGATTTTGTCAAAAAGTTCTCGATCATGGGGCTTCAAGCTACTTCTAAAATCTTCGATGCCGATTTTCTTATTCCTCCTTTAACTCTAGACATGAAGCCTCGGGGTCGAAATTCTCTGTGATTACTCGATAAAATCGCAGAAACGAGTCAAAGGAAACTTTGCCTCGAGGTGCGATTATCATCTCTCGACTGCCCATGTCGATTGTAAAGATATTATTTTTATTATGATCAATGACCATTCCACTAAGTCTCAAAGAACCTTCAACTTGTGTATAATTGAAAACAGTATATCCTGTCCCGGCTAAAACGCGCAAGAGGGCTTCACTGTCGGCAAATTCAAGATCTTGGCTGAAGTTTATGATCCATGGAGTAAGTTTGGGTATCTCAAATGTCTTTCTTTCGGTCTTGATCGGAATCAATTGAAAATTCGATGTCTCTATTATGCGCCTAGAGATCAATACATCTTTTACAGCTATATCTATCAAGTTCAAAAGTAATTTTTTAGGTCTTATCCCTGTATCTTCTGTAGACCAAAGAGTGAAACATCCGTCATTCTTGACCTCATAGGTACCGATGTCAGGTATTCTGAAATGCATAACGCGTGGACGGACACCATAGTAGGACCCCAACTCCTCTAGCGCCTTAAGGCCGTCCTCACCGTGATACATTATCGTCTTTTTCGTTTCAGGTCTTACTTCACTTTTTCTTGCAAATTCAGGACGATATTTTGCAGTGAAGTAGACGCACTTCGCAAAAGGATGTTCTTCAAGAATTTTTTTCTTTAACAATTCAAATGTTTTCGGTCCTATGAAAAAATAGTAGAAACCACTCGCAGTTTGCGCGATTTGCCCGATTGTTTGTGCGATAACCCATTTTCTTTCTAATGTGAAGCATAACAGTAGCTTGCTTTCAGGGTTCAAATAAGCGTAAAAGGTCGCTAGCTTTTCATTCCCCGTTTCTTTTTCAATGTATGTTGAGAGTAACCTGCGGATCTGACCGAGTTTTTCGATTCTGATTCCATAGGATGTTAACAGCTTTTCTAATGAGAAAAATTTCTCTTGATCCCATGCGGAGAAGTCCGTCAGAAAGCAGGCTATTTTTAAGCGGGTAAAGGGCGGTAGCTCCTGCGCTAAGAGTTGGTCAACGAAACTTTCGAATGTATATTCTCGATAGGGGATTTTCATTGTTACCCCCAGTAAAGAACTATTTTCTAAACCATCTGTTATGAGAAAAAGATGAATAGTTAAAAGTATCGGTTAAAAGATCTCTAATTTCTGTTTGTCCTAGTAAAATCGTTATTCTTGAAAGGTTAGATCAAATCCTAGAACATATGGGCATAGGATTGGATAGTGCATGATTTTTTGGTCTTTTTTGCGTTTATAGTAGGCGGCCATTTTGATGTGGTAGTTTCCGATTGTGCCGTAAAGGTCCTTTCTTGTGGTGTTCCAGTCTACTCGCCTTCTTGCGTTATTGACGGCTGTGACAATTTCGATTTGTTCCGCTATCATGCCTTCGACGTCTTGATCACTGAGACTTGAGGTTGCCTTTTGTTCTCCTCGTTGTGTGTGGGAGTGGAAGTAGCCGACGTGTTGGAGTTGTAGAAGTTGTGGTAAGATTTCTTGCACCCTTGTTTCCCTCTTCCAGTTGGGCTCAGCTTCAGTTGGCTTTCTTTTTGCTGTTTGGTACGGTATGGCATACTCTACGACTATTCTGTTTCGAACGTTATATCCTAGGAGGGCGCCTAAGCACTCGTCTTTGTATACTTCGATTCCAGATAAGACAATGCCTATGAAGGCTTTATCAGAGAGAAAAATGTCCATGTTCTATCTTCTCGAAGAACTAAGCTTATCCCCCTGATTTTCCAGATTTCTTCTTAGGTTCCACATTTGCTGTAATGCCGTATTGTACAAGACCTTCCTTTATTGCGAGGTCCACGGTGTTTGGGGAAATTCCTTCATCAGAAGCTCCTGAAACTTCTACGCGTACCTTAAGCTTTGCTCCAGCGTTCACTAGGGGTTGGATAACTGCGTCGTGAAATTCCATCCATTTTTTCCAGTCTAGGTCGGCGGAGACAGCGACGGATTCGTATAGCTCTAGCCCTGGAGGAATTGGGCGTGAGGGTTCTCCTGCCCGAGGTGGTTTCTCCATGCCTTTGTCTTCTACTTTGGGAAGTGTTCCTAATAACTCATAAGCAAATTTTGGCCGCAGCAGATACGCGTCCTCTAGAAATTCTATGGTATCTTTGTCGAGTATGGCGCCAATCTTGATCGAATGAAATTCTCTTTTTTCTGCTGAGCCTCTGGCAAAGGCGAAGTGCCCTTCAGCTACGCCTTGAACTATGGTTTCCTTGAGGCTATCGATTGTTGGTATCATTGGAAGGTGCGTGAACGTTAGAAAAGAGTCCTTAAGCTCTTTAGTGGTTATTGCTTGTTTGTCTTCAGGCCACAATGCGAGGTCCTTACTAATCACTCTTGTGGGTCCTATTTTGGGTGCGAGTCGTTCGCGGATTGACAAGGTTTCCCATATGATGTCTGATATTTTCCTGTCAGCCCTTTGTATCTGAACACCCATATCAAAGAATTCAAGCTTGTCTTCAGGGGCAGGGGTGATTATGTAGCGATAGGTTCGCCAGACAGACTGCGCTAAGGCTTTTTCAGCATCATCGAGCATTTCATCCAGTTGCGTTTCTTGTGCTTCAGACAGCTTGTTCGCTTTTGCGTAAAGTCTCTCAACGTCTTTGAGGGCGACAAGTGTTCTAGCAGCTTCAGTCATTCTATGGCCTTCTTCAGGTGCAAGAAATACTACACAGTTCCGATAAGTGCGGTAAGTGGTGCCTCCTTTGATTATGTCTAGTATCTTTTGGGTTGTTGATTCTTTGGTGGTTTTTCCTATTGTGTCATCTGGGTTCATTACAACTAGGGTGAGTTGAGGCTGATCCGAAACGTCTCTGGGCTCGGAGGGAAAGGGCACTGTGCGGAACTTGCTTCCAGAGATTTGCTTCTGGATGGTGTCAAGGAGCACTTTTTCTACCTCTCCCTTGTCAGCTGCCGCTTCTCTTTCAGCCAAAATCATGTTCAGATTGGGGGTTACCGTGAAGCGAAATGTGTCGCCCTCGGCTTCTAGGTAAAAGAGTCCCGTAGAAGGCTTCTTTAGGAGTTGTATCGCATCTGGGATGAAGGCAGGTTCTAACCCTGGTTTGAGGGTAGCCAATCGGATGTTGGGAAGAGAGCCGGATGGTCGCCCTGCACCTCCGAAAGAATAGAAGAAGATTGCAGTTGCAACGCCCTCAGCTATGTGTTCTCTTTGGTATGTGAGGTTTCCTGACTCGTCGATTTTTTGGGCTCTTGCTCCAGTACCTGAAATGTCAGATTCAATTACTGCGTCGAATTGGCTTTCTGCGTGAAGTTGTTGCAATACTTCAGTTCTAAAATCTCTGACACCTAGTTTTGCTGATGATATGTGGATTAACGGGTTTGGGTCACTCTTGTAAAGCTCCGCCACCAGGATTGCCAACATTCTAAGGATTGCCCTAGTTCTCTGGAATTGAGGGATTGAAGACCATCTTTCGTTTATGACGTCAAGGAACTCGGGTTGGAAAGGATAAGCCCTCTCTAATTTTTCGAGGTACGAAGGCGTTGTAGCAGTCTGAGGAAATGACTCTTTATGCTCTCGGTAAAAGTCAAAATAGGCGTTGGCAGTCTTGCGGATTTCGCGGGCGTCCCCTGCGTCTTCGAAAAGTCGTCTCTTAACAATTTCGTAGATTTCTTCAGCTTCAGCGAGCCTTATAGGTTTACCCAGGCGTTTGAATATCTCAACGATTCTCCAATAGTCAGTTTCGTCTTCCCTCGCCATTTCTATGGTGCTGGCTTGTAGTGTGGCGACAAGAGCCGCTTTGGGAGTGTTGGAAACTGCTTCAGTAAGCGCTCGGAAGAACTCTAAAGTTTGAGCTGCTAAGCTTGTTTTTTCTCCTTCAATGCCTAACTCAATTGTTTTTGATCTTGTGAGAAATCGCAAGGCTTCGTCAATCAGAATAAGATTAGCATCATTTAGTGTTAGGACTTCCTCAAGCTTTTTGGCTGATGGAGCTGACCTTAGTTCGTCATTTTTTCGCAGAATATCATAGCCTTTTTGCCCACCCAGTTGCCAAGCAAGTTCTCCCCAAATTGTATGCCTTTTCGGTTCCCCTTTCGCTCCTTCTTCTCCGTGGGCTGGATCAAAATCCTCTCCAGAGAGTACAGCCACGTGAGCCTTTGGAACGCTTTGTAGTTCAGCTTCTTTTAGTAATTCATTAACGCCTGGCCATTTAGCAGCTTGTTTTCCATTAAAGGCAAGGTGATAAAGGCACAGCAAGGCATGGCTTTTTCCTCCTCCGAAGGTTGTCATCAAGTCGGTGATGGGATGTGCTCCTGTAGGCTGGTCGTCAAGTCGTCTTAAAACTGAGGCTATGAGGCTTCTGAAAGCCTTGGTGAGATAGGTCTTGGCAAAAAATCTGTGTGGGTCTTGGTAGTCTGGCGCAGCAACACCTCTATAAACTCTGTATATGTTAACAGCGAACAGTGAAAGGTCAAACTTACCTTCCATGATGTCCTGATGTGGCTTGGCGACATCGCGCCAAGGACTTAACCTTTTTCTATCTGTCAATTATTTCACCTCATCTTTCATCATAAATTCATCTAGTGTTTTATCCTCACGGCGTCTGCCAGTTTCTGACACACCAGCAGCATGCCGGCCGAGAAGCCCGTCTAACAACTGCTTCTCCCTTGATTGTAATGGAAGAAGATTAGATAAAGCCTGTGCAACCCTCCAAAAAGTCTCATTTGTAGCTGCTCCTGAAGTTTGAAGATACTCATCAAGCTTGCTATGTTCTTGATCTACCCATAAATTCAGAGAGCGATGTATCATGTCAATTATTGGTGGCATGCTTCCATCTCGAGAGACATCGCCCAAGTTGTGAATGCCTTTGCGTTCTGCTGGACTAAGCAGGCGTACATATTCTTTCTCTTGCTTGAGAAGTTTGTGCGTTTTTAAAAGAGCGTCAGGTTCAGCTCCGACTGAGCGAGCTAGTTTAAGGGCGTCGTCGTAAGGAATTAATATTTTTGAACCATTAGAAACCTTTTCATTCTTTGATTTGTCTTCGATGTCTGCTTCCACTTCTGCGCCTTCTTCTGTTGTAGCTTCTTCACGCGACTTTGACTCGAAAGCCCACTTCCAGAAGGCATAAAACCTAGTTTCAGGATCAACGTTTCCTAACATCGCCAAAGCATGGTCTGCAACAACCTCACGAGTTTTATCTAAAAATTCGGCGGTTTTGACGGCTTCTCCGGTAACCTTCTCCACTTTTTCATAGCGACCAAAAACTTCCATTGCGGGGCCAATAGCAGAGAGGAGGGCATCAGCGCCCTTAATCCCTTGGCTGAGGAAAAATTCCAACCTTTCTTTAACACGAGTATCTAGCTCGCTTTGTACGGTTTTCCAAGAACCTATCCCAGCGTGGGGACTGCGTTTTCGACAGATAAGCCAAACACTTGAGGCCAGCACAGCACTTTCATGAGCACGTAGGCGTGACGGTCGTTCTGTGTGTAATGGCCAAGAGGAGGTAACGGTGAACCCTGCGTTTATCAAGGCTGTTATAAGTGTTTCCCAGGCTGTGGTGGTCTTGTGTGCGAAGAGTATTGCCAAAAGACCTTCTGGCTTGAGAACGCGTTTCATCTCTTGAAGAGCCTTTGTCATTTCCTGTTCGAAAAACGCCTTATCTTTGATGCAGAGTTGAGCTCGAGCATCTGAGGCTAGTAGCGACCATTTTCGCACCAATGAACTATTTTGTATGATTTCGAAACCTTTTGGAGTCAAAGGAGTGGTGAACAGGCTAGGATAGAGAGGACCTATCGTTCGCTTGAGCCAAACGTAGAAGAAATCACTTAGATCTGAATAGGGTATTTGGTCGTAGTATGGAGGGTCGGTTATAATATAATCAAAGAATGAATCGTCATATGGAAGTTTAGTGGCTGTACCTTGCTGCACGGTGGCGGGAAAAAGAGGAATCTCTGAAAGTTTTTTCAATACTTCCACGGTTTTATTTAGTGCATAACTCCATGTTCCAACCCGTTCACCAAAAGGATTAGCCTCTGCATAATCCCATCTAAAAGCGATCGCCTGCCCCTCAATAAAGGCTGATATCATGTGTTCAAATAGCCAAGTAGAAGATGTGGTCAAGTAATGAGCCATTGAGTCCAATGTGAGCCCGAGATAGGTCACAACAGCTGTCGAATATTCGGGATCCTGAGTTTCGGAAAGAATCTTGTTGTAACATTCTTTGACTAGCCTGGAAAAGGTGACTAACGCTAGTGCTTGGCGAGAGTTAAACAAATCGCCCCATTTCTTCAAGCCATAGTTCACTGTTTGTAGATGAACGAAAAATGCGCCAGAATCCGAACCACACGGAGTTGCGATTTGCTCACTTGGTACAAGGGGCACACTGGCGTTGTGTTTAGATTCCAATTCGCGCAAAACTTTTTCAGCCCCTTCAAAAAAGACCATATCTTCCTCTCTTGCGACGCGATAAATCTTCGATGGAGAATCTCCTTTAGTCATTACAATTGCCATTAGACGTTGACCCATCTGTCCAGCCATGGCTTCGCGCCTAAGAAAAGCAGATTTAAAGCCCTGCTTGCACACAGGACACTGCACACTTCCGTACTTCATAGTGCCCTCTTCTAAATTGAGATCTGTTAATTCGTTCGTTGCAAGATCAATTTGCACTTGTTTTCTCTCTTTGGAAGGGATTATTCTCAAAGCAACTTTTCGATTCGGTTTGTCAACAATCAAGGTTTTTCGTATCAACGGAATCTCTGCACCACAAGCACGGTTAGGGCATTTAACTGTTCTAGCCCATAGATAGGCCACAGGGATTTTACCATCAGGGTCATTTGGATAGAACTGGCCGATTTGCTTATTCGCCTCTTCCAACACTAGTTTTCCCCATCGTTCTATGTCATATGCCAAACGATTAGAGACAACTTTCTTATACTCTCCTTCAAGGTTCCTTTGTTTTGAGTGCACATTAATTGGAGTTCCTAACTTTTGTGGGTAATTTAATAAGCATAGTTCCATGAGCACTGCAACCGGATTTAATTCTAGAGCATGAGCCTCACATCCCATCCGCAGTATTTCTAGAGGGATCGCTCCACCCCCTGCAAAACAGTCTAGAATCTTCGGTCGCTGTCCGCCATTGTTCTTCAGGATAAGGTGCCGGGCCTTCGTAATGAGCTGTAGATTATTTGATGTCTCCCATGAGCAAAATTTGATTAAGAATTGAAGAATCTTCGCGAATTCCTCTTTGCTACTTGGGGCAGGAAGCAAAGAACCAAGCAATGCCGCGCGACATGCCACTATTGGTCTTCCAGCCCACCAAACGTGAAGGTTCTTTATATGCCCCTGACGAACATTCTTTTCGTGTACACTTTCCAATGAAATCTCCTTTAGCGGTAAGAATTCTTCAATAAATTTACGACCACTCATGCAAGCACACCTTCTTCCTTAACACCCTTAAACTCAGGACGTTTGTTTCTTTGCTCTTTTAATTTCCTCACAATCCTCTCAAACTCTTTGGCAGATGGATTTCCTTGGTGTCTCCAGACAAGGGGATAATATTTTGGCCTGGGCGGCTCCATGCCGCTAGGACCCGTGTAACTAAAGCTTTTGAAAGAATGGTATTTGAGGAGTTCTCTCACAGGTTTCCACTCACTCAAGGATTGTAGGCATTTAGGTAATGCGGTAAGGTTTGCTAGGTTGGTGAAATGATTCGGGTCCCAGACGCTTCGTTCATATATGTGGCACACATAAAAATTAACCACTCTTCTCCTGTCTTCTCCCAAAGCCATCCAAAAAGCGTGGCTTGCAGGTTGGTTATCCCAAAGGCGTATACCATCTACTACATCTCCTCGTTTTTCTTTGATTCCTTTCTTCCTCCTAGTCTGAGGATAAACGACCTGAATTTCTTTATACACCTTGGGAGAGACCCACCATGAGTGCTGAGACACAAGATCCATTATGGGTTTTAATCCCACATCTTGTAAGTCATGTTCCAAAAGTTCCTCTAAATCTAGTGGATTACTAATCTTGACCATAGATTTCACCCTCCTGTGCCGCCTTCTCAATCGAATCTACAGAGACAATGTACCTAACTATCTCCTTTTCTTCAACAACTGGCAAGCTCCTCACCGGGTCTTGAATAAGCTTCAGTTTGGGAGAGGATTTCGCATGAAAAACTACGTAAAGCCAATAGTTATCACCAAAGCGTCCAGCCATCTGCCACTCGTTGGGCGTTAGCCATACGCCTCCTACTGCAGCCCTACCCTTTACCTCTATGTAGCGGATTTGGCCATCTGGACTTTCGGACCTTACGTCGAAACCCAGATTCTCGTTCGAAACATTGAATGGGTTGCGTCCAGCCATTTTTTCGAAATCTATGACGAAATCCATGGCTGCCACCTCCACTTCTTCATCTCGGGCCATCTCCGCCGCTTCTCCTTCCTTCGGCATTGGAAGCAGCAGCGCCATTCCCACAAGTTCGGGGCGCCCGAGACTCAGGTTCTTTTCGAGTTCAATTTCCTTCATTCGCCTCTGAAGCCGTTCTTCAAGGTCTCGCTTCCTCGTTTCTTCTTGTCGGATTGCCATAGTCATATCTTGGCCTTGGCTCAGCTGGCGCTTGTACTTCATTAGCTTGTGTTGCGATTCGGCAATGAGCGAATTCAGAGATATCTCCACATGCTTTTTCGCAAGCGCTAGGTCTCTGCTTCGCCTAGCCTGCATCTCCTCCAGATAAGGGCGGAATATGCGGTCATAGCCCCACTGCAACAATGACGATTCTTCAACCTGAACTGGATTACTTGATCTATAATCCGCAAAGTCAGCGGGCTTGCAATCAAGGAGAAGAGAAGGATTGACCCTTGTTGGCTCGCTATCTGGAGACACTTCAAGAGCAACGAGCCTCTCACCTACAATTATGCCTCGACCGTCATGAACGGGAACGCGGAAGAAGGCTGCCACGGATTCCTTCTTTCGGTCAGGGTCGTAGAAAGCCGCACCGCTCCTAACATCTACCCCGTAAAGGCTCAACACTCGGTCAACCACAGCCTCGAAGAGCGGGTGCCCCGGCCCCATCAGCTCTGCCTCCGCATGCCGTTTGAGGTCTTCTTTATGGAACGTTAGCATTTTGTACTCCTTGTCCACCGGGCCAAATCTTCTTTTGAGTTCAGGAGAAACTTGCCTTAGTTCAAAAGGCACCCTTTCGATCCTTAGGAGGCCGTCGGAACGTCTTTCCACCCTTCCCCCTAGAGCTTGGAAGACCTCCATGAAGAACTTCTCAACGTATTCTGGCATCAGCCGTTGTTCCTTCGCTCTTATAGACTCCGCTTGTAGGCTCGCAAGGTCTATGTGCTGAGTTGCTAGTCCGAGAGTCGTGGCTTCTTCAAGCGCACGCTTAACCTTCTCAGGCGAGAAGCTCTTCTCCACATAATCCTTAACATCTTCCCATGTACGCTGCTTCGCCAAGGCCTCTCTAAAAAGCTGGTCAAGCCTAGCACCTGGAATGACTTCAGAAATAACGTCGTAAACTTTGTCTGTGCCAAGGGCTTTGCGGATCTCATCCATTTTTTCAAGGAGGCGCTTCATAACATCGCCTTCTCTCGTGTCCTCCGCCACCATATTGAATATGATCACATCCTTAGTCTGACCGTAGCGGTGGATGCGGCCCATCCTCTGCTCCAACCGGTTGGGATTCCAAGGTATGTCATAGTTAACCATGACCCAGCAGAACTGAAGGTTTATGCCTTCTCCTGCTGCCTCGGTGGCAGCCATAATCTGGGCACCCTCAGGGTCCTTGAATTCTTTTTCAGCGTACAGACGGGTGCCAGGAGTTACTGCATCACCCAACCTCATCTGCCCATGAATCTGAGTCACCTTGAAGCCCCACTTTCTGAATTTCTCAATCAGGTAATCCAGAGTATCGCGGTGCTCTGTGAAAACGAGCAGTTTTTTGGTAGAGTCGAAGAAACCTTGCTCAGTTAGGAGCTCTTTCAATCTGAGCAGCTTGGTCTCCTCTTCTGCCTTTTCGCCTTCCTTGGCAAGCTCTATGAGCTTGGCAAGCTCGTTGCACTCCCATTTAAGTTCCTCCTTAGTCTCGGCCACTGTGAACCTTTCCAGTTCCTCCTCAATTTGCCACTGCTCCTCTTCTGGTAGTTCCAAGAAGTCTTCGGGCAGTTCGAGCCTTTCTCCAAGCTCTTCCAAATGCTCCTGTAGAGAGGAGAGGCGCTTGTGCCGACGTTCTAAAGAACGTCTTATTGCACGTGTACTTGATGCCAGACGCCTTTGCAACAAGGCCAATGTAAAGCCCAGCAGTCGGCCCCTCTCCCCCATGGCCGCAGCTCTCTCAGACTGCTTTTCCACGTATTCTGTCACGGCATCGTAGAGTTCTCTCTCAGCAGAAGAAAGCGTGAATGCAGCAGTCTTTACATAGCGATCCAGAAACAGCGGATGTCCGTTAAAATCAACCATCTCCTCCTTTATTCGCCGAATGAAAAGCGGCATGTCTTTGTTACTCAAAGCAAGCATGAAGCCCCGTGGGCTGTCAAACATTTCTTTATCTAGGAGGCGCATGAGCAAACGGAAATTGTCTGGGTCACCTTTGTGGGGAGTGGCTGTGAGAAGCAGGAAGTGGTCGCATCTCTCAGAGAGCAGGTCACCAAAACGGTATCTTCCAGTTTTCTTCACATCCTCACCATATATGTAAGCTGCCATTTTGTGGGCTTCGTCGACCACCGCCAGATCCCAACGAGCTTCCTGAAGGGTTGGAAGGACCTCTTCCCGCTTGGCGAAGTCAATAGAAGTTATGCATTGTGAGTTTTCGGCCCAAACATTTCTGCCGTAGAGTTCATCCAAGGTCGTTCTGCGGACAACCTGAAAGACCTCGTTGAAACGTTCTTTCATTTCTCTACGCCACTGATCAGTCAGGTTTGCTGGAGTCACAACCAAAACCCGTTCAACAAGACCTCTCAACTTCAACTCTTTCAAAACCAATCCGGCCATGATAGTTTTTCCGGCGCCTGGGTCGTCCGCAAGCAGAAAGCGGATTTTTGGTCTCGGCAACATGTAGTGGTATACCGCCTCCAGTTGATGCGGTAAGGGGTCGATTTGTGAGACAGAGACTGCAAAGTGTGGGTCGAACTCATGGGCCAGTCGTATCCTAAGCGCTTCTATTGCAAACTGGAAATGCACAGGCTCCCCAGAGAAGCGGACTCCACTTGGTCTCGTTATCTTTACTTTCTGAAGCAGTTCTTGCAGAGGTATAAGGTTGGAGTGTGCTGTTCGGGTATTTACTCCGCGAGATTCGATTTGCACTAGATGACCGAGAACTTTTATGGCTATGACTCGGACCGGCTCTGGCCAGTAGTTTCCTTCCAGTATATCTCCTTCAAGAACCTTTGCTTCTTCAGCCTCGGCTTTTGAGATGTCACTCATGTCTTTCTCTCCGTAGCTTTACTGTTCTCATGATAAAACTCTATGAGCCTCACGATCACGTCGTCATAGGTATCTTCCTTTTTCCCTAGGTCTGCCAGCATCTTTTTTGTCTCACGCCTAATCTTGACGGTAGTCATCTGCGTCATAAAGTATACCCAGTATACATAGTATCGCAAATTTTATTAAACTTTCTATGGGTTTCCATTTCTTATCAAACACTGCAAAAATGCAGAACTGTCCATCTAGCCCTCTACTTGTAGTAATATCGATAAAGATAGATGAAATACTTAGATATCCGAAACTCTCAATGTTTGTTTATTTCAGTCTGCGCTTGGAGCGTCTTCAATGCCCTTCTCCGCAATCACAAAGTACTCCTTCGACTCCGGAATGTAAGGTGAATCAATAACTGTGGCTAGTCTAGTGCCTCCCTTGCTCTTCCTAATGTAAACCCGATGAGTGCACGCATGAGCCAAGACGTGGCCTCCAGCCGGCCTATTTGGGTCGCCGAAGCCTTGAGCCGGATTCGCTTGCACTTGGTTCGTCACAACAACGGCCAAGTTGTAGATTTCAGCCAGCCTCAGCAACTTGTGTAGACACTGGTTGAGTTTTTGCTGGCGTTCCGCTAAATTTTCTCTGCCAACATATTCTCCTCTGAAGTGGCTAATCATTGAGTCAACTACTACGAGCTTGACGTTTTCTTCTGGGCAGACCTTGAAGAGGCTGTCAATTAGGAAGATTTGATGGTCGCTGTTGTAGGCTCGAGCGATAATCACGTTGTTAAGCACCTGTTGCGGATCCAAGCCCATGGAAGAGGCGATGCGATAGACCCTCTCCGGGCTAAAGGTTCCCTCGGTATCAATGAAGAGAGCGTTGGCTCCAAGTCCTCCATCCTCGACTTGCAACTGCGCCATAATGCACAACTTGAGGCAAATTTGCGTCTTGCCAACACCATACTCGCCAATCAGCTCCGTCATAGCTTGGGTCTCTATACCACCTGCCAAGAGGGCGTCCAGCTTCTTGGAGCCGGTGGAACACCTTAGCATGCCTTTACGCCTTTCCCACAACTCCTTGGCTGTGACCCAATCAACGTGAATCAATTTCCTAGCTTCTTGAACAATTTGAAAGGCCTTCTCGAAACCTATGTCAGTTTTATCCGTTATTTCCCTGATGGGCGAAACAGCAAGGGCTTCTATGGAGGTGATTCCTGCTTGAAGAAGCTTTGAGGCCGTTGCTGGACCCACTCCAGAAACATCCTTCAAGGATATGGACTCCGCCATTTCCCTTTCACCTAGCATCCTATTCATCGTTTTCTGAGCCAACAAATTGTATATAAGGCATGGATGTTTTCAGCGAACAACAGAGGGACTCCCTAGTGAAAGTATTCTGGAGAGTGTGCTGACGAGGAATGTTAAGTTATAGACTGGCGCTCTTTGTTATATCCTAAAAACTTAAGAAGCAACTTTCTCTCTATTAAAAAAGGACCGTAGGTGGTAGTTTGCCTGCCGACGAGAGAATATGGACTCTAAACAAAGATGAAGCGATGGCTGTGAAAAGATACTTTTCAAGCCTTGCAGATATATGGGATGAGATCAATGTTATTATACTTGAAAAGTGGAAAGACATAGAGAAGGATTATTTGCTTACCAAATCAATGTTACGGAGGCTGAGCAGCTTTTACTATGTTTCATACAAATTTGCTGAGAAAGTTGGAGACAGGGATCTAGGAACGATTACTGGGCCATATTTTGAGGATATAATTTTCAGTCCGCTAGAAACTTTCATAAGACATCAATTAAAGGGCGCATCCTTGAAAAGAAGCAAAGCAATAAAAGATGTTGGGGTTAAGCCCGATATTTCAGTCTACGTCCAAGATATTCCTTTCTACGCTATTGAAGTTAAAGTCTGGATGGATAAGCCTCAGATAGATGAAGTTGAGAGAAGACGCGCAAAGCTCAAGGAGAAAAATATAGAGTTGGCTTGCGTAACTTCATGGTTATACTCAAAGAAGAGAGATGAATTGAAGAACAAAGAATGGATGTATATGCTTTCAAGTGTACCAGTGGAAAAACTTTCAAGATATGAACCTCAAATCGAGAGGCCAATCGAAGAGCTCTTTAACGCCACATTAGAAAAAGCCCGAACAATCAAGTAATTAGCAGCATGCTAAAGCCTTATTTTGGTGAAAAAATCCGTTAAGGCTATCGCTCTGGGGTTGCCTCTATTAATGCAATATAGGGGGATTTCTCCATAAATCCTCTTGAAAACTATTCCCGTCTCCGCAAGACTGCGGATGTGGCGAGACACGGAGCTTCTGCCCAGCCCAGTGCGTCGACATATCTTATACGCTGTCAACTCTTCGCTGGATTTCCACAGAATAAGCAAAATCTTTAGGCGTGAAGGATCTCCAATCGCATTGATAAACTTCTTTTCTTCTTCATCAAGTTTCAGCATCAGATCCCTTCCTCTTCAATAAGTCTACAAGAAACTTTTCTAGGACTTCTGCCTTAACTCCGTTGAGTCCCAGCTCAAACTTCTCGTTAAGCGTAATAACTCCAGCAGCCTTCAAATCTTTCACTAAAGCATGAAGCAAAACCCTTCCCACAGGCTTCGCATCATATTCCTCACAAACCACATGATAAGAGCCTTCCACATCTTCTAGAGGAAGATAGACGGCCTCCCTCTCCCTCTTCAAACGCCGAGCCAAGGCTAAAAGAACCAACTTTTCCTCCCCCGGCAACATCGTTACATCCTCATCGCTGAGTTTTGGGTCCGTCTTCTCCTGCGCCTCCCGAACGTGCTCAGGCAAAACCGTGGAGCTTTCATCCCTGTCGGCTATCATTCCCGCTGAGAGCAACAACAGTATGGCGTATCGGGCGTCCCCATTGCCATACTTGGCCGTGTTTCTGGCAATAAAATCAATGATCTCCTCTGGAACAGCGTTTCCTTGAAAGGCCTCCTTCACACGCTCCTCCAAAATATCCTTAAGCTGATCCTCCAAATAAGGCGGGAACTCAAGCCTCTCTTGGGGCCTAAACCTGCTCAGAGTTTCTGGGCTCATCACATTCATGAAGGAATGGTTCCTAGCGATGAACACGAAGTTTATCCTTTGGGGCACGCCTCTCACGGCGTCCGTCAGCCTCGTCAACTCATAAACAATATCTTCTCCGGTGGTCCTAATGTAGTAGTCGATCTCGTCGAGGGTCAACACCAGAAAAATTTTGTGCTCATTCAAGTAGTCCCACAGGGCGTGGAGGAGCTCCACAGGACCATAACCCCTAAGCGGAAGTGAGGGCGCGGCCTGACGAATAATCCGCTGCACCAGCCCAAACTTCCCGCTAGTCGTGCGACAGTTCACATGCGCGTATATGAGGCGCAAGCCCCGATTCTTGGCGATCCTCTCCAAGGAGGCCCCAGCCGTCTTCGCCGTAGCCGTCTTGCCAGTACCGCTTGGGCCAGTTATGAGGATTCGCTCACTGAGGACGCCAGGCTTGTCTATGGCCAGCCTCAAGAACTTCACAAGGTTTTCAATGTGCTCCTCTCGATGCGGCAGGCTGGAGGGCACATACTCAAAATCCAGCCTTTCAAGGCCATACTCCTCAAAAACAGAATTACGTCTAGAGAAATTCAGCCCTGCGCACCACCTCTTAAAGCCTATTTCACAATAAATTTCACCTAAAATGGGTCGATTCTATCGACTTTTATAGCCTTTGGAGCAACAACAACCTAGAGAGCGGAGAGAGCAGATTGAAAGTAATCATAAGATTTCCTTAAGAAATCATCGCCTACGCGTGATCTCTACATTCGGCGATCTTTGTATCTTATGAAATCTTCCGTATATGTCACTTATATTAAAGGTACATAGTTACACAACATTAAAAAGTCCTCAAGAAACCCTAAAGGGCTATGATTCAAAATGACCCTGGTTGAAACCCTTCTATGGGTTATGCTAATATTATTCGTAGGCGAACTTGTGGTATTAATTGGATGGTTAGTGCGTCGAGTGCGGAAAAAGAAGAAAGAACGCTCAACTACACCTGCATCATTGTTCTTGTCTATCCTTTTCTCGTGAGGGCTTTCTACCCTTTATTTTGACCTTCTTGCTTTCTGAGGCCTTCTGCTTTTTGATAAATTTTTTAAGCCACGCAATATGCAGACGAAGGTTCATTTCTTCGATTACATATTGTGGCAGTAGCTCCTTTGCGAAAATGATTGGTACATTAGAAAGAAAGATCAAGAAAGAACTTACTAAAGCGGCATACATTACTGGTATATGAAGAATTTTAGGCAAAACAAGCAATCCTAAACCCTCCGAGAAATAAAAGGGAATGAATCCAGCTGCATAAAAGGGAGCGCGGATTTTCTTCGAGGCAAGATCGCCCCAAACCACTAGGATGTATACCACGAGAAATATCCCCCAGCTAAAACCACTTGCGACACACGCGAAGAGAAAAAATTCAGGGCTTCCTAATCCTGAGAAAGCAGTGCCAATACCATATGACACAAGCCCTATGCTTAAAGCCATTTTCCGCCCGAGCCAATCTGCAGATAGTCCCCCTATCAACGCGCCTAAGCTACCTGCAAAGAACTTCAAAACTTGAGCTTGGAAGGCAAGATCACTAAATTGATAAGTTAAATAGTTAGTTACAACGTAGGCCAATGTTCCGTTGACTGCACAAAAAATCAGCCAAGGAATCAAGTAAAGACGAAGGGATTTCTTGTTGCTTTGAACTGCGGAATCCCTCTCCTTAGTTGTTAAACCGGTTCTTTCCCTGGGTTTTAAGAAATGGATCATGAATGTGCAGACCCCGAGGAAAACAAAAGTGACTAAAGTGCTAAAGGAGTTAAAGCTAAATGAGAGGAATATTGGATAAGATAGCAAAGAGATAAATGCTATTGTTCCACCTACTCGCCCTCTTTCTTCGGTGTTTGTTAGACTACAAAAGTAAACACAATATGCTAATAAGCTCATGCCATACACTGCTCCTAAGAGGAAAAGCAGCACTAAAATGGAGACCAGATTTGACGCGAACATAAGTAAGATCGTCGCTATCGGCATTACGGCGGCCCATGTACAGATAATACGAACCTTATCGACTTTGTCAACGAAGAAGCAACTGATCAAGATTGAAAAGACTATGGAAAAATTGAGACAAACGTCTACCCAGATAATTTGCGATGCTACACCAAGACTCTTTACGACACGACCGGATATCAAAGCATAAAACAAGTAGTACCAAGTAGAAATAGTTAAGTAAGGAATAAAAAGAATAAGAAAGCCCCGCTTTGTCAACCGAACGTTAATCTTTAAGGAACTCAATTTTCCCCGACATCCATGTTTTAATTTAATGAAATTATATTATAAGATTAAGTTATATTATTTTGTTATGTAATTTAGATTCGAAGAATTTTTATTCTTTAAATGACGTTACCTCATAAACCGTGGGAGTTTATGGAAAGTTTGAAAGAAAAGGCCTCCGAGGTTTCCCTTTACCTGCAACGTCTGACGGACCCTTCAATATTCTCAGAGGTTCAGAATGCAGTCATGAGAAAGGACAAAGACGCATTTATAAAAGCGTGCAAAAAAGCGAAAATCCCTAAGAAATACATCGCTATCCTTATGACCATTTTGTTTACAGTAGGTCCTACTCAAATTCATTGGCCTTGAGAGGCTAGAAGAAGCATCAACATATCTACGAAGCAAACAGACCTGCAAAAAGCAGAGAGCGCTGTCCTCTAGCAAGTAGCCTGAATGATTCTTTGGCCTCGCATTCTCTTATTCCTACAAGCGTATGCGTCGCTCTGTTAATTAATTTCTTTGAAAGTTTCTTGACATGATTTACAGCCCCTGTTTCAAACATAACCTCTACGACTTTTTTTATGTCGGTTGGTTTAATCTTCTCTTTCTTAGTGAGAGTCAAAAGGAGATTTTGAGCCCTTGCGGAATGATTTATGGCCCATATTAGTACATAGGGCAAGGCGCCATTTTTGATTTTGTCGGCTAACTCTAGGGTGTAGTTTAGTGCTTCCCACAGGTCTTCTCGTAATTCTATGAGTGTGCCGAGTAGTAAGCCGTACTTGCCTAGCTGTTTGATTTCGAGGTTTGATCCGCATCCGATTGTTGCGCCGATTTTTACACACGCTTCGATATCTGCTGCCTGCATCTGTAGTACTTGATATTTCTCCGCGATGCTGATGTTGCCGCGTCGTCTTAATCTGAGGTTCATGGCTTCGGCTTCAGCCATTTTTAATATGAACTCATGGAATATTTTATTGACCTTGGCGCGTTTTTCGGGTGGAATTTCTTTTTCTGCGAGTTCGTATAGGGCGGAGTATGCTTTGGCGGCCACAACACCTCCAGTTATTAGTGCGAGGCCGTTGCCAAATTTTCCGGGAAGCGTGGGTCTGAAAAGCTTAGAGGGTGTTCGGTCCATGATGTGATCGTAGATGTTCATCCATGAACATGTCAGTGTCATTGCTATAGCTGATGATGTAGTCGTCTCTGGTTTTCCTCCGACTGCTTCGCAGGAAAGAGCAAATAAAGCTGGCCTAAGAGTGTCGTTCCAGTGTTCCGCCAAGTATTGCAGAGGAGCCTGAAGGTCTTTCGACTTAATGTCTTTATGCATTACTTTTTTGGCTTCTTCGAGGACTTTTCTTCCCTTAGCCTCTAGAATCTCTTGGACGCGTTCTTCGATCTTAGTTTTATAGCTCATTCTGACCGAGAGTTATGTTGTTTTTATTAAATTTAAATTATGTAGCGTGGAAATAACTTTGGATAAGAGCATGAAGTTTGATGTAATAGTTGCTGGGGGAGGGCCGTCGGGATCGTATTCCGCATTCCATTTAGCTAAGTCTGGATTCAAAGTCTTGGTTTTGGAAAAGTCTCCTAAGGGAAGGTACAAGGCGTGTGCTGGTGGGATATCTCAGAAGATTCTTTCTCTTCTTCCGAGTGTGCCATCTGAGATTATTGAGCGGAATATTTATGGAAGCCGTGTGTATTCTCCTTCTGGAAAGGTGCTATCTAGGTTTTCTTCAAAACCGATTGGCTATACGGTGTACCGAACGAAGTTTGATTTGTGGTTAATGAACTTGGCTGAAAAAGAGGGTGCTTTAATTAAGGATAGAACTTTTGTTGAAAGGATCTTAATTTCACAAACTGGAGTAAAGGTTCAATCTAAAGAAAACTCAGGGCACAAAGAGTTTTACGGAGAGCTGCTTATCGGTGCTTTTGGTATTCAGCCGAACCTTCACAGGCAGTTAAGGATGCGCCCTCCAAAATGCGTGAAATCAGCCCAAATTGAGTTGGCAATGAATAAAGAAACCATAGACGAAACTATAGGAAACTTGTTTGAGTATTATTATAACAGCAAATACACGGATTTAGGCTATGTCTGGCTTTTCCCAAAACGGGAGGGGGTTACAATAGGATTCGCGGATAAGATCGATTCCAAAAATATAATCGGAAGACTTCAAAACTTAATAGAAAACGATCCAATTATCAAAGAAAAAATTAAGGAATCGAAACCCCTTCCTATCGGTGGAAGATCAATTTACGTTCACCTTATTCCTAATGGACCACTAAACAAGACCTATGGTCGTAGATTCTTGCTTGTGGGAGATTCTGCCGGATTTGTCAATCCATTTACGGGCGAGGGAATTAGTTTTGCTCTTTCTTCAGGTAAGATAGCTGCAAAAGTTTGCGAGGATGCATTAGAAAAGAATGATTTCACTGAAGAATACTTGAAAGAGTATCAGCGTAGGTGGAAAAGGTCTTTTGATAAGGATTTCAAAAGAGGTTTAAGATTACAGAAAATCCTGTATGGAGAGGGTTACGACGCGAAATGGGAGAGCCTAATAGAGTTTCTAATGAAAATTGATGTAAGAACAAGCCCTAGATCTTGGAATTTCCAAGTCTAAAAGTTAAAAACCTCTGTTTTGATAAAGACCTAAGAAGTGAGCAGTGTTGGGCGCTAAAAGATTCATTGCCTTCATCGTCTTTAAAGCCGAGGGACACATATCTGAGCAGGAAATAAGGGATATTCTTCCCCTGGATGATCTAGCCGGAAAGGGCTTGGATTTAATTAAGATAACTGTCCTGGAATCTAGCAATGAAGATGAAACACCTATTAACTCTTGGACAGAGAAAAATTAAAGTAAAACCAGAAAAAGACAGGAAGATTAAGGGCTTTTTCTTCAATCAATTCTATCTACGCTAATGCATTTAACATTTGTGTGCTATAACCTAAGAGCGCGTAGAAAAGTAGACCAGTCTCCCACGCCGCTTTCTCTCCAAGAACCCCATCCTTTCAAGCTGATTAAGGTAGCCACTCTCCACCGCCCTAGCCCTCTCTGTCCGCTCTGCAACCTCGCTGGCCGTCGCCTCCTCCAACTCTAACATTACCATGGCCGTCTTCCTCAGGTAGTCTGGCAGCAACAACAATGTCGCCACGTCTAATGGTTCAAGCTTAACTTTCTCCTTTTCAGTCTGCTTGACTGGCTTCCTAGCACGACTCATCTTTCTTCCTCTAGCGCATTCCTCTATCCTACTTCCCATGCATTTGTTGTGAACAAATATGTAAATTTTGCTCACATATCCGCTAAAATACGTTGGACAGCGTGTTGTACCCTTGGGTGTGAAGATGGTTCTCAAGTCCAAGGGAAGGATATGGCTCCCCAAGAAGACCATGAGGGGAGGGGCGAGGATCTACATCCCCTCGGAAATCGTTCTCGACAGTCAATTTCCCTTCATGGAGGATGGAGAAATCACGGTTGAAATTGATCCTGAGAACAAGGTTGTGAAGCTGAAGCCCCATTGAGAAGAAATAGAGTTCATTTGTCTTCTGAGCCAGCATAAATATTTGCGTACTTCTTTGTTGGAAAATATGTTTTTACTGCATAATCCTGCAGAAAAAATAAGGGTCTAATGTTAAACAACGCCGCACGCTGCACATTCCTTAACTTCTTCGCATAATTTTCAAAACCCTGAGTTTAACAAACTTGTTGTAAACTCGCTCCATAGCTTCGCGGTTTCTCTCGGCAACTGTGTCTGGACTTAGTAGCCTTTCTTGTTCCTTGTTGCTCGCTGTATCTCCACAGAATGGCATCGATAACTCCAAGTTTTCTACCTGTTCCTTTGTGTATAAAGTTACCGAGTTCAAAGGGGGTCATACCGTATCGGGCTGCCAAGCGTATCAGATGTTCATCTGGTTTGATAAAAGGGAATCCTAAGTTCCTTGCTAAATGACGCATCGTTTTAGGACCAATGAATTTTAATTCTGTAAGGGTTTCAAGCGGATTTTCGTTAACTTGACGTTTAAAGGCAAAACTTTCCTTCCTAAGTTTCTTGCAAAACTGGATTATTGCTTTTACCTTCCCTTCGTGATTAAAAATGTTCAAGACATCTCTTAACACAGCATCTGGCTCATCTAAGATTAATTTAAGGTTGAAAGATCGAAATGCTTTAGATATGTCTTCCCACTTCGCTTCGATAACTGCATTACTCATTCCAGAACTGAAAACAACAAAAGCGTATTCTTCAAGAATCTCATTATCAGCCATTTTCAAAAGACCTGGGTGATTTTCCCACCAATCTATTTCGCAACTAAACACGGTTTTTCGTAGGAATTGCTCAGCTTTATTGAATAGTGTTATAGGACTGTCCATCTCCATTAATTCTCCTTTTTATCTTCAATTCATTCTTAATTGTCAATAGCTTCTGCCTCGTCTATCATCTTGAATTTTTATAAATGTTGTGTATTTTAAATGCGGAATTCCGCCACTATAATATGTTATCTTACATTTAGGGCAGAAGGCAACTGGTTCCGTCCTAGCCTTTGAATCAGGCACGTTCAAGCGCAGTAAAGCCTTAAAGGTGCGCACATCCAAGGGCCCCCCACACCTAAGACAATTCTCGGGTAAAACGAGTTCTTCACTCATTTTCTTCCTCGCCATATAGATAATCGTAAATTAACCAGGCCAAGCATACCATGCAGAATATGAAATTCAATGTTCCAAGCATTTTCTTCCTTCCATCTTATCTATGCTGATCCATTTAACGTTTACGAACTTCTAGCGATATATTCAAGAAAGTTTAGACCCTAGGATGTCACTTTTTCAGAAAACCAGCCTAAAGGCTTTTGGCCTCTAATTGCTCTATTCTGGTCTCTAAGGATTTAACGTAATCGGCAGTTATTCCTCTCATTGCAGGGTCCCAACCTTTAATGAAAGCGGACAGCCTTACGTTCCAAGAGTAGAACCAAGTGTCTTGTTCAACAGAGTAAATGATGTACGCACCGCAAGTCTTGCAGAATATGTCAATTTTCCATTTGGCAGAAGGCAAGTTCTTGACTAACTCTAAGCAGGGACAGGGGTCTTTCTGAGGAGGATAAATGTTTAAGTCAACATCACGATAGGAATAACCGTTTGCTCTTAGGCTTCCTCCAAAGTCATAAGTTGGGAAGTTTGGAATAGTTGCTATCCAGGCTTCGACGTCTGTAACAGTAATTTTTTCTGGAATCGGTTCGATATTGATGACGTACTTAGCCATTATCCCACCTCCATCGAAGAATCAGTATCCCAGAAATGATTCACTAGCCTCTGCATAATATCTTCTCCTTCATAGGGGCCTCCAGTTTGACAGTTTAAGTGCCCAGCTGGACAGGCCGTTAACGTTTCACCTCTTGCAACATAAACTAGGTCAAAAAATATCTTTTCAACTTCATAGTATTTTGCTCTATGATAATGTGTTTTCCTGTTAATCTTTCCTATCATATCTGAGGAAACTCTATTCGTAGCTTCTATTCCGTAATCTCGGTACACCCAATCTGTTCTTCCTGCTTTGCACCAAGAGTGGCCAGACTCACAGGCTTCAGGGTTGATAAGGAGCTGTGAGCCTCTAAGGTTAACGGCACGATGTGTAACGTAGGGATGGGAGTGGCTGAGGTCATGGATTTTCTTTACGGTACGTGCTTCCATAGACGGTTCACCATAAATTAAATGGGTGCTCCAAGTGTGTGGAATACCGTCTGCAATCATAATCTCGCAGAAACTGTGACCAAAAGGGCACAGTCCTTCTGGGTCATCAATAAAGACTACGTTAGTAGTAAAATCAACAAAGACTTCTCCGAGGTCTCTTTTTGTGTGGGTATGACTGAGATGCTCATGGATTTTCATTATTCACACCCCAAGACGTGGTAGAGTCTTAAATAGACGCTCTGTCCGCTTAGATTCGTATATCCTCTAATTGTTAAAGTGTGAAGGCCAGCTGGCAGCCCTGAGACGTCTACACTTCCTTCCTTGACTTCATAGGCGGTTGAAGTTGTAGTGAAAGTCAATCTTGGACTAACTTCAGCATCCATGTAAATCTTAATGGTTCCCGTTCCACCTGTAACCTTCATTTGAAGAAGAACCATTAAAGATTCGAGATCAAGATGGGCAGTACTCTTGATAAAGTCAAAAGTCTTGTCTAAAGGAGTGAACAAAGACTCAGAAGTTCCGGTTACGTAAACCTCAGTTTCATCGATTGCCAAAGTTGTCTTAGCAACTGCGGCTACAATAGATGTAGCGGAAACGTCGATCTCGTCGTTAGTTGGATCGTCTGTGACAGAGAATGCAACAGTTGCCGTGTCAACGAAATTAAGCCTCTTTCTTGTGCCAACTGTTGCACCTGCCTTCGCAGCCCTAACCAAAAGTTTGTGGACATGATCCCTCCTACAGAAGTTTGTTGCACTCCCCTCGCCAAGGGATTCCCCTAAATCTACAGGTGGTCCAACTGATAGAGCGTCTAATTCTCCAACCAAATGCCGAGAAGCATGGGCATCAACATTTATGGTTCCATAAGGAATTCTCCTTACTGCTAACCCGTCAGGTGAATAGCTAGGAAGACGCAAGTCGCTCCTAAACCAAAGCCTTGCCTCCGCCAATGTCGGATCAGCCGAAAACCTCTCAAGCATGAGGCTAATTTGATGCTTTGTGCCATCAAAGGGGTCGTCTCCTCCAACAGCGTGTCTGTGGGCGTGAGTTTCATAAACCAAGATTAATCTGCCTTCGGGATCAGTCTTCAAAACTAGGCCTTCACTGCCGACAGCCTTGATGCCCACAGTTTTTTCATACCTTCCCAAAATCTGGTTTAGCTTCCTCAGCAGCTCTTCGTCCGTCACGTCCCATCTCCTCAACATGAAATGAAGCTACGCGGCAACCTTGTACTTCAGGAAAATGTTGTGGAATGTAATTGCCTCTTTAACCGTTAACACAACCCTTATTTTTTCGCTAAATTCTATGTCGTTTAACTCAAGAACGTATACGCCGTCCTCTTCAAACGCCATAATCGCCTCAAAATGCGTGTAGCTACCCTTAATCCGCGTTCTTTCCGTAACTAAAACTATGCCAAAGTTCTTGCTGGGCGACCGCAACAAAAGCTTCTGCAACACCCCTTTTCCCTGCTCATCAAGCAACACCCGATCCTCTTCCACCCTCTCGTTGGCCATGTCAATGACGCCCGTAGGCTTGGACTCAATCGTCACGTCTGGTTTAACTTGAATGACGGGCCTAACCTCAATCACTGGCTTACCAATTTTTTCGGCAACCTTCTCCGCAGTCAGTTCAGCCTCAATCAGGCTTAAGGCGGTTTCAAAGGCCCTCGATCTGTCCCGCGCCACAAACATCACCTCAAAGGCTTCTCCACGATGCTGTAACCACCCTCATCTCGTTCCACCTTGACAACTGAGCCCTTAGGAACGGTCGCTTGAGCGATAAGCCAACCTAGCGGGATCCCAGTTAACAGACCCAGCAGAATGCCTATTGCGAGGTAGCCCAGTTTATCGTCGTCGCCCATGGCCTTCACTTCGCTTATGCTTCATCAGTAGCATACTCCATAATACACGTACCAGTCGCCGAGTTCATCTTGGGCTGTCCACGCAACCCCTATTTTCCCATGCATATATTTGGGGAAGCACGTAACCTGATACCATTGAACATACGGTGGGTCAAAGGTCGTACCGAAGGGTTGCTGTATAGGTTGCCAAACTCCCCCAACTCTTCTCCGCAAAAATATAACTCCAGTAGCTGTGTCACGCCAGAAAATGTAAACGTCATTTATGGCTATTGAAATTACGGGTGCCACAGACGCCGTTTCTGCACGCACAAGTTCCTCGCTTTGCCAACCAGCCAAAGTTCTCTGCCGATAATATATGCCTCTATCCGTGGTCCTCTGATAAACTAAATGAACTACGTCACCTTCGGAACAAACACAGTGGACGTCTCCATAAAGATGTAATGGGGCTGCTGTAACCTCTTCCTCAGAACCCCACCATCCATCATAGAGTTTACCCTTCGCAGTTATATAGCGAGAGGCATAGACGCAATAGACTTTTTCTGAAAGAAGCGCAACAATACTTACTCTCCATGATAAGTCACTTGTGGTGGACATCTGTGTTGGAGTTTCCCAAGAAGTGCCGTCTACGGCTGTGGCTTTAACTGTATAAGGATAATAGGGGCCTCCAAACTTATCCCAAGTGTAAGCAAGCCAAGGATAACCCGCTGAATCTATGCAAATTGTAGGCTGTAAATAAGAGACTCCAGAGACTCCTGGAACCGCAACTCTTTCTGGTTCCCACATTATTGTAGTTCCGTTTATTACCCCTCTCCTGTAGATTAAAGGGTTTCCAGCTGCCGCATGATTGTAATGAACATAATGAACATATCCATTCGCATAAATGACCGAAAACTCTCGTCCATCAGCTACACCTGATTTCACCACAGTTGCATCTGTCCAAGTTTCTCCATCCAGAGAAGAGCGATACACCATATATCCAGGAGGCTCTGGTCTAGCAACATAAAAAACCCAATATCTACCAGCGAAGAAGGTTTTTCGCTGATAAGCCCTGGGAGTTCCCTCTTCGTCAGAGGCCCCTACAATATAGGGACCACTAAAATTGGTTGGCGGCGGAGGTGGTGGAGGAATAGCTACTTTGCCCAAAACTGAGGCCATCGTTCTGATGCCGATTCTCCGAGACACGGTTAGACTTCCTCACCTGCAATTTCTGCATGAACTGTTGCTGCGGTCCCGCCCGTAGGATACTTGGCTTGCAACTCAAACTTCTTGCTTCCATCCCCCTTGCACGGATTCCATCCGAAAGGAAACCAATCTGTAAATGGAAGCTTACCCATCACATAATATTCTAGGCTGATGTCTGATCCAGCCCAACGAAGCTTAAACATCGCATCCTCGGGACAGGAGACCACAACCTTAGCCGGATGAAAGGTCTTGTTTTTTGTAACCGTTATTTCAACTATCGTGGCGTAGCTGGCGGTTGTGGTCGCAGAACCTTTAGCCTTCACTTCCCCCGTGGGCCTAGGTATAACACAACCGACCTGATGAACCATCTTAGACCACCAATAGGCGGTAGGCAAGAGGCGTTTCGGAGTCGGTTTTTATGTCCAGCTTCGAAATGAGGAGGTTCAGTTCGTGGAAGTAGATGCATTCCCCCTTGAACAAGGTGATGGCTTCCCCAGCGTTTACTATAACCTTAATTGTTCCCTCGTCGCTCACAATGAAGCCGTACTCTCCGTCCCTTGCCAACGTCTCCCTAACCTTAACCTCCACGGGCTCCTCCTTAGAAACCGTGCTTCCCTCAGGGTGGCTGATGTAGTCCCTGCGCCTAGGCGCCTTAATATCAATAGGCTCGGCTGGAATCGTCACAACCCTGACTATGGGTGCAAGTTCAGGTTTGACAACAACTGGCGGCGTTGGTACGGCTGGAGGAGCCGCAAGTGCGGTGGCTATGGCCTTCAGCGTCTCTAGGGTTTCATGATCTATTTTCTCCCTCCTTTTCTCCGTCTCCGCGATGTAGGCGAGGAGGGGATCAAGCCTCGTGATCAATGCGCCTATCTGATCCAACAGGGTAGGCTTAGGAACCTCTGGAACCTCTTCTTTGGCCATCTGCGATCACGCTTGTACAAGCAATGTGACGTTTATGGCGTGAAGCCACCACACGTCAGGATAGTGGTTGTCACGTCACTGTTGAAGCCAACCGATGTGTCGAAGGGAATCCAAGCGTCGGTTATCTCCCAAGTGGCATTTGCCGCAAGGGTTCGTCTTCCAACAATTTTAGTGTCTCCGTCATAGATCTCAAACCAAACGCTGGCCGTGGAGTCGTTGCTAACCACGATGGTTGTTGCGACGTAGGCTCCTTCGTAAAGCGCTCGCTTAGTTCCGCCTGTTGTAACAGTTCCGGTAACGCGCCTCCGTTTCCTGATGAGCTTCTCGGGGTTAACCCATACTCTCTTGGCAATCACTATTCCCTTTTCTTCACTCATCCTTCTATGCCTCCACTTCAACAACGCGTATGCCAGCTCGCCTAGCCGACTCTACCTCCTCGGCTTTGACGACCTCAACCTTCTTGTACATCCACCCATAGAACCACACGTCTTGGCTGAAAGCGGCATTAGCGAGCTCATTGTCACTTACTAATGTAGGGAATGTGGCTGGCTTTACGTGGACCTCCACAATGAAGGGGCACTGCCACTCCTCGGTCTTAACGTCCACCCCATGAGGCGTGTTCCGCGGCACTCCCTTCGGGTATTGGAACTGATGCCTAGTGGGTCCACTCCAGTCCAACTCCTCAATGTAGTAAATCTCCTTGTCCTCGGGCTTCAGGTTCGTTATGTCTGTGATCTTGTCCGTCTGCCCAGCCGTCAACGCGATAGTTTCCTTATACTTCAGCCTCTCAGTGGCACCTATGCGATACGCGATCTTGTCTAGAATGAGGATCTCGCCCTTCTCGAGCTTCGTCATGTTTTATCCTCCAAAATACCTTATATGTAAGGTTTTATAAATTAACACGTAACGGGCCGTATTACGAGTGTAGAGTGGTTTTAGTTGAGGCTCATTAACATCAGGGTTCCGGAGGACGACGACGAAAGAATAGCCAGGATCGCCTTAACGAGTGGCAAGAAGAAGTCCGAACTTTATCGAGAGGCCATAAAGGCGTTTCTGTCCGAGTATGGAGGGGAACCCACCCTCCTCGGGCTTCAACGGAGGATCAAGGAAATTGACCTTAGACTAGCCAAGGTAGAGGATGCCCTCATCAAGGCCGGAGGAAAAGCATTCAGCGCTAAAGGAGCGGAGAACCTGTGAAGAAAATTCTTCATTTGGGGTCGGGTCAGGAGCCATACTTTGAAGACGGAGCGGATGTCACTCACTTGGACATTTACGAGGATGCGCCCCATGTGGAGATAGTTTGCGACCTAAACAATGGTATTCCATTTCCAAGAGACAGCTTCGACATAATCATTGCGGAGGATGTTCTGGAGCACTTGTTAGATGTGAACAAGGCGGTGGAAGAGTGCTGGAGAGTTCTGAAGTCCGGCGGCAAACTGCTGATCAGAACATGTTATGCAGGCTCATCTGATCACTTTAGGGATCCCACCCACCTCCACGGATTTTTAGAGGAAAGCTTCGACTATTACATTCCTGACACTTTTTACAATCGCAAGTATGGACACTATTCTAACGCGAGATTCAAGCTGCTGAGAAGAGAGACGAACAAGGCCCTGATATGGTTCGACCTGGAGGCAATCAAATAGGAAATGAAGATAGTTGGAATTCATCCAGACCTACAGACTCTAGCAGGTCACACTAGGCTCTTTTACTCAATGATGGACATTTTCAAGATGCTCGGCCACAAGGTAACGGTCATAGGCCGCAGTGAAAAGGAAACCCGCGTGAAGACGAGGATCCGCTCTCCAGTCTTCGGCGAAACAGAGGTGACTGTCAGGGAAGGGATGCGCATGAAACACTTTGAGCTAGAAGATTTCCGCCAGTACCACCCTGTCAAACACTTGACACTGAAAGATATCGAGCTGCTTGAGATTCCACTTTCCCAGCCTTTCATGTACTTTGACAAAAAAGCCATAAAGGTCCTCCGAAAAGCAGACACCGTTTTCACCGACGCCGAGATCTACGTCAAGCTACCCGAGCGAATGCCAAGCATAGAAAATAAAATGATCCAATACGTGCATTTCCCGCTCCAGTCCCTTCAACCTGTCAATGGTCGGCCTCCTAGCATGATTTGGGCTAACAGCCAGTTCACAGCAAAGCACGTTAAAGAATTCTGGGGCTTAAATGCTGAAATCGTTCATCCGCCTATTTATTGCGACATTTACCAGAACAACCGCGGGTTCAAATCCCGGTCCTACGACGCGGTCATGTTCGCCAGGCTCCATCCAGACAAGTTCACAGTTTTAAACGAGCTGAAGGGCTATCGTGTGGCGGTTGTGGGATCGTCCTATGGATTTGAAAAGGAGGTCCCCCGATGGGTTACGCTTTATGAAAATGCTACCCTCAATCAAGTGGTCGACGTTCTCTCCAAGAGTAAGGTATACGTGCACGCCAAGGGCTTCGGAACCTACATGGGAGGCAAAGAATCGCTTCCCGAGCACCTCGGTATCACCATCCTAGAGGCCATGGCCGCCGGTTGTGTCCCCATTGTCCCCGACGCCGGAGGGCCTCCCGAAATAGTTGGATTCAACGAGAAGCACGGCTTTCTCTTCCACAATGCGAATGAGCTTCGAGGTATAATATCGCGATTGCTTCAAAACGAGCCCCTTTGGAGACAGTACCACGAAAGATCCTTGGCCCGCGCCAAGGATTTCGATGTCAGCGTCGTAAGCGGAAGAGTGGGCGGACTCCTAAGAAGGATGCAGAAAGTCGCTTAACCCGCTGCTGGAGTTCGAATCTCCTCCGGGCTACCATTACCCTGACTCGAATATACCTGTTTGTTTTTGGCGCAACTCCTGTATTATGGCTTGTTTTAAGGCTTGGTTCAGTACTAACCCTAAGACGGAAGATATATACCTATAATCATATTCGACCAAAAATATTATATACTCATAATCATATAGGTTTTGGATGAGGATTAAGAATGCGAGATAATGTAGCTATTCCTGTGTGCACTTGTGCTCGTTGCGGACATAAATGGTACTTGCGCAGACCCCAACTCCCACGCCTTTGTCCAAGATGTAAGTCGCCTTACTGGCGAACTGGCTCAGAATACAAACAAGAACTCGAGGAGGACATCCAGAAGGCTCTATTTTTAGAGAAAGAATTGACAAAGGTAATGGAGGAACTCTCACGCAATCCACAGCGTTGGGCTGAAGTTGTTAAGATTGGCTGGAAAAGAATGTTCGAAACTTCAGATTTTCCGGTAAAAAATCTTGGGCCAGTACTGGATGCAGGGTTTTCTATCCACAATTGGTTTGTAAAGGTCCATGAAATTGCCTTTGAGCTAGTCTCTGACTTGGCACAGAAGCTCGACAATCCCGAAGAAAAGATTCGGTGCGATACCGGAATCCCAGAGAAGACAATTTATGCAATGGGGTGGGATGGAGTTTTGGAAAACTTGAACGAAGAAGGAATAAAGATTTTGGCTTTCCTCTGGTTTGCTGATTCCCTAGCTAGTCCACTGCATTACCCTGAGGCTGAAGCCATCATACAAGAAAAGGCATGGTTGCTTTTAGAAGAAAAAATGGGAAGAAAGAAACAAGAAATTCTTACGCTTGTTGAACAAATGGTCAAGAAGATCGACGAAGGCAATAAAGGAGCAACCTGCTGGGCTGAAGTCATACGTTTTCCTTAAGGTGATATGAATGGCGAGAGCTATATTGCCAAAATGGATACGACCTAACAAGATATACTTAGAAGAAACCTTCCCTTCTGGCAAACCATCCTTTGATCCATTTCCCACGGTTACAGAGCTAACTTATGCCTACCATTGTCCACTTGCCATTTACCATTATCTACACCACTCCGAGGATGGGGCCTTCACACCGTGGGGAACGGCGGGAGGGTGGAGAGCTGGAGATGCTTTTCATAGATTCATTGAACGTTTGAAGATAATGATTATAGAAGGCAAAATAGTCTTTGGGGCGCAAGAATCCCCCTCAAGCAAACTACGCCGCATATGGTCAGAATTCATGAGTTTTGGGAAAGCGTTAGAGAACCCAAACATAATCTGGGAACAGTATCTGAAACCATGGACTGATAGGAAGATAGACGAACTCGATCTGGTTGATACTCATGCTAGAATCTATTTCGAGATAACAGCCGCTAGTAACTATGTTCAATTCGCAACCGAGGAAGGTGGAACGCGTACATATCCGCTTATAGGTAGAATTGATGAAATAGATCTCAATAGGAAAAGAATCGTAGAAAGAACAATTAAGAGTGATGCAAGCCCAAAGGATTATCAGCTTTGGCTTCTCTGGAAAATTCTGTGCTCAATCGATAGGGCTAAGTATCCAGAGGGGTGGGAAGATGTTGACTTCAACGAATTTGAACTTGTAGTCGAGACGCCCCACAAAGATTTCCCTGTTAAGAAGACAAATCCAGCGTTTGAGCGTTGTACTAATGAGTGCTATGCGTGGGTTCATGACCTTACATTTGATCCAAAAGCCGTATGGGACGCATATAAGGAGAGAGCCTGCACTTACGAGAACAGAAAAGCGGATTGTGGTCTCTCTTGGATGTGTTATGCTCGCAAACAACCTTTTCCTACGAGTAGAAATGAGATGCGAAGAATATTCAAAGACGTGTACAGGGCTCTTCTTTGGGAGAAGATGTGGACTTTAGATTTCTTCCAATACAAATTTGTGACGTTTACTGAAAGGGAACTTGAGGAACGTGGGCTCGTAACTAAGGGAAGGACGATTCCGGGAACTCGAAGACGTAACACGTTCCAAGTTGAAATCCCCTCCTCACAGGTTGGTTTAATCTGGGCCAAGGGGAGCGATGACGTTGGAAGATTTCTGGTCGTGTTTGGCAATCTTTCGATCGGCCAAAGACTTGAGGCGGTCTTGGAAAAGAGAGATCAAAACATATTTTCTGTTAGCACTGCGGCTGATTGGGGTTATCCATTCCATAGCGAACCAATCATAGCGACGGTAGGGGCAGACTTTTTGGTTTTTGAGGAGCGTCCCACCCATCTTATTAGGGGCGTCCAGCGGGACATACACAGGCTTGAGTTCCATGGCGTAAAGGACCAAAAAAGAGCAGAGCAAGACTCGAAGATCCAACTCATGGAGTGTGTCTTCGGAAGGAAAAATATTAAGAGGGGTGGATCTTGATCGGTCACATAAAAGATGTTGTTGAAGAGAAGCTCAACATGTATGATAGGCTTCAGAAGAATGCTGTAGAAGGCATCTTAGACCAATGGAGTTCTGATGAAGGAGATTTTGTCTTTCCAATTGTGGATGGCCCCCCAGGAACAGGAAAGACATCCATTGCGACCATCGCTGCTGCGAACTACCTTCTAGAAAATAAACGCGGGCAAGTAGCATATCTGTGTTATACACACTTTGCTGTGGATAAGGCCAAAAAAGACCTACATTCATATGGTTTTCCCCCAGACAAAGTCGTCGAGCTTCACTACGATCCCAAGCTTGTTAAGTGGGAAGAGGGCATCTATGGTTGTGATTCAGAACTCAGGTTTGCAAGCTTTAATGACAAGAGGCGTTTAAAGGAATGCGGAGTTTTACTCTGTACCTTACATGCATCTCGGAGAGTGTTCAAGCTCCGAAGCAGGCCAAAGGTGCTTATAGACGAATTCAGCCAAGTTAGTGTCCCAATGTTTTTCTCGGTTCTCCGAAAAATCTTTGCTGAGCAATGCAATCCGGAAGGATACGCTTTGCTAGGAGATCCAATTCAACTCCCTGTAATCTCTACTCAATCTGTGCTAAGACCGAATATCGGCGTCTTCATAATGCAACGCAAGCCCCATGAACCACACAGACTTGTGTTTCAACACCGCATGCATAAGGACATTTGCGAAGCTGTAAATTCGCTTAGGGATGTGTATCGTACTCATAAAATAGAAAGCGGTGATGATGCCCGGGAAAGAGACCTTTCCGAACTCGGATACTCCTGGGATCGTAGAAACATTCAAACTGAATTATCGGAAATCCTTGACCCGTCAAAACCATTGGTTATAGTTAACACTGACGAATATGGAAAGGAAGAAAGGATCTTTGGGGGCTCTGTAATGAATGTTGGCGAAGGAGAACTGGCCGCAAGACTCGCCAAGACGATTTACGGCACCTTCAGAGACCAAAATCGAGAACCATTGAAACCTTGGGTTCTTTCGCCCTATACAGCCCAAGTTGGAGAGATAAGACAAAAGCTCCCCGATGAACTTCGATACAATTGCATTACAATTTACCGCTCTCAAGGAAGAGAGTATCCTTGCGTCATAATATCGTTCGTCCGCAATAATCCTGAAGGACGCATTGGTTTCCTTGGAGAAGGCCTTGAGTACCAGCTCAAGGAACAGACTTACGTTGGCTGCTCAAGAGCCCAAGGGAAACTCATTCTTCTAATTTCATTCGATACTTTCTTGGGCCATGGTCATTCTGAGTTTGAGGCCCTACTGCAAACCAAAGAGGCTCAAATAATCGATCGCTAGGGATAAATCATGAAAGACTTCATCATCTACATGCAACCAAAAATCCCATATGCCTTACAGAGAGAAAAATACTCAGTAGAAGAGCTAAAGAAACAGCCAGGCTCCTCTTTCCTCAAAGAACTCGAACTTGTTAGGGGTGGAGAGCTTGCTTTCGTTCGCGAAACAAACAATTTGAATGTGTTCAACTTTTCATGCAAATTCCAGCTCCCCAGACCTTTGGCAGCGAAGGAAGTGGCATACGCTGAAATCGTCTCCGATTTATGGCAACAGAAAAGAGGAAACCTTGTTGCATCTTTTAATACCCCAAAAAAAATGTCAAAAGTTGCAATAGCTCTATTATCGTATGCCACCATGGGAGATCCATTTCTCATCAAGTCGTTCCAACTTTCAAGATCTGACTTCCTCGCATTGAAAGAGCAAATCTTGAAACGGGGTGGAGATCTGAGGCAGCTCATCTTCTGGGACGTCAAAGACCAGGCCAGTGAAGGAGCCCACATCAAGCAATTTCGTCTGAGTGGTTCAAGGCTCGAAAAACTGCCAGGTTTCCATGACATCTTGGATCGATCCTCGAAAATCCAGTTGCTGGGCTTCGCCTTTAAACCCACAGCGGAATGCAGAGAGATCTCATTTAGAATCATCGAGTGGGGCGGAGGACAATTCTATTCGCCAGCAGATCCTCTGGATCATGAAATCCTGGAATTCCTCAATCTATTTGATCGCACTTTAATTCCTGGAAGAGGTGGCATATCAAAAGAATGATCAAATGCTCCAAGAATTGATCAGAATATGCTTTTATACATGTTCTCTCTACATAATCAAATATGTCATCCCTTGGTTCTTATTCTTCACGTGTTAATCGCTCAGGCAAATCGTCTAGAACAACAATACCTATGCCAGTAGCAAAAGCTCTTGCGCTGGCACATAAGGATGAGATTACTTGGGAGATTAGGGTCGATGAGAAAGGTATGCCTTTTGTCATGGTCAGAAAAGCCAGTTCTCGTAGGACCTAAAAAGAAAAAACATCAATTTTTGAGGACCCAAAAGGTTTATTTGGCGAGGACCCAAAAAGTCTTTCTATATGCACATCTTGTTAGTCGAGCCCGAGTACTACAGTAGGTATCCACCACTCGGTTTGCTGAAGCTTGCCTCACATCATAGATCCAAGGGAGATTCTGTAGAACTGATAAGAGGTTGCGCAACTCCCAAATACAAACCAGATTTGATTTACGTTACAAGTCTATTCACTTGGGCTTGGAAATCTGTCTGGAAAGCAGTTAGCTATTACAAATGCATGTTCCCCAACATCGATGTATGGTTAGGAGGCATATACGCTTCTCTAATGCCAAAGCATGCAAAATCTTCAGGTGCCGACCATATTTACACGGGAGTTTTCAAGGATGCCGAGGAGATGATGCCTGCGTATGATTTGGTCCCAAGGTGGGACGGAAGCATCATACAAACATCCAGAGGATGTAATAGAAGATGTCCCTATTGTGCCGTATGGAAAATTGAAGGCAAAATAAACGCTACTAAACGCACAATAAAGCACCTGATCTATCCCAAACATACACGCATAATCTTATGGGACAACAATATTTTACAGAGTCCATATTGGCGTGACATATTCGAAGAATTGACGTGGTTTAGCCAAACGAAAAGAATGAATATAGACTTCAATCAAGGGCTCGATGCGAGACTAATCACATATGAGGTTGCTGAAAAAATATCCTATATGAGAATATTATGTGTTAGGCTATCTTACGACTATAAAAGCTTGAGAAACCATGTTGAAAGAGCTATCCATATGATCAGTTCTTATGGTATAAGGAGACGACGCATAGGTGTCTACATCCTCTTCAACTACTTGGATACCCCTGATGACCTATTCGAGAGAGTAAAGGATGTCCTGAATATTGGAGCTGTAGCGGTTCCTCTAAGATATCAACCATTGGATACTCTGGAATATAATGCACATATAGGCCCAAATTGGGACAAAGAAAGATTAAAGATGTTTGGAAATTTTAGGCGAGTATGCGGTTTTGGAGGGGTGTTTCCGCCTTATAGGTGGCTTGTGGAACGCTTCAATGATTCGCGAAGTTTCGAAGAAGCGTTTCAACCTCCCCAACGGAACGAGGAGTTGAAAACGAGAGCGCATAAGGATTATTTCAAGTCTTGGAGGAAAGTTCCGGACTGGAGGTTAGTCTCAGATCAGTTCCTCGCCAAGAAATGGTGAGATTAGGCGTACCATGAAAGGTTTGTCACCAAAACTGGACTCTGCAGTTACTCAAAGAGCAACCCAGACCAGTCAAGTTGTATTCTTTGACTCTTCGCCGTCCGCAAGCTTCTGTGAGATCATTCTTCAGCAATAACATAAAAAATGGGGAATGGTATATTCGAGTCCAGACAATGGTCTCCCCCGGGCTACCATTTTCGTTATGGCTTTCCCGTATTTCAACAGGGGTTCCTTACCTTACCGTTAAGGTTATATTTTACGTGTTTCCAAAGTTTCCAATTGGTTACCTGAGGTAACTAATCATGGAAAAAATTAAGCCTATGGGTCACATAAAGACAACGAAGTCGGGAAAGAGCCACATACCCAAACTAATCATAGGGGAGACTGAAACCAAGCGTGGCGAAGAAATCCCTTACATCATAACTGCTCACGCCGTCGTACTTTACAATCCGCGCCTATCAGCCGAGGAACTTTCAGCAAGCCTAGAGGTCATGAAAAAGGATGTGCTCCTCAGAGAAAAGCGTGAGAAAAAAGAGAAAGTACGTTAAAATTTCGCTCCCTCTGCCATTCTACGAAACGTTGAAAAATGTTGTGGAAAGGGAGAAACGATGGCGCAGCATTGACGCTATGGCCAGAGAAGCGGGCGAGCGGATCATCGGGAGGCATGGTTTACAGTGACACGGGTCAAGTACACGACCGTCAACGTTCCTGCTGAGCAATACGCCATCATCAAGAAGTGGGTAGACAGCGGCGAAAGCCCCTATACAACTCCTGCTGAAGCCTATCGTTCAGAAATCAGGCGGATGCTTTGGGAGCTTGAGACTGAGACTCGAAAAGCCTAACCATGTCTAGGACGAGGCGAATTCCTTCTCTAATGGCCTCGGCACGCGAGGAAAACCAGCATGGCCAAGCTTGATCGAGCTCCTTCACTAGGGCCTCGGGAACATCTATAGAGATTCTAGTTAATCGCCTCGCCATTTTTTTCCCAAATAAAGGACGCTTCTGAACCATTTTAGCTTTTTGGTCAATTTACAGAGCCTATTATGCAAAACATAAGATTTTCATAGGTTTTTTAACTTGGGTCGCCGTTGATGAGGGACAACAATTATCCGGTTCCAATTATCACAATGTCAAATCTGAAGGTCGTTATCGCCGTTATGTTGGATGAAACTGACAGAACCAGTTTTACTTGGATAACTGCCCCGGGACTAATGCTTTGCCCGGCGTAGTCCCAGCTAAGGGCTATGTAGTTCGATGCGTTTGAAGGATTCCAATTTTCTGTCGACAGTCCAAGGGTGATTGGAGCATTTCCCGGATTCTTCAAGAATATGGTGGCATTCGTCGTTGAGCTAGGCTCCACAATGCCCCAGTTGATCTCCGTCACCCGGTTAGTGCAAGCCACATCCCAGTAGGCCTCCACGCCCACCGTCTTAACGATCCCAACGCTCGGGATACTCGTCACGGTCCTCAAAAGGGCATACGCGAGGGCGGTGCACGCAACGATCAGAACAATAAAGGCCAAGACAATCTTGGTTTTTGGCGATTTCATCCCTCTGCATTCTCGCTTGCAGGCAAGACTTCCGACAGGGGCCTCTTCAGCAAATGCTCCACAATGCTGGGACCCATGTAACCGAAGCCTAAAGCCGTCAGATGGTTGGTAAGCTGGAAGGTTGCAACAAGGTAGTAGCAGATATACCCGGCCACCATGCCCAGAAACAGGTCCGCTGCGGCCCTATCCCATTTTATGGAGGCAAAACCATAATGGCGAACGTGCAACGCTACCCTAGCCGCTGCCCCCACTAGCCCAAGAATCACATATATGATGATCTCCTCGGGTGTCAACTCCTCACCCCCACAGCAAGATAATGGCAGGTCATTTTTCCAAGCGAGAGAATATCGAAGCCCTCGGGCGCAACGTTTCGGTAGACAGCCGGCGTCATGAGCACTCCGTCAGGCAACCCCTCCATAGCCCAGAGGGTTGGAATCAGCGAGTTGAAAGCGTCCTCCACACTCGCCCTAAGCCTCTCAGCCGAAACATTGACACCACTCTCAGCCCCGCCCCTAAGGTTCTCCAAGCTACGGTTCGTGGAGTCCCTGAAGCCACCCAGAGAAGCGTTAGTTGAGGCAGTAACCTCATTAAAGCTGGCCTGCAAACGCGCCCTAAAATCAGTGAGGGCAGCCTGAACCTTGTCCCTAGCGTCCTTCAGCCCGGCGTTAACGCTCTTCTCGATATTGCCGCGGTACGCGTTGAGGGCTGTCTGAGTCTTGCTTCTAGCGTCGCTGAGTCCAGCGTTGACGCCTGCCTGGATGTAGTCTCTGTAGGCGTTTAGGGCCGCTTGGACCTTGGCTCTGGCGTCGGCTAAACCCGCATTCACGCCACTTTGGATGTGGTCACGGTACGCGTTTAAGGCGGATTGAACCCCCGACGTCACTCGACTCAAGGCGGTGTTGATGGCATCTTGGGTGCTACCCTGAACCTTGTCCAGTTGGGTTCCGATCATCACATCCCAAAACCAGTTGAGAAAGCTTCCCACAACCCAGCCAGGCCCGTCCGCAATTGCGTTCCTAGCCCAGTTCAGTAGACCCCAGTCCCCTAGGGCCTTGCGGAACTGATCCCGCACCACAGGACGCAGATCCTCTCTGCCTACGCGAGGGATAGTGACCGTGAAGGTGGGGATGCTCACGGTCGGTATTGATATGGTGGGGGCGCTGGGAACCGCGACGGAGGGGATGCTTATGGCTGGGGCTTTGGGCAACTCCACGGTGGGCACGCTTATGGCTGGGACGCCTGCCACGGCTACGCTGGGCACCGAAACCGCTGGAACCGAAACGCCTGGAACCTCAACCTTTGGGATGGTGATCTTCACGGCTGGAACGACGTATCGCTTGGGACTAAACCAGCCTGTGCGGACCTCGGCGCTGAGAAGAACCGAAGGCGTTTCCGCGAAGGCACGTTTGAAGCTGACGTGATACCAGCGCCTCTCCTCCAAGTAGACGCGGCCGTACTCCATGGGCAACATCAGCGGAGAAATCGGGAAAATTCGTCGGAAAATCTCCTCTATCTCCGTAGCCTCAAGCGCCCTAGGAACCGCCATTACTTCCACCAACCCCTCCTTTTTCCTTCATCATAGGCCGTGAAGGCCCCTGAAACGGCTAGGGGAACCAGCACAACCCCCACCGCCAAGCTCAGAAGGGCAGTTAAGACCCCGTCCTCTACGCTGAGGCGCTCACCCCTGCGGAGCCTCTCCAAATTCTCCCTAAGATAGGTGAGCATGTCCACCGACTACACCCCGGAAACGGGGACCTACTCAATGAGGAGGGTCTTTCTCGGACCAGCCACAAAGGCGATGGGGAAGACGGTGCAGGAAACAGTACTAGCGGTTCCGTTGTATGCGGTGAGGGTTACCTTGTCATGTTGCCGCGCATAGGCGAGCTGCTCTAGGCAGAGGGCATACTTCTGTGCCTGCTGGTATGGCACCCGAGAGCTAATCTCCTGGCGCTTCACACCATTGACGCTCACTCGCAAGTAGCCATTGTAACCAAGATCTCCATCACAGAACCAGCCCGCAAACTGCATTCCCAAACCCGCGGGTATAGCTTTGCTGGAGACAATGGTGTAGGCACCGGGCGTCACCGCGAAGCCATAGGTTCCCTCAGCCAACTCGAGATCCTCTGGACGGAGAGGACGTACACCGTCGGCGGCAGTGTTCCACTCCTGCGTCTTTTTCAGCGTTTCCTCCTCGACGCTGGCCAACTGAAGGGCCATCCACTCAGGGATGTCCGGCAGACCCTTTCCAAGCCCAGGCATGTCTTTCTCTTCCTTGTTTTGGGAATACCTTATATGTAAGGTCAATAAATGTTCTTCCGTACGTATGTACAAGGAGAGGGGCCCGTGTCCTACGAGAAATCCACCATTTTTCAGGGCGGCAAGACCCAGGTTCCTGTTAAGGTGCGAAGCGGCCTAGGGGTGAGGGACGGCGACATTCTGTTGTGGATAAAACGCGCTGAGGGATACCTCGTGACCACTGGCAAGATCGCTAAACTCTTCTCCTCAACCCTGAGTTACGGAGGCGTAACATGCCCAAAATGCGGAAACCGCTACGAGGCAGGGCTGACAAAGTGCCCGAAATGCGGAGCGCTCTCATCATAGTAACGCACTTATTTGGCTCCTTTAGGTGAGGAAAAACTCGCCAGCCTCGCCTCGGCCATCTTAACGTAGTTGGGATTTATGTCTATTCCTATGTAGCGTCTTCCCAGCCTCAAGGCGACAATAAGCGTGGTTCCGCTCCCGCACATGGGATCCAAGATGATGCCACCTGGTGGACAGCTACTTTTGATGGGCCTGATGCAGATTTCTTCGGGGTAGACGGCGAAGTGGGCGCCCGGAAAAGGCTTCGTGTTTATGCTCCAGAAATCACGTGGGTTCTTGCCCTTTTGAGGTAGCCAACGTGAATCTCGTTCTCTAACAATTCTAGCCATGCCTCCCGGAGGATGACCCACCCATCCCTTTCCTCCAGGAACCTTCACGGCCCCCTTAATACCAAGAATGGCCCCTAGCGTTCGGGTTTCAGGAGAATGGTTGACAACATCTCCTGGATTCTTTCCTTTACCATAATAGTTCTCGATTTCTTTAACGGATTTATGCGGTTCTCTTATCATATCTAAGTCGAAGTAGTATTTTCTATTTTTCGTGAAGAAAAATATGAACTCATAGGTGTTGGAATACCTATCTTTCACCGAACTAGGCATAGCATTTGGTTTATGCCAGACTAAACAATTTCTTAGGGTCCAGCTGTCGTCTATGAGAGCGAAGGCTACACGCCAAGGAATGCCTATCAAACATTTCGGAGGCAGATTGGCTTTAGCCTGCGGGCTTGGCTTGTCATATAAGTTCCCCGCAATTTTTAATCTTCGATAATTCTGAAAAAGGGTTTTATCGCCTTTTCCACAATGAGAGCCTGCGTAGGTGTCTCCAAGCACGACGTATATGCTTCCCGTTTCCCTTAGAACCCACTTGACCTCTCGGCAGACCAGAACTAGGTGGTCAATATACATTTGGGGGTGGGGTTCAAGACCGAGTTGTCCACGCCAAGCACCACATCGAACACAAAAATTTCCTTGATTTATTTGTGTGCCCGAAATTCCTGAAAGCACGTTGCCCACATTCGCGTTCGGCCCGTGTAAAGTCCCCCTTGTCTTTGCAACAATCTCGCTTCCCCACTTATGTTTGCATTTTGGGTCGCCGCCCCAAATCGTCTGCGCTTGAAAACCATAATCTCTTAGACCCCAGTATGGAGGCGAGAACATAACCATGTCTATGCTCTCGGCTGGAAAACTGCGCATAACATTTACGCAATCACCACAGAGGACCCGGTTAACAGGCAACACCGCGTGGCACCGGAAGAAATGGCGTGCAATCTAACAAAGCGCTACGTTAGAAGCGTTTCAGGTAAGCGTGCGTGTCGGCTAAGTTAAGGTGCTTCTGAAGAGCCTCTTTGCCACTGGGGGCGCTGGCGGCTGAAAGGAGTCGCTTGTTGCCCGCCTCAAGGCGGGAATTTCGGGAAGTGCCGGAGGCGTTGGCGGCGCTGGAGGCGCTTCTAAGGTTGGTCGCGCGAGGGGTGGAGCTGAGGGTGCTTCAGGAGGAGCGGGTACTCCGAGCTTCAAGCCAGTGAGGCTCGTCAGCATCTCCTTCAGTTCGTCAGGGCTACGAAGTAAGGCTTCAGTCACCTTACCTGCGTCCCCAAGCTTCAGCGCCGAAACGAGGTCGTCAATGCTCTGGCGTAGCTCCAAAGCGTCGCTGGGCTTCATGTCCAACACCTGCAGAAGGTTAAACATGCCCCATGGAATGAGCTCCTTCCTGAGTCTCGGAGGCGTCAGTTTTCCCCAGATTCCGAGGCCTGCGGTCGTAGCGCCGACACCGAGGTTAATCAGTTTGTTCAAGAGCCCCTTGGTGAAGAGGTCGGTGAGGAAGCTGACGGCGGCTCCGATGCCCATGCCTCCAGCCACGGAAGCATAGTCCTCAACAGGGATCCCTGACTCCTTGGCGAAGTAGTCCATTACCGTGTCGAGCCAGCTGGTGAACGTGAGCTGTGCCATTTGGTTTTCACCTCAGGCTGCTCACGCAGCAGATATCTTCCTTGCAGCGGCTAGGCGCTTCAACTCAGCCTCTGTTCTAAAGGTGTGTCGGATCTCGCTTGGGTATGGCTCGCTCAGTCTAGCAGGTGCCCTGTAGCCGGGCATGCGCTTGGCAATCTCGGAAGCAGCGCCTGGAAGTCCAGTCTCAGGATCAAGGCCCTTCTTGCCCTTGCCCCCATGGGCTAAGCTGGCAAAGTGGAGTCTCCCCTGAATCTGGCCATTGTGTGGGAAAATTGCCGTGAAGGGCTGGTTTCTGAGCCAAGCGCCCGCTTTGGCCCATACGACCCCTCCCCTGCGCACTAGCTGTACACCGACTTGAGAAAGGGCTGGTCTCGCTGCGATGACGGGGTCCGACATGGACGCTATAGTCTGCGGCCTTAACAACATTTTTCAGTTTCACCCAACAGAAATTAATTATACCTTACATATAAGGTTTTATCTTTGGATTCAGAAATATAGGAATGAGAAAATCATGCCCAGCCACAAAATCCACAGACGAATCGACAAGCTCATTCTTGGAAAGGAGTTTCCCCGAGTCCACGAATTCTTAGACAGGCCGGCGGCTTGGGTTAAGACGGGCCATCGAAGGTTCCGTCACGGTGAGGACATCGTAGCTTGGGTTTTGCTCGCGAAGAATGATGTTAAGGCAGCCGCCTCAGCCTTGCTGCACCTGCTCGCTGACGAGGAGAAAGGGTAATGCCTGAACCAACTTTAGGAGAATTTGAGAGGTGGTTGCTGAGAAAGGGCATAACGCTTAGTGAGTATGAGCGTATACCCTGGGTTCGGAGAGATATCCTTCGCACCGAATTTGAGGAGGAGTGGGGTGAAAACCCCGCGTCTTCCGAGAAGCACGCGCGCAACATCGCCAGTTTTACAATTGAAGCGGGAAAGCTCAAAAGTTTAGTCTCTGCCTACTCGGCAGTTCAAGACGAGTTCTATTGGCTCTTTACGCGCAAGGCGATGGAAGCAAGGGCCATGGACGCCTCCCGCGTCTCCATGATCGAGTTGAGCGTTTTCCCCTACGACTATACAAGCGAAGTGGACCGCATTTGGGTTTTCGGCCGCGTTGAGGAGCTAACCAAGGTTGCTAGAAGGTTCAAGACGAAGGAAGAGGTTAGGATCGAGGTTAGGGAAGACAACAACTTTTACGTGGGTCCCTTCAAGGTCGGAAGCGTAGTTAAGGAAGAGGACGTCCCTGAATGGGCTAAGCCTTCCGTATTGACAATCAGGCGTGACGCCCGATTAACCGTGGCAACCGCGGATTTCAGGCGCATAGTGAAGCGGGCTGAAGAAGAAAAAGTCCGTGACTACAAGGTTGAAAGCGCCTATGAAAACATAGGTATCAAAGTAAGTGGGCGAGAGGCAACCATCCTCTTCTTCAACGAAAAAGTCAGCAGAATGAACCTGAAGGGCTACGAGCCATGGCTCATAAACATAGAAGGCGAGGGAATAGGCACCTACTCCCTGCCGCTTCTCTCATCCCTCCTAATATTAGGCTTGACTGAAACCATTGATTTAGAGTTTCAGAACAAAGGGGTCCTACAACTTACCTACACCGGAAACGACTTCTGGGTCAAGTTCTGGCTGGCTCCTAAAACGGACCCTGAAACTGGCGACGTACTCCCAAGGTTCCTTGAACTTTTAGAGAAGCCTGAGGTTGTCAGAAAGCAAATCTGGGGTTTAAGGGAAGACGAAGTCAAAATTTTGGAGAAAACGGTGAGGGCCACAGGCGACGTATGCAGAGGCGAAGCCTTCAAAGTGGGCATGACTGGCGAAGACCTCTGGCTGTATTGGAAGGAATATGATAAGGGCTACTTCAGGGTGTCCCGCACCAAGTTTTGGGAGTGGTATGCGCCCCCAGAACGAATGTCAGGCATCTTCAACATTTCATCCCTAGCCAGCTGGCTGAAGGACGTGGAAGACCTCACCTGCTTCTTAGAGGGTGAACCTCCAGAAGCCATAGTTTTCGTGGGTAAAGGCGTGAAAATCGCCCCCAAAGAAATGCGGAGTGAAGAGCTTGTTAAGGAGGTTGAGGTCCCAGAGGTCCGGGGAATAGAGGTGTTCTCAGGCGCATGCTCCACCTTAAGGGATGTAGTTGAGGACGCTGAAGCGGCTAGAGACATCTTCCTGCTCTTCGTCTCCACACCCTACGAGATCGAGGCCTTAGGACGGGACACCATTTATTACCGGGCAACCCTCCCCCTCGACGCTTTCCAAACAATTGAAGAAAACTATGTTCCCGTAAACAATAACTATTTCAAGGGGCTAAAAGGCTTCTTCACCCACTTCCCCAGCGTCTATGCGACCCTAGGCAAAGAAGACACAAGCATCTTTTTGAAGTCGGAAAGCCCCTTAGGAGAGTTCAGGGCCCTCATCATACAGACCGCCGACGAAGTAGAAGACGCGGTCCAAGCGTATAAGGAAGAGTTTTTGAAACCGCCGCCAACTCCCCCACCAGAAGTTAAGCCACTAGTAGAGGTCGTGCCTCCCCCAGTTCCCGCCAAAATCACCAAAGAAGAGTTCTCTAAAGTGTTTGAAAACTTGCTGGATGAGTGGCTGGCCTTCAACGTGGAGCTATTGAAACCAGGTTTGGAGGGGGAGATCCACTACATAGCGCCTGAGAGGGAAAGGGAGTTCGTTGCAAGGTTCACTAGTGGAACCATAAGGGAGACGAATAAAGAGGATATTGAAAAACGCAGAGAAGAAACGTATAGAACTTATGAGGAAGCGTATGCACGTAAACCCGAACTTGGAGAGCGCTACCTTAAGCGCCTGAGGGATGGCCAGCACTGGTTTGCACGCGACATAGCCGATAAAACCTTCAGGATGCTTGTTGAAGAGGCAAAGAAGGTTCCGCCGCCACTCATCGAATACGTGGAAGTCCGCTTTCTAAAGGACGTTCCAGCCGTAGTGGGCGCCGACATGAAGGTGTATGGGCCCTTCAAAGAAGGCGACATCGCCAAGCTCCCAAAACTAAACGCTGAAATCTTTGTGAAGCAGGACATCGCATCCTACGAGCTTGTTACCCCGCTTAAGGTAGGCGATATCGTAACTGTGAAGATGCAGCCTGGATTATGGAAGGTCGTGAAAGCACCTCCAGGCCTTATTAGATTAATGCGGGCTGGAATAGCTGAAGTGAAACGGCCGCCTTCCATGGAGGTGATGGAAGCCACAAAGGTTTCAAAGGAAGAGTTGCCAGAAAGGGCTTTGGAAAACATTAAGCAGTTCTTCGGCATAGAACCCGAAGTAAAGGCTCTCATACGAACCGAGGAAAGAACCTTCACAGAAGAAACCTTCCAAGATTTTGTCTGGCATACAGGGCAGCTACCCCTAGTCGTTTCCGCTGAGCCCCTGCCTCCGCCTAAACTCACAGGTGAAGAGTCTGGACGGTTGGCGGACCGCTTTCTTAAGAAACTCGAGGAAGCCGGTGTCCCCTATCCAAGCGCATACAAATCGGAGTTCGAGAAGGCCATGGACATCTATAAAACCTATGAAGAAAACGTGGAGATCATTGACAAACTCGCCTCAGACATAATAGCAAGGGTTAAGCGTCCGCCAATTGCACCCCCTCCACCTCCTCGGGTGCACGTTCCCTCTGCCAAAGAGTTGGCGCTTGTCAGAGCCGCTGAAAGGGCAATTAGGGAGTTGCAAGAGCTATGATGCCGGAAGACTGGCGGCTGCTTTTTGAAGAGTGGGAGTCCCTTCCCCTCGAGTACAGAGAGAAAATCGAGACTCTATTGCGGGAAACCCCCAAGGAGAAGCTGGCTGAACTCTTCAAAAGGGAAACCTACGCCCTAAGGCTCTACGAAAAAGTTGTCGGAAGGTGGGTTCCACCTCCACCATCGCCCATGGGCCTAGGACCCGAGGAGAAGGCACGCCTCGAAGACGCCTACAAACGGGTTTTCATTGAAGCAGGCGCAGACTGGCGCGGGACCCTACCCGCCCTAAGAGACGAGCTGGCAAACCTTCAAGAAGAACTGAAAGAAGTTCCTCGAGAAAAGGCCTTCGAGGCCGCCAGAACGCGTATAGTGGATCTCGCTGGAAGGCTGTTGCCTCCACCCCGTCCCCCAGAAGTTGCGCGTCCTCCAATTCCTGCCCTTATCACGCTTCCCGAGCCAGGGGTAACCACCTACATCTGCCCTGTTGACGGAGTCACATTCATCAGCGCCGACCCGGACACCATGTACTACGTCAGGGCGGCGTTACACTGGTTTCCAAGGGAATACTTTGAGTATTGCCCTGAAGATCAAAAGAAGCTGATGGGGTGGCCTCCCATCGAAGGGATTATCCAAGAGGGCTTTGAAGCCGGAATTCTGCCTCCCACGTGGGCTAGGTGGCTCATGCGCGTGGCTGAAGCAATAAAGACGGCCAAGGGGGTACCGATTTGAGTTCAAAAAAGAAAAGGAAACGCATCTCAATTGCCCTGCCCGAAGAGGATTATAATTGGCTGAAGGAAAGATATGGTGAGGCTGCAAAGGGCATCCGCGAGCTGGTGAAAGACGCCAAAATCCGCTTCGCCAAACCCACAACCCCCACCCTGAGGCTCGCCTATCGCATCCTACTCCAGCATGCCGAAGCCCCCGGCTTCATTAAGTGGTTCCACGCCCGCGAAGTCGTAATGAAGGAGCTGAAGGTCGGCCCCGAAACCTTCGAAGAACTCATGCGGGACCTATGCAAAGAAGGCTTCATACGCACAGTAGAAACTGGCGTTCTGCAGGTGCGACAACCCGGAGAGCCCACTTGGCCTGAAGGTTTGGAGGCATTATTCGTATGACAAAGGCAGAATCTCCCCAAGACATACAATTAGTCACCCGCCACAAACCAAAAACCACCCGCTTTCTCCGAGCGGTCCCCATAACCGCCTTCTTCCCTCACAATGGCCAAATAGAAGTGCGTACTCTCTTCGCTGAAACAGCCATGAAAGCAGAGGGCAAAGAAGGCCTGTGCCCCTGCCACCAACTTCCTTGGGCAGCTCATTTTGTCCTCGAAGAAACAGCAGGATCTAGGGTTAAGCACTCCACGCCGCCACCACTAAAAGAATGGGAGAAGCGGCTCACGGCGTTAACCGAAGCCATGAGAGTGTTATCCCTCGCCATGGCAGAAGCCAAACGTCCCTCTACCCAATAGACCCGTTTGAGGGGTCTGATAAATTTTAGAATTTTGTATAGTTCTTCTGGGGTTGGGTTGTCGCCTTCCCAAGCTTTTTTGATGGGCGACTAAGGCGTTGAGCTGGCTGGCTTTGTCCATGACATAATAGTTTTTGGTACTGAGAACTGAGGCTAGGATGACAAGGTGGGCATCGATCAAATAAGAATAATAAGTCGTTCACGGGATGTAATAATTGGCTCGCGGGTTTAAAGTTGGTTGAAGAAGTCTACAAAACGATAGTGGTCAATCCTCTCGCTGACGAAATCCAACAGATGATAATGGAGGAAATAAAATCCAAGATACACCTTAGAAGAGCTAGAGGCTTTCTTTTCTTCTACAAGCGGATTTTGGTAATATTCTTCGCGCTCGTGTTCTTCTGGGGCATCCTGTTACCGAGCCTCCCTGTTGATTTAGACTCGGGCATTCCAATTTCCCTATCAGTCCTCGCTGCCTTGTTGCTTGGCTTAGGAGACGTGTTACTTTCAGTTTTCCTATACAGTAAAAGACCACGGCTTTCCCTGCTTCTTTTCCCCGTACTGTTTGCCACAAGTCTCTACGTGTATTCTCCATTATTTCGTTTTCTTTATCGGCAAATTTCCGCTTTTCTTTCGCAAATCTTGATGTTGGTCTCCTTGGTGGCAGTTCCACTAATTTTAGGCAAATCGTTTCATTCGATGTCCGGAAAGCCCAAAATGAGCCGGAAGCGTTCTTTTATACATTGTTATGTGACGGGATTATTACTGGAAATCAGTTGCCTTTGCCGCTTCCTGTGGGTAGGGCTCTCCTTAGTAGTTTCGCTGGCTTTACCTTTGTTCCTACAGTTCAGGGTCTATGATTCAGTTCTTCCTCCTTCCGAAATGGAGATGACCCTTAAGAAAAAGGTAGCGGTTTTCAAGGAAGAGGATAAGGCATACCGAGGATATCATTACTCTATCCTTTCGATCTATCCTTTCCTCTTCGTCAGGGCATTTGGTGATAAGACTCTCCTGATGAAATTTAAAGCGATAAACTTCCCTTTGGAGGAGCAACTTCATATGCTCTTGTTTTCGCAAAAGGAAATCAAAGCGGAATACAACGTCTTCTTGACCGGGTTCGATGAAGAGGCTATAGAGAGCCATGATGAGTTTTTCGTTTCCATTAAGAACGTTTCACGAAAAACGCACGGCGTGAAATTTGGCTTAACCTTGCCAGCTACTGCCAAAAAAATCCGATTTAGGGACTACTTTGACGAGGTTTCTTATGTTGTAGGAGGAGTGTCTGCAGCATGTCAAACCGCCACCATTGAATATAGAGAGCCCAACTACCGAAATCAGCTCGTAGTTCTCAAGTGCAGTTTTGATGACAGGATTTCAAGGCGAAAATCTGGCGCACCTCAAACATCCGTTGCCAGAGAAATACTGCTTGAAACAGGAAACCTCACCGCTTTCCCTCTCAAACATCTTCGGTACACGGTTGTGTCCCAGTGCGAAATCGAATTTGTAGAAGCTCTGCCAAGGCCGAGCGAGTTTGAAAAGAAAAGGCTGGTCTGGAGTTTTGATGACCTGAAGCCGAATGAAGGCAAGAATGTAAGGATAAAGTTCGAAGTGAGGTATTGCCATGGAAAGGAAGTTTAGGACAGTTCAGCTCAAGCCGAAACGAATAAAGGTTCTCTACAATTGGGACGTTAAAGAAGGGCAAGTTATCGTTATGAACCACGTGGTAACCGAGAGAAAGAGAGACGAGACGATACTCGCAAACCTAAAGTGCTGGTTTGCGGGACCGTTTGCGCAGAAGTTAGATACCGATGAGTTCAGCGAATGTGTACAACGAACTTTAATTAATGAAGAAAGCCAATTTTGGATATGCGGGGTTATTGATGCAACAATTTTACTTGAGAGCTCGAAACCTGCTATCGATGAGGTTTTGGGCTTCAGGGAGAAATACGGGCACGATATCGACTACTTTGATAAGGCCATACGGAGTCACCTAGATGTTTGGCTTGCAAAGTTTGGAGTCCTGCGGTAAGGATAATTGGTGTTTTTTGGCTAAGAAGTATTTTTTGTTTACGTATTTCGACAGTAATCGGTTCAAATAAAGGGTTCTTTTTCAAGCTCGAAAAGCCAATAATCTCAAGACCACTCTTACGAAGGCTAAGCCTAAGATGATAACTCCCCAAATTATGAGGAGTATACCCCAAAAGTAGTGGTGGGGCCTATCAAGCTTTCCGAAGTCCGAGACATCGTCGAAGAGCAGCAAGGCACCAGCCACCAAACAGGCTCCACCTCCCACCAGAAGCGGCCAATTCTCCTTGAATGCCTCCACAAGCCTTTCATAACGTAGCCTCTCCTCTTCTCGGGCCCGCTCCTCCGCAACTCTGATTACCTCTTCAAGCTCTTTGCTCAAGCTCCCTCTGCAACTCCTCTAATAGCTTAGGCGCATTGTGTCTCAAGAACTTCCGAATAGACTTGGCGGGATCCATCTCGTTCAAGCCATGGAGCAGGCCGTCGACAAGGATCAGAAAGGGATACTGCTTAAAGTGGGGATGGAGAAGCCCATCGATGGTCCTGTTGACCGGCCCCTGAAGTTCCCGCCTAACAACTTTAATGATTCTGTCTATCTCAGCGGATTCTGGCATCAGGATCGCCAAGCACCTCAAACCCATTAATGTTGTTTTCTATGGCTATCGAATAAAAGTCGGCATTGGGCCAGCGATCTAGGTTTGCGTCATAAAGACCCTTCAACTCTCTGGATTTAGCCAAATATGCCTGACCCGCCTCTCGAGCAGTTTTTCCCTCTGCCAAAGCTAGGGGCGCCTGCACAAAGGCCTCCAAAAAATCTTCAAGGTAGTTCCTCTCAACCATGGGCAGGGCAACATAAACGTCCACCTTCCACCCCAAGTAAGCGCGGGCCGGAGCCCCTTTCCCCAACTCAAGGCTAGTTCGGCACGCAATGGCGTAGCAAAGCTTGTTCTGTAAAAACCCTCTATTGAGAAGATCCACTAGAGGCCAGATAAGGCCGCCCATGGTTAGGGAGCCGTACCAGCGGTCCCTGTTTCCATGACCTGAATATATGATGAAGTCAGCTGGCCTAACAAACTGCTGCAACTGGAAAAGCAGCCTAGTGGCTTTCCAAGTGTCAAACCTTAGCACTTCAAGACCCTTCTCTTCTAAGGCACTCGCTATCCTGTCTCCAAAGTAAGCTGAAACAGAAGTAGCCACATCGTCCCAAGGATACAAAACCATGGCACGGGTCAAAGGAGGATCCGCCTTAGTTTAACCTCGTATCTTCCTGGGGCCACAATTGGCCAGCTATAGGGTTCGTAAATTGGACTGCGGATCTTCAGAGTGTAACGGCCTTCAGGAACATCGAACCTAGCAACGCCCTTATCGTCTGTGGAAGTTTGGTGAGTGTCCACCCAGACAGGGGTGAATCTGATCGGTGAGCCTGTCTCTGCATCCGTTAAATGAACCTCAAGGATGGCTATGCCCTTCACCCCCAGAGAAACGTTTTAACCTCTTCCACCTGCCTTTCCAGCCACCTAGCGCCCTTCTCCGTTTGAAGTTTGGGCAGTAGGTCCTGCCGTTTTTTGCTCAGCCACTTAAGGGCGTATTCAGCGTTAAGATATTGCTCCACCAAAACCCTCGGAAACCTAGATAAGGTCATGCGGCTGAAGCCCAAAGTAGCCATGGCTGCCTTCACCAATCTCCCCCGCATGGCCTCAATGCGTTTCACCTCAGCCGAATCCATCTCAGAGGGATAATCCGGCCTATACTTGGCCGCCCACCTTAGCGACTCGATAACGTACCAGTCATGATCCATCATAACCTGAAGGTGGTCCGCATCGAAGGGTGCTATGAGGGCTATGAAAGTCTGTTCCAAGGCCTTCGCCACCATGCGGGCTCCTGCCTTCCCAGCTACGGACAGGGCCTTTTCCACAGCCAACTACGCTTCCCCCTCTGGGGGAGGAGTCTCGGAGGCAACCCTCTCCTCTAATGAGCCTTCGAACCACTTTTTCAGGAAGTATTGGAAGGGCTGCATCACCTGCTCAATGGCCTTGCTGACCACGTTCTCCGCCGCCTCTATCTTCTTCTCCTCTAGGCGGGTTTCGAGGGCCAGGTCGTGTTCCTCCTGCCACTTCTTCTGCTGCTCAGCAAGCATCCGTTCAACCTCCTCCTTGGAAATCCTCGTGTCCTTAACCTCGAAGCCATATTCCTGAACCAGCTTCCTAGCCTCCTCAAGAGTGACGGGGATCCCCTCAGAGGCAACCTTGTACCCACGTTTGGCAAGGAACTCCTTAGCCTGCTCCTCAGCCTTGCTAATCCTCTCTATGGCCTCGTCTAGGCTCTCCCTAGCCTCTGCCTTGGTTATCTGACCTGCGTTCAGCTTCTCCTTTGTCCTCTTCAGCTCCTCAAGGTCCTCCTTGATGGATTCGAGGGCCTCGCTCAAACCTTCAGCTTTCTCAAGCATCTCTGGAGGCAACTCCTCCTCACCTTCGCCCTCACTGGCGAGCCCCTTCAATCCTTCGATGCTGGCCTGCAGCGCGCCTATCTTTTCGTCAATGTACTCCTTCAACTCCTTCCTCTTCGCCTCTTCCCCAATAATCTTGTCAATGTATTCCTTCAATTCCTTCAACTCCCCCCTCTTGGCCTCTTCACCCTCGAAGGCCTTGTCAATCATCTTGATCTTCGCGATGTACTTGCTGGCCTCGCCAATCCCCTCATCCACAGCGTCACCCTCCGAGCCTCCGCCACTCAAGGCCCTAGACACCACGGCCGTAGCCAACTTCGACAACATATCCCGAGTCTCCTCCCCGGCTCCCTCCCCAACCTCCTTAATTCTGCCGAGGGTGTCGCACGCTTTCAGCAAGCCTTCCGTGAGCTTGTCCGGCTTCTCCTCGGACTTCAGGACGGGCTTAAGCTTCTTCTTGGCCTCATCCACGTCTAGGCCCTTTGCCCTCGCGTACTTTTCAATGATGAGCTCCGCCAAAGCCTCTTCAGACATCTCAACTCGCACCTCCGGCTAAGGCTTCAGGCGCGACCCGTATCGCTGAGCTAGCAACTATCTGGTTTAGGGCCCTCTGACGGCTGTTCAGGTCCATAGAAGCAATAAGAAGGTCCGTGTACCATTTGTAAAGCCTCAGGCTTTCAGAAGCCCGCTCCCAAAGGTCCTTATAGGCATAGGCGATGGCCTCAAACCTCATGCTCTGCACCTGAAGCCTCTCCAGCAGTTCGGGGTCTTGCTCCATCGCCAGGAGAGAGTCCACGCGCGCGCTCAGCCTCTTAAAGGCAGCCTCGCAGTCCGCGATTTCATCCTCGCCCCACTCCACCTTCTGAACCAGACGATGGTAAGTGAACTTGCCAAGATCGTGGAGGAGGTTGTGGAACCAAGCGGCGTCCTCGATCTCCTTTAGGCGAATCGGTTTCCTTTCGTCCTTGCGTTCGTGGCGGGTCGCTTCCTCAGATTCAACGTCCTCAGGCGCTGCCTTGTATACCTCTTCATGAAGCGCCTTCATTACTGGGCTGTACTTTCCAGGAATGAATTTTGTCTTAATAGACTTGCCTACCCGCTTCTGCAAATACCACTTCTTGCCCTTCCTTGTGGGCCTGTAGCCAGCCCTCCAAAGCTTTTGCGCAGATTCAGGAAGCTGCTTCACCACCTCAGAAATGAGCACGTCTCCCATGGAACTACACCTTACATGTAAGGTATTAGCAGAAGCTAAATATAAATAACTACGTAGAACTACAGGGAACTACATCCCTAAAAAGGGCGAAAAATGACTCAAAATCCCTGCCTGGACCCTTATTTATGCAAAAATATCCTCAAATTGGGCTTCTTTTCATGGAACTACAAGGGAACTACAAACAGGGAACTACACCTGCGCAATAGGTATTTAGACCGTTCAACCTGCATCATTTCATGATGCTGGCTGACCTGCGCAAACGTAGTTCCCACTGTAGTTACTTTGAGGGGCGGGGACCCTTCTCCTCCAGCATCCTCTCGAACCCATAGATGTCCTTGTTCCTTTCCATCGCCTCAGTCAGGATCTCCTCTGCCTTCTCAGGGCTCTTCCATATGCCGTCGAGGATCTCCCGCACTTCCTTCTCGTCCCTGGCCGCCTTACACACTTTCTGGACCGTTGCCCTTTCTGGGCAGCCCCTCTCTCGGAGTTTCTGGTTGAAGTCGACGGCCTTTAACAGTTGCATCTCCATTCTCGCCGCGTAGGACGCTAGGCTTATGGTGGTCTCATCCTTAAGCTTGACGTTCTCGTTTGGGTTGAAGGCGCTAGCCGCGAAAACGCCAACCACTCCCTGCTTCAACTGTCTTCCGTCAGGTGTATCAACGCCGAACTCCTTGCTCCACCTCAGAACATCCAAAAAATCGTCTACGTCGCGTTTCCGCACTAGGCCCCACTTGCACGAAAGCACGTAAGTTATGGGCGGCGCAAACACTCCGGGCGTAACTTCCCAAATGCGATCCACTTCAGCGTTATTCCTTCGCCCCCCAACTCCTTTGAGTAGATGTAGGGTGATGCGTCTAGGATCCATGGTCCCCTCTCGGTGATTCTGGGTCCAGAAGCGCGCTCCTGTGGTAAATCGGTCGATGAACCATTCAGCCACAGCCTCCCAGTTGTGCCCTATGCGGTTAGCCCTACCCATGGTCATGCGTATGTAGTTCTCCTTCATAGATATGGATGCCTTTAGGTCTTCTTCCTCCATGGAGGCGTGGTGATAGTACCTGAAGTTATCGAAGAGCTTAACCTCCTTAAGATCAGGGTAAAGTTGCAAGGCTCTAGCTACGGCATGCTCGGCCTCGTAAAGGGTGCAACCGAGCCTATTCTGCAAGTAGGGGAAGCCCACAAGCCTCCTAAGCTTAGAGTGCTCAATGATCGTGTCCCTGATCCTATGCACCCTCTCTATAAGGGGGCTGGCGGATGCCCTGTTGGCTAGGGCCCTCTCCGTCTTTTGGATTGCCTCCTCAATGGCTTGCTCCCTAGGCTTGTTCGAATCGATCCAGGTGAGGAGGTAACCCTCCTTGAAAGGGGTCTGACGATCATCCATCTTGTAGCCCCTCACGTACACCAAGCCCCGCCTCTCAAACCGGCGGACATTAGACATCACGTCCCGCCCTTGCACGCCATCCTTCTTGAGGGCGTCGACGACTTCCTTGGAGAACCAGGCTTGATCTTTGTGCTCCCTCAGAAAGTCAAGGACTCTCTTGGCTTTGCTCAGCTTTCCTCCACCCCTTACGTCCAGATGCTCTTCCGCATACTTCACGAACTCGCGCCCGTCTATACGTAGGGAGACAGCGTCCTCAGGCCTGAGTACGTAAAGGTGGTATGGTCTGGTGGTTGCGCTGATCCCTCCTCGCCCCTTAAAAGTTCGCTCACGCTCATAGATGGGCGTTTTAGTACGCAGTATGAGGCCCCTCTTCCAACACCGATACAAAGCGTTATACACAGGCTCCTCAGCGAGACCCGTAACTTTGGCGATTTCCCGATTGCTCCTCGGCTTGTGATCACCCAAAGCGGACAAAATCAGGCTCCTGGACGAGCTGTTCGTCGCCATGTACGTCACTTCCCATGAGGAAAGAGCTAAAGCGAAGGATTTAAACCTTGTTGCGAAATGGAAGCCATCCCTAAAAATAAAAGTCTATTTCTAGGGTTCAATTAGCGAAAATAACGACAAATTCAAATTATTTTACCATTTTTGAGTGGAGCCCCGGGCGGGATTTGAACCCGCGACCCACGGCTATCTCTGCAAACATACGAGGCCGTTGCTCTAACCACTGAGCCACCGGGGCCTCTAAACGTATAAAGTAAGCACAGATTTTTAAGAAGTTCGGAGGCTTTAGTCATGTATTATGGAGGCCTTTCTTTGCCCTTGGCACAAGAACTCGGTGAGCGTGAGATAATTGACATTCTCTTCAAATGCTTAGAAGGCATGCCCAATGCCCCTGTTCCCTTTGGGGACGATGCCTCAGCCGTCGACATTGGCCGCGGGAAACTCGCCGTGATAAAAAGCGACATGCTCATTGGAAAGACCGATGTCCCGCCAGGCATGAACTTCTGGCAAGCGGCTCGAAAAGCGGTAGTCATGAATATAAGCGACTTGGCCGCCAAGGGAGTTAAGCCAATAGCAATCCTCGCGTCAATCGGCATTCCACGGGGGCTAACAAAGGAAGACATTGAACAGATCGGCAGGGGTCTAAACGATGGCGCCCGCGAGTACGGTGCCTACGTCCTAGGCGGAGACACCAATGAGGCTTCTGACCTAGTGATCAGCTGCGTCGCCTTTGGATTATGCGAAAAACAGCAATTTATAAGGAGGAGTGGCGCAAAACCTGGCGATTTCGTGGCCGTCACAGGCCTTTTTGGCAAAACAGTGGCTGGCCTAAAGATTCTACTTAAAGAGCTTTCAGCCCCGCCAAAAATAGAGACCCCGCTTGTTAACGCTGTTCTTATGCCCCATGCACGCCTCAAGGAGGGATTAGCCCTTGCTGAAACCCGAGCGGTAGCGGCGTCCATTGACTCCAGTGACGGCTTAGCCTGGAGCCTATACGAAATATCACGGGCAAGCCATGTGGGATTCCTTATTGACGCTCTTCCCATAGCCCAGGAGGCAAAAGCGTTCGCAGAGGCCCATAACCTCGACCCTAAGGAGCTGACCTTGTACGGCGGAGAGGAGTATGAACTAGTAGTAATCGTTAAGCCTAGGCTGTGGAAAAGGGTCGAAGAAGCCTTAAAAAAGATTGGGACACCCCTGACGAAGATTGGCGTCGCCACAAAGGAGCCTAATCTTCTTCTTAAGATGAAAGAGAAGATAATTCCCATAGAGGCCCGGGGATGGGAGCACTTTAAAACTTTAAACCTGCCTTCGCCTCCATAGATTCTTTTTGGAATAAAATTTACAGAAAATTATTAATATTAGAATTTTTCCTTAATAGCCAAAGCGTTTAGGAGGCCTTTCCCGTGATTGAGTTGTATGATGTGGGCAGCCTGCCCTTTGTTGGGGACTTGAAAAAATTTTTGGAAGGGGCTAATGCTTATTCGTCTTCTTCTCTGTCCCAAAGTCTCGATTCGGCCAAATATTTTGAAGGGAAGGTCGTTGAAGGCTTTCTTGACAAGATCGTGGCAGGTATAGATATCCCAAATTATCCCCAGTTTAGGGACATGAACGAGATGTTCTTAGAGTCAATGGATGGCTTGGAGAAGATTATGGGGGGATACATAGAGACGGGTATTCTATCCATCCAAACTAGAAAAACGCAGATACCAGAGGTTGCAGCAATAAGAAATAATTCTGGAAAAATATACGAAAAAACAGATAAGCCCTTTAGGATGAAGATTTGCGTCACGGGCCCCTATACGCTTTCTTGCCTCTTTACCTACAGGGACAGCGGAACCTTCGGTCGGCTAGGGGAGATCATCTCGCAAATCGTGGAAAACAACATCTTCCACGGAAAACACGGAAGCGTAAACCTGGTGGCATTGGACGAACCAACCTTCGGATTGATGGACGATCCTCTGCTTGACTATGGAGCTGAAGGAAGAGAAACCCTCCTAAAAGCTTGGGAGACCATATTTCACAAAGCCGCATCCAAGGGCATAAAGACGTGTCTTCATCTCCATAACACAGTGAACGAACTTTTTTGGGACATAAAATCGCTGAACATAGTGGAGTCCCACGAGGAAGACCCCATTTACCGCTCAGAAAAAACGAAAAAACTGTTGGAATCAACGGATAAATTCTTGAAAGCGAGCATAAGCATCTCAGATTTTGACAGGCTCATCAGAAACAAAATAATGGCTAGCTTACCACAAAAAACCAGAGAAAACACCATCAATGAAAGGGTCGCCGAAGCCTGGAAAAACATTGTCACTGGAAAATTGGATCCAATAGTTTTTCTTGAAAACGTCGAATTGATGCGAAAAAGGTTGATCAACATAATTGGCCGATTTGGCGCTGAAAGAGTTTTGTACGCCGGCCCCGAATGCGGGCTAAAAAGCTTCCCAACCTATGAATGCGCCCTTAAATGCCTCAGACGAGCCGCTGATGCCGTTAAAAATGTTTCGCTTCCATAAGGGTTGTGCGAAGGCTTATAGGCCCTTACTTTGATGCTGTAAACCTTTCCCAGGAACGCGCCCCTTGAAAGAACCTCCACATCCCGGAATCCTGCATCCCTAATTTTCCGAAGATATTCCTGCTCATCCAAGGCTCCTGCAATGCATCCCGCCCAAAGTTCTAGACTTCCACGCATTTTCTTGGGTAATTCGCCTTGCGTAACTATGTCAGAAATAAGCATACGTCTTCCGGGCTTCAGCACCCTAAAGGCTTCTCTAAAAACTTTGTCCTTGTCAGGTGAGAGATTAATCACGCAGTTACTGATGACCACATCAACTGACTCATTTTCGATAGGTAGGCTTTCGATTTCCCCTAACCGAAACTCCACATTCTTTGCATTCTCATTAGCCAGCTTAATCATCTCTTGAGTCATGTCAACCCCAATGACCTTACCCCTAGGCCCCACCTTCTTTGCGGCAAGTAATACGTCGATGCCACCTCCAGAACCGAGATCGAGGACGGTTTCCCCTTCCCTCAAATCTGCCAGTGCAGTAGGATTTCCACATCCAGAAACAGTGTTAATTACCGATTCAGGTAAATCCTCAAGTTCTTCACTAGAATATCCAATCATCTTCACAAAGAAAGCTCGAGAAAGAGGCCCACAGCACGTCAGGGGTTCGCAACATGAACTGCCGTTCGCCGCTCTTGCATAGCGCTTCTTTACAAACTCCTTGATTTCTTCTTCACCCCTGCCAGTTTCCATAATTACCTTCACCTTCAATATTGGGCGCCCAATATTGATTTGCCCTAACAGTAAAGCAATATTTAAATCTATTGGACAACCAATAATATTTAGACCATGAATAACAGAGATATAGAGCCGCCTGAGTGCTGCGACATGAGGGGAATGCTATCCTTCCTCATACTTTGGCTGCTCTCAAAAAAGGAAATGTACGGGCAAGAAATAAGCAATGAAATAGGCAAGAGAAGGGGAAGGAAGCCGAACCCGGGAACAATTTACCCAGCCCTGAAGGAGCTGGAGAGAAGAGGCTTTGTGGAATCGGAAACAAAGGGCAGAAAAACTAGTTACCACTTAACAGAAAAGGGAAGAAAGGGAATACAAAGGGCCTGCAAATATTTTTGCAAAGCCTACGGAGAGATCTTCGAAGAATATAGGGAAATTTGTAAATGAGTTTAGAGTCTGCATGATCAGGAATCGAAGAGCAGAACAAAAAACCTTTAGGGAACCCTGTCTATCGAGTTTTCGATGACTGGAATGCTGAAGCAAAGGACCCGTTTAATTCAGCGCACGTTGCTTGTTGCCTTAGCGGGAAATGTAACCTCGGTAGTGATCAAGATTGTTTTCGGTTTTTTAGCAAACAGTATCGCCATGATGGCTGACGCCGTGCATTCCGTGTTTGACTCCGCTTCCTCTCTTGTGGGTATGTACGGAACTAAGGTGAGTGTTAGACCTCCAGACTTGGGGCATCCCTACGGCCACGGCAAGTTTGAGCAGATGGCAGTTTTGGGAATAACGGTGATGATGTTCGTGGCTTGCTTTAACATTTTGCACGAGGCGATAGATCGGGCCATGTCCAAGGTATTGCCGGACGTTACCATTTATTCATTCGCCGCCATGGGGATTTCCATGTTAATCAGCCTCTCTGTCTCCATTTATGAGAGGAGAATTGGTAAGGCCACTTCTTCTATGATATTAGAAGCGGACTCATCTCACACCCTAACGGACTTTTTTGCCTCGTTGGTCGTCATTGTCGGATTCATAGGGACAGGAAGGGGCTTTGGGTACGCTGACCCTCTAGCTGCCTCCTTGGTTTGTCTTTTTATCGCCTACGTGGGGTATTCCCTTTTTCGGGAGGCCACAAGCGTCCTCATCGATCGAGGGATAACTCTGGACACCCTGTTGAAGATTAAGGAGACGGTTAATGAACTAGACGAGGACATAGAATGTCACGCCGTAAGAGGAAAGACGGTAGGGGACAAAATCTTCATTGACATGCATGTCACTTGCAAGGGAGACCTCGCAGTTGAAGAAGCCCACAAAATGACCGAGATGATAGAGAAAAAACTCAAGGACACTGTCAAGGGAATCCAGGAAGTTATCATACACATCGAACCAAAGGAAGAACAATGAAACCGTGATCATTCGCTAACCATTACATTCGCAAAGGCGTAAAGAATACAACACCAATGTCTTTCAATAAGTTAACCAAAACTTTTTCTTCTCTCCACTAGTGCCTAACTATTCTCTAAAGCTTTATCTGTGAGCCTAGCCAAGAGAAGTTTCGCTTTTCTAATATTAGGAATCTTCATCCGGCAGTTCAGGCAAAGCTGCATCGCCTTTTTTATGCCTTCTCGGAACCCAATGTATTCCTCAGCGTTTTTCACTATTCTTTTTAGAGCGTTTTCTATTTGACGTGGGGATATGAAGAAAGCGCCGCATTCGTTGCATCTTAGGAGTTTTATTTCTGCTGTGACAACTGCCTCCTTCTTGTCTTGGAAAACAAGTTGATATTCTTGAATGAGTTCCACAGCATCATCTGGGCATGCAGTTTCGCATGTGCGGCAGTAACTGCATTTTCCTAAAAGATATGTAACGGTGCGGCTTCCATCCTTTTCCATGATTTCTATGGCCCTAGTGGGACAGGCTTGTTCACAGGCACCGCATGCCGTACACTTATCTGCGTCAAGCTCCGGTTTCCCTCGGAACCCTTCAGGAGCGCGCCAAAACCCCTCTCCTTCCTTTCTTTTCCTTTTCAGAGCCTTTGCCAAGGCGTCGAGAATGGCTTGAGGACGGGGTGGACAGCCGCAAACATAAAAATCAACCGGGATGGTTTCGTCTGCCGGACCGACGATGCTGTAGCCGCCTTCGAAAGCTTCCCATGAAATGGCGCATGAACCTATGGCGATTACCGTTTTTGGTGGTTGAAGCTTCTCATAAATCGCCTTTAGGTCGTTGTCTATTTTTATGTTCCCTCCACCTGTTACAAGGAGGACGCTTGCTTTTTCAGGGCGGTAAACTACCTTAACTCCCAGTTCTTCGAATTTGTAACGAGGAGCAAGCGCAGCGACTATTTCGATATCGCATCCGTTGCAGGAACTGGCATCCGCACGGTAGACACTCAACGTTTTTCTTTTCATCTCACTTTCTCCTCAACAACTCGGATGACTGGGCGTATTTTTCCGTTTTCTTGATCTATTATGGCTACCCGGTCGGTGCAGGAGAAGCAGGGATCTGTGCTCTCTATGATTATTTGGAAGTCTGCGAGTTCCTGGTTGAGAAGTATTTCGGTGAAGGAGTAAATGTTCACGTATGATGGCGTTCTGATTTTCACTCGTTCAGGGACATCGGTTCCATCAGACTTAACGAAGTAAATCAGCTCGCCTCTTGGGGCTTCCACTCTTCCTATTGCTTCAGCCCCCTGCGGTGGCGGTTTTATTTCCACTTGGGTTGGTCCTGCTGGGATGTTGTCTAGGGCTTGTTCTATTATGTTGAGGCTTTCCATCGTTTCTTTAGCCCTTACGAGTTGTCGGTCGTAAGCATCTCCGTTTTTGCCGGTTGGCACTTCGAAGCTTAATTCGCCGTAAGCCGCATACGGATCATCCTTCCGCACGTCACTTTTCACGCCTGAGCCTCGAAGCGTAGGTCCAACAACGCCTAGTGCCCATGCCTTATTCTTCGTGAGGGTTCCCTTACCCTTGATTTTGGGTGTGAATTTTCCCTTTTCCTCGAAGGCTTGGAGTATGAACTGGGAAAGTGATCTTAAAACATCCAGTGTTCCTTTAATTTTCTGGATTATAGGGGGCGTCAGGTCTATTCGCACTCCGCCTATGAGGTTGACGCCATAGTGCACTCTGTTGCCTGTAGCAAGTTCGAATAGATCCATGAGTTTTTCGCGGTCAGCCAAAATCCTAGAGAAGTATTCATGCTCGCCTAAAGCGTGAGAAAGCAAAGCTAGGCATAGATAGTGGCTCTCTAGGCGTTCCATCTCGAAAAAGATGGAGCGAATATACTGGGCTCTATCAGGTATTTCTATACCCATAGCTTTTTCAACAGTAGTGCAATAGGCTGTGGAGTGGGCGGCAGAGCAGATTCCACACACACGTTCAGCGAGGAAAACATTTTGGTGATAAGTCTTAGTGCTCATCAGTTTTTCGATGCTTCTGTGAGCGTATCCCAAGTCCATGTTAACATTAACGATTTTGCCGTCCCTCAACTTAACCTCGAACACTTGGGGTTCAAAAAGGGCTGGATGAAACGGACCTATTCTAACGGTTTCCTCCACTTAGCTTCCCTCCAGTTTTTGGGCTAACTGCTGAACCGGGCTTCGGTGGAAGGCCAGGCTGAGTTGGTTTGAGGGGACGCCGAAAGCCAAGGCAAGTAACTCAGTTAGGTAAATGCATGGAATATCGTAGTTGACGCCGTATTTTCTAAGCAGAATCTGCCCAGTTTCAAATTGTATGGTACATGCGGGGCATGTCGTTACAATACATTCAGCCTCTGTTCGGTTGATTTCCCTCAATTTAGGAAGCAACAAGTTCTTAAGGGAGAACTCCTCGTCGGCGTGCATGGTTGGAAAACCGCAGCAAAGCCGCTCCAAGTTGTAATTGACGACTTCCGTGCCAGTTGTCCGCACCAAGTCATCCATAATTTTTGGTTTTCGCCAAATATCCTTTTCTTTTCCGGGTCTAAAAAGGTGGCATCCGTAGTGGAGGGCAGCCCTAAGCTTCAACGTTTTCTCCACGGCGTGTTTAACCCGGCTGACCCCAATATCCTCATACAGCACCTCAACGTAGTGCCTAACCTTAACTCGCCCTTCATAGCTTCTCCCAAATCTCTGCAGAATTTCCTCGATTTCCTTCCTTGTTTCCGGTTCACGTTGAAGAATCACCTCTGCTTCTGCCAAAGTTTCATAGCATCCATTACAGAGGGGCACAACATCCAAGCCCGCCTCCTCCGCCAAGCTGAGGTTCCTGGCGGCTAAAGTCAACCACATTTTCCTGTCCATGACTCTGGAAACCACGGGGTCCGGACAGCATGAATACCCCTCGAGATCAACCAATTCCACGCCTAACTTTTGGAATGTTTTGCGGGCTGCCAGCTCTACGCTTGCAATCCGCAAGGGAATCACGCAGCCCAGAAACAGCGTGTACTTCTTCAAGCGCGCCGTCCCCCTACTTATACCTCAACTTCTTCTTTTCCCAGTCATAACCCGCCTTCTTGTCAAAGCTAGTTTGCTTCATCAACTCCTGAAATTCAGGAATCTTTTCATCGTCGCCGCAGACCCCTGGCGGAGTCGGAGGCAAACCCGCTTGTTCCCTTCTCCGTTTGATATAAGAGGATGCGGCGACTAGGCAACCTGTGGATAAAAGGGTTTCTGATGGTAAACGCGCCATGGGCGGAAGCCTTCCTTCATGTGGTTTTCTCAGCGGGTGGTCTGCAGGAGGCCAGTCTTTCGGCAGAATAAGCCTCTCTGGCTTGGGGTGGTTTCGGAATTTTACTCCAAAGAGGTCAGTGATTTCGCGTTCTATGAGGTGGGCCGCTGGAACCATGTCGGTTATTGATTCGATTTCGTTTGTTTCTTTTGGAACGGTTGATCTGAAGGTTATGACCTTTCCCTCAACGCTGAAATGATATAGCAATTCAATGTCCAGTCCGCGATCGACAGCTGAAATTGTCATAAACCGTGGATGGTACGCATCCAAGAGGGTCTTAACCGCCCTTCTCAGCGCGTCGGGTCTTATCCTAGCGTACACTCTTCTCTCGTGGGGGCTGCTGCAATCTATCAGTTCCTGTTTCAATTGTTTTCGCAAATAATCCATCACAATGGTTTCCGTAGCCAGTTTATTTTCCTCCCTCCTCTCCGTACATCTTTTCGTACAGCGTCCAAGCCTTGCCACGGGGAATTACGTCTAGGGCTTTTGGAGAACAGAACTCCACGCAGATGGGTTTACCGTTGCGTATGGGGTCGCAGAAGTCGCATTTCGCTGAAACCCTATGTTCTTTATCAAACCATGGAATCGACAGTGGGCAAGCATAGTTGCAGTTCTTGCATCCCACGCACTTCAAGGGGTTTATCTTCACCCAACCTGTCTTCTCGTCTTTAGTTATGGCATCAGCTGGGCAGGAAGCAGCGCAAACTGGGTCCTCGCAGTGCTGGCAGACAACAGCCTCAAACTCGCCAGTTTCAGCGTTAAACACCGTTCGGATGTGCGCCTTGTAAAGATCAATAACGCCGAAATGCAGAAAAGAACAGACAATTTCGCAATATTTGCAGCCTGTACACCGCTCAGGATAGTATATCAGGACCCTCTGCTCCACAACATTCTCCTCATTCATGCCAAGAACCTCTCTAATCAACAACAGAACAACTACCGAACTCAAACAGTTTTATAATTATTGCGGCTTTCAACTCTTAAAATTAACAGCATATTTACAGCCTATTCGTAGTCAAATAAAACTACAGGATCAAAATTTTCCATCAGCGCCTATCCCTAGGGAAACGAGCATAAAGCATAAATTTCCCATCCCAATTAATTTTACATGTTCATTTAAAGGTTTGAACCGCCTAAGTAGAAAGTCGAAGTCGGTAAGGAGGGGCACAGAGAAACATTGTGTAACCCGAACAGTGGGAGCATTCTATACACTCGCAAACACACATGGGGTAAGATAACCAATAGAGGTCTTGTGCAAGTCGGCGTGTCCGATTTCATCTGTGAATGCAAATCACTCAAAGAAGTTGCTTCCATCTGGACCGAAAACGTTGGAAAGCCGGTTAAGCAGATGGAGCCCTTCGGAGTGCTGGAAACTTGGCGGTTTATGTTTGATCTGTACGCGCCCTTCAGCGGGCTACTGAAAGCCCTAAACCAAAAAATACTAGAGAATCCTTCCCTGATAGGTGAAGATCCTTACGGCTCAGGATGGATCGCAGAGATTGAACCAGTGAAACCTAAGGATGAAGCCAAAGCGCTACTGAACTCGGCACAATACACCAGATACTTCGAGGAATTATGCCTCGCCTGCCCCAAGAAAAACTGCAAATCCCCGCATCGTTAAAAGCGGCGGCAATCGTTAAGGTAGAATTCTCGTCAAAATATCAGTCAGAGTCTTGGCAGTGTTCTTCAACTGTAG
>Ga0315312_1000247_pt1 | contig 78063 bp, 70 predicted proteins | sample TDP7_MG_FD_203629 | JGI IMG/M metagenome (GOLD analysis project Ga0315312, IMG submission 203629) | Freshwater sediment microbial communities from Lake Towuti, South Sulawesi, Indonesia - TDP7 | ecosystem: Environmental > Aquatic > Freshwater > Lake > Sediment | place: Indonesia: South Sulawesi...
GTAGTAGAAGGCGATAGGAAGTTCCGCTTCACCGAAAAATCTCTTCCAGAGAACAATAAAATCCTCTTTAAACTTGATGTCCATAAACGACTCCTCTTGGTTGCTTCAATAGAACTCAGGACTAAAAATAGCTTTCTGTTGGGAGCCATACGAAACGGCTTAGGGTGAATTAGCGCGCTAAGCCCAGAGCGAAATCCTAAATTCTGAAAAGCCTAAGAGGATTTCTTCGAGAGTCAAGATGCGTCTGCCATTTGAAATAATGTTCGCATGGAGCCGCTTCCTTCTGAAGTTTCCTCACCGTTGCAGCCACTGCAAGCGTTGGGTGTCGCCGTCTCAGCATCCTTGGCGTGTGCAGAAGAGATGGTTCCACAAAGAATGCTACGCCGAACATTACAGGCAGAGACAGGAGCAGATGCTCAAAAAGGTCCTGAACATAGAGCAGATATGAAATCTCTAAAGGGGTTTGGACCTGATTATTTCTTCTTCGACTCAGTTTGGGGCAGAAACGTGCTCTGGTTTGGGATTGCACTGATATATGGAGGACTGATCGGCGCATTCGTTCTCACGACAATATCTGGAGTGCTGAACGAGAGAAGGAAAAAGGAGTCCTAAATGCTTCGCGTGCTATCTGCAACTTTTTTGATCCCCCAGAAAAGATAGCCATCCTTATTAGTTCAAAGTAACAGTAAGCATATTACAGCAATACGATAGCGCGCGCGGCATGGAGTTGTAATGTTTGACTAAAGCATTGATTGTTTATGGAACCCGATATGGAGCAACAGCTAGCACATCAGAGGAGATTGCAAGAATACTTCGACAAGAAGGCTTGGAAGTCCGAGTAGTTGACGCAAAAAAGGAGAAAGTCAGAGATATAGCCGAGTATGACCTTGTAATTGTCGGCAGCGGAATAAAGATGGATAGGTGGTATAGTGAACCCAAAGAATTCCTGAATAATTTCCAGAAGGAGCTTGCAAAAAAGAAAGTGGCTTTGTTCGTCTCATGCGGACATGGTTGCCAAGCAGAGAATGAAGGAAAACCCGAAGTGATTGCTAAATTCAGAGGAAAGTATCTGGAAGAAAAAGCCGCTAAGTATAATCTGCAACCCATAGCTCTTGGCTTCTTCGGTGGCATTGAAGACTACACTAAAGTGTCATGGTTGATGAAAATGGCTCCTCCAGTTAAGGCAGCAAGGCGAAAGATGGAAGCTTTCTATGGGGAAAAGAAGGATGTCTACGATACGAGAGACATGGAAGCTATCAGAAGCTGGGCAAAAGAACTCTCACAAAAAATTCACAGTTAGATAAAATGCTAAGTCAAAAGTATCTGCTAACCTTAGCGCGACTGCCTATTTTCTAATTGGTATATCAACACTGGCATAGAGCCAAGAAAATATTGGGTTTGCGGGTGATATCTCCACGTGGTGGTGGGTTCAAATCCCACCCAGCACGGTCATCCACTAATCTTGACGGCTGGAGCATGGTTCTACTAAGTCAGAAAAACATAGTCTTCAGATTATGGTTCTTTTTGCCAAAATAGGTTAAATTCTGCTTCTTTCACGTTTCTGCTTTGGGGCCAGAGTCAGCATTGGCAAGCGTAAGTGCCGATGATGTACGCGACGTGATTAATGTTAGCTCGGCTGAGGTTCCAGACGCTAAGGTTTTGAAGATGATTAAGCGTGCTGAGGTTACGCTTGAGCTTGAAACAGGCTTATTAGAGTAGTTGATAAGTCACATGAAACAAAGCATAGTCTATCTTGGAATTATGAATAGGCGTGGTTCTGGTTGTTTTTCTCTTGCTGCGTACACGGCTAGTGCCAAAGCCCAAAGCTGGTCATCGTGCGTTCCAGGCGGATGATAAAAAGTCATCACGCCCTTTTCATCAGGCTTTTCGGTTGGCTTAGCCTTCCCAAACCTGTACTGCTGCTCATTAATCTGCGATAGAAGAGTTCTATCCAGAGGAAGGATTATTCGTTTCTGTTCCATCCTTGTTTGCAATAGAATCATCAGGTCCTGCTTAACTTTCGCCGTGAAAGCCAACCCACCAATTTGTGGTGCAAACCCCCTTATCTCCTCTAGAAGACTCTCTCCGATGGCGCTCTGATCCACACACCCCTTCGCAATGTCAAACTTCTGATTCAGCCGCTGAGTAAAGCCAACAACATCACTGTACGGCGTGCCCAAAGCAAACTGCTTCAAAAACACAAGTCTTAGGAGTTCATCTTCTTCCTTCAACAACGCAACAACACTGTAGTCGACTCTCTTACCAAAATCCGCTCCTAAATAGTAATCACCAGCAATTTTGCCCTCACTCACCAACTGACTTTCATCAATGAGGTCATAGTCTTCAACGCACTCACGAAGTAAATCTTGACTGAAAAAGCAGTTCTCACCCTCAACAAACTCCGCTTCATACTCCATCTTATACCGCAACTCGCCTATGTCTCGTCTCTGCTCCTCCAAAAACTCCCCTGAAATGCGTGGACACTCCTCGGCGCTGACGTGCTGGCTCCAATAGTTCGGGTTTTTGAAACTGCGGTAAAAGATGTGGTCACGACCCCAAGGCGTACTCAACATAATAGCCGCACCATTAGTCGTTGCCAACATCGGAAAAATCACACTGGCGATAACGTCCTCAGGCATAAAAGCAGCCTCGTCCATGACCACCAAATCCGCAGTGTAGCCCCTCAAAGAGGCTCCGTCATGACCGCACGGCAGAGCAACAATGCGGCTTCCATTTGTGAGCTGAATCATGGTTCGAGTTGATTTGACAACGGACCTCCGCAAAACAGGGTGAGTCTTAATAAAATTCTCAATCACCCCGAACATGATCATGCTCTGCCTGAGACCACGACTAACAATAAGCGTGGTTGTATTGGCGTTTGTAAAACCAAAATGAATTACCTTGATGGCGATAGCCGTGGTCTTTCCAGTCTGACGAGCCCAACAAGCCACAATGCGCTTGCTCTGACAACGCAACAACTCAGCCTGATAAGGAAAAACACGGAAACCCAGAACGGCTTCAGCGAAGACAACAGGGTCTCGCCGAAGCCTATCCCTCAAATCGTCAAAACCGAGCGGAGGCATGATTTCAACAAACCCGAAACAAACGGGAGAGAAGCGCTAAATATAAAGAATTTTTAAGAAATTTGACTACGAAAAAACTGAACGAATTTTTAAATGTGGGATGTTTTGCTTGTGTTTGTGGTGGTTAGATTGGTAATGGTTGAAGGCTGCGACGAGGCTGATGAAGTCAAGCAAGAAGGTTCTGAGGAGTTGTTGTTGATGGCTGCTGAGAATCTGAAGAGAAGCATAGAGTTTGCGGTTCGGAAGCTGGATGCTAGGAAGGTTCGTGGGGAGGTGAAGTTGCGTTGGAGTCGCTCTTTGACTCGGCAGGTTGAGGCTTTGGTTAAGGTTGCTGAGGCTTTAAACAAAATCGGAAGCAAGTCTGCTGTGAATATGGATATGGCAACCTACTTGTCTGGTTTGGAGAGTAAGATTCCTACGAAGTTTGTTACTAAGAAGTTTGTGAGGATTGCGAGGAAGATGCGTGCAAACAAACGATTAATCGTTTGACGTGATCTACGGTGCTCTTTTGCTGGCTCTAACGTTTTCTTTTAATCTAGAATTTACCACCAAAAGGAAAACAACCCTACACAAGCACCCATTAAATCACCCACAAAACACCCAAAACCAACACCAAACACAACCCAAAACAACAACCAAACCAAAAACAAAAACCAAACAACAACCCAACACAGCCCAGATACGAAAAGGTTTTTAGTCGCATCCCCACAAGAGAACAAGCAAAACCAGTTTGAAAGCGTGAGGTGAACGAGTTTGTCCATATTCGCTGCTCCAGGAGCTTATGACCGTGCAATCACGGTCTTCTCTCCAGATGGCCGCCTCTTCCAAGTTGAATACGCCCTTGAAACCGTGAATCGCGGGTCAACCATAATCGGAATGGTTTGTTCCGAAGGAGTTGTTTTAGGTGCAGAAGAGAGAATGGAAACGAGACTACAGGATCCCGATTTCACCCTGAAACTTTTTGAAGTGGATGATCACCTAGGAGCAGCGGTTGTTGGCTTATCCTCCGACGCCCGCATCCTCATAGACCAAGCAAGAATTTACGCCCAAAGCAACAAACTAATGTACGATGAACCCATCGACGTCGAGATCGTCACAAAGCGGGTCGGAGACATAAAACAACTCTACACTCAACACGCTGGAGTAAGACCCTTTGGAGTCTCGATCATATTTGGTGGCGTTGACAAAACAGGAAACAAAATATTTGCGACTCATCCAAGCGGCTCCTACAGAGGCTATAAAGCAGTCGCAGTCGGCATCGGACGTGAAACAGTAGAAAACGTTCTCAAAGAAGATTATAAGGAAGATATGGATTTAGATTACGCAATAAAACTCACTATAAAATGTCTCTTCAAATCTTTTGAATCAAGAGGAGAAACGCCGAGAGTCAAAATAACTGTAATTCCATCCGCAACCAAAAAGATGAGAGCGCTTTCAGATAAAGAGGTAGAGACCTACCAGAGGGGTATTGAGGGCCGTGGAGTTTAATGAGCGAACGCTACACAGTTGCGCGGATAACTCGAGATGGCGAACACTTCGAGATACTGGTTAAGCCTCAACCCGCCTTCTCATACAGACTCGGAAAAACAACCTCAATCTCCCAAGTGCTCGTGACAGAGACCATCTTCACCGAAGCCAGCAAAGGAACAAAAGCGTCTGAAGAAAAACTACAAAAAGCCTTCGGAACAACTGACCCAGTCAAAATCGCAGACATAATCTTAAAGAAGGGCGTCCTCCAGTTAACAACAGAACAGAGAAGACAACTGACAGAAGAAAAACGAAAACAAATCATCTCCTTCATATCCCGCCACTGCGTAGACCCCAAGACGAATCTGCCGCATCCTCCTCTACGCATAGAAAAAGCCATGGAACAAATCCATTTCTCTATAGACCCGTTCAAAGAGGTTGAAGAGCAAGCAAAAGAAATCACAAAGCTGTTGCGACCGATTCTACCGCTTAAAGTGGAACAAGTGTCCGTAGCGGTGCGTATTCCACCAGAATACGCCAGCAAAGTATACGGAACAGTGAAAGGATTCGGCACAATCAAACGTGAGGAGTGGCGGGCGGACGGGTCATGGTCCGCAATTATTGAATTACCAGCAGGACTTTACGGTCCCCTTTTAGAAAAGCTTGGAGAAATGACACGAGGTAATGTAGAAGCAAAATTGGTTGAGTAAAACTTGATGAGGAATGAGACTTGCCCACTTACTTTGAAAACAAACAACTCGTGGTGCCCGGCGATCTAATTGCTGAAGGGAAGTATGGAGCCGGAGATAGCACCTACAAGGATGACGATAAAATCTATGCCGCCAGAGTTGGATTAGTTACTTTGGAAGACCAAACCATTCACGTGGTGGCGCTGAAAGCATTTTATGTGCCATCTGTTGGCGACACAGTCATCGGAAAAATTGTTGAAGTAGGGATCAGTGCTTGGATGATAGACATCAACGCGCCATACGTAGCCGTGCTCCGAGCGTCAGACGTGTTAGACCGACCGTTCAATCCGCGAAAAGACGAGTTACCCGCCATTTTCGACGTAAACGATCTGCTAATAGCCAAAATAGTTGCTTATGACCGAACACAGGATCCCCTCTTATCAGTGCGTGAACCCGGACTCGGGAAGATTTCGCGAGGGCAAATCGTTGAAATCACCCCCACAAAGATTCCACGAGTCATAGGTAGGAAAGGCTCCATGATTAGCATGATAAAAAAGGAAACAGGGTGCCAAATCACCATTGGTCAGAACGGACTAATTCTTATAAGTGGCAAAACTCCCGAAGACGAACGATTAGCAGTCATGGCTGTTCACAAGATTGAACAAGAATCCCACACGAGTGGATTGACGGATCGTGTAAGTGAGATGATTCGAAAAGAAAGAGAGGTGTAAAAAATGTCAAGAAAAACTCCTAAGAAACTGATTGACGAAAAAGGTAATCGTTTAGATGGAAGAGAGTTGAACCAGTTGAGACCCTTAAAAATCGAGGTCGGCATCCTTGCAAACGCCGACGGTTCAGCTTACATCGAACAAGGAAAGAACAAAATCCTCGCCGCAGTGTATGGACCAAAAGAACTCCATCCGAAACACCTAGCCTTACCAGACCGTGCCTTGCTTCTCTGCCGATACCACATGGCACCGTTCTCAGTTCAAGAAAGAAAATCACCGGCTCCCTCCAGAAGAGAGATAGAACTCTCTAAAGTGATTCGGGAAGCACTCGAACCCTCAGTTTTCCTTGAACACTATCCAAGAACATCTATCGACGTCTTCATTGAGGTCCTTCAGGCGGACGGTGGAACGAGGTGCGCGGGAATCAATGTGGCTTCTCTTGCCTTGGCAGACGCAGGGATTCCAATGCGCGATTTAGTTGCCGCGTGCGCGGCTGGAAAAGTGGAGGGTCAATTGGTGCTTGATTTGACTGACGTTGAGGACAAGGCTGGAACAGCAGACTTACCCTTAGCTTTTATGCCCAATCTAAACGCTATAACATTGCTTCAGATGGATGGAGATCTAACCACTGACGAGTTTGAGCAAGTTTTGAACCTTGCCATAGATGGATGCAAACAGACACACGCTCTTCAGAAAGAAGCGTTAAAGGCAAAATACGTGGCTGTGAAGGAGGCTGTGGAAGAGGAATGACATCTTCAATCTCAGTCGCAAAGGTGAAGCAAAAGCGAATAGCTGAACTGATTTCACATGGGAAGAGACTGGACGAGCGAGGATTGAATGACTATCGAGAAGTCCAAATTGAGATGGGGATTATAGAGCGCGCTGAAGGCTCTGCTCGAGTGCGTTTGGGCAAGACCGAAGTGATGGTTGGAACAAAAATTGAGGTGGGCGAACCTTTCCTCGATGTCCCTAACGAAGGAGTTCTCGCGGTTAGTGCGGAGTTAGTGCCATTGGCGTCGCCTAAATTTGAACCTGGACCACCAAACGAGAATGCGATAGAACTCGCGAGGGTTGTTGATAGGGGCATTAGGGAGTCAAAGGCAATCTCTCTGGAAAAACTTTGTGTCACACCCGGGAAAAAGGTCTTTGTGGTTTTCGTTGATGTTTATGTTCTAAATGATGATGGAAACCTGATAGATGCCTCTGCCATGGCTGCACTCGCCGCGTTGCTCAACACGAAAATCTTCAACTATGAAGTCAAAAACGGTGAAATCGAAATAAAACCAGGATACACTCAACTTCCCATAGTCGACTATCCAATCGCAGTGACATTTGCGAAGATAAACGACAAGTTGGTGGCTGATCCATGGCTTGTGGAAGAGCAAGTGATGGATGCGAGGCTCACGATAACTGTAGATAAGGATGGAAAAATCTGTGCGATACAGAAGGGTGGCTACGGCTATTTTTCTATGGAAAAAATTGTAGAAGCCGCAAAAATAGCTCAGCAAAAGGCCGAGGAGTTGCGAAAGATTGTGGTGAGGGACTGATGGGTCGAAGACGAACAAAGAAGGTGGGTTCAACAAGAGGCTTTGGCGCTCGTTACGGTGCCACAGTTAGAAAGCGATACATACAAGTGATCTCAGAAACCAAGAAAGTTCACAAATGCCCTCAGTGTAGTTCTGAGGCGGTTCGACGGCAGAGCGTTGGCGTTTGGAAATGCAGAAAATGTGGCTTTACTTTTACAGGTGGCGCCTACACCCCCTCTACAAAACTTGGTGTTGTAGCAAAACGCTCAGCGAAGGGCTTGTCACCTTTGGAAGTTTCTATGAAGGAAAGCGAAGAAACGGTGAAGTGATGCGATGGAGAGAGAGACAAGAGAAAAAAGGGATGTTAAATGGGTCTTGATGGTTTCTTTAATCATGTTTTTTGTGCTGAAATGGTGGTATATCTTAGGTCGTCCCTCGCCCTATGCCTTCTTTGACTTTTGGTTTTTGATCTATTTAATCAATATTTTATCTGTGATACTGACAATTACTTTCGCTGCCCTTAACAAAACACCCTTTGGAGACACGGAAGTAACTTATCAGCTCACTATCTTCTTCTTTATAGTCTCAATGGCATTGCTCTTTGTCTCTCAACTTCAACTCGTCTTAACGGTTGTCTAGTGATCGATTTAGATCAGTAGACCTAACACAGTTATCTGAAATGAGCTAAAACCATGCCCGAAAGAAAAAACATACTATTAACAACATCTCGAAGACCCACAAGCAGAATAAGAAGCCTTTGCCATGACATTGCTAGTTGCCTCCCTGACATTGTTAGAATCAATCGTGGCAAACTAAACCTCGATGGCATTGCAGAAAAAGCACTTGACATTGATGCCGATCGAGTCGTCATGGTTGACCGCTGGAAGGGTGGTCCTGGAAAAATCCAACTTTTCCTTGTGAAGGAAACCAGTTTAACGCCAGTTCCTCCCCTAATTTACATTAGGGGCATTAAGCTTCGAAGGGAGTTTGAGATAAAAACGAAAAAGGTTCAGTCTTCTGTCATAACCATCTCACCGGAAAGTTCTTTTCATGGCGAGAAAGTTGCAGGGTTTTTGGCGCGTTTCTTCAACATTCCAGTGTTATCGGTTGAACAAGCTGGTTCTAGGTATTCTGCTTCCATGCATATTTCAGCAAACAACTCAAGTCGAATCACGATTACTTTTGTGCTTCTACCCGAGTTTAGGGAAGTGGGACCCCGCATAGGTTTAGCAAAGGTGGCATATTTCGGCGAGGTTAAGTGAAATGTTTCACTCAGAAAAGAAAGACAGAAACACTTTAATCAAACCTAAGTGCCTTTCTGAAGGCACCGATTTCTTTAATAGATAGTTTTTGTTTAGTGGCACTTTGCTTTCAATGTTCGTGATGTCATAAAATGAAGACTCAAGCCACTGTTAACTTAAACTTCCCTTCTAAAAAGCGTCTACAGATTGTTCTTGAGGCGTTAATGCCTGAAACGAAGATCTCGCCTGCGAGTCGTTCTAAGGTTCAGGTGGAAGGTAAGGGTAATCGTTTGGCATTAGTTTTTGAGGCAAGAGACACGTCTGCTTTGAGGGCTGCTCTAAACTCTTATTTACGTTGGATTGTCACTATAAATGATGCGTGCTCTGCGGTAGAGGCTGTGGAAAAACAGAAAGACTAGTGTGGGTTTCCCTCAACAGAAAACACTTTAAATCTGACGCGAAGTTAAATGTTAAGAACCTTTAATATCTAGATGGTAGATGGTTAGAGAGATGAGTGAAGACATTTCAAAACTTCCACCTCAAGTTCAGCAACGGCTACTAAGACTCCAGCAACTACAACAGACGTTGCAAGCAGTGTTAACCCAGAAACAACAACTCGAGCTAGAGCTCAATGAGGTGGAGCAAGCACAAAGTGAACTGGAAAAACTGACTGACGAGGCTGTGATCTACAAGTCTATTGGTTCACTTTTGGTAAAGTCGGAAAGAACCAAGGTTACGACGGAACTAAGGGAGAGAAAAGACCTTCTCAACATGAGAATCGCTGTACTCAGTAAGCAAGAGGAACGACTGAGAGTTCAAATGAAGGATTTACAAACAAAACTGCAGCAAGACCTGCGACCGATTTCGCCTTCGCCTGTATAAGGTGAAGAGGTTTTTGGAAGAAATCGGTATACCACCTCTTAGCTCAGAGCAATTGGAAGAGTTGTGCGAATTAGCTGAAAAGACCGCGAGAAAATACGTCCTCTCGAAGATTCCTTCACGCAAAATCACCACTCTGAACGTAACGGTTGAGGTTGAAGGAAGAAGGCCTGTCACCGTGAACGTTGATGTGGAAATCAATTTGTCACCGTTGATGAGAAACTACGATGTTGCGAAACTGGCCAAAGAAGCGACAGAGAAGGCTTTCGTATCCGTTGAAGGATACTTGAGGGAACTTGCGTGCAAATCCAAAAAATAACTTCTCTCATAGACAAGTGGAAGGCTAGGTTGGTGGTTCTGTTATGCCACCACAACGCCGACCCTGACGCTGTTTGTTCAGCTTTTGCTCTTTCTAAGTTGTTGAAGCGTCTGAAACCAGAGTTAAATGTTGAAATGGCGGCAGCTCAAGGTCCAAGTCGCCTTTCAAAATTCTTGCTTAATTCACTTCCCGCAAAGTTGACAACACAACCACAGATCGAGGAAGCGGATATCCTAGTGTTATTGGACACCAACACCGTCCAGCAGTTAGACGAGTGGAGTGAACGAGTTGTAACATCTGACGCACCTCTTGTCGTGATTGACCATCATGCGAGCCATCCAGAAACCGAACGTTTAGCAACTCTGTGCATCACAGATGAAGAGGCCTCGTCCACCTGCGAGATTATTTATCGGTTTTATAAGGAGGCCAAAGTTGAGATTGGGAAAGTTGAAGCGGAGGCGTTGTTTCTTGGGATAGCCTTTGATACAAGGCACTTCATTTTGGCAGGTTCGGGCACACTTAAGACGGTGGCTGAGCTTATTGATGTTGGGGTCAACGCTAAAGAAGCCTTGTCTTTGCTTTCGTTGCCTATGGATCATTCTGAGCGCATAGCCCGACTCAAAGCAAGTCGACGAGTAAGACTGATGAGAATTAAAGAGTGGCTGGTCGCTCTCTCTAATGTAAGTGCTTACCAAGCTTCTGCAGCGAGAGCCTTGATTGGATTAGGAGCCCACATTGCGGTTGTAGCGGGTCAAAAGGGAGAAAAAATTCAAGTTAGCTTGAGGGCATGTCGTGACTTCTACGATAAGACTGGGGTTCACTTGGGTCGAGACATAGCAAAACCCCTTGGAGATTATCTCAACGGCATGGGTGGCGGACATGCGGTCTCTGCTGGAGCTAATGGAGTTGGAGATGTAGAGGCTGCGTTAAAACGATGTGCAAAACTGTTAAAGGAATCCATCGTGAATTCGGGTTAGGGTTTCGCACTCTTTTTTAGGTAGCTACTCTTAAATGAATGAAGAATCTTGCAGTAGAAACGAAACAGGCGACCTTAACATTGGCACTCATCGAGACTAAAAATCTAACGTTTACGTATCCTGGCGGAACAAAACCCGCAGTTGGAGGCGTGACGATCTGGGTTGAAGAAGGAGACTTCGTGATTCTTACGGGTCCAAGCGGTTGTGGAAAAACAACTCTGTGCAGATGCTTTAACGGTCTTATCCCCCATTTCTATGGTGGAAAACTTGAGGGAGACATAACGGTCGCTGGTTCAAACGTGACTGGGTGCTCGATTCATGAACTCGCTCGACACGTTGGCATGGTCTTTCAAAACCCCGAAAACCAACTTTTCGCATTATCCGTTGAGAAAGATGTAGCATTTGGGCTTGAAAACTCTGGAGTGCCAAGGGAGGAAATGAGGGAAAGAGTTAAGTGGGCTCTTCAGATGACTAGCATAGAAGAACTTCGGGAGAGAGCACCCCACGAACTCTCTGGGGGTCAGCAACAACGTGTCGCCCTAGCATGCGTCCTTGCAATGCAGCCAGAGGTTATGGTATTTGATGAACCGACTTCCTTCCTTGACCCGCTTGGCGCCCAAAAAATCTTCGAGGTGATCAATGACCTAAACAAGAAGTTGGGCATCACTGTAATCCTTGTTGAGCATCGGTTAGATTTGGCTTCCAGATACGCTAACCACGTTATTGTTATGGATGAGGGAAAGGTCGTTTTGGATGGTGAACCCCGTCGAGTTTTCGACTCTGAAAAGGCACGATTGATTGGTGTAGGAATCCCTAAGGCAACCAGACTTTGCCAAGTTCTCAGAGAAAACGGAGTGAAACTCAGCAAAGTCCCCATAAATTCCGAAGAAGCCTCTCAACTTCTGAGGAACGTGTTAGTCCATGATTGAAGTTACGGACCTTTGTTTCACTTACCCAAACGGCATAGAAGCCATAAAGGGAGTCTCTATAACCATACGAAATGGAGACTTTGTCGCCATCATGGGTCAGAACGGTGCAGGCAAAACAACGTTAGTGAAGCACTTTAACGGACTATTAAAACCCACGAAGGGGGAGGTTCTTGTTGATGGAGTCAGCACCCGAGACGTCAGCGTAGCTAATCTTGCTCGAAAAGTTGGATTTGTGTTCCAAAATCCAGATCATCAACTCTTTTGCGAGACAGTAGAAGACGAGGTGGCTTTTGCTCTCAAAAATTTCGGTTATGCGAGAAACATCATAAGCAGACGAGTGAACTGGGCTCTCAACCTCTTGGGTTTGACGCAATACCGCAAAACGTCCCCTTTCATGCTCAGTGGCGGAGAACGAAAACGAGTGGCTTTAGCCTCTGTTCTCGCTTGGAACCCCAAAATCGTCATCCTTGATGAACCAACCATTGGGCAGGACTATCAGCAGAAAGAAAAGTTGCGCCAATTTATCACTCAGCTCAGGGCTCAGAAGAAAACTGTAGTTGTTGTAACTCACGACGTTGAGTTTGTGGCAGAGTGCAATCCTCGTGTCGTGCTGATGACTGAAGGAAAAATCGTAGCTGATGGGAGAGCTGACAAGATTCTCACAGACTACGAACTTGTCACAAAGGCATCCTTGGTGCCTCCGCAGGTGACCCAGATTTTCATGAAACTCTCCGACTTGGGACTACCATCCGATGTAATCGACGTTCATGAAGCCAGAAAGATTTTGCTAAACCTTTTGGAGGGTTCTTGATGAGTGTTTTTGACGGGTTAAAGTTCAGAAAGGTTTCGTCGCCTGTTCATGACTTAGATCCACGGGTTAAATTCTTCTTTGTTTGTGTGCTCTTTGTGGTGGCTGTTATGTTTGTTCAGTTGTTGCCGCTTCTTGTGTTGTTTTTTGTTCCCATACCATTTGTCTTCGTGGCTGGGGTGAAGCGGGAGTGGATACGATCCTTGAAGGGGGCTTCTATGCTAGCGTTCTTTATTTTCTTTTTCAACTTCTTTTTCAACTACATCTACAACGAGTATCCCAATATTCCGTCCGCATCCCTTATAGAATACTCTGTAACGATGACTCTCCGCTTCATCGTAATGGTCGAAACCTTCTCAGTGTTCTTTCTAACGACCTCACCAGATCTGCTTGGATTGGCACTTGAGCAGAGTCGTGTTCCATACGAGTTCTGCTTCGCCTTCACCACGGCGGTTCGCTTTGTCCCAGTCTTAGCCGAAGAAGCACAAACAATAATGGACGCTCAAAAATCCAGAGGACTAGAGCTAGAACGCGGAAACTTCCTGAAGAGAATAAGAAACTACATTCCCATTTTGATTCCGCTGATCGTTAGTGCCATCCGTAGAAGTCTAGAACTCGCGGAGGCGATGGAGTCTAGGGCGTGGGGGGCAACCAAAAAGAGGACTAACCTTTACATGCTAAAGCTGAGAAGGACAGATTATGCGTTGGCTTTTATTTCGATTCTTATGTTGGTCTTTGCTGTTCTGGTGTGGCGTTTCATCCCCATTCCAGCATTGAATACCCTCTTGTCTTTTTCATAGATCCACATCTGTTGGTAGCCGGGATAGGTTCGCGCACTCGTTCACACTCTTACTTTTGGCTACGATTCGGTAGCGATTCATAGCAAATTCATAGCCATATTGAGCTTGTTTTGAGAGTATGAATGTGTTGTTTTCGTGCTTTTAGGCGGGGGGTCTATCTCTTCTGATTCACCGAGTATTTCGACAAAAGAAGTCAATTTTTGGGTTTTACTGAGAAATACTCATCGAAAAATCTTTTTTTAAATCTGCGCGTGCATTCTCGCCTTGCGTGCGGTGAAAGAAGAGGTTACGGGCGAAGAAGCTAAACGTACAGGGAGAATTCCAGACTACTTTACAAATTTGTTCGGATTCCTTTTGAATTTCTTCTTGCATTTCACACTACAGAAATAGTATGTTTCTCCGTCATAACTCATCTTAAATTTAGATGTCTTTTCGTCCAGAACCACACCGCAAACAGGATCTCGGGGCATTGTCTTGCTCCTCACCCTTGCACGCGTGTTGCGATGCTGTTTGGATTTGGGGTGTGTAGTAGTTCTTTTTTGAGGAACTCCTCATAATTCTCGATAACTCTTAATTTGCTGTGTCTCCCGATTCTCAGTTGAGTTTCACCTTTATATGCGGTGACGTTCACATTTTCAATTTCAACTATATCATTAACGGAAAGCGAGTTTATTCGACCGTTCCATAGAGTTAGTTTCACAGTGCCAGTTTCATCTGTTAAGGTTACATTTGCAAACATGACGCAATCGTTGTATTTGGTTAGAGCTAATTGTGGTCTTGAAATTGCGAGAACACGAGCTTTCAAGTTGATTCGCTTCATTCCAGTCTTCAAATCCCTGATTTTAAGATACCTTACTTCACTGTCATTTCTTTTCTTCATTAGAGCATTCTTCTCACTTTCAATTATATATGTAAATTCTTTCAGTGGGGTTGTTTCTTTAAGCAGTTTCTCGGGTATGGGGAATTGCGCAACTACTTTGTAGTCTGTGGTTATAAGAAAAATGGCGTGGTTTCTCAGTTTTTCACGGCACTGAATTGTTAGTTGCTTGCACTTGGATTTTCGATTCTTCCATGCGTCCACAATCTTGTTGAAGAGTTTGTTTGGGTCAATTCTGTATTTTGCAGAAATTCTCGTGAGATACTCAATGAGCCTCATATCGACTGCAGAATGACCCTTACCTCGAGGTCGTCCTCGTGTTGTCCATCTTCTACTTTGCATCCAATCCATTCCCAAATCCCATTTGATTGTTAGCTCGTTTAAAGACTATTGCTAAACGGTTTCACTTGAATTGTTGAATGCCCAATGAGGAGCACTATTTTTGCCCCGTCTCTATGAGAAATACCATTCCCTTTTTTGTCTGGGTTTCGATGCTTTTGCTGAACTTTGTTGGAGGAGGGGTTATCTGGCTATGATATCCTGTGCATTTTAATCCTGCTAGTTTCCCATCTTGCGAAACCCACACAACAGGGCTTTCTCTCCCGCACTTTGGACACTTGACGCGGTCACCTATTTTAGTCATCTTTAGCACCCACTGGAACTTGCTCTCGACTCGTCTACTTGCGTGACAGCGTTATCTCCATTATGGAGACCATTCTTGGTCTGCTTTCTCCTTCTCTTGGCGGCATCTCTTCTGTTCCTATAGAGATTTCGCCTATTTCCAGTTCCTTAAGGAATCTGCGTTTGGTTATCTCAGCCACATCAACAGCAGTCGTTATCGCTTGCCCACGTGCTTTTAGGGTTATTTCTTTTGCGTCAGACCCTGAGAAGCTTGTGATGACTGCTAACACGTAGCTCATTACGGGTTTTCTTCCAACGTAGATTACATCCGGGTTTTTAGACATACAATATCCTCTTTCTCAATTTCTTGTGCAACGCCGTTGTTGTCCTTTGGCGAACAACTTAGCGAATGCCACTACTATAGTCAGGGTTGCTTATAAGCGATTGCTAATGCGTGCGCGTATCCATATGCTTTTAAGTTGAAAAGGTGTGGTTGTTTGCATGGGTATGGTTTTCCAGTTCAATGAAAACTGGTATGTCTTGTTTTTAGCCTTCTTGTTATCGTGGCTGGTTATTTTGATTGGTAGAAGGAGTTACAGGAGAAAAAGAGAGATCAAGGAACAGCTTTGTTTGGCTTTGATTGGTTTGTTTATTCTGTTACTTATGGAATTCTTTGGTACATCTGTGAACCTATGGCATTACGTCCCTGGAAATTGGCCAGTAATTCTGTGGCCAACATACTTCGTTGCAGTATTATTTGGATATCAGCTGCTGAGGTTGGTTGAGGGGCCTGTCTTCTAATGAGCGTGCGATGAACTTGAAAAATTTTTCTGGGCTACTCGTAATAATCATCGTTGGAGTATTGATTGTCGCGGGGGCATTGTACAGATACTGCAATAGATATAGATGTGCCCATGCATGCGAGATACGTCTCTTAAATACCAAAAATGCACGCACTGAACTCTCAGGAGCAGACTGGCGATTTTGCGCCCAAGTTGTAGTCAAATTATAGCCAAAATGTAGCTTTTTGGTAGCCCGGGAGAGATTCGAACTCTCGTCAGCGGGTCCAGAGCCCGCCATGCTTAACCACTACACCACCGGGCTAGGCTCGCAACCAACAACAAATGACCACATCATCCCTAATAAATATCTAACCAAAACAACCCCCATCCCCCTTCTATAGAGACCTAGAGATACACAGACACACAAAACACTCACCCAACGAACCAGCTAATCAAAACCCTTCTCCACCTACGCACCTCAAGTATAAGTTCCCTCGCAAGACTCAAAAGCTCACACGCCTCTCCACTATCAACACCACCCAAACCAAAAGCCTCCACAATCCTCTCACACATCTGCGCCGACTCTTCCAAACACTTCAACACCGAAAGAAAAGTCACACGACTAAACCTAGTTTTCTCCACCGCAGAGACAAAAGGAACATAGCTCTCCACTATACCATAAAGCGAGGAAAGCAAATAATAAGAAGCTCCAACATGCCCTTCTCTATCAATAATCCCCCTTGTTCTAGCAACCACGCCTCGCAAAAAATCAATCTTCCCATAATACCTCAACCTGGTCTTAACTCTAAAATCTAAGGAATCGACCACAGACACATGCTTCCTGACACAAGAAGAAAAATCGTTCCAAAAACCCTCAAACAACTCAAGCCTTCTCTCCACATCATCAACACTCACCTCAGACAGCCGAGCCACTGTCAAAAAGCCAGTATAAACATGGGGCATCCCAAGTTTGCCAGTGGATTCTTCAAGAAGTTCGATAAAACGGCTACTGGAAGCTGGCGCAAAATTGATCTCCAGGAGTGTCTTCAAGATGGATTCTACAGCCATTCCAGCAAAGACACAGGCGCTTTGAAAGTCGCCTCGTTGATAAGCAGAAAAAGCCCTGCTTAACAGTACATCCGACTCCACGACGTAACACTCGGTTCTAAGATCGACACGATAAGGCTTCCTATACATTCTAACTAACCAATCCTTCGTGTTTGTCAAAGACCAGTCTCTGTCATACAGAACACAAGCCTCATAGAGTCTCTGATCAAGCTCTAACGGAAACCGTCCTGCAAGCCATTTTTTAGGAATGTAATTAAGATCAACTATCACGCCCTTTAAGTTGAAGCGCTCCACATACTCACAGTCGAAGTCTCGCTTATCTATAATCAAAAGGTCTAAGTCACTGCTGGAGGTTGCATCACCCCGACTCCAACTTCCAAACAAACCAACTCCTGAAACCGTTTCCATTCCACTCAATCGTCTCACGAACTTCTCTAATGGACCACGAATGTCTTCGGGCAGCTGAGCCATTCCAACTCCTGCTAGGCTTTAACTTGTTACACACTTGAACTCATCCGTTAATAAACATTCCAATTTTCTTGGCTCCTTTTGATGGCATTTCAGAAAAGTAGAAGCTAAAACTCGATATGGTATCATCTATTACTCACGAATACTTCTTAAAAAACCGTAAGATTTATATATTGAGACATGCACTTTGCTTAAATACGGCGGGGCCAGATGGACGGTTTCTGCATCTGAGCATGGATGAAGAATCCTATAATTGTGACGGATATCTCGCCTACTTCACTCCATCGAGGGAGGAACTTGGCGAAGAAGGAAAAACAACAATTCATGGACAGATGCCCAGAGTGCGATAGTGCAAACCTTGTTCACGACTATGATACCGGTGAAACAATTTGTGGAAACTGTGGCCTAGTTCTTCGTGAACAAATGATGGATAAGGGTCCAGAATGGCGGGCGTTTACGCAAGAGGAGAAAGAGTCCAGAAGTAGAGTCGGGGTTCCAACATCTTACTCTGTCCATGACAAGGGTTTATCCACCGCCATAGGCCGTGTTGATCGTGACGCCTTTGGAAGAAAACTTCCGCTGTCCACACGATTGCAGATGTGGAGACTAAGAAAATGGCAGATACGATCAAGAGTTCATTCTTCGGAGGACCGCAACCTCGCTCAGGCTATGGCCGAACTCGATCGCCTGTCAGACAAGGCCTATATTCCTAGTGCCGTCAAGGAGAAGGCTGCGGTCGTTTACCGTAAGGCTCTTGACAGAGGATTAGTGCGCGGCAGATCCATCGCAGCGATAGCGGCTGCTGCCCTTTACGCCGCTTGTCGAACCACCGGAACCGCTAGGACTTTGCGCGAGATCGCTGAGGCCAGTTTGGTTGATAAGAAGGACGTTGCCCGATGTTATCGATTGTTGCTTCGCGAACTAGATGTTCAGATGCCCATCGCTGACCCTTTGACATACGTCTCGAAGATTGCTGAGCGGACTGGGATTTCTGGTCCGACACAGGGTTTGGCTGTCAAGATTTTGCGAGAGGCTAAGGTGCAGCGTGCTGCCGCTGGGAAAGACCCTATGGGCTTGGCTGCGGCTGCCTTGTATATCGCTTGTTTGCAGAGTAATGAGAAGAAGACTCAGAAGGATATTGCTGAGGCTGCGGGTGTAACTGAGGTCACTGTGAGGAATCGTTACAAGAGTTTGAAGAGGCAGTTGAAACTAGAACTGCCAGACTAATGCAGTGCTTTTAAACTTCCGCCTTCTGGCCCCGCCGTATCTAATATCCTTTAATTGAACGAGATATGTGAGGAAAGTCTTTCTTTAATAGCCTCGGTTCTGCATGCGTGCCATGTCATTACGATATGTGGGTTGAGAGACTTCTTAAGAACAAAAACAAATATGTGATATGCGTAGTGTTTGACTAGAGGTCAATTTGATGATTGTTAGACCAACAGACGTTCCGGAAAAGAAGGCGTTGGGTGTGACATTCAAGACTCTTGCAACGGGAACGAATATTATGTGTACGGTTATGTACTATAAGAAAGGCGATGTGGTTCCATTCCATAAGCACCTTAGCGAACAAGTTGGATACGTGGTCGAAGGGAGATTGAGGCTGAAGATAGAAAACGAGGATTTAGGCGTAATTCTAGCTGGAGATTCGTACCTAATAAGAGGAAATAAGCTTCATTCACTTGAAGCCTTAGAAAAGTCGGTTGTGATTGATATGTTCTCTCCACCACGCGAGGAGTACAAAAATAAATGACGACTCAAGAAAATCAGTCATGGAGGAAAACGTGATAACCGACGTTTCAAAACTAGCTATTCTAAAACTCGGTGGATCAGTCATCACAGTAAAAGATAGACCTTTCACTCCGAACAAGAAAGCGATCAAAAGATTGGCAAACGAAATCGCACAATCCAGTGTTCATTCTCTTATAATTGTTCACGGCGGTGGCTCTTTTGGTCATCCAGTTGCAAAAGAATACGAATTAAGCAGGGGCTACAAGAATTCATCACAAATCGTAGGATTCTCAAAAACGCATCAAGCAATGACGACACTAAACAAACTAATCATAGACCCCCTAATAGACCAGAATGTTCCAGCGGTGGAAATACAACCTTCATCCTGCATAATCACGAAGTCGGGTCGAATTCAAGTCATGGAACAGAGACCACTCACAAAACTACTTCGAATGGGATTCGTCCCAGTTTTATATGGAGACGCAGTCCTAGACTCGAATACGGGATTCGCCATCTTGTCCGGCGACCAACTCGTCTCCACACTCGCAATACGACTTGAAGCAAACCGCATAATCATAGGCACGGATGTTGACGGAATCTGCACGGCAGACCCAAAGATCGATCCTTCCGCGAAGCTGATTCATCACATGACCTTGGCTGAACTGAAGAAACTTCAGCCTAGAATTGGAAAGGCAAAGGTGACAGATGTGACTGGGGGTATGCTTGGAAAAATGATGGAGTTAGTTCCAGCGATTGAACGAAAAGTACAAGTAATCATCGTGAACGCGGCGAAACCCAATAATGTTTACAAGGCGCTTCAAGGTGGAGAAGTTGTTGGGACAGTCATCAATAAAGGTGAAAACATTGCCCAGTCAAACTGAAAACAGAAAAATGGATCACATTCAAATCTGCTTGGAGAAGAATGTTCAAGCACGACATGCGACCACTGGATTTGAAGACGTTTTCCTTGTACATAGAGCTCTTCCTGAGATTGAAAAAGACAAAATCGATCTCTTAACAGTCGCATTTGGTCACAAGTTTTCTGCTCCTCTAATTGTAGGAGCAATGACAGGCGGGACCTCAAAGGCTATGAAAATTAACTCAATCATTGCCGAAGCAGTTGAGGAAATGGGTCTGGGAATGGGGGTTGGAAGCCAGCGAGCGGCGATTGAAGACCCAAAATTAGAAAGAACTTTTTCTATTGTGAGAAAAAAGGCACCAACAGCGTTTTTAGTAGCTAACGTTGGTGGTCCACAACTTGTGAAGGGATACGGTGTCAAGGAAGCTAAGAAGGCTGTCGATATGATTGAGGCGGATGCGTTAGCTATTCATCTAAACCCGTTACAAGAGGTTGTTCAACCAGAAGGAGAAACAAACTATACGGGAGTCCTCAAGAAGATAGGTGAAATCGCAAAAGCCCTTGATGTTCCAGTCATCGTTAAGGAGACAGGCGCTGGCATAGCAGCCGAAGAAGCCAAGATGCTTGAAGGCGTTGGTGTCGATGGCATTGATGTGGCAGGGGTTGGCGGAACGAGCTGGGCGGCAGTGGAGTATCATCGAGCAAAGGAAACTCAAGATGAGTTTCGCCAAAGACTTGGTGAAGCCTTTTGGGACTGGGGGACACCCACAGCCGCAAGCGTTGTCGAAGTAGTGCAATCAGTCGCCCTAACTGTCATTGCTTCTGGTGGGGTGCGTACGGGTGTGGACATTGCAAAGGCTACAGCGTTAGGCGCAGACCTGTCAAGTTTAACCTCGCCCATATTACGTCCCGCCACTAAGGACGCTAAAGAAGTTAAAAAAGCACTCCAATTCATAATAGAAGAGTTGAAAAATACCATGTTTCTAGTAGGAGTCGATTCTATTCAGGAACTAAAGGAAATCCCCCTCGTGCTTGTGGGAAGAACAGCCGAGTGGTTAAGAATGCGGGGGTTTCATCCTGAATCCTACGCTAGAAGGAAGAGAGGGAAAACACGTGAAGATAGATATTGAGAAACTTCTCGAGGAAAAGGCGCCCCTCATTGACAAGGCAATAGAGAAATACATTCCGAGAAAATATGACGGGGACTCTCTGGTTTTTACTCTTGGTCCACCAAGATACGAATACAGTGAGGAAACCGTCAACAAGACAATTTCAGAACCTATGTGGGAATTCTTGGATAGGGGAGGCAAGAGATGGAGACCATCCCTTTTCCTTTTAATCTGCGAAGTTCTCGGAAAAGACCCAGAAGAGTTCGTGGATTTCGCCATAATACCCGAGGTTGTTCACAACGGACTTCTAATGATAGACGACATCGAGGACAGCTCTGAATTCAGAAGAGGAAAGCCTTGTACCTACAGATTGTTTGGGGTCGACATCGCAATCAACGTGGCAAACGAGATGTTCTATCTGCCACTTCTACCCTTGATCAAAAACAGAGACAAACTCTCTGATGATAAAGTAATCAAAATATACGAGATTTACGTTCAAGAGATGGTTAATGTAGGTTTTGGACAAGCAATGGATATCGCATGGCATAGGGGACTCGCAGATGCCGACAAAATAACTTGGAAGCAATACGCTCAAATGTGCACGTTTAAAACTGGAACAATAGCGAGAATGGCAGCAAAAATTGCCGGCGTGTTGTCGGACGCCAACGAAGAACTCGTTGAAAAGTTGGGAACGTTTGCAGAGTCGATTGGTGTAGCCTTTCAGATACAAGATGATGTTTTGGATTTGGTTGGGGAAAAATTTGCGGAAGGGAAGGGTGGGTTGGGTCGGGACATAACCGAAGGCAAGAGAACTCTTATAGTGATTAACACGCTAGAGAAGGCGACTTATAGGGATGAGAAGAGACTTCTAGAAATCCTTAACATGCATACTACGGACCAGAAACTGATTGACGAAGCTATAGAAATCGTTAGCAAATATGGCTCTATAAGTTACGCAAAGGAGTTCGCACGAAACTTGGTGGCGAACAGCTGGAAAGAAATTGACAGTCTTCTTTCACCATCTGACGCAAAGGAGAAACTAAGAACGTTCGCAGACTACCTTATTGAAAGAAAAATCTAGCTCCGCACCTTTTAGTAAGGGAAATATCTTTGAGTCCAAACATGAACATGGAAACTAAAGAAGCAATTCGTAAAATCGCCCTTCTTAACGCATTCCATCATAAAGGAAAGGCGCAAACGCAGTCTGTTCTGGGTAAACTGCTTGCGGAGCAGCCTCACCTTAAAACTAAGATAAAAGAAGTCGCCCCTCTTGTCAATAAAGTCGTCGAAGAAGTCAACAAACTCGCGCTAGAGGAACAGAGAAGACTGATTGAAGAAAGTTGGCCAGAAGCACTGCTTAAGGAGAGAGTTGAAGAAGAGAGAGCACTACCAGCATTGCCTAACGTTGAAAAGTATAGGCGGGTTGTTACCCGTTTCTCTCCAAACCCTGACTGTGTGCTACATTTGGGGTCAGCTAGGGCGATAATCCTCTGTTATGAATACGCAAAACGGTATGACGGGTTGTTTTATCTTCGTTTTGAGGACACAGACCCGAGACTCAAAAAGTCAGCGTTACAGTTTTACGATTCCATCCGAGAAGACCTCGTTTGGTTGGGATGTAAATGGGATGCAGAGTTCATTCAGAGCGACAGAATCCCCATATATTATGAACATGCAGAAAAACTTCTTCGCAACGGAGACGCATACGTCTGCACTTGCCAACCAAAAGGATTCCGCAAAAAGATTTTAGCCAAGAAGCCTTGTCCGTGTCGCAACCTATCGCCAAAGGATAATGTTGTTCGATGGAAACATATGCTAGATGGGACTTACAAAGAAGGAGAAGCTGTGGTAAGGGTCAAAACCGATTTGACGCATCCTAATCCAGCGGTCCGAGAATGGCCTGCCCTCAGAATTATTGACATAGAAAAATATCCGCACCCAAGAGTAGGAAGCCAACATCGTGTTTGGCCACTATATAATTTCGCCTGTGGAATAGACGACCACTTAATCGGCGTAACCCACATCATACGGGGAAAAGAGCACCTAACCAACCAAACACGCCAAGAATACATGTACAAGTACTTTGTATGGAGATATCCAGAAGCGATCCACTACGGTAGACTCAAGATAACAGGCGCCTCTCTTAGCAAGTCGAAGATTGTTGAGGGAATCAAAAGTGGCTTCTACAAAAGTTGGGATGATCCTAGACTCGCCACCTTCGCAGCCCTGAGAAGAAGGGGAATAACTCCTGAAGCGATCAAGTCTTTAATAGTTGATGTGGGTCCTAAAACTTCGGATGTGACGGTGAGTTGGGAGAATCTTTACGCTTATAATAGGAAAGTAATTGATCCCATTGCGAATCGTTACTTTTTTGTGCAAAATCCAATAGAACTTACCGTAGAAAAGATTCCCCGACCCTTTGTGGCTAAGCTTTCATTACATCCAGACCAACCTAAGAAGGGTTTCCGTCATTTTAAAATCGAATCAAAAGAGAACAAGGCATCCTTTTTGATTTCAGGCAACGACATGGACCTAGTAAAGATAGGAAATAAAATACGTTTGATGGGTCTCTTTAATTTTCGAGTTGAAAAGACAGGGAAACACCTAATCGAGGCTACTTTTCACAGTGAGTCTCACGAGGAAGCAAAAAAGCTTGGTGCTCCTTTGATTCATTGGATTCCATTGGGTACTGGGGTTCCATGCGAAGTGATGATGCCTGATGCTTCTGTCGCTGGGGGGATGGCTGAAGACTCTTGTAGAGAGTTGCATCCAGATGATATCATTCAATTCGAGCGTTTTGGCTTTGTCAGAGTTGACCACTTAAACAAAAAGTTGACAGCCTATTTTGCCCATCGATAGTCAACCGACCAAAGAAAAGAAACCGTCTGAACCCACCTATGAAGCTGGACTTACTGACCCTAACCCGATCCAACCGTGCACATAAGAATCCTATTCCTTCCTTTTGACTCTCCGATTATTTCTTCCTGCTATTTTGCGCGCATCTGAATAACATTACGTCTACTTAATATTTAAGCAAGAATCGCCGCATGCATGCATTCAAAAGATTTGAGAAGGATGAAGATTTCTATCAAGTACAACTACCTTATGTTATTCCCAGTTTCTCACTAAATCACCACATGTGGTTTAATCCCAAGTTTTAAATGCCACATAATATGTAGATGTATATCTGGTATGTGATTGAGATCAACACAAAGACGGAAGAGGTTCTTTGTGATCTTAATGTTTGTTCTTCTGGTAGGGTTGTTTGTCTATCCTAGCCATGTTCAGGCAATGACTCAATATCGCACTCAGAAAAGCTTGAAGCATGAGATTATTGATGTTTCTCTTAATTGGGATATTTCACTCCTTAAAGAGGGATTGCGTGAATTTTGTCTGTGGGACAACTGGCCCCTCACCCAATGCTACGTTTCCTTCAAATATGGCTTGGATGCCTCATTACAAGTACCAGCCACATTAAGTGTGTCCTATCCCAACATTGCAGAACCAGGAGAAAATTTTGAAGTAACCACTTCACTAAACCTCATCGGTACACGTCTTCTTACAATCACTCCAGAGTTCTTTCTGAAGATACACTTGATGTTACCATCTCCTGTGTATCTTCCAATTATAGGATGGACAAGAGATTTTCACAATACCTTTGGAGGGAAGTGGTCTCTTTCATTTGACATCAATTCCCGTCATCTAAAAGATGTCATTGATCAAATCTTCATTGGAGACTCAAATACTCTCGAAAGTTATGCTAACGCAATCAATTTACCAAGTTTTGTTACTATTGAGAGAATATCATACAACACGGATACTCTTGGAGAACTTCTTTCAGGAAAGATACGCGTTGATTTTCTGAAAGCCATCCTTACTGCAGCTGAAGGGTTGAGTATTGTGAATCCTGTGCTTCAAGCAGCACTGCGAGTATTAAGATGGTTGGTTCAAGATGTTTTCAATACTTCCACAGGGCTTCTAATTACTCCAAAGCTTTCAGCTCGTATTGAGTCACCTACAATCACGGACACTCGAGTTCAAAATCTTGGAGTGTCATCTCTCAAATTTGAATCGGACATGTCCAGCAAAGCTATACCAGCCCCTTTGTCCTCAACCAGTGAGGAGGGAACACTCGGAAACAATTTCTCAATTGATTTGAGCCCCATGATGTTCCGTCTGTTATTCGATGTTGATTGGGATTACTATTTTGATGTAGACCTCCATGCTCTGGGTGTCAGTTTGTACAAGAACAATTGGAACTTCCCTCTCTTCACATATCCTAAACTTAGTTGGGACTCTGTTACCGTGAAACCAAAAGTTCCCTTTTCTATGAAGGTTGATGAACCACTTGCTGCAAGTAATCCACAATCAGAAGTTGGGACTGTCAGAATTCAACTGGACGATAAATCTGGTATAGAAAGAGCTGAGATGAAGTATTCCACAGATAAAACCTCTTGGCAAACAGTTCAAATGACACATGGGAGTAACATATACTCGGCTACACCCTCTGTTCCTGAAGATACACCCATATACTATTACATAAGTGTCGCCGATGGAGATGGAGATGTGTATGAAATAAACAATGACGAAGCATACTTCAGTTACATTCTCCCTAAACCGCAACTACCAATGAATGAATATCTCAACAGGATTCCTACACCAATTCTGGTGAGCATACCCATTATCGCCAGTGTTGTTACAGTCATCATAGTCGCAACTAAAAAGCGATCACGTGTAAGGAATTCATAGTCTTCAAACTTGAGATTGTTGTTTAGCTTTGCGTGCATATTGCATGTAAGGTATGTGGAAGGATTATCTAACAAAAAACACGCAATTCGTTTACAATGGAACTATAAGTGAATTCATCAAACGAGTTGCACAAGCACAGGAATACCTCAAACAGAAATAAAGTCGCACTGTAGAGACTGCGCGCGCTCATACAACATATAAAGAGATACAACCAAGCCAAGTAGGTCAAAGAACAACTACCAGACTTATCTCTCAACAAATAAGCATAATTTGCTCTTTTTCGTCATGGCATTATTCTCTCAAACTTTTCACTTCACGCGCGCCTTTACATCAAAAATACTCCAAGCCACAAAAACAAACAACAAAACACTCTAACCCTCCCTCTCTACCCTTCTATACCCGTCTGTCTCTCTACGCCTAAACCTCTCCCCCCTCTATACTAGACCTAGACAGACAGACACACAAAGCATTATATAGAATACGAAACATTCATAAACCCTACCACCGATAAAACACAGCATTTAAAAGGGTGAGGCTAATGTCAAAACCATTCTACATAAAACTCGAAATCCCAAAAGAAGTCGCAGACGCAGCCTATGAAGCCCTCCAAATGGCAACCCGAACAGGCAACGTAAGAAAAGGCACCAACGAAACAACAAAAGCAATAGAAAGAGGACAAGCAAAACTAGTCATAATAGCCGAAGACGTAGAACCCCCAGAAGTAGTAGCCCACCTGCCACTACTCTGCGAAGAAAGAAAAATCCCCTACGTGTTCGTCCCCAGCAAAGAAAAAATCGGAACCGCCTCAGGAATAGACGTCCCAGCAGCCTCAGCATGCATAAGCGAAGCAGGAGACGCCACACCACTAATAAAAGAAATCTCCAAACGAATCGAGGAACTGAAGAAAAGAGGAACTAGCTAATGAGTGAGAAGAGCGAGAAAGGTGAGAAAAGGGAAAAAGTTGAGAAGGAAGCAGCGGAGGAATTAACCCCCGCTGAAGTCATCCAAGTAATCGGACGAACCGGAACAACAGGCGAAATCACACAGGTCAGAGTCCGCATACTAGAAGGCAAAGACAAAGGACGCATAATAACCAGAAACGTGAAAGGACCTATAAGGACAGAAGACGTTTTGATGTTGAAGGAAACCGAACGAGAAGCAAAGAAAATCACAAGATAAACGAGAGGGTTCACTTGTGCCGAAAACACGAAACTGCTCCTTTTGCGGACACGAGTTCCCATCAGGCACTGGTATCATGCATGTCAGAAACGACGGAACAATCCTATGGTTTTGCTCAAGCAAGTGCAGAAAAGGTTCTTTAAACCTGAAACGGGATGCACGCAAGATCCGATGGACCAGATATTATGGAAAGGAAGAAAAAGGGAAAGCATGATATCTGTTCTTCCATTTCCATGAAACTTGTTTAACAGTCTCTAAATCATCGAACAAAACTTAAGTAACGAGGTCTCACAAATGAACGTCGTATTACTAGGGTCACCAGGCGTAGGCAAAGGAACCTACGCTGAGATGCTTTCCAAAAAATATAAAATCCCAAAAATCTCCAGCGGAGACTTATTTCACGAAGCGATAAGGAATGAAACAGAACTTGGGAAAAAAGTTCAAGGTTATGTATCTCGTGGAGAACTGGTTCCCGACGAAGTTGTCATTAAACTAATAAAGGAGAGACTTGAAAAGGACGACTGCAGAGATGGATTTTTCCTTGACGGCTTCCCAAGAACAATAAATCAAGCAGAAGCTCTGGATAAATTCAAGAAGATAGATAAAGTTCTGAACTTTGTCGCTTCAGAGGAGGAGATTATCTCTAGACTTAGTGGCAGAAGAACCTGCAATAAGTGTGGATCTATTTTCCATGTGAAGAATAAGCCTCCCAAAATAGAGGGAATATGCGATTACTGCGGTGGAGAACTCTACCAACGCACAGATGAAACCCCAGAAACCATCAAAAATAGGCTACAGGTTTATCATGAAAAAACGAAGCCTCTGATTGACTACTATAGAAGAAAGAGGCTCCTTGCTGAAATAGATGCAAATTATGGGTATTCAGAAATCGACAAAGTAATTTCTCAATGCGACAAAACACTTTCAGGTATTTAGAAATTCTGGCGGGCTAACAACTCACTACATGGGTAATTTCATAACTCTTTTCCAGATTTCCTCGTTATCGATGCAACCGATGTCTGCTGCGTTTAAGTTTCCATTGAAATAACTGTAGGATCTCGCTCTGCATCCTCCGCATATGTATTTGTCCTTACAGTTACCGCATCCAATAACTCGTCCGTCTATTTCGTAGGTTCCTAGATTTTCCCTTTTTCTCAAACTCCAAAGCATGGGGTTATTGTCCCAAATTTGTTCAAAGTTATCTTTCAGTATGTTTCCAAGCACAGTGTGCCTGTTTGTTGGGAAGAAAACACATGGTTTTATGTCTCCGTTGGGTTCTAAGGCAATGTAGAGCCTTCCAGCCCCACAACCACCTAGGAAGTTTGCAACCGCTTCTACACCCCTTTTGGCGGCATAATGAGCGGATACCGTAAAGTCTTCTCCTTTCTCCATTGCGAGTTTCTTTACCACACTTGCAAACTGAGGGCAAGTGCTGAAAAACTTGTCAACGGCTATTTTGGATTTTCCGAATTTTTTTTCTTCCTCTTTTGCTTTTAGATATAAACCGACAATTTTTCTCCCTATGGTTTCCAGAAGCGACAACCTTTGTTTTGGGGTTAGATCGAGTTCTACAAGTTTCTTGGCTCTTCCTGTTGGGATGTAGTTGAAGTGCATAAATCTTACCTGCAGTTCTTCAGCCATGTCCATTATTTTCGAAACTTCGTTCAGGTTGTCCCTATGAAATGTTGTTGCTATACATGTGTCCAAACCCCCATCCACACAATTCCGTATCCCCGCCATTGTTTTCTCAAAGCAACCGGGCATCATTCTGAAACTTTCATGAGCCTCTTTGCTGGCGCCGTCAAGACTTATTTCCACGTATTCTATGCCCACGTCTTTGAGCGCTCCTACATTTTCCTTTGTAAGTAATGTGCCGTTTGTCGCTATGCTTAAGTATGGTACCTTCTTTCTCGCGTAGGCTGCAACTTCAAAGAAGTCCTTTCTGATGAGGGGTTCTCCACCAGAGAAGGATAAGGCTGGGAGTCCGACTCCCGCAATGTTAGATAATTCATCTATCGCCATACATGCCTCTTCTGTCGTTAGTTCTAAGCGATGAGAACCCGCATCTTCGTAGCAGTGTTTGCATCTAAGGTTGCACAGGTATGTGAAGTTCCAGACCACTTCCACTGGACCCGCAGGAATAAAGGGAATCTGTATGCCATATTTTTTGATCCCTTTTATCATTAAGGCGAATCCTTTAAACCATGCATTCCCATACTTCTGATCCAAAAGTCTGTCTTTCATGAATTTCTTATCAGCGCGCAGGAGTCTACTACTAATTTCGAAAAGAGGATTTGCTAGTTTACGGTTCAAGCTTTCACAATTTTTGCAAAGCTTGATATCTTCACTGAAAAAGTCCTTTAGAGAATTCATTAATAAACTTCCGTCTTGCTCGCAGTCTACGTCAAACCTTTCTATGATTGATTTGAGTATTGGGTTGACTGCGAGCAGAAGTGCATTCTCGAAGGACTCTTTTTGCATGAATTCCTCCCACGAAATAATCAGTTACGAGTTTCCCTTTAAAACTGTTTTACTCCTTAGACTTCTCCTTCCGACAAAATGGTTTTTAACTTTAGTATGCCATTCATGCATGGGGAATTAAATGCCTATAAGGCAACCTATTGTGGTGGTGCTTGGTCACATTGATACTGGAAAGACTCTACTTTTAGATCAAATCAGGAAGAGCAGTGTTCAAGCTCGGGAGGCTGGAGGCATGACCCAGCATATCGGCGCGAGTTTCTTTCCAGTAGAAACACTAACGAATATCTGTGGTCCTTTACTAGAAAAATTGAAAGGAAAAATACAGATCCCAGGATTGCTCGTTATTGATACGCCTGGACATGAAGCTTTTGCAAACCTTCGAAAACGAGGCGGCGGAGTCGCAGACATAGCAATCCTTGTTATCGACATTCTGAAAGGCTTTGAAGCCCAAACCTCTGAGTGCATAGAGATTCTACAAGCGAGAAAAACTCCTTTCCTCGCGGCTGCAAACAAAATTGACAGAATCCCGGGCTGGAAATCCAATCCAACTGAAACCTTTCTGGCATCTTATAATGGGCAGGACCCATACGTCCGTCAGGATCTTGATGAACGCCTGTACACGATTATTGGAAGTTTCTCTCGACTCGGTTTTCGAGCTGACCGCTTTGATAAGATAACTGATTTCACCAAGACTGTGGCTATAGTCCCCGTCAGCGCTAAGACGGGAGAAGGTGTACCAGAACTCTTGGCGGTCCTTGTCGGCTTGACCCAACAATATCTTCAAGTCCGCTTAGAAGTGACAGAAGGACCGGCAAAGGGTACGGTGCTGGAGGTTAAAGAAGAAACCGGCCTCGGAGTAACCATTAACGCCATCATTTACGATGGAGTACTTCGAAAAGGCGACACCCTTGTTATCGGAGGAAAAGAGAAAACCATTGTAACCAAGGCACGAGCACTTCTTCTACCCAAACCGCTGGATGAAATCAGAGACCCTCGAGACAAGTTCTCTTCGGTTGATGGGATTTCTGCTGCAGCTGGAGTAAAAATTGCGGCTCCTGACTTAGAAGACGCCTTAGCTGGGGCGCCCTTGTACATGGTTCCATCTGAAACAGACCTTGAGAAATACGTGGAGACAGTTTCTGAAGAAGTGGAGAAGATTAGAATCGCCACTGATTTGGAGGGCGTTGTGTTGAAAACTGATACGCTCGGCTCTCTTGAGGCAATCAGCGAATACTTAAGATCAAACAATATTCCTATACGATTCGCAGACGTTGGCGATGTTTCCAAACGAGACATAACTGAAGCCACAGTGGTTAAAGAACGTGAACCACTTTATGGAGTTGTTCTAGCCTTTAACGTGAAGATGCTACAAGACGCGGAGGAAGAAGCGAAAAACAAAAAGATTCCTATCTTCCAGCACAACATCATCTATCATCTAATTGACGACTACATGAAATGGATGAAAAGTGAACAAGAAGCTCGTCTTCAGAAAGAACTTGAGACCTTGATTAGACCAGCCAAGATGAGAATTCTTTCTGGCTACATCTTTAGGAGAGCAAAACCTGCCATTGTAGGAATCGAAGTTTTGGCAGGAACAATAAAACCAAAATATCCTCTTGTTAAAGAAGACAGCACAGATGTTGGTGAGATCAAACAAATCCAAGATAAGGGGCAGACCATTTCTGAAGCTAAAACTGGAATGCAAGTTGCCATTTCGTTGGATAAACCAATTGTGGGGCGGCACATCTTTGAAAAAGATACACTCTATGTGAAAGTGCCAGAATCTCACGCTAAGATCTTATTAACGAAATTTCAAGACCACTTGTCGGTTGAAGAATTAAGCACACTAAACGAATTTGTTGAAATGATGAGGCGCAAGTCACCTTTCTGGGCGGGTTAATGATTATTCGGACGATGCTAAGTTCTTTATAGCCTATGCATCGTTCTCTTACTGTATTCCAGTGCCATTGTAGAAACTGACATCTTAGTATTAGACATTCATATAGTTTATTAAGTCTACTGATATAATATACCATGCTTCAAGTGCAGAAGATAATAAAATTCACTTATAAATGCGCGATGAGGTTAAAATGAAAGCCATAGAAAAGGAGCATGAATCTTTACAAGAAGAAAGGAAACCTTCAATATTTCGTAGAGTCTACCCCATTAATGAACCCTACGTTTACGCTGCGATCGTGAAGGAACCAACCACTCACAAGATACGATATGAGGCAATTGAGCCAACTCTTCTAAAGGAAGAAGAAGAAAAACTTAACGAAATTAAAGGTCTTCTTATGGAAGAAATAGATGTTAGTCTAAACGACCTTGAAACTAGAGAAAAAGCAGGGTATTACCTCAAAAGCAAAGTTCTAGAAATAATAAACGACTATCGCATAAAAATTGCAAAAGAATCAATTGATAAACTCATATATTATATTTTGCGAGACTTCATCGGCTACGGGAAAATTGATCCACTTATGAAGGATCATTTAATCGAAGACATATCCGCCGATGGAGTTAACATCCCAATTTATGTTTGGCATAGAGAACATGAATCCGTACCCACCAACGTCGTCTTTGGAAACGTGGATGAGTTAAATTCTTTCATAATGAGACTCGCATACCTAGCTGGAAAGAACATTTCTATTGCAACACCTCTTCTTGACGCATCACTTCCAGACGGAAGTCGTATTCAACTAACTTATGGAAGTGAAGTCACTCGAAGGGGCTCTACTTTCACTGTCCGTCGATTTCGTGTAGACCCACTGACAATTTCAGACCTTATCTCTTTCAACACCTTGTCATCTGATGTGGCTGCTTACTTCTGGTATGCTATTGAAAATAGGGCATCTGTCCTTGTGGCAGGAGGTGTGGCTGCGGGAAAAACAACCACGCTAAACTGTTTGTCGATGTTTATAAAACCTGAATTGAAGGTTGTAAGCGTCGAAGATACAGCGGAACTTAACCTACCCCATGAGAATTGGATTCCCTCGGTTGTGCGAACAGGATTTGGACTACAGCAGAAAGGAACTGGGGAAATTACGCTTTTTGATCTCTTGAAAGCTGCGGTAAGACAAAGACCGGATTACATAATTGTGGGCGAGGTTCGTGGCGAAGAGGCATACACACTTTTCCAAGCAATGGCTATGGGTCACCTAGGCATGTGCACGCTTCATGCCGAATCAGTGGATGCTGCTATTCGTCGACTAGAATCTGAACCCATGAACATTCCTAGGTCTCTATTGACCATGATCGATGCTGTAATGGTTCAGTTACGAACTGAGATTCAAGGTAAACCATCCAGAAGGGCTTTCAACGTAACAGAGATTACGGCTCTAGACCCGAGAACGAAGGAACTCTTGACCAATGATGTATACCGTTGGGACGCAAAACATGACACTTTTTCCTATTCTGGTCATAGCCACATTTTAGAAAGGAACATGAAGACACTAGGCTTAGAGGAAGCGGAAATACAAGAAGAACTTCACCGAAGGAAGGTTGTTTTAGAGTGGATGGCAAGAAACAACATTCGAAGATACACGGATGTCGCCACAGTGATCCGAGAATACTATCTTGATCCAGGTCGCGTTTATAAGAAGGCTCGATTGGGAGTAAAATGAAAACAAGCGCACTCAGAAAGCATCTTAGAAAAACCCACCAACAAATCGTAAATGTGTTACATCCATTTATCTCACCAATTCTCAATCTTTTTTATGGCTGGATTGAAAGTATTCGATTGGGAATAACAAAGCCTCAAGTTTTAGCTTATCGAGTGATCGGGGAAAAGACAGCTCGGTTCTTACCTTTGCTCAGAGACGTAGACAGTAACCTCTGCAAATCCGGTTTAATGACCAGTTTTAAGGCGTATGTCAGCTTAAGTATACTAGCAACCTTGTTTGCTTCAATTCTTACTTTAATAGTTGTTCCACTCATTTCAATCTCAGTTCTCCATCTTTCCCTCTATTCTTCAATGTTCTTTGGTCTTGGAATAGGTTTACTTGTAGGAGCCTCTACTGTGATCGGTTTCTATGTTTATCCCATTTATCGTGCAGACAACTTGAAACGAATATTAGAAGACGGTCTTCCTTTTACAACTGGTTACATGGAAATAATGGCTGGGGCAGGTGTACCGCCTTACAGAATATTTCGTTCCTTGGCTCAAATTGATGCTCCTTTAGCGGTTTCAAGAGAGGCCAGAGTAATAACGAGAGACGTGGAACTCTTTGGATTCGATGTAATCTCGGCTCTGGAGGCTGCATCCAAACGATCACCTTCCGACAAGTTCAGAGAGTTGCTTGAGGGTTTCATTGCAACCGTCCGTTCTGGGGGAGATTTAGGGAATTATCTTAGAACTCGCTCGCGTCAGTACATGAAACTAAATAGGATCGCATTACGAAAATTTTCGGATACACTTGGGGTGCTCTCTGAGTTTTATGTCACTATGTTGGTTGCTGGTCCCCTCATTCTTGTTGTGATGCTTGGAGTGATGGCGATGTTGGGGGGAAACTGGTCGGGTTTATTCAACTCCCAATCTCTGCTATATCTCCTCACTTACCTTGGTATACCAGTTGGATCGATCATGTTCTTAATAATCTTGGACGCTGTTTCACCGAGGCGATAAATATGCCTAAGATTGAAAAGTGGGAGAGAAGAATTGCGTGGGTTGTCTCCGGTATCTTAGGCACCACTATAATGATAACAGCATTTATGACACTTTTTGGCAAGCCACTCTTCGATGACTATATGTTACTCGCTTTAGTCGTCACCGTTTTTCCGTCGGCGGTATTAGACTACATGAATTATCGCTGGAAAACATCCGTGGACGAACATCTTCCAGATCTCTTTCGAAGCATTGTGCAGGCTCAAGAAACGGGTATGCCTCTTCCACAGGCTCTAGATGAGGCTTCAAAAAGAGATTACGGACCGTTAACTAAGGAATTAAAAAAGATGGTGGCTCAGATGTCTTGGGGGATGCCTTTTGAAGAAGCGTTTCAGTCTCTAGGTAAACGTGTTGACACCATATTGGTGCAGAGGACAGTTCCACTCGTAATTGAAGCCAGCAGGTCAGGAGGGCATATCGAGAGAGTGTTCGATCCCTTAGGAAGATTCATACAAATGAACATATTAGCGAACAAAGAACAACAGGCTCAAATAAGACCTTACATCGCCATTGTTTATGTTGCATTTTTTATCTTCCTTATCACTATAACTTTACTTTTTAAAACCTTCTTTGTTCAGATGATAAACCTCCCAATTATGGGATTCTCTTCTTTGAATCCTGAAACAACAAAGAAAATCTTCTTTCACATGACTATAATTCAAGGTTTATTTGGCGGTCTTGTTGCTGGAAAAATGGGAGAAGGCACAGTAAGCGCTGGCTTGAAACATAGTGTATTTCTTTTGACATGCGGATATCTCGCCTTTAAACTAATACTTTAAAGGGATGAGAAAATGAAAAAGATGTTTTTGAACAAAAAGGGGATCACCCCTGTGTTAAGCAATCTTTTGCTTATGGTCATTGCAGTTGCTGGAATGTCCGTTGTCATGACCGCAACGTATGTGATTACTAGTAACCTTCGAGAGACTATGGGAGAACGTTTCATCGTTGAGGATGCGTGGTTTAGAGCAGGAGAGGTCAATCTTTATCTTCGCAACGTTGGCAAAGTGCCAATCAAAATAGGGGCTGTATATGTTAATCATACTGCAGGATCTTTTGTGCCGCTTGAATTAGACACTGGGCATCATGGCTGGATGAATGTTACTTACAGCTGGAATTCTAACTCGTTATATCACATCAACATAGTGACTAAAAGAGGAACACAGGTCGCAGATTATTACGAGTCTCCACCTTGAAAAAATCTAAGAAGGTTTACTCTTACATGTTTTTGAAGCTATGGAATTAAAGTTTCTAAAACCTTAAGCACTCCCTTTTGGTCTTTTGCTTCGATTACGTTAATCTTGTAGAGAGCCGCAAGTTTTTTTCCGTTTTCACTTAATTTCGGTACCGCAACTACACACGCCTTATCTGGAGCAACATCATATATCTTTGCAAACATGGCAATGACGGGTTGTTCAGTAACCACATCATCGTTCGAAGATGCAAGGTCAAACACGATTACATTTCGAGGGGTCATCTCACGAGAAGCTATTATGTCAAACACGTGGCTAGCACCAGACGCTCCTTTCAAGTGTCCTGGACTTTCCACTCTGTACCCACGTGTTTCCAAAAACTCTTTTATCGGAGCAATCAGAACCCATCCCAAAGAGACTTCTTTCATTGCTTGGCTGCTCAAAGTGTAGGAGTATGCGTCTTTGCAAATTGCATCCTCGAACATGAAATCCTTACTACAGTTGCGGCAGAAATGGGAAGTGGTAGGGATGTCGAAACTTTTGCCACACTCATTGCATTTACACCATACGCCAGCTTTCCTATAATCTTTATCGACTTTTGTTAACTCTTTGTTGCACCTCGGACACACAAGTTTATCATCTGTTTGAAAACGCTCTTCAGTATCAATGTATCCGCATGGAACATGTTCAATCAGTGAACTCTTCTGGACATTAAAGGATTCACAGTAAGGACAGCGGTAACGAACAGAAACGTTAGCTGACTTACAATTAGGGCAATGAATAACTTTGTCGTAAAGTTCTCTTTCTAGAACACCCTCTTTGAAAAGTTGTTTCAAGAAAACCTCGACATCAGAAGGAGGACCAACAATTGCCTCGACAACTGGATACCCATACCCAGATTTATAGTCAAAGACAGGATCGATTCTTTTAATCTCTCCACTAATGAATTTGCTGAGGAGTAATTGGACTCTATGATCCTTGTAAACTTCAACTGGTTGAATCTTTGAAGTCCGAGACATGGTCTTCAGCCAAACTATATTTTACGAGTTTATATTCAAACCTAACTTAACTTGCTAAGCCCTCCACTACATACCTCAAATTTTCCATCTGATCTTGAACTCGCAATTTTCAGCACCAGTAGCCAAACACTTCACTTCAACCGCCTCCACAGGTTTTCCCAACACTACACTCATACACCCAGCAAAATACCCACGAGTCCAGTGACAAACTTTATAAGGTTTCCGTTGTCTTGCAAGCGCTTCAAAAGATTCTTTCACAATTATTGTTCCTCTGAGGTCTTTGAAATCGACATCATGAAACTCTACAATCCCCCAGCCCAAGGCTTTTGCAGCTTGAACTATCGCTGAAACCAGCTCCTTGGCTTTCAGGTTGTATGTATTTCGTAACCCTGTTGCTGTGCAAGTGCCAATTTTCTTTCCAACGTTGTAAAGGACTGCTTCTAATCCTGAAGGTGTCAAGATTCCCTCAAAGCCTTCCCACAACGCAGCAAAGGTGTCTGTTCCCATGATTATCGCCCTGGAATTTCCATGTAACACTGGAAAATGTATCACTTCGTAGGGTGCTGGTTTAGGTTCTTCAAACTTGACGTCTGCGACTTCATGCAAGCCTTGTAACTTCTTTTCTAGATCCTGTATGCTCAGTGCAGCCTTTGATATGTCTATGAACGATGTCCAAGCTCCAAGCTCTGGGTTGCCAGGGATGTAAAAAAGTGCTCCTGTTTTAATGTTGACATTAGCGTCAGCCAACACTTTCGCTGCTTTAGCTATCGCTCCCCGAACGTCTTTAAGAATGATACAAACTTCATACAATTTTTCGCCTGGTTTTACTTCTTCCATTGAAAAAGTTCTTTTTGGAAGTTCCGAAAACACTCTCTTCACCCAGAATTTCGCCTTAGTTTGATGTTGTTTTTGTTATCTCTAAAGTTTATGAAACCAAAATCTTAACGGATAATCCAGAGATAATGTTTTAATAAGATTATGAAATCTTTCTAAGACTGAGAACTTGGAGAATCTAAGCATGTCTCGAGGGAAAAAACGGGTAGTTCATTGTCCTCAATGCCATTTCACCTTTGATATATCATATGGTAGAGCATTTGCGTGTTCAGGATGCCCGTCTCTAGTTCAATGCGACATGGCAAAATGCCCTAAATGTGGACATGAATTCCCGTTGCCAGACTTGTTTGGGCGTGCGTATTCGTATCATAAAGAGCATACTCCATCTTACGAGTATTAGCACGATTGTGATAACTCATCTTAAACTCGCAACCATTACAACTGCTTCGATTCCATAACAAAACACCAGGAAGAGAGAAAAACTACATTAATAAGAAGGTGATATTTCAAACTCAACATAAGAGGAATCCCAGTTTGGTGAGTCATGGTGACTTCTGAGAAGCCTTTGAGACGTTTAGTCTTCAGGTGGACGGCACTGAAAGGTCTGACTGCGATGGTGCTGTTTTTCTTATTAGCCCTCCTCATCGAGTATTTTGTCGTTACATTTTTCTTATCCTCGGGTTTAACGGATCAATTCCCACTGACACGAAACTTTCAAATTCCAGGAACTGGTTTATCGTTCATCGTAACTATTAGCCCGCTTTACCACTTGGTACCTTTAGGTGTAATGTTTGTTCTTGTCTCGGGTTGGACATATCTCACAAAGTATATCGCGGTGGTTCCGCACGGAGTGAAGCCTACAAAGAAGCCGATTCCATCAAGAGAGAAGTATCAAAAAGCGAAGAGGAAACGTTTCAAGCTGTTTAGACGTTTTTCCGAATGGGTAAGTAAAAAGTTTCAGCGGGTTAGTTGGACTTTTAAAGCAGTTTACAAACGAATAAGTAGTGCTCTCCTTCAAATTCGTGGTATCTCCTACTTAGTGCAACGGTTGTCTTTTGCAAGAGCAGCACTTAAAAGCGCCGTAACCGTTCTCGCAGTTTTTCTGGTCTCAGCACTCGGGTTGTATCTTCTGGTATACCCCACACTAATGTATGATGTAGTAGTTGGATTTCACAGGGGAAATCCATCGTTTCATGGATTTGTTTTGAACACTATCGAGATAGCTAACGGTTTAGGACAAGCCGTGTCTCCCATTGGGTTGGGTTCAAGCATAAACAACGCGATGACCTCTGCAGCACTTGGTTTTTATACCACTTTCGAAGGGTTTGTGGCTTCAACAACCAAGTCTTTAAGTAATTTGGATCTTGTGTGGAAGTATACTCTCTGTCAAAACTTCGCTGCCTGGATATCCGCCTTAATTGCTTGGGCTTTTGGTCAGCATAGTTCTCGTCTGTATCGTCGCCGACCACGGTAGAGAACTTCTTAACTGGACATAGCTATATAGGATTGAACTGGGAGGTTTGGCAAGTGGCTGATCGTCCAAGATTTGGTCCCGCTGGGTTTCCTCCAGCCTTTAGAGAACTTAAACGTCCCATGGAAGAGGTACTCAATTATCTTCACGAAGAAGGCCTTTCCGCCTTTGAGTATCAAGCGGTTCGTTGGGGACCCAAACCCCAGATGAAGAAGGAATCCGCGGAAAAACTTGGTATCAACGCCACTCAACAAGATGTTTGGATATCCCTTCATGGCTCATACTTCATAAATCTTTGTGGAAACACAGAAACCGTGGAGGCAAGTAAGAAACGGTTGACCGCATGCGTAACAGCGGCAAGTTGGATGGGTGCACACAATGTTGTTTTTCACCCTGGATTTTATGGTAAGAGGTCTCCGAGAGAAGCGCTTCAATGCTGTGTAGAAGCGATGAATGAGGTTGTAGAGTCTCTGAGGTCACTTGGAATGACCCGAGTGTATCTTGCACCTGAAACAACTGGGAAGTCCTCACAGTTGGGAAGTTTAGATGAAATAATTGCACTGTGCGAAAAAGTAGAATCAACGCTACCAACTATAGACTGGTCTCACATCCATGCAAGAGAAAAAGGCAAATTGAAGGACATAGACGATTTTAGGAAAGTGATTGACGTTATTGAGAAGCGACTGGGAAGCGACGCTGGGAAAAATCTGCATTGCCACTACACACGTGTCGAATTCACTGAAAAGGGAGAGAGATGCCATCACACAATGGACGAACTCGACTACGGACCTGACTTTGAGCCTTTCGCAGTCCTTATAGCCGAGTTGGATTTAAAACCAGTCGTAATCAGTGAGAGTCCGATTCTGGATGTGGATTCCCTTAAGATGCGCGACATTGTATTGAAGGAGTTGCAGAAAAGGCGTTAGCTTTTACTTTTTTGCGATAAGTTTTTCTACACACTCTATCTTGCTGTTGATGGGGAATGGGGTTTGGCGCAACTCAAGGGATTCGATAGGCTTACAGATGTTGATGAGGCCTTCTCGAATTTTTTAAGCAAGTTTAAATTGAAACGGTTGGGTTCGGTTAAAGTTCCTTTGAAACAGGCTTTAGAGAGGGTTACCGCTAAAGACGTTCTGGCTAATTACGATCTTCCTCCCTTCAATCGTTCAGCAGTAGACGGATACGCAGTCAGAGCAAGAGACACTTTTGGTGCATCTCAGTCTAACCCAAAAATCCTTAAACTAACACAAAATGGGCGAGTAGACAAAAAGAAGGCCGTGAATATATGGACTGGGCACACGCTTCCCAGAGGCGCAGACGCTGTTGTAATGTTGGAGTATACAAAGCGGCTTCAAGACAAAGTTGAGGTGTGGGCTTCAGTTACCCCTGACGAAAACGTTTCCAAAAAAGGAGAAGATGTCAAAAAAGGGGAAGTGGCGGTAAAAGCGGGAACAAGGTTAAAGCCACATCACATCGGCTTGTTAGCCGCTCTTGGAATGACCCACGTGGAAGTAGTGGAAAAACCTAAAGTCGCTATTCTGTCAACTGGCAACGAACTTGTTGAGCTGGGTCATACACCTAAATCAAATCAGGTAGTGGACGTTAACCGACTGATTCTCTCCTCTTTGTGTTCAGAGATTGGCGTGGAACCCTTAGACCTCGGCACAGCAGAGGACAGCGTAAACGAGATTAAAACAAAAATCCGTGCTGGATTAGAAGGGGCTGACGCACTTATTACGACCGGAGGAACCAGTGTTGGACACGCTGATCTCGTTCCAAAGGCGGTAAATCAAATAGGGACACCAGGAGTTGTTGTGCATGGAATAGCGATGCGCCCTGGAATGCCGACCGCACTTGCGGTCCTTAGTGAAAAGCCAATTTTCGTTTTGTCTGGAAATCCAGTGGCAGCTATGATCGGCTTTGAGGTTTTCGCTCGACCCGTACTTCTCAAACTTTTGGGAGTCAAAAATGAACTTCGTCCAATGGTAAGAGCAAAATTAACTAGAAGAGTCCCATCGGTATTAGGGCGGCAAGTCTTCTTGAGAGTTTGCGCCTTTGAAAAAGATGGAGAATTCTTTGCTGAACCTATCCGCATAAAGGGTTCTGGGGTTCTTACAACAATGACAGAAGCGAACGGATATGTTATCATTCCAAAGGATAGAGAGGGACTTGACGAGAATGAAAACGTCCTTGTACATCTCTTTGACGAGCTGAGAAGGGAGCGAAAGTGTTTAGAAAACTTGTCTCCTTAGATGAAGCAATACAAGTCCTTCAACAGCAGGTCCGTGCCAAACCAGTCGGAGTAGAGCAGGTCTCTCTCCTTCAAGCCCACCAACGTGTGTTAGCGAAAGACGTCCACGCTCCTTTGAACGTTCCACCCTTCAACCGAGCAACCGTAGACGGCTACGCTGTAAAAGCCGAGAACACTTTCGGCGCTGATGAAGAAAATCCCATCGCACTAAAACTTCTCGGACATGCGACTGTTGGTGAAATGCCCAAGGTAGTCGTTAAGGAGAAGACGACTGTGGGAATAGCCACTGGTGCGCCGTTGCCTTCAGGAGCGGATGCGGTTGTCATGACGGAATACACCACTCAAAAGAACAATCATGTTTCTGTTTACAGTCCGGTCTCGAAGGGAGAAAACGTTATGGAGGCTGGTTCCGACATTCGCAAGGGCGAAACTGTCATCAAAAGGAATCAGACATTATCCTCAAGTGACATAGGAGTTCTTGCAGCACTCGGCTATACAAAAGTTGATGTGTTTAAGCGACCAAGGGTTGCTGTAATCTCCACTGGTGCAGAAATTGTTGAGCCAGGAGAGTCTCTTCCACCAGCAAAAATCTATGATATCAACGCATACACTATAAGTGCCGCAGTGCAAGAGTGTGGAGGACAGCCCCTCAACTTTGGAATAATCCCAGATGAAATAGACAAACTCAGGGCTGTACTTAAGAAGGCACTAGATTCGGCAGACATCGTTATAACTTCGGGGGGAGTTTCCGTGGGTCCTATGGATGTTATTCCTAAGGTTGTGAATATGTTAGGCGAACCCGGAGTCATCATCTCTGGGATATCCATCAAGCCTGGAAAACCGACGACTATCGCAGTGGTTGATAGAAAGCCAGTTTTCTCTTTGCCAGGTCACCCTACTTCTTCCCTACTCGTATTTCACATACTCGTTCGTCCAATAATTTTGAAGATGGCTGGAAGACAGCAAGAAGCTCCTCTTGTGCTGAAGGCAACTACAGCCGAAAAGATGTTTCAAGCGAAGGGGCGACGAACTTTCGTAATGGTAAACCTCATTCGTGACAGGTCGGGCAATCTTCTTGCTCGTCCAGTGCCCTCGGGCTTGTCGGGCGCGATAACCACCTTGGCAAAGGCTGACGGTTTTGTGGTTATACCGGAAAGGCGACAGTTTTTAAATGCTGGCGAAGATGTTACCGTGTATTTACTCAAACCTCTTCACGAGTTTATTCCCTTTACGAAGTGGTCCCCGTGAAAGTAGGCATAGTTGGATGTGGAAGAATTGCAACTCTGGTTCATCTACCTTTATTCACCAAAATCCAAAAAATCGATGTTGTAGCTGCTGTGGACACCAACAAGGAGCGACTACACGAAACCTTAGAGAAGTTTCACATAGAAGAAGGATACGATGATTACCGCCTCATGCTGGAGAAGGCAGATGTAAACACTGTTTTTGTTTGCACTCCACCCCAACATCACTTCCAGATCGTCATGGACTCGATCAAGCACAATAAACACGTTTTTTGTGAAAAACCAATCGCAACATCGGTTGAACAAGCCTTGAAAATAAAGAAAGAGTTGGAAAAAAAGACTGGAAAAAATTCTGATCCTCTGGTTTTGATGCCGGGGCACAACTTCGTTTTCACCCCATGCTTCGTTGAGGCGCTTCAGCACGTTAAGAATGGAGAAATTGGAAGTCTACAAAGGATAGTGGGTTCTGCGACGTCAAACTTAATGTTTTATGGAGCAAAAACCGACTTCCGCATTCACGCCAAAGGCGGAGTAATCGAAGACCAGCTTCCCCACGTAGTTTATTTGTGTCATGAGGCTGGAGGTCCCTTAGAAAGGGTTTTGTCAATTGATCCACGTCGCAGAGGACACACTGTTGTGGATGATGTTAATGTTCAAATTGAATTAACAATTGGAATCCAAGCCAGTCTCTCGGCACGATGGTCTGGTCTAATTCCCACACTAAAATTTGACCTACTCGGTGATTCTGGTCGAATAAAAATGGATTTACTGAAAACTCCATACAACATCACATTGGTTAAGGATGGCGAAAGCAGAACCATACATATGGGACGGAGATTTCAACAGTATCTTGATGTTCTTCGAAACAAGCATCCATCATATCTTCTTGAACATATGCACCTTCTCAGATGTGTCGAAGGAGCGGATAAAGCGAGGGTTACCATTGACGATGGCATCCATCTCGTCAGAACCCTGTCTGAAGTTATGACAATTTTTGAGGACAGCCCTTATTCTCCTGTTGGAATTGAGAAAGTGGCCATAGTGAAGGCAAAAGATGATGTGGGAGAAGCCGTTCAAAAGTCAATCCACCTGCTTGGTGGACTAAACATTAAACGGGACCAGCGGGTTGTGATAAAACCTAACGTTTGTTACCACAAGAATCTGAGCAACATGATTATAACTGACCCCAGAATGTTAGAGGCAGTTATTAACTTGGTGAAGAAGAGAACTGACAACATTGTGGTTGTGGAGTCCGACAATAACAGTGGCACAGCCGATGAGAGAGTGCGCCAGAGTGGAGTGATGAATTTAATCGAAAGGTGTGGTGCAGAATTCCTTAACCTATGCAACGATGAGACTGAAGAACACGATGTTGACGGGCTTACTCTTAAAATTCCCAAAACGGTCTTAAAAGCAGACTTTTTCATCAACATCCCTAAAGTCAAAACATGCAACATTGAACACACATTCGTCACAATCGCCATGAAGAATATGTTCGGCACCTTAGCAAACAGAAAGAAGCAAAAACTTCACAAAAAATTGATGGAAGTTCTCTTGTTCTTGAACCGCACCATTCGCCAAAATCTCATCATCGTGGACGGAATCGTTGGAATGCAGGGACTTGGTCCCATACAAGGTAGCCCAATGGACTTGGGACTGGTAATTTCTGGGCTAAATCCTGTGACAGTTGATGCTGCCTGCTGCCACATCATGGGAATCAACCCGTATGCGGTGGAACCACTCTGGAAAGCCTATAAGGCTGGAATAGGCGAGATCGACATAGATCGAATCCAAATTCTGGGCGAAAAAATCAATAGCGTAACCAAAAAATTTGACTACCCAATGTTTTCTCCTAACAATGTTTTTACTGCATTGAAAACGACTGTTAGAGCTCGTTTAGGAAAAGCATGACGTAGTCACTAGGGAGATGGGCGCATATGACCATAGCCTTTGACATCGGCATCTGTGCATACAACGAGGAGGCAAATATTGGAAGGCTTCTCCAAAATCTCTTAACTCAGCGATTAGCCAAAGGCTTCAGATTAAACAAGATCATAGTTGTGGCAAGTGGGTGCACAGACAAAACCGAAGAAATAGTCAAGGAGTGTTCAGAAACACACTCTGAGGTAAAGTTGATCACGGAAGGAGAAAGAAGAGGCAAAACATCAGCCTTAAACAAGATGTTAGACACGGTGCAAGCAGATGTTCTGGTGTATTTAAACGCGGATGTTGTGCCCGTGCAAGGAAGCATCAACGCCATGCTCAAATACTTTTTAGACAACTCCGTGGGCGCAGTTACTACTAAGGCGGTTCCAGTGGATGACCGCAAAAAATTCGCGGGCTTTTACTCCCACTTCTTTTGGCTCTTCTCACATCTCATTTGTGTCAATTTGTTTGTTAAAGTCCACGGTGAACTCTGTGCCATTCGATCCAAACTGATTGGGAAAATTCCGTGGGATGTTCCCTGGGAGGACCATTATTTTGAGGTGGTGACTCGTCGTCAGGGGTTTAGGGTGGTTTATGCCCAAGACGCCACGGTTTTTACGAAGGGTCCAGGAAGCGTTGCCGACATCTTGAAGTGGAGAAGAAGAACTTTCACGGGTTATCTATATCTAAGAAAGAAATACATCGACTGGACACCGACTCCAGACCTCCTCAAAGTTTTCTTCTTCCTGAACAAGGTTGTTAACTTGAATGACCTCAGAGAGGTGGTTTGGACTTGGGTTATAGCCTTCTTAGAGGCTGTTGTTTTTCTGATGGCTCTGTTTGATTTGAAGAGGGGTTATGTCCCTGCGAAGTGGCAGCCTATCGCATCAATGAAGAAACCCTTAGAAGGCTAGTGGCTATCGCCTAGTGAAAATCTTGTCTCTTAACAAGAATGTATACGGATGCGACAAGGTTTGCAATCACGTAGATGACCAGCATTACTTGAAATAATGCCCACTCTAAATTTGGGAAAAACGCCTGTTGCTGCATGACCGAGACGTACAAGGGTGTTGCGGCAAGAGTTATCTCGGGGAAAAGGAGGATCATCACCAGCCAAACTGCCCACTTTCTCATCTTGATAAGACCGTACGCCGCTATGAGACATAAAACTGCCAATACTCCAATCGGCGGAATGGCAGACATCGCCAAGATTACAATTTGGACTATGCCAGCGATCACGTAAAAGATAGAGGCTACAGCAACCCCTAACTTCTCAACTCCGAGTATGGACTTCAAAGTCATTCTCAACACCGCTCCCGTATTCAGACTATCGCTATAACTTTGTCGGGCAATAAATTAATTTCGCAAGAGAGAATAAGCTTTAGTCACTAATCCTCATACACCAAGTCAAGGAAGCCATGTGAACATGAGTTACCGTGAACTCTTCGTCTCTCCCCCTATGGTTTTCGGTGGTTTCCAAAGGTCATTCGACGAAGCCGACTACGTGATCTTGGGAGCACCCTTAGACATGACCAGCACTTTCAGGGCGGGTTGTAGATTCGCTCCCTCTGCCATACGACAGGCGTCACTCAACCTAGAAACTCACAGTTTCAAAGCAGGTATCGACGCCGAAGACTTGATGGTCCATGATTTAGGAGACCTACACGTCACTGGCGAAGTTGATGAAACCTTAAGGCAGTTGGAATTAGTCGTTAAGGAAATTTCAGAGGCTAAGAAACTGCCAGTTCTAATCGGGGGAGAACACACAATAACCTTAGGTGCAACTAAGGGCATCAACGCAAAAATTGCGATGGTAAGTTTCGATGCCCACTTAGATGTGCGGAGTGAATACATGGGGCTAACGACATCCCACACTACGTTCATGCGCATAATCTATGAACAAGTCAAGCCCCAAAAAATCCTAGAAATCGGAACCAGGGCAGCATGCAAAGAAGAACTCGACTTCGCAAAAAAACAAAAAATCCAATTCTTGACTGCTCAACAGATAATGGAAGATGGTACCAAAAAGACCATACAAAAAGTAGGAAGCAGCCTTTCAGACTTCGATAAAATCTATTTAACAATCGATATGGACGTTCTGGATCCGGCTTTTGCACCAGCGGTTCAAAACCCTGAACCCGACGGCTTAGACATGCGTACCTTTCTAAGTCTTCTTTATGAAGTCTGTAAACATCCAATAATTGCCTTTGATCTGGTTGAAGTCGCACCTCACTATGACACTGGAACAACAGCCATCCAAGCCGCAAAGATAGTTTTGGAAACCCTCTGCTACATAGAAAAAGGACGCAAAGACTAATGCCGTCTTTGAACAGAAAGCGGGTTACAATTAACACACAAACCCGTCTGAACTGCATGTCGACTCCTAGTCTAGAGCACAAAAAATTAACGTTTTGTGATGGTGAAAATTCTTTTCATTATTGTGTCCCCATTGTAAGTGTTCTATCTCTGCCGTAAATTGTTATGATGTAGTTGTTTTGAACTGGTAATTCTCAGCTAGTATTCATGAATCCTAGAAGTTGTTAAATGTAAGAAATGTGTGATGTCATACCAGGAACTAGTTGAACTTTGGCATTGGAATATTCTGCTGTGACATCGAAATAGAATTCCAGTAAACAGGATTTTTCATCGAAGGGTCTAGCAATAATCTAATGGAGTCTTGGATTTCAACATTTAAACCGCTAGAAGTTTTAAATGTCAAAAATGCGAAAAAAGGTAATAGCAGAACGAGAGGAACGGTTTGGAAGTAAAGAGGAAATCACTATGCTCTCTGAGAAGTCATACTGGATTTTATTGATTTCGTTGTTCTCTGGATCTGCCATTCTGATATGGCTTTTACTAATACCTCAACGAGTCGTAGATTATGATCTCGGAGTGAACTTCTTCACGAGTTCCATTTTCATGATCCTTACAATAGTTTTTCTAAGTTGGTTGTCTCGCTTAAGAGAAGAACATCAGTGGGAATCTGCTCGAAATCAGTTACATGGCGAGCTTGGTGTCAGACTTTTCTCAATTTTAATGCAAATACTTTTTATGATCGATCAAGTGCTAGTTGAAGACAATCAGAAAGCGTATGCTGTACGAAGACTTGAAGAATTAAGTGTTAAAAGTAATGAAGAATTTAGAGAGATTTTATTCATACCTCTGAATAATCTTGGAGAAGAGGCGTTCTCTTACATTGGTAGTTGGGCAAAAAGGGACAAGCATCTCATATCTATGGAGATGCAATCCTTTCAATCCTTCTTTGACCCTGACCTTCGTGTTCATATGCTTAATATTGTGTGTGCTCTAAGCGACTTGGAGTATTTATTGGAAGTGAGAGAGAAAGAATATGTTTTGGAGGAGAAAGACAGAAAGACTATTGCACACATCACGGATCATAAAATAAATATAGAAAAAATACCTGATTATCTTCATATAATAGTCAAAGAGATTCGCGAGATAAAAAATATGGGGATAGAAATCTCTCGGTAGGCGTTAATCCAAGTAACCTTTTTCAAATTTCTTCTCATCATAATCATAACACACTAGGTTTGTTGCTTGACCTGGAAATCTTACTTCAAGCATTGTTAGACAAATTTAAATCTTACAGTTTATTATTCCTACATTGATTGGTATGACTACTGTTAGAGTTAGACAGAAAGGGCAGATAACATTGCCCAACAAGTTGAGGCTAAAATACAAATTGGAAGCGGGAACGATTCTCGAAGTGCATGAGCGTCCAGAAGGGATGCTTCTCCAACCAGTTGGTGCACTCAAACCAGGAAGTATTGTTGGAACAGAAGAATACCAAAAAATAATTGCAGAACTAGAAGAGACCAGAAGGAAGTGGCGTTGACGGTCATAGCTGACACACGCTTCCTTCTAACCTTCAAGTTTCCACCGACAAAAGAAACAAAACAAAGAATAGCAAGTTTGATGGAAGAATCATTAAGACGCGGGCTTCTAGTGCCGTCCATCGTTGTGACAGAATTCATTAAATTGGCGGGGAAGAGAGTTGGTGAAGAAGCAGCTCTCATATTCATAAGGGAGCTCACAATACGAGGGGCTGATATTGTTGCTGTTGATGAAAAAATCGCCGTAGAAGCAGGCAAGCTTGCTCTTAGACACTGGGATGTTCCCATTGCCGACGTCCTTATAGGTGCAACAACAGTCCTGTACCATGGAGAGCATATAATCTCGGACGACCAACATTTTAAACAGATGAAGTTCAAGACAAAATGGCTCTAAACCGCTAAAGTATGGTTCTTACGATTCTTTCAGAAGTTTTGTGATAAAGAATCCGTTGCATTCGTGAAGGTGAGGATAAAGTCTTTGAGATTTGTTTTGCCCTCTTAACCCATCTGAGCCTATTTTTGGCAGAGTCTCTACAAGCGTGAACTCTAGATGCCACTTTAAGAACCGTTCAATTAACACTTTGTTCTCCTCTAAGGTAATGCTACATGTAGAATATACTAAGAACCCTCCATCTTTGATGCGCTCTGATCCAATTCTTGACTATTCAGCAGATAATGGAAGATGGCTTGAGAAAGACCATACAGAAAATAGGAAACAGTCTTTCAGAATTCAATAAAATCTATTTAACAATTGATATGGATGTTCTTGACCCTGCTTTTGCACCAGTAGTTCAAAACCCCGAACCCGACGGCTTAGCTATGCATACGTTTCTAGATCTTCTTTATGAAGTCTGTAAACACCCGATAATTGCCTTTGACTTGGTTGAAGTCACACCCCATTATGACACTGAAACAACCGCAATACAAGCGGCAAAAACAATTTTGGAAACTCTCTGTTACATAGAAAAAAGACGCAAAACCTAAACACAATTTTCAAGATTCCTTCAAAAGATAGCTTACAAGCAAACTTTGTGCGGGCGCACATTTTGTTCTTAATTCTCTCTCGTTAGTTTTCGTCGAAAATACAGAACATTAGTGTCTATTTTCTATTTCTACTTTTCATAAATATTTTAACAAACAGGCTACAATTATCATACGGAGGTGTACGAAATGAAGAAATCAAAAGTAGCGAAGACTGCCTTTTGTCTGTCAATTGCGTTCATTCTGCTTTCAATGGTATTGGTTGATGTCTCAGTTGGTGAAGTTGAAACATTTGACGACGAAGGTTACTGCTGGTGTCGTTGTAAGATTACATCGTTCAAACGATTGCCTTGCAAATTCAGCCCAAACGGCGACGGCATAAAAGACACAACCACAATTAATGCCACATTTTCGACCTCGTGTAACTGGAAATTACAAATAAAACCCATATGCGGGTGTGACTACGTGGTTCGAGAGTGGAACGGCACTGGAACATGTCTCACAATCGTGTGGGATGGAAAAGATGAGGCAGGCGTTGTAGTGCCTGACGGTGCATATCGTCTCATCCTCAGTATTCGTTGTCGGTGGGGCAGTGACACGGGAGCGAGAATAGTTGTTGTAGATACTACGCCACCAACAGTAACAAATGTAACTGTTTCGCCTGATCCTTTCAACCCTCTCACAGAGACCACAAGGATCAATTACACCCTTTCAGAATGCGCGTACGTCGCAATAAAAATATTCAGCACTAATCCTTGGACACTCAGACGAACACTTATCAAATGGGAGAAACAATTGTGGGGCTTCCACAGTATTCCTTGGGATGGAAAGGATGATTCAGGTGATAATTTGCCACTTGGCACCTACCACATAAGAATCTACGTCACAGACTTGGCAGCAAACAAAGCAACCATCTTCCCCGTAAAAGCCAAAGTAGAAATAATTTAAGAACTACTAATATCCCTTTTTTTATATAGACAAAATCCTTAACGAAAATCCAAGGAACAAATTCTCTAAAGTGTCACTTAATTTTCCTAAAATGCAAACATGCAAACCCTTTCGCATCTGAAAAATGGGCAATCAGGCTATCCGCGCTATCTGGTGAGTTAATCAAAGAGTTGTTTTCACCATACAACCCAATCACGGTCTCCTATTTTCTCTAAAGTCCAATAGTCTTTCGGATCTAGTTGAGGGTATGTATACCCTCTTTTCTTGATAATTACATGAAGGTATTCGAGCACCAATTTTTCTTAGAGATGCTGTTAATCGAAACAAAACTCTAGTGCATATGGTAGGAATTTAGACTTGCGCTTTACAAAAATTTTGCTTTCTATTTAAGACCCTTTCAGAAGCTTTGCAACAAAGAATCCGTTACACTCATGAAGATGAGTATAGAGCCTTTGACATCTGCTTTGCCCTCTTAGCCCAGACAAGCCTATTTTTGGCAAAGTCTCTGCAAACATGAAATCTGGATGCCATTTTAAAAATCGCTCAATCAGCATTTCGTTTTCCTCCAAGGTAACGCTGCACGTAGAATGCACCAAGAATCCTCCATCTCTGAGGTATTCTGCACATTGGTTCAACATCTCCCACTGCAACTCCGCCATCCTCAAAACCGATCTCTTTGTAAGCCTCCACTTCGCCGAAGGAATTCTACCAAAGGCTCCAGTGCTGGTGCAAGGAGGATCCAAGATAATCAAGTCAGCCAAAACCTTTAGAGGTAAAGGCTTACGTGCATCAGCAATAACCGGAGTAGCAATTTTAACACCCATGCGCTTCGTTTCCTTTTTCCAAACCCTCATCCTGCGTTCCGAGTAGTCTACGGAATAAATGGTGCCTTTGTTTTCCATCAACTGAGCTAAGTAGGTTGTTTTTGCGCCTGGAGCAGCGCACACATCCAGCACGGTCATATCCGACCAAGGATCTGCAACTTCCACGCTGAGACAACTGGCTTTGTCTTGGATAAAAAAGAAACCATTTCGAAAGCTTTGTGTTCTTGTGAGCGGATGTTGACTCTTTTTTACTTTGTATGTGTGTTTGAGTTGCGAAACCTTTTCGAGAACGATGTAGTCGCTTTCTATGTTTTTGAGCAACGTGTCCTCCGATCCTTTTAAGGTATTGATTCTTATGTACGTCGGAGGGATTTCCTTAGAACTCTCCAGGTATTCTAAGGCTTGTTTTCTTCCGAACATCTTGAAGGTATCTTTTACAAACCATAACGGATTATAGGTCAACAGCCCGATTTTCTCTTCATCACTCACGCCTTTCAGGAGAACATCCGGCTCCACGTTAAGCATCTCACCTAACACTTCTTCAACTTCTGAAAGCTCATGCCAACCCAGTATGGAACGACCGATCCGCACCATATCCACAGCTTTCTCAAAATTGCCACCAGCTATCTGCGTTTCATACGTATACAAACGAAGAAAGGCCCGCAAACCAAGCTTAAAATCGCTGAGTGAACGAGGAGTTAACACAGAATTTAGGAGAAAGTCAATAAGATTCTTTGCGCGAAGCGTTTCGCAAACCAGTTTGTGCGCCAATCCAATGGTCTTTGAATCTTCTATGTCAAGTTGTTGGGCTGCTCTGTTTAGCGCTGATCGTTCTCCTAGTCTTCGTAACTCAATCCAACTTAGTGTTTCGATGGCGAGTGTCCAAGCGTCTCTTAACAACCAAATTCTCCTTCTCAGATATCTTAACAACGTAAGGATTAGAAGATGACGGTCACTTGTGCTGAACACAGAGTTTTTTAGGGCATCAGACACATATTAGATGGGACACGAAAGGAATGGCGAAGAAGAGCTTAGATGAATTCTTTAAAACTGCTGATACCTCAGTGGAAGAAGAGAAAGAAGAGTCAGCGCCTTCAGAGGAAAAGCCGATAGAAGAAAAGAAACCCCCAAGTTTTGACCTTGCTCCCCAAAACTTACCTCCTTCCTATTTCGTGTCTGCCACCTACGACGGGAAGAAAGGCTCTGCACGCATAAAACTGTATGAGCCGAAATCTGAAAAAATCTACTTCTGGCACGACAACACTGGACACAAACCCTACTGCTTAACAAACCTATCGCCCATGGAACTTGAAAAAATCGATCGCGTGGCATCTCATCCCGGATTTGACCATCTTGAATTGGTGGAAAAGTATGATCCCCTTCTGGATCGTCAGGTCACTCTGACGAAAGTTGTTGCTAAGGACCCTTTAGCAATCGGAGGACGCCCAATAGGATGCATAAGAGACATCATTCCAAAGGAGTACCCAAAGGTAACTGGCATAGAACAACCAGTCAAGGTGTGGGAGGCGGCCATAAAATATTATCAGTGTTACATTTATGATCGAGATTTAGCTCCCGGCATGATTTATAAAATAGATAAAGTGAAACTCGTTCGGGTGCGACATGACCCCTCTGAGGAAACCATTAAAACAATTCGAGGGCTATTTCGAGATGAACCCAAAGAGTTCCTGCAATACATTGAGACGTGGGCGACACTCCTCGAATATCCAGCACCAAAATTTCGAAGGGTTGCACTCGACATTGAAGTTTTCCCCCCAGTCGTGGAGCGGGAAGGCGTCAAAACAGCACGCATCCCAGATCCTCACGAAGCAGACTACCCAGTGATCTGTGCCTCGCTCTATGGATCAGATGGGAAAAAGAGGATTCTGCTTCTGAAACGAGAGAACATTAGAGAAGGCACTGTAAAGATACCTTCGGATGTCAGTGTTGAATATTACAGTTCCGAAGAGAAAATGATTTCGGAGATTTTTGGGGCACTTTTCGACTACCCTTTTGTTATAACTTTTAATGGTGACGACTTTGATCTTCGATACTTGTTTCATCGGGCGCAAAAATTGGGCTTTAGGAGAAGCCAGATTCCCATTGAGGTTGGGAGAAGAGTTTGTTTGCTCACCCACAGCGTTCACATCGATTTGTACAAGTTCTTCTTCAACAAATCTATTCAGATTTACGCATTCGGTCAGAAATATCGTGACGTAACTTTAGACAATGTTGGCAAAGCGTTAATAGGTCTCGCTAAGGTTGAACTCACAGAACTTATGACTGAATTAACGTATACGGAACTCGCCCAATATTGTTTTCGAGACGCTGAGATTGCTTTTCGCTTGACAGCATTTGATGACGACTTGGTCATGAAACTCATCTTGGCTATTGCAAGAATTAGTCGCATGCCCATGGAGGATGTGAGTCGGCAAGGGGTTTCAAGGTGGATTCGAAACTTTCTTCACCACGAACATCGCAGAAGGGGAATGCTGATTCCCAATGCTGAGGATATACTTGCTCTAAAGGGAAAGACCGCCACAAAGGCGATCATAAAGGGTAAGAAGTACAAGGGAGCGATTGTGGTTGAGCCCGTGCCTGGCGTACACTTTAATGTGGCAGTCATGGACTTTGCTAGCCTATATCCCTCGATAATCAAAGTTTACAATTTGGGCTACCAGACCATTCTTTGTCCCCACGAAGAATGCAAAGATAACAAAGTGCCTGAAACCCCTCATTGGGTGTGTAAGAGACATCAAGCCCTTGAAAGCCTATTAATAGGAGCCTTAAGGGATCTAAGAGTCAAGTGGTATAAACCAAAATCAAAAGATAAGACGCTGCCAGCCGAGTTGCGAAGTTGGTACAACGTTATACAGAGCGCACTCAAGGTTATTCTTAATGCGAGTTATGGAGTCTTTGGCGCTGAAGCCTTTGACTTGTATTGTCCTCCGGTTGCTGAGGCGACCGCTTCTGTTGGAAGACACGTAATAACAGGGTCAATTAAGAAGGCGGGAGAGTTGGGAATCGAAGTCATTTATGGAGACACGGACAGCATCTTCTTGAAGGGCCCATCCCAGAGTCAGATTAACTCCCTTGCCAAGTGGTCAGATAAGGAGTTAGGGATGGAATTGGATGTGGACAAGGTCTATCGCTACTCGGTTTTCAGTTCAAGAAAAAAGAACTATCTCGGAGTCTTCCCTGACGGAAGTGTCGATGTTAAGGGATTGACTGGGAAGAAGAGACACATTCCCATATTCATCAAGGAAGCCTTCGACGAGATGGAGGATCGTCTGGCGCAAGTGAAGTCACCCGTAGAGTTTGAGACCGCCAAAAAGGACATTCGAAAGATTGTTCAAGACCGCTATCTGAGACTGAAAAGACGTGAATGGGGAGAAACTCCAGACGAACTTGCGTTTCAAGTGGTTCTCGGAAAAATCCCAGAGGGATACACAAAGACGACGCCTCAGCATGTGAAAGCCGCTGTCGTCCTTCAGAAGAGGGGTTACGACTTGAAGGCAGGTGAATTGATTAGTTTTGTGAAGGTGACGAAGGAGCCTCACGTGAAGCCTGTTGAACTGGCTTCCAACAGTGAAATTGATGTGGACAAGTATGTCGCTTACTTGCAGTCAACTTTCGACCAGGTTTTGGATGCGATGGGACTGAACTTTGATGAAATAATTGGGCTAACTAAACTTGAGAGATTTATGTAAGCCAACATCATGGATTTCAAGATAGAACTCTGAGTCCACGAGACTTTAGGGGCTCGATCATGTTTGGTCTGCTTAAAATGGTGAGCAAACTGTAGCCGATCAAAGCGATAGCTATGAGACTGCTGATGGTGATGCTGACGATCATAGCCGCCCATACTGGTAGAAATCCGAGAGCAGCTGGTGCTGAAAGGAACGGAAATGTCCACAAGTATCCTCCAACGATGATGCCTACTGGAAAAGAACCAGCTATACACGCTAACAATCGTCTTCTTCTAAGCAACAGAATAACAGTTGCGGAGATCAAGTTTGCAATCGGACCAAACACCACATCCACTGGACCAAGAAAGTAATATGCGTTAGTGAGGAAGCAGCCGATCGTTACTCCAGCTACAACGGGCCAACCTAACAACGCCGACAAAGCAATGAGACAGTCTGCGATGCGGAGTTGAACCGGACCATAGACCGTGGGGTTGCCAACCGAAATCATTTGCACAACATTTACAACCACATACAAGCCACTAAAAACTACCGAAAGGGTCAAATCTCTTGCATCAAATCGCATTTCTTCACCTCCACATCCCGGGGTTTATTTATGGCGGAACGGGTGGGGGTGACCCCTCACTCACCCGCCGATCGAACTCTCATTCACTATAGCCTAATAAGGATTCTGTAATTAGGGTCTGTTGCATATTCTGTTGCAAGTTCGACGAGATAATCGGGCTAACCAGACTTGAAAGTTTTATGTGAGATGTTAACTTTCGTTTGTTTTCTTATCTTTCAGCGTGTCTATGGAGCTACTGTTATCGTGCCTATTGCTGGTGTGGCTTCGTTTCCAGCCATGTCAGTAGCGTGTATTTCGTATCTGTATTCTCCGTCTGGAACGATTAAGCCTTGGACTTTTCCGTCCCAAGTCATGCTGTTTGCTCCAGCGGGTTGGGTTGCTCTCAGAATTTTTATGAGTCGGCCTGCAGGATCGTATATCCTTATCGTCACATGGCACTTCTCGGAAAGCGTGTAGTTGATGGTTGTTGTTTGTCCAATGTGTGGGTTGAAGGGATCTGGATGATCGGATACGTCTGAGATTATTGGTTCTATAGTATCCACGATTAAGCTTATGGTCTTAGGCTCAAACGGGATTCCATGCGAATCTTTGCCTGTTAGAGTTGCGTTGTAGGTTCCGTCTGGGACGATTTTTCCGGCTTCGTCCGTTCCGTTCCACGCTTGCTGTGACATGGCGCTTTGCCACTTGAAGGTAGCCGTGCCGTTCCAGCTACGCATGATGGTTCCTGAACTGTTTCTTATCTCCAAGATCCAGTTGACGGTGGTTGAGAATGTTGCTCTGATTGTTGTGGTGTCTTGTCTGCCATCGTCGTTGGGGCTGAAAGAGTTTGGCGTGCAGTGGAAGGATAAGATGCGTGGGGGCTTTCTAATCGTAACAACTCCGTCAATGTAGATGTTGTCCGATGTGTCTGTTTCGCCTTGAACAGGCCAAGCGTAGGCGCTTATGGTGTAGTTGCCCTTGGCTACGCCGGTAGTGTTCCATGTGAATGTAACTGTTGTGAGCGTTTGATTAGCTAGGGTTATTGTTTGTGTTTCAATGGGGTTATTGGCATAGTAGAGGGTAACGTTGAAGGTTTCTGAGGCGCCGCCTTGATTGTGAATGGTCACGTTGATCGGTGTGGAATATCCAGAGCCTACAACAGTTTTGGCAGATGTAACATTGGTTACAGATATGTTGGGAAGCAGAATAGTAATAAATCCTGTATCAGGCGCTTGATCAATGAAAGTGCCATTTTTGGTCATTGCACGTACTCGGATGATGTTTCCAGCCCTTCTGTCTAATAGCATTAATGGCAATGAAAAATCTATTCCAGTGATTATTGGTGGAATATCAGCGTCCTTATCGTTGTAGGTAAAGTTGTAGGTTATTCCTGTGGGATCCAGAAGCGTCCAGTCGAGGTCGTATCGCTTAAAGATTGTTTGATTAAATGCAGGGTTGAAGCCTACATAGTAGTCTATTCCTTCGGTTGGTATACCCGTGTGCGTGTTGTTGTCAGACTCGATAAGGAATCCAAGTTCGCAACTGACATTTATAAAGGAGGCTACAGTAAGCGTGAAATGGAGCCTCCATGGAGGGATTCCAATAGAACTTAGTTCAGCCCATACTTCCGTCCAACTTAGGTCTACAAATTCTGTGCTAACATCTCCGATAAAATCATATTCATCTTTGCCGCGCCCTTTTTTTGCTGCAGTGTCCTTTTTTGCGGCATTGCTCTCTCTTGCCTTCGCTTGATCCTCAGGAGGGAAGTTCGTACCTTTTCGATTGCATGACTCTAGCTTGCCAGTAGCTGGATTTTTGGAATTGTCAGGATATATGATGTGATTTGGATCACCTTTTGCATCGTTGTGATTAAAGCCAAAGATATGAGCAAGTTCGTGTGCAAGAGTAGAAGGTTTTATATTGATTTTTTGGCCATCTCCCAGAGTTAAACGTACTTCATTTTCCCCATTTCTTTCAGATACATACTTACTCTCAGGGGGGTATCCTTGTGGCACACTTGTTTCCGTCACTCCCCATATGTTTATTTTGTTTGGATCGTTTTGCTTGTTATCATATTGATTGTGTTGGCGTACAGCGTCTACAACAAACTTGAAACTGCATCCAAAGACCTTATCAGCTTCATTAAGCCAGTCTGTCATGTTCTTCTCAGTGATTCCCGAATCTTTGACTAGGTGAATAACAACCTTTATCTCTCTGACTACATGAACAGTGGCTGATGCTGCATCAGTGAGGCCATCGTTGTCAGTAACCTCTAACGTTACCTCATAGTTTCCAGGCTTTTCATACTCGCGGGTCACTATCTTGCCACTGCCAGTCTTGCCGTCGCCAAAATCCCACTCATATTTCTCAATCGTTCCATCCGGGTCATATGAGGAAGACGCATCAAAAGTTATGTTTCCGCCCACCATCGGCTTTTCTGGAGAATAAGTGAAAGAGGCAACTGGAGGCTGTTCATGTTTAATCCCTGTGCCAAGTAAATCATAAGGGACCGAGGCAACCCATACTCTATCGTTGGTAAAGACTCCATTACCTAAAACCTGTCCTATTTGCCCATTATAATCATAAAAATAACTTTCGGCATGTAATTCTATTGCAGCATTAGCTCCCTCAGGCATAACTAAAAGAGAATAATCTTCAGAATTTACCAAATCAACAACAGGGACAGCTCCTCGCCACAAAACAAAATGACACTTTCCATTTACATCACCGCCATTTTTTTGAATATACCAATTTCTAAATGTTGTTGAACTAAGCGGAGGAACATTAACTAAATAAAATTGGGCTAACCCATTCCAATGACCTTCGTAAGCACCTATGTTCATCGCATAATAATTATCATTTGGCGGTTTTACAGGTAAATATTTTACGCTATTGTTAGCACCTACATTGACCGATATTCCATCACCATTAATATTGAATGAAATATAAGTAAGACTGTTTACAATGGCATTTCTGGTATAGAGAGTTGCCGCTGCACCAAAGCAAGGAAAAGTTTCGGGGAAGCGAGTATCTATATAAAAATCAACAACATCAATTCCATAACCTCCACTAATATATGTTCTAGAAGCCGATACCAAACCAATTGAATTTAGAAATTCTTTATGATTAAATTCGGTTCTTGTAAATGTAAATGTTAAAATCTGAGTTTCGTTTGCATCTATATCAATTTCTTGTTCTAAAGTAATCCCATTAAATATAACTTTTATAGTATGACTGCCTGAACTTATGGTAATTGGTTGATTATGACTCGCAACATCGTGAGCACCATATCCAATAAGAGTATCGCCATCGTAGATTCCGACACTGTTTTGGTCCACCCCTTGTATACTGGCAATCTCAACTCCTTCGGGGTTATGAGCATGGACAATGATATAAGAGGTTTCAGACACCACCTTAGCAGGTGAAATAGACCCAGAAAACAGTATCAAACTTACAAAAACAATTGCCATAATTGATTTATAAGCTGTTTTCATGTTCATTCCCTAACCTGCTTTGAATAGTCTTCTTTCTCTAGGCATACTGTCAACATTATTCGAGAAACTGCTCTCCTGTTCGTTTCTTTCCTGTTCTGCAGATATACAATGCAAATATTTAAAGACTTCAGAAATCAAATTCTATGCAAACAAAATCCTTCACCCTACGCTGCTATAACGTTGTAGCCATGATATCCCAAACGGCACCTCACCCCATAACAAGAAAGAAACATCTTACCAACACGAACAAACGTATATTATATAAATGATGATAGAAAGAAAGTTAAGACGTATGTATGGCATAAAGTATTTATGTAATACCTATCAATTTAAAGTATGATAAAGTATGAGTTACACCGTAACCTGCAAGGGAACAGTCACCATCCCAGCCGAGGTCAGGCGAAGATACCGAATCAGAGAAGGCACAAAAATAGAATTTATCGAGACCGAACAAGGCATACTCCTCATCCCCGTCCCGCCGCTAGACCAACTCTTCGGCATAGACGCCGAACACAGCAACCTCCTCCTCCAAATGGTACGCAACCTCAGAAAAGAACGCCAAGAAGAAATCAACCATGAAGACACCGACCTCTAAAACACTCATCGACACCGGCATCCTTCGCCTATACTTCGCCGGAGACACAAAAGTCAAGAGATACTTCGACGAAATAATAGCCGAAAAAAGCGAAGGACTAATCTCTGAAACCATTCTCACCGAGTTCTACTACAAAACATGCATCTCCCTCGGCAAGGCAGTAGCGGACACTCGATACTTTCAACTGAGACGCCAAAAAAACCTCACAATCACAACACAAGACGAAAAAATCACACACCTAATGGGACAACTAAGATGTGAGCACAGGGGCAAACTCTCACTCGTCGACTGCTCAGCCATCGCAACCGCAAAAATCCACAAAGCCAAACTCGTCACAACCGACCATGTCCTAGCCGAGATCGCAAAATCGGAAAAAATCCAAACCGAAACCCACGAGTTACCACAACAAAACCGTTGATGCAAGCAATCTCAGGCTATCAACAAAGCATCATATTTGAACCCTATCAGGATCATATAGTAAACCTACCCTAGACCCTGTGCGTGTGTGAGAGAACCCCACAGCGCCTAGTAGGCTTATGCAGTCAGTTGAACGCTCTTGCCGAGTTCGTTGACTACTTCTTTTAAGCCCAGTTTCGTTAGCATTTTCTTGGTGGGTATACCTCTTTTGTCCCAGCCTCTCCGGTCATAGTATAGTTGCAGCATGGCGTCGTATTTGGTTCTGTCCAGCTTTGTTCCTTTCAGAGGACCCTTTGTGAGGGGTTGGTCAAACCATCTTGCAGGCGGAGTATCCATGCTTCTGTTCCAACTGTCTCCGTATTCTCTTATCCAGAAAGCCCGTGTCAGATTGAAAACCCTATCAGCAATGGTGTAGAGGTCGTTCATCCCCATATCTTGACCAGTTGCAGCCTTCAAAAACTTGGGATACCACTCTAACTCGAAGCCAACCTCAACCCAAGGCAGACGACATGTCGTTAGACACTCGAACATTCCCCCTCTTAGTCGCTGCAACTCAATGGTCTTGTCCACCTTGGCTTCGCCATAACTTTCGCGTCCAGCCTTTACTTCCCAAGATATGACCCAGGCGTCTTTGTGGTGGGCACCTACAGACGCTGTGGCGTAGGATAAAGCCATTCCAGGTGTTGTGTGACAGTCGTAGGCGGATATTTCTAAGCCCTTTACTTGCATCGCCCACTTCGGGGTTTCTTTGCCGAGTTTTTCAGAGGCGTACCTTACTCCTTCTGCGAGCATTGCGCCTATTTTTCCTTGTTTATAGACTATTTCTTCAGTGAGGGAGCGAGCCTTGCTGTAATCGCCCCATTCTATTTTGTAGTCGACCAGATTTTTTTCTGAGGCTTCCATGATGAATCCAATAGCGTTGCCGAGCGAGATTGTGTCTATTCCATAGTCGTCGGCTAGTCGGTTGAGGGCTGCGATTTCTTTGAGGTTGCCGAGACCTATGTTGGAGCCTAGCATGGCGACGTTTTCGTAATCCAGTTCTGATTGCCTGTTGTCTATGTCTTCCACAACGTTGCCACAAGTCATGTTACACTCTGGACAGCCTTTTTGGGCGACTTTCAGTTTCTCCATTGCGAAACCGCCTATCTTGTCTGCTTCATCGAAGACCCCTTCCTTATAATTGTGGGTTGGGAGGACGCTGTTTTCTTGGCTCCATTCTATGGTTGACATGGTTCCTTGGCGTTTCCAAAAGCCGTAGTTTGATTTTTTCAAAATTTCTCGGTATGCTTCTGTACCTAGTTTTTTGAGTTCGTCTGGGTTTTTTGTTGGGATTGTTTTGGTGCCGTTTATGGCGACAGCCTTGAGGTTCTTGGAGCCCATAACTGCGCCTATTCCTGGTCTTCCGCCTGCCCTTCCTTCTTGTGACACGATTGTCGCGTATTTGACTTGATTTTCCCCCGCTGGACCAATGGTTACAACGCCGGTGCTTGTTTGGAATTTCTTTTTGAGTTGCTTTTCGGTTTGGAAGGAGCCGAGTCCCCAGTAGTCTTTGCCGTCTATTAATTCTGTTTTCTCATTTTCAATACGGAGGACTGTTGGTTTTTTGGCTTTTCCTTCGATTATGATTGCGTCGTAGCCTGCTCTTCTCATCTGCACCGTTGCCATTGTGCCCAAGTTTCCGTCTCCGTAGCCACCAGTAAGAGGGCTCTTTGCCGCCGCCACCAGTTTGCCACTACTGGGAAGACTAAAGGCGGTTAACGGACCTGCCGCAAAAACGAGTTTGTTGTCTGGCGATAAGGCGTCTATGCCCGGTTTTAGTTCATCCCACAGAATTTTGGCTGCAAATCCTCTTCCGCCGAGGAACTTGAGTGCGAGTTCGCTGTCATAGTTTTGAGCCACCGCTTTTCCTCTGGTCAAGTCAACTCGTAAAAACTTTCCATTCCAGCCATACATCGTTTTACACCACGAAATGTGAAGTACCCCATATAGGGGTCTTTCTATATTTGACTTTCTAAGGGTGTCATTATTGATCCAGATAGTTCTTAGTCTTGTCTTCTTTGATTGTTGAGAGGAGAAGGAGAGAGATGGGTTTGGGAGTTGTCTTTTGGTTTTTATGGTTCTGTTTTTCCGAAGTTTCTGGCTACCAAGTATACGTCGCGCATGTCGACTTTCTCGTCTGGGAGCCCTTGGGGACCGGTTATGTCTGCGTTTGGGTTCCAGCGAGGATGGTTAGGGTGAGAGCCGAAGGCTCTAGCAACCACGTAGACGTCTCTCATGTCGCATTTTCCGTCTGGATAGCCGTCAGGCCCGGTTATGTCGCCTGGCATAGCGACTATGATCCAACCGTTTACGTATGTGTTGTCTGTTGTGTCAGTTTCGGGGGGGACTGGATGAGTGTAGGCGGTTATGGTGTAGTTGCCTTTGGCTACGCCTGTGGTGTTCCATGTGAAGGTTATGGTTGTAGAGTTTTTGGTTGTCAGGGTGACTGTTTGCTTTCCGATGGGTGACGGTGATAGTCCGAAGTGTATCCAGATGTTTAAGCCGTAGTTGTCCATCACAATGTTGAGGTCCTCCGCATCTACGATGAGGTCTTGGTTGATGTCTGCGTTTGGGTTCCACATGCGGTGTCCAGGATACGAACCGATCACTGCTGTTATCAGGTTGATATCTATGGTGTCGATGTAGCCGTCTTTGTTTACGTCTCCTATGCTCCAGAAGAGTGTCCGTATTTCAGGATCGATTTGATCGGGTGGCGGAATGCCGTGGAATACCATTACATTGAAGGTTTCGGTGATGTCGCCTTGGTCTTCAACTGTGACGTTTATGGAGACTGAGTGTCCTTGTCCCACTACGGTTTTGGATGGGATTAGGCTTGTGATGGCTTTGTCTCGTATCAATAGGGGCAGGTAGTCTTCGTTGCTGCCTCCGGGTATCTCGTAGTCAATGTCTCCAAAGCCGTTATCGTTTGAGTCTGCTTGATCCGGGGGGCTGAGACCCCAGTAGTTTCCGCCGATGCAGAGACCACCAACAATGTTCTTGGCTGGTCCGAATGTGAATTGCTGGGAAATCTCCTCTGGGCTTAAAGCTCTTTTGTAGATGCGGACTTCGTCTATTGTTCCGTTGAAGTGCCATCCTCCGGGTTCTCCGAATTTGCCGATCCTCACGGGTAGATTATTGTTGACGTCAACTCCTGCGCATGCAACTTTTGTTCCTGCTAGGACGCCGTCTATGTAGAGTTTTAGGGTTCCTCCTTCTCTTACGCCGGCCATGTGATGCCATTTGCCATCTGAAACAACCGCTGTGGTGTTTTCAGCCCAGTTCATACTGGGACAGTAAACGCTGAATCTTAGGTGCTGACTGCCACCGTACCAGTCGTTGCCAAGCCACCAAGCGTTGCCAGAACCCCAGCCATCCCACTTTGAGATTACTATCCAGTCGGCAGTTGAACTTGTCTTTATCCAAGCTTCCACCGTGAAATCGCTGGTACGGGGGTCTAGCAAGCTGGTTTCTGGGATTTCAACGTAATCATCAACTCCGTCAAAGCTTAGAGCCCCTCCGTATTTTCCGTTAGTCCATGTTCCTCCGTGAATTGTTCCGTGGTTCTCTTTTCCGCTTATGTCGCGTGCGATAGTGCCTGATCCTTCATTGAAACTCCAATAGCCCATGAGGGATGAGTCTGTAATGTTCCATGCGTTGATTCCGTTGTCCCAGGCGTTGTTTGTGTTGTTGAAGAAGTTGTCGTAAATGAGGTTGTCATAGGAAGAGTCCAAGTAAGCGCCGTAGGTGTTTGAAATCAAGGTGTTGTGGAATATTGTATTGTTATGAGCTCTGTCAATCATAATGCCCTTTCCACAATTTGTAACTTTATTTCGGGTAAGGGTAACATAGGAAGACGTATCTAAGTAGATGCCCCATCCACAATATGCAACAGTATTGTTCATTACTCGAGTGAAGTTACTATTACCAGTGACAGAAATGCCAAAGCGTTCTGTAATGTTAGAAATGTTATTGTTAATTATGTCATTGCTGATGCAACGATCTCCTATATATATTCCATGTCGACCATTGTTAAGGGAAGTATTATTCAGGATCCTGTTATAGCTACTACTGCTATCTATCAGTATACCTGATTGCCCTACATTATTGATAACATTAGCAGATATTAGATTGTTATCGCTATGATAGGTTACTTCAATGCCGTTCCAACAATTAGAAACATAGTTGTTTGACACAGTGTTATAACTAGAAGACACCAAATAAATATCCTTGTCATTGTTATCAAAAACATAGTTGTTCATAATTTCACAATTTCTTACTCCATTTAGGTGTATGCCCTTGCTCCACAGGGGGGTTCCTCCTTTCACGGTAAAACCGTTGATGGTAACATTATTGGTTGTTACATAAACGACGGTTCCTGTTCCATTAGCATTGATGATGGTTGTGATAGGGGCTTCCCCTAGAAGCGTTAGAGACTTACCTATGGTCACACGCTCATAATATGTTCCAGCGTCAACCGTAATTGTGTGTCCATCCAGAGTTTCAGGAGCATCTATCGCCTCCTGAATAGTCCAGTAATCCAACCCCGTATGTATATTAATAACCGGCTTGATGCGCACAGTAACCCTCGGGCCCCCCATGAGATTAATAGCAAAGCCTTTCGCCTCAACTCCAAGTCTATCCCTTGCCCAGAACCAATAGGTATAGTCATCTCCAGGTTCTGATAAGGTGATGAAATGTGTATAGATTTTACCATCTGTATAGTTCGTATCTGCTGGATCTTCTTCTTTCATTACAAACGGACTGCTTAGAATTTGTTTATCACCTTTGAGTAGGTAAAGTTGTGGATATCCTGAAGCAGGCGGATGATTATTCTCATCCTTATACTTTACTCTAAAGGTGAATAGTCTGCCAGCTTTTCCTTCATCTGGCTCAACACCATCGGTTTGATATCCGACATCACCTGTCCAGTCGAGAATTGGAAAGTCGTCTACCACTACTTTAACATCTAGTCCACCAGTTATTTCATTGGTATCAAGCCTTCTTGCTGTGAGGGAGAATATTTCGCTATCCCCAAGATTTCGTACGACTCCTGGAATAGGATGCAATCGAAGTGTCACGTTCCCTTCTTCACTAGGAGCTAATTCTGGGAGTATGATGGAAGGAGTCCACAATGTTCCTTTCTCTGGAGAAACGTCAACTGTAATTCCATTAGTAATGTTAGTGGGATTCTTTATGGGAAACGAAAACTCAATAACATTGTCCTTATTCGCTGTTGAGCAACCATGGACATCGCAGTTTTCACATCCCCTGTTATTGTTCAAATTACAATCACTGACGGGCTCTATATTAGCTCTCACACATGCATGAACAGTATTCCCTCCTGCAGCAGTTGCAACTACACTTGTATCCCAGCTTGGTATCGACACCCATACTTCTTTTCCAGAAGGAATAGTAAGGGGACCGATAACATTGAAGTTTGGTCCACTTCCTCCAGAAAATCCGGTGTATTGGTCCACCCAACTTAGAGCCTCTTTGCTCCAAGCAAATCTCACATTGATGTTAGCGTCACTACAGCCTTTATTATAGATTCTTGCTCGAATCTCATATTGCTGCCCGTAATTAAGCTGACCAGAAGGCACAAAATTGCCACTCTCATAAAGCTCAATGTCTGGGTTATCCCATACTAAAGGCGGAGGCCATTGTTCTGGGTGATCCTGTGTATAAATTGATGGATCCGGCTGAGTTCCTCCTGGTTGGTAGACCTCGACGATTGTGATTTGTCCATCATCATTGTCTTCGGTGTTCACAGTATAAGCATCATTTATGTTTACTGGGCGATCTATAGTAACTCCTGGTGGAAATTGTGCCCATGAAAGATCTGATGCTGAGGCTATCACTTTGACGTCGGTACTAGGACTAATCTCGGTATCTGGCCATCGCCAATTCCTTACATGATAATGGCCTGTAAACCAGTGATAATTGAAGTCATGGTTTGTGTTAAGCGAGTTAAGGAGATTGACAAGGTCCGTATACTCACTTTGCTTAAATCCAAAAGTATTCTCATCTTGCAGTTCCCAGTTTATGAAAATTGGACCAGTGGTAGGATTGTATGTACCAGTTCCCTCTAAGTTGAATACCGGTGCATGATGACTGAAAAGGATTACATTCTTACTTCTCTTGTAACCACAGTTATATCCAGTATTAGGATCACAATAACCATATTTCTCAAGGTGCTCTTTCAACCATTTAATTGTAGGGTGTGCGTCACTAACATACTGGTTCTGTATGCGTGCATAACCAAACTGAAGTTTTGGAAAGGTAATTGTACCAAATTGAGTAGTCTGTATTTCCCAATCATTAGGATTAAAATCATCTCTTGCACAAAGATCTAGACATACAAAGTGATAGCCCCCATAGTCAAATGCAAAGTTCTGGAAATATGACGGTGGAAAAAGTTCAGGAATGGGGGCAATTGGCATTCCTCCTTGTTTCGTCCAACCAGATAAGGTAGTAGATAACTGATCATATACAGGGTCAAAAATCTGATCAAAAATTGCTTCAGGAGTTTGACCCGTTCCAGCTGGATAATCAATGTATACAGGAATGCTACTACCATCTGGTCGAGGAATGGGTGTTCCAGCAAGATTGCACCATATATCATGGTTACCTATCACAGGGATGTAAGGAATTACCAAAGTATCCAATATGCTTTTAGCTGTCGTAAAATCAGTTTGATACTCTTGTGAAGTAGCGTTTTCGCCTTGTATAATATCCCCTAAAACTATCACAAATCGAATATCTTCACCGCCATTAACCCTGCTATTAATCTCAGTTACTGCATCTTGTAACTTAGTGGTATCTGACTGTGGATCAGCAAAGATAGCAAAAGAAAAACATAGACTTCCACTTCCAATTGGAATTATCTCCGTTCCAATTGAAGTTATCTCCGGTTGTAACTGATCGAACCAGTAAAAGTCATTTTTGCATAGGTAAGCAACATCAAAAGCTGCAACCAACACGCTTGTCAGAAACAACATCAACAACATTCCCGTAATTACCTTCATTATATTCTCTCACTCTCCTCCCAATAGTCAGTAACAAGAATACTCTATTGTACAGTTTAAAAATTTAAAACTTATGAAACATTGTTTCATTAGAGAAAACAAACAAAACTGTATCATCTTATAACAATATTCAGTTCCGAACATGATCGATTCCAAAGACAAACAAATCCCAAGGAAAAAACTCTTTTTTGTGAATCAAATGAAACAAAGTGCACTGTTATGGAAAAGCAAGACACTGAGACGTTTTCCGCCAAGCCTCATCAACTACTTTTCTGTTATCACTCAGAAGAGAAACAACTCCAAACCAAACAACAGAACCAAACTCATAAAACTTCCCTCTACCCCTCTACACCCGTCTGTCTCTTCAGTCCACATCCCTTCCCCTCTATAGAGAGGTTCTCACACACGCACACAACTAATATGAGTAAAGACTTATCACTTAGAAACCCCTAATAATCGAAAACCAAACGGAGGAATCAAACATCTTGAATAAACCTTGGAAAGTCGCAGTCATTGGAGCAGGAAAGATGGGAGAATCCATAATCTCAGGACTCCTAAAATCAGGCGCACACACACCAAAAGACATCAAAGCCTACGAAATCATAAACAGCCGCCGCAACTACATCACTCAAACCTACAAAATAGAATGCGTCGACGACATCAAAAAGGCAGTGAACTTCAGCGACATAACCATAATAGCCGTAAAGCCCGGAGACGTAGGAAAAGTCCTAGAACAAATCGGACCCTCAATCAAGACCGGAAAAATCTTGGTTTCAATCGCAGCCGGCGTCACACTGGAGTTTCTCAGAAAATACGTAGCAAAGAATATTCCAGTGATTAGGGTGATGCCCAACCTAGCGGTTTCCGTCCGAGAAGCCATGATCACATTATCCCCCTCTGAAAACACTACAAAGGAAGATTTGCAAAAGGCCGCAAAAACCCTCAGCTTACTCGGACGAGTTATGCAACTCGACGAAAGATACCTGAACTTAGCCACAGGCTTAGTCGGCAGTGGCCCAGCCTACATCTATCTTATCATAGAGGCACTAGCCGACGCTGGCGTAAGACTTGGTCTGCCAAAAGATATAGCCACAACCCTCGCAGCCCAAACTACTCTAGGCGCGGCAAAAATGGTTGTCGAAACAGGAGAACACCCGGCAAAACTAAAGGACATGGTAGCCACACCAGCGGGCACAACGGTTGAAGGGCTCTTAGAACTTGAGAGAGGAAAACTAAGGGCCGTTATCATCTCGGCTGTTACAAAGGCTGCGGAAAGAGCGAGACAACTGCAACCAAGCTAATATCAATGCAACTCAGCGACCCGAATCTTTATCTATTCCATAGAAAAACTTGAGGTAATTAAAAACCAGCATTAAAGCACAGTATGGGGAACATAAATGAAACTCACCCAAAACATAAAAGCTATCTCAAGACTGTCTTTCATTATATTATTCTCAATCTCTTTCGTAATCGGTGCTTTCTTGTCGTATCTATGGGCTATAGGGCCCATCATCGAACTCGGCATAACAATCCCTGACAAACCCTCCGTAGCAATCACAGATGTGTCCTTCACGCCTCAAAACACAAGTCATTTTAACCTCACCCTCCTGAACCCATCCTACTCCCCTTCAAAAGCCAACATCATGGGAATTCTCACTTTGACTGAAGGAGAAAAAACTCACACAGTAACCGATGTCAATCCATCTCTTCCATACGAACTTCTAGACGGTTATAATCAAACTTTTCAGTGTTTTTGGAATTGGGCAAATTACACAGGACAAATAATAGGAATATATGCTTTTGTTGAAGGTGGGTCTGGTCCGACATCTGTGGGTGTAGTACCCTTTGTGGGTCTCCAAATCACTGATGTGTATTTTAACTCATCGATAAGTTTCTCCCACTTCAACTTAACAATGCAAAGTCATGAAAACTCGACTACCTATGTGACCATTACAGATATAACGGCACAGACAATGACTTTGAAAGCGGAAAACGTTATTCCGTCACTTCCCTACACATTGAGACCCAACTCCTCTGTCACTTTTACATGTTTATGGGATTGGACCGATTATCAAAACGCAAGTCTTACAATAGCTGCACACACGTGGCAGGGATATGTTTCATACGCTTCTTATTTAACTTCCGAACCGATGGTTGTTGAAGTCACAGATATCCTCTTCAGCGAACCTGACGTAAACCACTTTAACCTAACAATTCGAAACTCAGAACTCTCCCCAAGCTACCTCAACCTCTCAAAAATGACCCTCACCCTAGAAAATGGGACACTTGTTGAAATAAACGGAACAGAGATGAAACCATCTCTTCCATACTTACTTAACCCTAACTCTTCTATAGCTTTTGAATGCCCATGGAACTGGACAAACTATCGAAACAAGAATGTCACGTTAAGTGTTAATACCTTACAGAATTACACAGTACATTATACTACAGTGACACCCTCTCCAATAAAGATCATAAATGCCATTTTTGACCCCGCAAAGACAGATAGTTTCAATTTAACTGTTAAAAACTCAGAATTCTATACTACATACGTTAATTTGACAGATATAGCTTTAGTTTTGGAAAATGGAACTATCCAAAGCATAAATGGAACACAGACAACACCACCACTTGATCCTCCTTACGAACTAGGGCCAAATTCCAACGTAACCTTTATTTGCCCCTGGGTTTGGTCAGATTATCAGAACAAGAACATCACCGTTGTAATGCGTTCTGCTGAAAACTATACAGCAGAGTTTACTGGAGTTACATCAACACGTGTGTTCTTTGCAATCGTCAGCGTTGTCTTCGATCCCATCGACACAAAAAGCTTCAATTTCACTGTGAGAAACTCTGAATTCTCGCTTGATGGTGTCCTCATTACTAAGATGAGAGTAACCTTAGAGAATGGAACCATGATAGAAATGGTGGATGCGCTTCCAGTTCTTCCGTATACGCTTAATTCAAACTCAATTGCCACATTTCGGTGTACATGGGATTGGACTAACTATAGAGAGAAGGATGTGTTGATCGCTGTACATGCCACAACAAATTATACGAGTTATATAATTCGTACAAGCTACACTACTCCACCACCTTTCCACTGAATTATCAAGCGTGATTTCGATGAAAAAGACTTTTTTATAGGACGCACAAACATCAGTTGGTCATGAAAAATGTTGAGAGTTACTAAAAGAGTACAAACCGTTGAATACGCAATACGAGATGTAATAGAGCGCGCTAAAGGACTAGAGAAGAAAGGAAAAGAAATCATATACCTCAACATAGGAGACCCTGTAAAATTCGACTTCGACACACCCGAACACATCAAACAAGCGCTGATTGATGCAGTTAAAGAGGGTTTCAACTGGTACTCTCCTTCAGAGGGTCTTCCCGATTTAAGAGAAGCCATCTGCGAAAAGGAGAAGAGAGTCAATCGCGTCGACATTTCACCTGAAAACGTAATAGTTTCTGCAGGTGTTTCAGAGGGCATTCAAATGATTATGGCAGCCTTGGTTGAGAAGGGAGAGCAAATTCTAGTGCCCGGTCCAGCTTACCCTCCATATGTTTCATACGTAAAGTTCTTTGGTGGTAAGCCAATTCCATACCGAACTTCTGAAGAAAATAAGTGGCAACCAGATTTAGACGACATCCGATCTAAAATAACAGGCAAAACACGAGCAATAGTTGTCATAAACCCAAACAACCCTTGTGGAGCATTATATGACGAAAAAACTGTTAAGGCAATAGCGGATTTGGCGGGCGAGCACGATCTTCCGTTGATATCTGATGAAATTTATGACCAAATCGTGTATGAAAAAAAGTTTGTGAGCACATCTTACGTAGCCAAAGATGTGCCCGTAATTGGGCTTAATGGTTTCTCGAAAGCGTATCTAATGACTGGATGGAGATTGGGCTACGTCTATTTTCATGGGAAAGATGAAGAGTTTGAGGAACTAAGAGACTGTGTCACAAAAGAGGCTAGGATAAGACTTTCGGCTAATACTCCAGTTCAAAAAGCCGCTGTAGAGGCACTAAGAGGACCACAAGACCACGTATCCAGCATGGCTAGAAAATTACAGGAGAGAAGAGATTACTCCTATAAACGACTCAAAGAAATTAACGGAATCAGTTGTGTCAAGCCTGAAGGAGCCTTTTACTTCTTCCCTAAGGCTGAGGATATCGGCTCAAAATGGAAGAATGATGTGGACTTTGTGTACAGTCTTTTGGAAAAAACGGGCATTCTCTTTGTGCACGGGTCAGGATTTGGTGCAACCTATGGTTCTGGACATTTCAGAGGAGTTTTCCTACCGCCCATCCAAACACTCGAAAAGGCTTTTGATCAACTCGAGCATTTCATGTCATCAAAGTGACGCTGACACGCTCAACTGCCACTTATAAGGGTCCCTTCTTTAGGGTCTCTTGTAATTTTGTTGAACTCGCGCATTAGATGTTTTGTGATGGACCCCGGCTTCCCATCACCAATTACCCTTTGGTTGATCTCTCTTACGGGGGCGATTTCTGCAGCGGTTCCTGTAAAGAAGACCTCGTCTGCGTTAAACAGCTCATTTGGAGTGACGTTTCTTTCTACCACTTTGTAACCCGACTTCTCTGCCAAACTCATTATAACTCTTCGAGTTATTCCATCTAAGGCTCCAGCCGAAACGGGCGGAGTCACAATGATGCCATCCTTCACGATGAATAGGTTTTCTGCTACCCCCTCACAAACAAAGCCCTCTTTGTTTAAACATATGGCTTCGTCTGTACCAGTAGTGTTGGCTTCTATTTTGGCCAAGATACTGTTCAGATAATTTAGTGATTTGATTTCGTGGGTGGTTGCGTCAACTGGGTCCCGTTTAACCCACGATATTATTGTAGTTACACCTTTATCTTTAGCATCCTCTCCGTGAAGCGCTTGCAAAGGTTGCGCGATGATTATGGTGGTTGGTTTAGAGCACTTTCTTGGGTCAAGTCCTAAGTCGCCAACTCCTCTGGTAACGACTAAGCGGATATAGGCGTCCTTAAGGTTGTTTTTTCTAAGTGTTTCTAAGACCGCCTGCGTCATTTGGCTTTTTGTTAAGGGTATTTGAAGCATAATTGTGTGTGCTGATCGATAGAGTCTGTCGATGTGTTCCTTTAATTTGAATACCACACCATTGTATGCGCGTATCCCCTCGAACACTCCGTCGCCATAAAGCAAACCATGGTCGTACACGGAAACTTTTGCTTCTAATTTGGGATAAAACTTTCCATCTATATAGATGAAGTTTTCTTTCTCCAAGTGAACCATACTCCAGAACCATAGAGTATTTTCTTCAACTTGATATAGTTTTTGCGTTCACCCCTTAATACGCAGGTAAATCAAATCAAATACGATACGCCTAATAGTCAGTATACTAATAGAGCTGTTAGATCATCTATACTTAGTAAAGTGCGAATGATGTCATTCATAGAAGAATGTACATCGAAATTAAGGGAAAAAGTTCCCTTCTATTTAATATCTGGTGAACCCCAACTTCTAAACAACGACTCAAAATACCCATTTGGCACAAAACAAGTGCCTATAATGTGCAACTTTGCTGAAGAAGAACCAGAGAAATCATTAAGCCTCCCAAAGCAGCTATCGCTCAATAGTCTTTTTGCATAACGGTCGATGGTTTAAAGCAAAGGGTATAGGCATACCAGAAGGAAACTCTCGCCCAATTTTTCACAAGAGAAAAATCTTTTCTTATTGTCTACTTAAACCCCGAATAGGATCGGGTGAACCTATAATTTGGGGTTTTTCAACTTGTGAAGACGCAGAAAAGGAAATCGGTTGGATGAAAGCAGTAAAAGAACTGGGGTTATCAGAAGTAGATCCTACAGGCATCGGAATTTACAAAAGTGTTTCTGTACTTGATTTTGATGATAGAGTCAGTTTATTTAGATTCCTTGACAGCACTGACCTGAAGAACGTTTTGGAACATTTTTTACAACGCTCTAGACAAACAACCGCATGTTGCGTCTTTTGCTACGAACCTTCAGACATTAGAGTGGATGAGATACTCTACGCCTTTATGTTTCCTAAAGTGGAGAAGGTTATTGACAAGAGTGACTGCAAGGATTATGTCAAGTGGCTCGGATCATCTTGTGCTTACAATTTGAGACAGTTCCACAATCACGGCTTATTACACGGAACCATACTCAAGAGAGGCGGATTTTTCACAAACTCTCATTTCTGCAACCATCTGGTCGGCGAGACTGAAACGTGGATGACCGACTTTCACATGGTCGAGAAAACAACAGATAGACTGAGAATGGAAAGAGAAGTTTGGTGTTTACTCCATGTCATGAACCCACTTGAACCCACTATAGAGACGGCACCTTTTTCCAGGTTTCCCTTTGAACTGTTAGACCAAAGAACACCAATGGGCTCAGTTAGAAGCCCTGTAGAATCCGTTTTTAGCTTTGTCGCGCCGCTTCAGATACCAGCAGGTCATTTCGAACCGACATTACGCTCAAAATTCCAAGAAGAGTTGGCGATGGAACTAGAGGAAGGAGTGGAATCTGGATACAAAGAAGACATTTTTGATGTAGAATCTGAGGTGAAGAAGGAGATGCTGAGAAAAATTGTTCAGATCAAGGAAGTCATGTGGAAAGCGTACAATCTTCCTAAGAGTATGCAGAGGGGTATAAACTATGTTCAGAGGACCATAAAGAACACTGACGTCCCGAAAAAAGAGTTTGACCGCATCCTTCAAACACTGCAAGAATCCTAATACTAGCCGAAAAACCGAGGTCTCTCAGATAGATATTTCGGAAGCGTCAATGGCTTGAAAGGCTTATCTTCGGTTTTCTCTTTTATTTCGCTTAGCAACTCTTGAAGTTTCATTTTCTTTATTGTTCTCGCTTCTCTGTCCCTTACTTGCAAGACTTTTGACTCGATTTCTTTAGGTCCAATTACAAGAACATAGTTGATCCATTCGGTTTCCGCTTCTCGAACTTTCTTCTGCATTGTGAGTGGACGATCGTCCAAATCAGCTCTTATACAATGTTTCTCGATTTTCTCCATTATTTTTTTGGCATCCTTGACGAATTTCTCAGAGACTGGAATCACGCGTACTTGGATGGGGGAGAGCCAGAGTGGAAGTATCGGTACATTTCCCTTTCTTTGCTCTCGGTACGCCTTCTCCAGAAGAGCATACACGCATCTTTCGATAGCGCCACTTGGGGAACAGTGCAAAATCAGTGGATACCTCTTTTCTCCTTCCTTATCTATGTAAGCTATGCCGTATCTCTCCGCATTCTCAATGTCGATCTGGTCCGTTGATAGGGCTGAAGCCTTGTCTAAATTGTCTACGAAATTGAATTCCCACTTCAGTATGAAATAGAAGAAACGCTCATCCCACATTTCAATTAAGACGGGTTTGCCTATCAGCTTTACCAAAGAAGCAATGAAATCCCTGTTTTCCTTGTAGAAATCCTTGGTAAATCGGATTGCCAATTCATAATCCTCTTTCCCCAGTTCTAATCCTTCCAAGATTTCCTTGCACAATTCGAACCTAGCCACAAATTCCTTCTTAGCCTGATCCAGATCGGCACATATCGCATGGCAGTCGGGCATCGTGAAGCCCCTGAGTCTTCTTAACCCGACGAGTTCACCGCTCTTCTCTTTTCTGAAACTGTATTTGGTTAGTTCGTAGATTTTTAGGGGAAGCTGCTTATAGGAAATCTGGGCGTCATGAAGCATGAGAAACTGACCGAAGCAAGCGCTGAATCTTAGGAAGAAGTCCTTTTCGCCAGATTTCAGAGTGTATTGTCTTGCGGGAAATCTGTCAAGGTAGTTGGCTAGACTTGGGTGCTGAAAATCATACATGACTGGAGTTTCCACTTCCATGGCACCGTAGTCTATCACCCTCTGTGTTACAAACTGTTCTAAGAGTGATTTTATCAGACTCCCCTTTGGGTACCATCTGAAATTGCCTGGGTCGCTACCTGGCTCGTAGTCTGCGATCTCCAATTTTCTCATTAGGGTTACATGAGGTGGAACTTGCTGAACCGCCCTCACTTTAACCATCTCATATCGTGCAAGTTTCTCCAGACTTTCATGTTTAGAAAAGTCGAATTCTTTTACTGGGACGAGTGTTCCATCTGGTTGTAGAATATACCAAGAGGATTTGAGTGCCTCTTCTGCCTTCACTGCTTCCGAAACTTTTTCTTCCTCTTCCTTAACCGCGCCCGGCAAGATTATTCTGAACTGTTCCGCGAGTGGATGTCCCTTTATAGAAATTGAGAATTGTTTGCACCAACCAAAAGGAGTTCGATAGGTCTCGAAGCCGACTTCCTTAGCGTGTTTCTCCATAGCCTTAACAACTTTTAATGCGTCAGCTGGCCCTGCCAAATCTCTACTTAGATGAGCGTAAGGGTAAATCAGAATTTTGTTAACTTTCAATTTTTCGAGTGACGATCTGATTTCTTCTATTGCTTTTTTTGCAGCTGCTTCGTTGTCTCCTTTTTCAATGCATGTAAATAAAACGGCGACTTCTTCAATTCGTTGCCATTTTTCCTCGGTTTCCTCTGTGATGGCTCCTTCCTTTTCTATTGGCTTATACTCTATGAAGTTTGAGTGAAGCTGGAGTATTCTCAGCCCTTATACCTCCATTGCTCTAACTTCCTTTCTTTTTTGGTCTCCCTTTTGTACTCCTTGTAATGGTCTTTGCAGAGGTAGGCTCGCCTCGTCTCTCCAACCTTCAAACCCGCAGAACTCACTTTTTCGGATGAGAGAGAGCGAACCGCCTCTTTATCGCATCCAGTAACACTGCACTTGACGCCTTTGGAAACTCGCCCCAAATCAACTCCTCGAAGTGCATATTACAATAGCGGTTAGTATTATTTGTTTTGAATATCACATGTCCTTCTCGTAAATCTCGTCTGCCCTTCTATAGATTTCTTCTTTTCCCCCAAAAACCGCAGGTCCAACACCTTCAACAACAAAGGAGGATATAGCTGATCCTACGCATGCACACCAAACTGGATCTTTTCCTTTAATGTACTCAGCCAGAAAGGCTCCGATGAAGGCGTCTCCGGCGCCTGTTGGATCTAGGACTGTTCTTGGTTTACAAGCCGGGATCTCGTGGAATCTTCCCTCAAAGAAGAGTACTGATCCCATTAATCCCTTTGTAACTAGAACTATTTTTGGTCTCATGTTGTGAATTTTCTTCATTGCTGACTGCAAATTTGCCTGTCCTGTGGCAATCTTGACTTCTTTCAAGGATGATTTGTATATGTCGATTTGTTCAAGAACTCTCGAGTCATCCCATTTTTTCAATTTAACGTTCCCGAACTTGTCAAAAGTTCGTAGAAGTCCTTGTGGGTCTAAAGAAAGGATGTTAGTTAAAGTTCTTAATTTCTCGATAACGTTAATTGATAACTCATTTGCAATAGGTGCCGCATGAATTGCCTTTGCAGTCATTGAAGCAGGTATGTCTTCGGAGAAAATGGGTGGAGCTCGACTCTTCAATAGGAGTCTTCGTTTTCCGTTCTTATACCTCAAAAGGAAACTCGTGGTTGAGGCACCTTTAACAATCTTTAGTCCAGATAAATCCACTTTCTTAGCCTTCAGCCACGAGATATACTCGCTTGGAAAATCGTCTCCAACCTTAGAGATCACAGAAACCCGTGAGTTGAGCTGTCTTGCTGCCAAAGACACGTAGGTTGGAGGACCCCCCAAAGTAGGGGTTGGGGTGAGTATTTTTGGTGACTGGATTAAGTCAATGGCAAAGTGTCCTACCGTAACTAGATCAAACATTCCTTTCTCAAGCAAGGAATAATGGCATCCTAATATAACCAGTTTTATTTGACTATTTCAGTGTTTGCAGTTCTACGGTACAGCCCTCGTGATCCCTGAGCCCAAATTGATAACTCCTAGCAACTTTCAGCAACTCTAAGTAATTTTTAGTTTTCTGTTGTTCTTTGTGACTGGGTGTTTGTGGTTCGCCATAACAACAGGCGCAACAGGACTAAGCTACTATAAAGAAAAGAGCGATAGTTACTTTCTATCAAATGACATTAGTTAAGAATAAAATCGATTTCAGTTAGTCTTTAGTTAGTGCATTACCCTTCCAGTAGCATCGAACTTCTGAGGAGTCTTGATGACTTTAATTAGTCTCTGTTTCAACGAGGGTTTATGGAGACAATTGATGAGATAGTTCTTTGTGACAAATACTACATTTGGAGTGTCTTGTAGTATACTAATGACTAGGTTAAGTGACTTGATATCTAGAGTTCCTTCATAGGCAATTACAACAGAATTTGGTTTGACCTCGGCGATTACTTGTTCATAAGTCATGATTTCTTTTGGTACACTCTTATCACTTAATGGAGCTTTCCATTCTCCAATGCTCTTGCATTCTACAAGGCTCTCAATACCATTTGTTATTAGAATATCTGGATTATTTTCAAAGAATTTTATTGTATAGGTTTTCGTGCATCGATCTGCCATTTGGCCTTGGTATTTATTCGCATTTAAGTCAAGTATTCTAAGGAAGAGAGCAACTTCTTTTTCGAAGTCGCTTTTATATTGACTCAGAACACCCACTGACGGCATAACAGAAGATACCTTCATGAGAATGGGCTCCGAAATTGTAGCTGTCCGAGTCGCAAATGATTCTGTTTCTCTTTTCCTTATGTTTTCGTGTTGTTTTTGAAGAGAAAACCGTAACTCGTCGATTTCATCGAGCTCTGTGGCGTCTATTATATCCCTAACTTCTACGTCGTATGTTTGTCCAAGTTTTTTGAGAAGAGAGTTAACCATATTCATGTCTTCAGGCGGAACATCATATTCCAATGTGAAGTCGACTTCAGACTCTATGGTTGAGTAATCCCTAGCAAAGACAAGCTTCGACGTTACCTCTAATTCTTTAACAGTTTCTCTCACCTTAACTTCAATGAGACCATTTTGTAATTTTTGGTTCAGCAATTTTGTGCCTGCGGCTAAGTTTCTTGCTCTTAAGAACTTATAAAACAGTATTAGAGCTGCTTTAAGTGGCGCTTCGTCACCCAGATCGGTGTACCATATTGGAATTTTGTTCCGATAGGTAGAAAGAATTTGCGAACCACGGTCGGTTAAGTTGTACCATCTACCTCCGATGCCTGGCAAATCCTTTGATGTTATGAGACCAACTGCTTCGCACCAATCCAGCAAAGGTCTTATGTTTCGAGTCATATTCCTCTCCAGTTCTTTGTCTATCCCATAATTCTTGTAGAAGTCAAGTAGAAGCTTTTCATCAAATCCAGCATATTTACCCACTTCGGATAAGACATTCTTTGTCTTTCTATCGGCCAAAAGCGGATCACACCTCCCTGGACCTGTTGCCACCGCTATCTGATGTTCATGAAGCCATTTCTTGGAGTCCAAAGCATGAAGGATATACAAGCAGGGTCTGGATCTTAATTTGACGTACTGTTTACTCTGTTGAAGATCAAAGACATTTGTTAGTTTGAGTCTCATTATCTTATCAATGAAAACAGCCTCTTCCTTTGCGTCCTTTGGGCATTCTTCATCTACACCGTACACTTTCAACTGACTTCCAGACGTTGTGGACCAATAACCAAAAGGTCTTCCACTTCTACTCAAAAGACCAATATAGGATGCAGTGAGGAGATGATCTCTTGCTCGCCTCATTATCCGGT
>Ga0315312_1000248_pt1 | contig 78005 bp, 25 predicted proteins | sample TDP7_MG_FD_203629 | JGI IMG/M metagenome (GOLD analysis project Ga0315312, IMG submission 203629) | Freshwater sediment microbial communities from Lake Towuti, South Sulawesi, Indonesia - TDP7 | ecosystem: Environmental > Aquatic > Freshwater > Lake > Sediment | place: Indonesia: South Sulawesi...
TGAGGTCTCTAAAGTCATAAGTATTGATGAGTTCTCGCTGAAGATTCCTGTGGAAGCTTTCCAGTTTGCCCAGAGTCTCTGGATGTTGGGGGCTGGCCAGGATATGCTCAATCCCCTTAGCTTGTAAGCATCTTTCAAAAGGGGTAGTGGAGTGCCAGTTGGTAAATTGGATTCCCTGGTCAGTGAGAATGGCCCTGGGCTTTCTGAAGGCTAAGCCGCGTTTAAGAACATCAAGAACCGCCTCACTGGTCTGGACATCAGTTACCTGATAGGAGACAATGAAGCGGGAAAAATCGTCGATGATGGGAATCAAATAGCACTTCTTCGGAGCAATATAGAAATACATGATGTCCATTTGCCACAGCTCATCAGGCAATGACCTCTCGAATCTCCTGGGGTCATGCTTGGGCCTCTTGAGGTACAAGTTGTGGACCTCATTTCGCTCAAGAACCCGTAGCACCGTGCGGGGATTTATCCAGACATTGCGGAAGCGTTTCAGCCAATTACTCAACTGCTTACATCCCATATGGGGGTACATCATCTTGGCTTCCACAACGGCTGTCTCGATTTCCCCGGCAATGAACTGGAGCTTCCTGGGACATCTGGATTTGTTCGCTAACTCCTCCAGTTCTAAGTTCGGCGCTCTTCTGACCCAATTGTAGTAACTAACCCGGGAAATCCCTGCTTCCTGGCAGGCTTCGCCGATAGACTTGCCACAAGTTTGGATTGCCTGGATAATTTTTAGTTTTTCTTCTGGACCGTGCCATTTACCCATAATTTCCCCCTTTCTACATCTTGGGGAAACCAGGGTATTTTTTTCAAATTAGTTGTAAAGTATGTGTGGGACAAAAACAAAGCCCACCAAAAATTTACAAAAATTTTACAATTTATTTACATAACTGTGATATTGCTATGATAAATTATTATCAGAACCTCGACGAGTGCTCGTTGAGGAAACTAAATCCGAAAAGGCAAACTCCGAGCAATCGGAGGGCGTCCCCGAAAAGGGGGACACGTTAGCCCAGGGGAGGGCTGGCGAGCAAAACCACGGGTCTTATTTATTAAGATGGCCGGGTTGCCGATCACTTAATAGGGGAAATAAGATAGCCGGGTTGCCGAAGATTCAAATTTTTGGTAACTCGGTTTTCTTTTATAAGCGGAATTCAGAGATTAGAAGGGAAAATGAAGGGACTGTCCGCAAGAAAAAATTCCATAACCCCGGCGATAAATGGGGAAAGGGGGAACTTTTTGTTTTCGCGATGCAAAAAAGGCCTATTCTTTCTGCTATTTGCTGGCTCGGTGGTAGGGATATTCTTTGTAGTTAAAGGTGCGATAATGGAGGGGAAGCCCGAAATCGGCACCATAAATGGTGCCCGACCAATCGGCACTCTGAAGAGTGCCCGACCAATCGGTACCGGGGAAGGTGCTCAGGGAGTTCAAGAAGTGGACAGGAACGGCGATGGCAAAACCGACATCTGGAGATATCTGGAGAATGGTTTTGTATCCAGGTCCGAAGTGGATAGCGACTATGACGGCAATATAGACTACTGGGCATACTACAAAAATGGTAGGGTTGAGAAGCAGGAGATAGACAGAAATAATGATGGTATGAAGGATGCCCGGGCCTATTTTGAGCAGGGATTGAAGGTCAGGCAGGAAGTCGATTCCAATCACGATGGGAAAGTAGATACGTGGTTCTATTATAAAATGGGAAAGTTATGTGCCAGAGCAATGGATACGGATTTTGATGGAAAGATTGATGAGACTTTGGGAGAAGTTCCAATCAATAAGGATGGCGAATGATAGCTGAATCTCAAAAGCCAAAATATAGAGGAATAGTTAGAGTAATTGCCCTCACCACGGCAATAGTGCAGGTGTGGACCCAGGTCTGTTTATCTGCGAACTTCGGTTTCGTTCCCCGCTTGAAAGAATACCAGAAGGACCGTGAGGAATCCGGATACTTTTCCCTGAGCGAACTGGAAAGGAGAGAAAGAAGGCAGGAAAAAATAATTAAACAGCAAAGGGAGGTTCAGAAGTTTAGAGAAAATCGGGAAAGAGTAGAGAAGGTGGAGAGGCTGGAAAGGGCTCTATTTGAAGGGGTACTGGACAGGGCTATTGCCATCGGCTCAATTAGGGACCAATTCCTCACTAGCCATATGAGGGTTATTGATGTTGCCTCTCAGAAATGTGAGTTTAGATATATCAAATATGATGATGGTCGCACGGTATTTTTCAAAGATGGGCTTGCCTCAAGAATAGAGAATGAGAAGGTTCCCGACGCTTTTGGATATGAGAATATTCGCCGTGTCTATAATATGACCTATAACGAGAAGTGGCTCCTGGAATCCTATGACGCAGAGACAATGGACCAGTTTGGCAAGTTAACAAAGGAACACTGGCAGGCAAAGGGATATACTGAAGATTCTGTTTTCTATGCCACAGATGAGACCAAAGCTAATAAGTTCCTCACCGATTGGGTTGTCACGATAACCGACCCTTATAATTCCACTCTCTCCATTGAATATTCTAATGGGCAGTACACAGGCAAATACCTTACTTCCTACCGTAAGAAGATTACAGATTGTTGTGGGCATACCACTAACATTGAATGGTCCTGTAGTGCAGAAGACTACGATGCGAAAAAGAATCTAACCAGATACCATGAAGAGATTACCGATCCTTTTGGCAATTTTACTGTAAAGGAATGGAAAGGAACCTATGATGATGAGCGGCTGACCAGTTCAATAGAGGAGAGCTGGACCAGAAACGTAGACGATTCGAAAAGCCAGAACATTAGCAAGACGTTTTACACCTATGATAATAAAGATAAACTCACTGGAGCAACTGGCTCAACCAGGACAGACGGTGCGGACGCCTTTGGCAATATCTTTACCGACGAGGCCAAATCACAGTATGAAATTGTAAATGGACATTTGGAACTTACTGGTGTTATCGGGACTATGCGGAACAAGAATATAGATGGTTCGTTTAGCGCAAGCAACTATACCATAAATTACCGTTATGATGATAAGAACTTCCTCGTGGGAGCTTCCGGGGAGACAAATACAATCGGCGAAGACGTTTTTGGAAACAGTTCTACTTCCCACACCATTGACAATTATATTATCATAGGTGGCCAGGCTAAAAGAAAGACTTCCCATACGGAGACCAAGACAGTAAACTTCGATTTCTCCGAAGCGGATACACAAACCATCGTAGAGTATGAATATGATGCTGCTGGCTACTTGATTGATTGCAGAAGTTTTAGTAAGACCGTCGGAACGGATGTCTTCGGAAATAGGTATGAAAGCCATAGCCAAAATATCTATGGAATAATAAATGGAGAGGCGAGAGTAATAAATTCCACGAGCATTATTGATTCCTACGATGCTGGATGGCTTTCAGAAACTCCCCACATAAGTGGAGAAGATATCCAATCAATTGTCAATGAGATTGAACATTTTCTTAGTAGATTTGTTGGGTCAAGCTCGGAAGAGAAACGAGGAATATTAGCCAGCTTAGGAATTGGCAACTTCCCCCTGATAGAACTTACCAGTGCGGGAATATCTGTAATGGTGGAATGGCTAAGAGAAGCTGGGACAAAAATTCTAAACTGTGCAATAAGCGCCCTTTACAATATCTTTACCCACCTGGGAATGAAGGTAACCGAATCCCAGATAGCCTTAAACACAATTCTGATAGATATTCTCACCGGAACAATCACTCCTGAGAAGGCTTCCGGAGAACTTATGACTTCAATGTTTGCATTGGCTAAAGAGGGGGCACTAAAAGGAGTTAATCTGTTTGGCGCCCGTTTAGGTTTAGAAGAGATCCAGAGATTAAATGGTCCTGTAATTGCCCATATTGATGGAAACCATTTTGTAGTGGTAGAGAGATTCAATGAAGGAAAGGTTTTTCTCGCTGGCGTTAATGGCGAGAGCATGATTTCAGTAGAGGAGTTCTCTTCCCGGTGGGAGGGGGATGTACTGATGACTGCAGTACCTCAAGAGGGAAAAGCTCTCAGTGAACAGCAGATGAAGGAGATAAGAGGTGCCACAGGGTCTGATACTGATAACGACCCAGATTTCGACAATAAACCCTGGCTCAAATATTTCCGGAAGATAGAGGAGGGGAATACTAGATATATATACTACTACAATGTGGAAAATGGTCAACGGACAGGCGGTTATGAGGGGACAGGGATAATTCAATATATTAAAGTGGTCAGGAACTCAGAGGGAACTGTCCTAAGCGTACATCGGGAAAGTTATAACAAAGAAGGAGTATTGATGGAACTCCTCGATGTGGAGAAGGACACGAGCGGCAATATTATTCAAGCTTCCCGGCAATATCACAGTATGGGAAACAGGATAACGCTTAGACTTACACCAAACGGGGATGGGTCGCAAAATTTAAAGTCTATATTTACCTCCTCTAATGGGTTGGTTACCAAAATATTGGCTATCCCGCACCGGGTAAGAGGTCATACTATTGTCTCTTCAGATGACCCGCGCGCCAGGGATTCTAATACAGATGTGCGCTATATCTTGCCGATTGTGAACCTGGAAAATGCAGGCGTAGATAATGGCGATGGAACTTATACTCAGCGTGGAATTCCTCTCTGGGACCGCTGGGATGTAACTGTTTACTGGCGAGATGAAGCAACTCCCGGCTATCAGACGAATGGTAATGGCAGGTGGGTTAAGGTTGTTCGCCGGGATGTAAATGGAAATGAGATTCCCATCGACGTGGACGGTCTAACTCACAGTGAGAGAGAATCAATCTGGCAACAGGTCTATAGTGCCAATGATAATGAGCAAGGGAACACAATCTCAGCACAGATATTCAGAAGGGATAATAAGGGGAACAATGTTCCTGTTTATAAGAAGGATAGCCAGGGGAATCCTACTGGTGAACAGAGATATTTTGGTCAAGGAGTAACCTATGCTGTGGACAGTCAGGGCAGGCGAATCTATGTTCTGAAAGACTTACGTGGTAATGTAATTGCTACTATAACTCAAGAAGTCTCTGATTTTGCTCCTGCCTGGAAGAACGAGCAGGATGTAAATGTCGGTTGGAGCGGTGACCCCTGGAGTAGCGGAGTGAAGATATCCCTTACTGACAACCAGGGAGAACAAGTAATGGTAGCCCCAGGCTTTAGCCTGCGTGATGATGACTGGCATACCATCTATAATACACTATTCAAGATTGAAGCCAGTGAAAAGTTTAGCGTTGATGTAAAACTCGGAGATGGGAACACAGTGAAAGCGAGTTGGGATGGTAGCAAGATTACAGTAAATGGCGCGCCTCTCTGGAGTTCAAATTATCCAGAAGAAGCGAGAAAGAAGATTGAGAGTGCCATACTGGCAAAGGCTACAGTATGCAAAGTAAACCTGGGAACCCCGGATAGGCCGGATTATGTTTATGTAACCCGTGAAAAGAATGGCAGAATCCGGGTATGGAATATGAGCGGAGTTTATAGAGACACATTTAACCGCGAAATGAGAAGAAAGATTGAAGACTATGTGTTCAGAAGGAAAGAAGGAGAAGTTACGAGCCAGCGTCTTATGGTTGCAGTTAGGTCAGGTTATTTAAGGGATGATAATGATCTCAATGGGAATGGAGACCGTCAGGAACAGCTGAGTCTGGCGCGACGTATCCGCACCTGGACAGGGTCAGAAGAAAATAGAGACTTGCAAGATGATATTGACCTATCTTTCCTCAATGAGGGGAAAACACCCGGGATGAATAGTGGTTTTTCTGGCGGTACGCTTGCGGTTTCTCCCGCGGGAATTTCTGGTCCTAGGCAGGCAATATTCACTTCAGGCATAGATTTGAATCCTCCCGGTACACGAGAGGTTATAGATGGGGTTATTGATAAGGTTACCGAGATTGTAAACAACCTCTCTCCACAAGAAAGAGGATTCTTTGACAAGGTTACTGGCGGACTGGAGAAGGTGATAAGCTGGCTTAGAACCAAGGGAGAATTTATCATAAATAGCTCAGTCCATGACCTGAAGAGGATACTGGAATCGCTCCAGAAAAGGGGTCAGAGTGATTTTCCCACAACTCCAGGCGCGGAGCTACCGCTCCGCTACTCCTTGGCTGCCGAAAAAAGGGGACAGGCTACTTTTTCTCAGGCCCAAACCGAAGGCGGGTCCTCGCCTGGGCAAGAGAAAATCTACACTTCAGCCTATGCACCGGAGACAGCGGCAAAGAAGGGGGGATTGGATGTTGAGACTGTGAAGACAGATTCGGAAAATCTATCCGGGATTGACAGTCAAATAACTACACAAGGGACAGATGACCATTTCGTTGCAGTCTCAAAAGCTGAAGATGGTGAAGTTTCAAGGATTGAGGATACAGGTGAAAAATTTACCATCCCAGAGAAGGAATTCACTTCCAAGTGGGATGGAATTACGATAGCTCCCAGGTCACCTCCTCAAGCAGAAATAGTTACCTCCCCACCGAAGATATCTGCCGACACTCCCGCCGCTGAGAAGTCATATATTGATGAGAACGGTAACAGAATAATTGAGGTTACAGTCTACGATGAATGGAACAATCCAGTAAAGATTACCAAGACCATAAACGCGCCCGATGGTTCCACTTCTCGCACCCAGACCTGGACAAATTATGAGTATGATGATAAGGGAATTCTGATTTCTGCTTCAGGAATGAGCGTCACCATTGGACAGGACATTTTTGGCAATACATATACTACCACTACCCGGAACACCTATACGATAGTAAACGGTGAAGCAAAAGTTGAAAGGTCCGCTTCCACTACCAATTCTTCTAATGCAGATGGTTCCACTTCCGTAACGGAAGGAGAGGTAATTTATGGATACGATGAGAAAACCGGACTTCTTTCTCAGGCAGAAGGGAACAGGTTAACGAAAGGGAGCGATATTTTCGGGAACACCTACCTGACTGCCACCAAGGATAGCTATCTTGTTGTCAAGGGAGAAACTAAATTAGTTTATAGCGAGAGTGATACGACGACCCGGAATATCGACGGCTCTCAGTCAAAGACAACTAACTGGATAAGAAACGAGTATACTACTGGACAGGAACAGCCTTCCGCACTTCCCTCCAACTACTTCCACGCAGGCAATGTTATCGAAGGACTATGCAAGGGGGCCTTAAGCGGAAGCCATTCAGAGGGTAACGATGTTTTCGGTAATATGTTTACCCAGGATATAGCCACCAGTTACAAAGCCTTAATTAATGGTCAACCAAAGATAAGCAACCTATCCACCACAACCACGAATAGAGGCTTCGATGGCTCTATTAGCCAGACAGTAAGTTCCCTGAACTACATCTACGATGAGAAGACAGGTAATTTGAAACAGGTCCAAATGGACAGAAGCGAAGTAGAAGCAAGTATAACACTCCCCGATGGAAGCACTTGGTCTCATAAGACGAAAGGAAAAATAGTCACTGTGGGAGCCGATATATTCGGGAACAGCTATTATACAGAGACAACTAACAAATATAGTCTGGAAATGATTAAAATAACAGGACAGCCAAAAGCAGAAGAGAGTAGTTCACTCACTGTCACGACAAATACTGATGGGTCAACCTCTATTACTAATAGCAGGGTATTTTATGAATACACCAGCGGAAACGAGAGATTGGAAGAATTGCCTGACAGCATATTCAACAAGGAAAATTACATAAATCCTGATACAGGTCTGGCTCGTGTTGGCCTGTTGAAGAAAGCGGTGGACGGCCCGATAAAAGACAAGTTTGATATAAACGGCGACGGAGATATGGATGATCCTGGTGAAAAGAATCCTTCAGGGACATTGACTTTAGAGACAGACATATATGGAAACGCTACAGAAAGCCTGACCCAGACTGACTATATTATCCTGAATGACCAGGCGAGACCAGATTTGGCAAAGACAGTCTCTTATGGCAAGAATCTGGATGACCTACTGACTTACACGATAAGGAAGGTAGGTTACTCATATACAGAAAATGGTCAGCTTAAAGCAGTGAACAACTTGGCAGTGGGTCAAGGTAGCGTAAAACTCAATGGGACCGAAGTAAGTTACAGTGTAGACGACAATGCAGTGGTAAGTATAGGGGTGGATATCTTTGGCAATTACTATGTGAGCAAAACAGAAAATCGTTATCTTGACCCTCAGGAATGGAAAGGCAAGATTCTGGTAGATTGGGCTTTAACAAAAACAGATGCTACCAACTGCGATGGTTCGCTGAGCCAGACTGTAAACTATCTCCATTATAATTACGACTCTGATAATGGATTACTTGTCAAAGATAATCCCGTTGACAACATTGATCCCAGAACAGGCGAGAGATGCATTTTGAACGCTACAGTTGTGGTGGGTGGGAACCTATATACACATACCTTAGATCCCACAAGAGGTAAGGATGCAAATTCGGTAACTGTGGGAGGGGACCAGTTTGGGAACTGGTACTATAGTGAGAGTTTAAACGAGTATACAGCGACTAAGGGAGAGCCGAAACTGGACAGGGTTATAACAGCAACCAATATCATTAATGCGGATGGCTCGACAAGTAAGACAATAGAGGGTTGCGAGGAGGTCCTGAAGTATGCTTACGATGATAAGGGTAGACTGACAGGAATCACGAACACACGAGATAGCGTTGTTCTGAACGATGATGGATTTGGAAATAAGACAATAACGAAAACACATAAAGAGTTTGCTCCCACTAATACTGGACAGATAAAGTTAAAGACTCTTACAGCCTGGACAGAGACTAACAAAGGTTACGGAGCCACGGGTCTTGATGGCACGGAGATAAAGACTGTTAAGCCCAGCGTAGTAACCTATACTTATGGGGAGGAGAATGGTCATAAGGACGTACTTACAAAAGTAACTGCGACCGACAGCGTAGTCGAGAGCAAGGACCCTTATGGGAATATAACACGGACCACCACTTCCTATGACTATGGGGTGATGCTGGGCCAGGCAAAGTTATCTAAAGTTGCCACGCGTACAGAGATAAACAATATTGATGGTTCCCACAGCATAACCAGCCATAAAAGTTGGAGTTCCCAGCCGAGCGTAGTCCAGTACAATTATGACAATAGGGGGAGATTAACCGGGGCAGGCGAAATCCAGTCTGAAGTAATCCTTGTGGATGATGGATATGGTAATGTCACAATGACCGAGACAAGGAGGAGCTACGGGATAATAAATGGCCAGCCTAAGGTGGATACAGTTGCAACGAGTACAGCGATAGACAATCTGGATGGCTCGCACACTATATCCAGCCATAAAGGTTGGAGTTCCCAGCCGAGCGTAGTGTGCTATACTTATGATAATAGAGGAAGATCAACTGGAGCAAAAGAAGTCCAGTCTGAAGTAGTCCTGATGGGCGATGGATATGGCAATGTCACGAGTAGTGAAACAAGAAGAACTTACACGGTTATAAATGGCCAGCCTAAGGTCAGTAGGGTTACTACTCGTACAGAGATAGACAACATAGACGGTTCGCACACGATATCCAGCCATAAAGGCCGGAGTTCCCAGCCGAGCGTAGTCCGGTATAGTTATGATAATAAGGGAAAATTAACCGGGGCAAGCGAAGTCCGGTCCGAACTAATCCTTATGGATGATGGATATGGCAATGTCACTAAAACTGACACGAGCAGGACCTACAGGATAATCAATGGACAGCCAAAGGTATCCACAGTAGCCACTTCTACAGGGATAGATAATCTGGATGGTTCTCACAGCATATCCAGTCATAATGGTTGGAGCTTCCAACCGAGCGTAGTCCGGTATAGCTATGATAGTAGAGGAAGATTAACTGGGGCGGGCGAAGTCCAGTCTGAAGTAATCCTTATGGCTGATGGATATGGGAATGTCACCAAGACTGGAACGAGTAGAACCTATGCGATAATCAATGGACAGGCAAAGGTATCCACAGTTACCACTTCTACAGAGATAGATAATCTTGATGGTTCTCACAGCATATCTGGCCACGAAGGGTGGAGTTCTCAACCGAGCGTAGTGCGCTACAGTTATGATGGACTAGGAAGATTAGTTGGAGCAGGCGAAGTCCAGTCCGAAGTAATCCTTATGGACGATGGATATGGGAATGTTGCCAGGACAGAGACAAATAGGACTTACACGATAATCAATAGCCAGCCAAGGGTATCAACAGTAACCACTTCTACGGACATAGATAATCTTGATGGTTCGCACAGCATATCCACCCATAATGGTTGGAGTTTCCAGCCGAGCGTAGTGCGCTATAGTTATGATGGACTAGGAAGATTACTTGGAGCAGGCGAAGTCCAGTCTGAACTAATCCTTATGGATGACGGATATGGGAATGTGAGTAAGACTGAGACAAGCAGGAGCTACACGCTAATCAATGGACAGCCGAGGGTATCCAGGGTAACCACCTCTACAGAGATAGATAATCTGGATGGTTCGCACAGCATACCCAGTCACAATGGTTGGAGTTGCCAGCCGAGTGTAGTTCAGTATAGTTATGATGAAGTAGGAAAATTAACTGGGGCAAGTGAAGTGCAGTCCGAAGTAATCCTGATGGAGGATGGATATGGGAATGTCACCAAGACTGGAACGAAGAGGACTTATGCGATAATCAATGGACAGCCAAAGGTATCCACAGCAACCACTTCTACAGAGATAGATAATCTGGATGGTTCGCATAGTATATCGAGCCACGAAGGTTGGAGTTCTCAGCCGAGTGTAGTGCGCTACAGTTATGATGGACTAGGAAAATTAATTGGAGCACAAGAGGTGCAGACTGAAGTAATCCTTATGGAGGACGGATATGGCAGTGTTACCTGCACAGAGTCGAGCAGGACTTACAGGATAATCAATAGCCAGGCCAAAGTAGATACAGTTACCACGAAGACCAAGATAGATAATCTTGATGGTTCGCACACGGTATCCAGCCATAATGGCTGGAGTTCCCAACCGGGCGTAGTCCAGTATGGTTATGATGATAGAGGGAGACTAACTGGAGCAAGCGATGTCCAGTCCGAAGTAATCCTTATGGATGATGGATATGGGAATGTAAGTAAGACTGAGACAGCCAGGAGCTACACGATAATAAATGGCCAGCCGAAGGTATCCACAGTAACCACTTCTACAGACATAGATAATCTTGATGGTTCACACACCGTATCTCGTCACGAAGTGTGGAGTTCCCAGCCGAGCATAGTCCAGTATAGTTATGATGATAGAGGAAGATTGACTGGCGCGAGAGAAGTCCAGTCCGAAGTAATCCTTATGGATGACGGATATGGGAATGTGAGTAGAACAGAGACAAGCAGAAGCTACACGATAATCATTGGCCAGCCAAAGGTATTCACAGTAACCACTTCTACGGAGATAGATAATCTTGATGGTTCCCACACGATATCCAGCCATAGCGGTTGGAGTTCCCGGCCGAGCGTAATCCAGTATAGTTATGACAATAGAGGGAAATTAACCGGGGTAAGAGAAGTCCAGTGTGAAGTAATCCTTATGGATGATGGGTATGGTAATGTCAGTAAGACGGAGACGAGTAGGAGCTATACAATAATCAATGGCCAGCCAAGGGTATCCGCAGTAACCACTTCCACAGAGATAGATAATCTGGATGGTTCGCACACCATATCTCGCCACGAAGGGTGGAGTTCCCGGCCGAGTGTAGTCCGCTACAGTTATGATGAACTAGGAAGACTGATTGGAGCAGAGGAAATCCAGTCTGAAGTAATCCTGATGGAGGATGGATATGGTAATGTTACCAAGACTGGGACGAGCAGAACTTACAAGATAATCAATGGTCAGCCCAGAGTAGATACAGTTACCACCAGGACAGAGATAGACAATATAGATGGTTCGCGCACCATATCGAGGCACGAAGGGTGGAGTTCGCGGCCGAGTGTAGTACGGTATGACTATGATGAGAGAGGAAGATTAATCGGAGCAAGTGAAGTCCAGTCTGAAGTAATTCTGATGGTTGATGGGTATGGGAATGTCACCAAGACCGAGACAGGGAGGACCTACGGGATAATCAAGGGCCAGCCGAAGATAGATAGAGTTAGCACCAGAACAGAGATAGATAATATAGATGGTTCGCACACCATATCTGGTCACGAAGGATGGAGTTCCCGGCCGAGCGTAGTAGTGTATAACTACGATGAAAGAGGAAGATTAGTCGGAGCAAGCGAAGTCCAGGCTGAAGTAATCCTGATGGATGATGGATATGGGAATGTCACCAGGACAGAGACAGGCAGGACTTACAGGATAATCAATGGGCAACCTAAGATAGATACAGTTACCACGAGGACAGAGATAGATAATCTGGATGGCTCGCACACCATATCCAGTCACGAAGGATGGAGTTCGCGGCCTAGTGTAGTCCGTTACAGTTATGATGGAGTAGGAAGATTGATTGGAGCAAGTGAAGTCCAGTCCGAAGTAATCCTGATGAATGATGGATATGGCAATGTCACGAAGACTGAGACGAGCAGGGACTATATAATAATCAAGGGGCAGCCGAGAGTAGATACAGTTACCACGAGGACAGAGATAGATAATCTGGATGGCTCGCATACCATATCGGGCCACGGAGGATGGAGTTCGCGGCCGAGTGTAGTCCGCTACAGTTATGATGGAGTAGGAAGATTAATTGGAGCAAGTGAAGTCCAGTCTGAAGTAATTCTTATGGATGACGGGTATGGGAATGTCACCAAAACTGAAACAAGCAAAACTTACAGAGTAATCATTGGGCAGGCCAGAGTAGATACAGTTACCACCAGAACAGAGATAGATAATCTGGATGGTTCACACACCATATCCAGCCACGAAGGATGGAGTTCCCGGCCGAGTGTAGTCCGCTACAGTTATGATGGGGTGGGAAGATTAGTTGGAGCAAGCGAAGTCCAGTCTGAAGTAATCCTTATGGATGATGGATATGGCAATGTCACCAGGAGAGAGACGGGTAGAACTTACAGGGTTATAAATGGTCAGCCAAAGGTAGATACGGTTACCACCAAGACAGAGATAGACAATCTGGATGGTTCGCGCACCATATCCAGCCACGAAGGATGGAGTTCCCGGCCGAGTGTAGTCCGCTACAGTTATGATGGAGTAGGAAGATTAATCGGAGCGAGTGAAGTCCAGTCTGAAGTAATTCTGATGGTTGATGGATATGGGAATGTCACCAGGAGTGAGACAGGTAGAACCTACAGGATAATCAATGGTCAGCCTAAGATAGATACAGTTACTACGAGGACAGAGATAGATAACATAGATGGCTCGCACACCATATCCAGCCACGAAGGGTGGAGTTCGCGGCCGGGCGTAGTCCGCTACAGTTATGATGAATTAGGAAGATTGGTCGGAGCAAGCGAAGTCCAGTCTGAAGTAATCTTGATGATTGATGGTTATGGGAATGTCACCAGGACTGAGACAGGCAGGACTTACAGGATAATCAACGGGCAGCCGAAGATAGATACAGTTAGCACCAGGACAGAGATAGACAACATAGATGGCTCGCACACCATATCCAACCACGAAGGATGGAGTTCGCGGCCGGGCGTAGTCCAGTATAATTATGATGATAGGGGGAGATTAGTCGGAGCGAGTGAAGTCCAGGCTGAAGTAATCCTGATGGATGATGGATATGGCAATGTTACCAGGACTGAGACAAGCAGAACTTACAGGATAATCAACGGCCAGCCTAAGATAGATACAGTTGCCACCAGGACAGACATAGACAATCTGGATGGTTCGCACACTATATCCAGTCACGAAGGTTGGAGTGCGCGGCCGAGCATAGTCCAGTATAGTTATGATGAAGTAGGGAGATTAATTGGAGCGAGTGAAGTCCAGGCTGAAGTAATTCTTATGGCGGACGAACTCGGCAATGTAACCAGGACAGAGACAAGCAGGACTTACAGGGTTATCATTGGACAGCCCAGAGTAGATACAGTTACCACGAGTACAGAGATAGACAATCTGGATGGTTCGCACACCATATCGAGTCACGAAGGGTGGAGTTCCCGGCCGAGTGTAGTCCGCTACAGCTATGATGAAGTAGGGAGATTAATTGGAGCAAGCGAAGTCCAGTCTGAAGTAATTCTTATGGCGGATGGGCTTGGCAATGTAACTAAGACAGAGACAAGCAGAACATACAGGGTTATCATTGGACAGCCCAGAGTAGATACGGTTACCACCAGAACAGAGATAGACAACATAGACGGTTCGCACAGCATATCGAACCACGAAGGGTGGAGTTCTCAGCCGAGCGTAGTCCAGTACAGTTATGATGGAGTGGGAAGATTAATTGGAGCAAGAGAAGTCCAGTCCGAAGTAATCCTTATGGATGATGGATATGGGAATGTTACCAGAACTGAGACAGGGAGGACATACAGGATAATTAATGGGCAGCCCAAAGTAGATAGAGTTACCACGAGTACAGAGATAGATAACATAGATGGTTCACACACCATATCCAGCCATAAAGGGTGGAGTTCCCGGCCAAGTATAGTGCAGTACAGTTATGATGATAGGGGAAGATTGACCGGGGTAAGCGAAGTACAGTCTGAAGTAATTATTATGGCGGACGACCTCGGCAATGTAACCAAGACAGAGACAAGCAGGAGCTACATAGTAATCAGAGGTCAGCCAAGAATAGATAAAGTTACCACATATACAGAGATAGACAACATAGACGGTTCGCACACCATATCCAGCCACAAAGGTTGGAGCGCCAGGCCAGGCATAGTCCAGTACAGTTATGATGATATGGGAAGGTTAATTGGAGCAAGCCAGGTCCAGGCTGAAGTAATTCTGATGGAGGACGAACTCGGCAATGTAACTAAGACAGAGACAAGCAGAACCTACACCATAATCAAAGGCCAGGCGAGAATAGATAAAGTTATCACCCATACAGAGATAGACAATATTGATGGTTCGCATAGCATATCCAGCCACGCAGGGTGGAGTGCCCGGCCGAGCGTAGTCCAGTATAAATATGATGAGGTAGGAAGATTAGTCGGGGCAAGTGAAATTCAGGCTGAAGTAATCCTGATGGATGACGGATATGGAAATGTAACCAGGACAGAGACAAGCAGGATCTACATCGTAATCATTGGCCAGCCGAGGGTATCCACAGTATCCACTTCCACAGATATAGATAATCTGGATGGTTCGCACACCATATCCAGCCACGAAGGGTGGGGTTCCCGGCCGAGCGTAGTTCAATATACTTATGATGAAGTAGGAAGATTGACCGGGGCAAGTGAAGTCCAAGCTGAAGTAATCCTGATGGATGATGGATATGGCAATGTCACCAAGACAGAGACGAGCAGAAGCTACATCGTAATCAATCGGCAGCCAAAGGTATCTACAGTAACCGCTTCCACAGAGATAGACAATCTGGATGGTTCCCACACTATATCCAGCCATAAAGGTTGGAGCTCCCAGCCGAGCATAGTGCAGTATAGTTATGATGGAAGAGGAAGGTTAGTTGGAGCAGAAGAAGTTCAGTCTGAAGTAATCATTATAGATGATGGATATGGTAATGTCGCGAGGACCGAGGCGAAGAGGACTTATAGGGTCATCATTGGCCAGCCAAAGGTAGATACAGTCACCACTCATACAGAGATAGACAATATAGATGGCTCCCACTCTATATCCAGTTATGAAGGCTGGAGTTCCCAGGATAGTATAGTCCATTATACTCATGATGATAGGGGAAGATTGATTGGGGCAGAAGAAGTCCAGCCTGAAATAGTCCTGATTGTGGATGCTTTCGGCAATGTAACCAGGACCGAGACCATTAGAAGTTATGAAATCATCAAAGGACAGGCAAAGTCGGATACAGTTACTACAACGGCTGAAGTGGATAACATTGACGGTTCAAAGGCAATTACGATAAGCAAACTTAATTATGAGTATGATCCCGAGACAACCAGGCTTATGGGAGTGAGGAATGCGAGTCTGGGGAGTGGTTCGGTCACGCTGAATGGAGTTACCGTTGAGTATAATGGTCGAGAGGATGAGGCAATAACAGTCGGCGTGGATTCTTTTGGTAACTACTATGTATCTAACGTGGAAAACCATTATCTCAGTCCGAGGGAAGCTAAAGGTAAGACCCTGATAGAATGGACGAAGGCTACTACTAATTCTACCAATCTTGATGGCTCCAGAAGCCAGACCGTAAGCTATCTCCATTACAATTATAATCCTCAGACAGGCCGACTTAGAGAAGATAATCCGGTTGATAATATCGACCCAAAAACTGGAAAGCCCTACCAGCTTACTGCAAGCGTGACGGTTAATGGAGTAACGAGCACCCACACTGTAGACCCTTCAAGAAACTCTGGAGTAAATTCAGTTACCGTAGGATTAGATTTATTTGGGAACAGTTACTGGGTGGAAACTACAAACACTTATGAAATAATAGACAATCAGGCAAAAGTAGTTAAAGCCACTACTGTCACCCATGCGGAGAATGTAGATACTTCCATAAGCCATTCTGTGATAACCATTGTCTATGACTACACTACGAGAGATACTCAAGTAGCCGATATTCCTTCCTATCTGCAAAGTCAGTATGTGAGAGATGGGGAAGTACTAGCCGGGCTATTACTATCTGCGGAAGGGACCGGAACAGTCAGCGGTAATGATAATATGGGCAATACCCATACTGGCAGCATCGAGCAGAAGTATATAATAATTAACGGCAGGGAGAAATTATCCTATTCAAAGCAAATAACCGAAATTAAAGGAATAGGCGGTTGGTCCAAGACTGTCACCACTGAATGGTGGGCTGGAGACGGCAGCAATACCCCAGAATCTGCGTTAGCTGCTTATGATAAGTATGGCAGAAATATCCAGTATCATCAAGTGACAATTGAGAAAGGAGATGGAGTATTAATTCCTTATGAACGGGAGACTATCGTTGACTGGGAGGCAGCTGGCTACAACGACCGGGGCTTTCTCCAGGGTTATCACCAGGAAATCAAGACAGTAACCAAAGACAGTTCTGGCGAAACCATTTTTGAGCATACTGCCTCTATTACCCGCTCCGAGATGGAGTACTATACAGATGAAGATGCTGATTCCACCCATCCGTTGGGGAGCTTGAAGAGTTATAAAGAAGCAGTAACTTCTTCTGATGCTCCCGGGAAGACGACAACGCAAAAGGTTTCCGAACTCACCTATAATTCAAAAGGCTGGGTAATCCACTCCATAACAGAAGTCAACGAAAAAGGTCAAGGTCTTGACCACACCTATAAGGTTGACAATACAGTTACTGAATTTAATGAGAGGGGTCAGGTTCTCCGCCGAAGAGAAGTAATTACCAATGATAACGCCTGCCCAAATAAAACAGTAATCAAAGAAAGTATTGAGGATATAGAATATGATAATTTTGGCAGGGTGATCCGTACAAAAGACAGAATATCCGAGATTGGAAGTTATTCATATGGCGTTAAACTTGGATTACTTTGGCGGAAGACAAATCTCACTTATACTGACACTTTAGACCATACCTATGATGTTGAAACTATAATAACCTCTTATAACCTTCTCGACCAGGTTCTCCGACAAACCCAGATAATTACAAACGATAGTGCCTGCCCGGATAAAACGACAACCATCACCGACCTCAAAGATAGAAAATATAACAAAGACGGATTGCTAATCTACACCTATACCGAAACAAAAGAGCAAAATTTGAAAGTGGAAGATTTAGAAGACCCTACTTATCTAAACACCAGCACAGAAGTTGAAACATTCATAAGAGGGTACAACTCCCTTGGCCAGATTACCGAGTACTATGAGCACGGAAAGCCAGGGCCAGAAGGTAATGCTAATGGTATGTATTGTGTATGGCGTTATAACATTACTTATAATTCTAAAGGCCAAATGTTCGGCTATGAAGAAAAAAGAGACGATTATGAATACGATATTGGAGAGAACGCAAAATATATAAAAGTCAGAAATTGTCAATATAATAGTTTCGGACAACTTGCTTCAATGGTAATGAGTAGCACGCGCGATGAATTAGGCCTGCCTTTCTTGCACGGGAAAATAATAACTACGCTAAAGGTTACATATACTTATGATTCACAAGGTCGTATTAAAGTCCAGGAGATGAAACTCGCCAGGGCAGAACACCATTATGGTCATTATCTTCTTGTTGGGTATAATTATAGGGAAGAGGTCGTCAGTTACGATAGTTTAGGACGCACAACTGTAGTCAAGTGGAGCGCTAGTTATGCATCATATTCAACTCGTAGTCACAAGACTTATGGTAGAAGCACCACTAACACAACGCAAAATCTGAAATTTGACCAATATGGAAGACCCATTGAGACACATACAGATTGGACATACTCGTCCAAAGAGCATAAAGGAAAGAGTAGTGGCTATGGTTGGGACCACTATAAAGATATCAAATATAGCGCCGAGGGCCAGCAGTTATCCGCTCACCATGAATACTTTTCCTACGTGAAGACCAAGCAGAAGAGCGGCGGCTTATTTGGCGGTAGTTCTACTGTCAAGGTTACCACTCGAGGAGCAGAGAATCTTACCTATAAATATGACGAGAATAATAAGCTTGCAGATACTCACCGAGACAAAATCTGGGAAAATGTTGATGTTGACCAATCCAGTCGTACCAGTTTTCTGGCAAAGTTCTTCCATTTCGTGGCAATTGGCATCGGGTCGCTTATCGGTGGCCCAGGGTTGGGACAGATTATAGGAGCAGCCATTGCCGAATTTGCCTGGGTGATGGTCAATGGAGGAACTGTAGAAGATGCGTTCAAGGCTGCTGCTCTGACAGCTCTTTTCCAAGTAGGGGTAAAATTAGGACAAAACCTCGTAAATAATCTAATAGGAGCAGAAAAAGTCCAAAACGCACAGGGAGCTACAGAGGCCGGAACGGCTGTAGAGCAAGGGACTTCTTCCTTAGCCTCTATTCCCCAAGGAATTTCTTCCTTTGTTTCCGCTTTTGGAAATGCAATCATAAATCCTGTAAATGCAATAGGTAGTATCCTCGGTATTGTCCTTGGTGGAATAGGAGATCTTATCAAAAACATAAGTGGAGCCCTAATTAAGGGCCTTTTCGCTTCTTTAGATAAGTTCATCGGATTCCTTTCAAATGGAGTCAATAATTTCTTTGAAGGTATAGCGGACTTAATTAAGTCGCTGCCCAATTTGTTCAATAAACTTTTCATTCAAGGAATCGGCCGTGCAACTCGTGCTCAGTTAACAACTATGGAATCTTTACAAGAAGTATTAATCAGTTCTTTCCGACAGGCAACAGTGGAACATATTGCAGAAAAGAATAATCTGGACCCATTCACAACTCAACTCCTCAGGGGATTTGTTATGAATCCTCTCAATCCTCTCGCCGAAGGGTTTGTCATAAAGTTTTCTTATCTTGTAAGGAACCTTGCTTATGCCGGGATAGCTTCGGTAACAAGCGAGATAGACACAAAGGATGAGTATTGGAATTATTTCTTAAGAGGACTTACTGAAGGCTCTGCCGAGCAATATGTCAACATAACGATGGCGCTAAACGATATCAAGGACTTAATCAATAAAAGGATTACAGGAGAAATTTCGCAAGAAACATATGAAAAGAAAATTGGGATTGCCCTGAATGAATATGCAAGATTAACTGGCAGAATCTTACCCATAACAGAGGAACTTCTCACAAACCTAAGAGAAGTGCTAAGCCAGGAAGGAATAACACTCGATATCCTGAGAAAAATAATAGAAGCTCCTCAACAAAAAGTTGATATCACGAACATAGCAGAAGTACAAGAATTACATGAAGCCTTAGAAAAGGTATTTGGGTATGACGGCAAATTATTTATAGAAATACTGAAAGTTTTTAAGGATAACTTCATGAAGGCATCCTTCGACAAAAAGACAGGTGTACTAACGGTAGAATTTAAAGAAATGAGCGTTGAGGATGTAAAGCGATTAGGCGTCCTGATGGTAAAGGAAGAAAGGCTGAAGATAACAAGATACACCGAGGCATTTGAGGGCTCAGGTATCAGTAAGTTTACCGATGGGGAAGGATTTAATGTAAAAATAGAGTCAACGAGAAGTGGAATCAGGATGAAAGAAGTAGCCTTTAGGTTAGACCTGGATAACAATATTGGTGAGATGTCGGAAGCACTAAGCAAATTCGCTGATAAGCTGGGATTGAAAGAATTTGACCGGAAGATGGCAGAAGCAGTTCTTAATGTATATAAACAAGCAGGAGTAAAAAATGTTGAAGTGAAATACGATTTCGAGAATCAGGAAATCAGGATAGGCAATGAACTTGCGGGAATTCAGGCTGTTAAAGAAGTAGTAAAGAATATGGATAAAACTGCTCAAGAAATCGCCAACATAGTACTCGATATCTTTAGAGAAATGCGAGTAGATGTCAACAATCGGAAATTTTTTGTGGGAATGATAGTGAATAGAAAAGGTAACAATGTTGTCATAACACCTATTTTTGACAAGACGAAGGGAGAAAGAGAAATAGCATCTGACTTTGCCCAGAGGTACGCAGCAACTATTAATGTCAGGGGCAATGTGGATATTCTCAGGTTCGCTTCAGGCATAAGTATAGACCTGGCTAATGGCAGAGCCATGGTAAAAGTTACCTTAGAAGATATAGCGAGCGTAGAATTTCTCGGCCCTCAAGGAATGAAGAAGATTCTTATGATATTGCAGAAGCAAGGGCTTCTCAGGGATGGAATTAATCTGGATAGATTGACCGCGGAAGAACTTAAGCAACTCATTAATGAAAGTGAGCTCTTGCAGCATATAGTTGAAGTTGAGTTAAACCTCACCTTAGAAAAGGATAAAGAGATAGACGTTAAAGACATAGAAATCAAATCAATCAAAATTGATATAAAGCAACTTTCCGAAGTAGGCGCTCTTTATGGCGGAGACGAAAAGAAACTTCAACAGGTTGAAGATAGCGCAATAAGAGGGTTGAACATTAAATCTTTTGAGATTAAATTTGACCCCGAAACCGGCAAAATTACAGACATACCAATGCTCAAAACCGAAGAAATCCCTCAACTCACTGGAAGTCTCTTGCAGAAATTCAAAAACAGGCTAAGCGGAATTTGGTCCAGCTTTAAGGAACGCTTCCAGACCGAAAAGCCACAACAACCCTCTACCCTACCAGAAGGGGTGTCATATACTGATGGCCCTACCCCGGAGATGGCGAAATCTCTAAAAGAAAGACCCATTACCCCCGAATCCCCCGAAGCCAAATATATAAAGGGACAAGTATTAAAGGAAAAACCCGAGGTAGCCGCAGGCTTTAGCCTGCGAAAGGACGAGGTACCCACAGGTCTTCACCCTGCACCCCAGGAAGACCTATTCGCAGATGGCATTACTCCGGAGATGACGAGGGCTTTAAAAGAAAGACCAGTTACCCCTGAATCCCCCCAAGCCGAATATATAAAGGGACAAGTATTAAAGGAAAAACCCGAGGTAGCCGCAGTCTTTAGCCTGCGAAAGGACCAGGTACCCGCAGGTCCCCAGCCTACGCCGACTGTGCCGAGGAAACGGGGTGTACTTGGAAGATTATGGAAAGCTGTAGACTCATTTTTCATTCCCGCCCAGTATAGGGAAGGAACTGTGTTACTGGATACAGATGGGTTTCTTCGCAAAGTGACAAAAGTGGACGGCCAGGATCAACTGGTATTGGTTGATTGTCCTTACAACCTCCAACACAAACCATGGAAAGAACTTTTTGGCGCCAAGTTACAATTGCAATGCATAAAGGATAAGAACAGTGGACACTTGGAGTTGGCATTTGTAGATGGCCAGAGAGCAGAAGTAATCATAAAAGGTAAGAAAGCAATAATCGTGACGAGGGGAGGCATTGCCTATGTAGAGCGGGATCCAATAAGAATAGAAGAACTGAAGTTCTCTGGCTATGGTCAAGATTATGAGAAGCTAGGGAAAGTTAGAAGGCCAGCGGACATAAAAGGGTTTATGCCAACTGGTAGTCTGTTGGTCGTACTGGTTGGTGACGATGGAGATACCTTCGTTACCAGACTAACCGCAGGTGGCACAGGAGATGGTGCACCAGGTTCCATTCCTGAGGGTATATCAAGTCACAATATAATAGTTCAGAATGTAGATACAAACAATGATAGCGTGGCAGACTATCAAGAGATCACCTTGAAGAAAGACGGCAGGCTTGCCGCCATAGTCAATCCAGAAACGGGAGATAGTATCTTTCTGCCGTTTACTGTGGGATCAACCAATATAGACGTAGTAAAGAGCATAACAGGAGTGGATGTGCCAGGATTAGGAAAAGTAATTGAAGGACACATAAAGTCCATTGGCACAGATAAAGTAGATGTAGAGGGCAAGCTAACCAAAAAATTGTTTGACACGCCTCTACCAATAGAAGCGATGATTGAACAACTTCGCCTGCGGTGGAAACAGGAAGACATTTCTATTGCGGATATTATCAAAGCTGATATGCTCAAATCATTGAAACAGCCAGGGGTTTCCTATTTTAACGCTCAGGTCACAGGTGAGTATGGATGTGAGGAAGGTAAACTTGAAAAATCGGGAGTGCAGAGAGAGGAACAGATAGTTCAGTATGCCAGGGAGAACGGGCTTCTGGAAAATCTAAGGATAAACATAGCAGGCGAGGAAGTAGATTTTTCAGTTGAAAAGGGAATACTTGGAAAGTTCGGCGGAATCGAGGAATTTAGGGAATTTGTGAATAATTCAATAATTCAAAGAGTAGAAGCTCTTGGGGTTACTACAGAACAGCTTTTTGGCGATATTGAGCATAAATCTATTGCCATTGTGTTGCTTGATAAGTCGCATAGTCTATTTGAAAATCATATTGAGGACGGCTTTATAGGTATAAATCGTTCCGTTTTAGAACAAATAACCGATAACGGTATCCTTGTCACAGTGAGCGCTGTAGGGCTAACGCATGAATTAAGACACGAAGCTGGCGTTCCAAATGATTCGGCTTCCGAGGAAAAATTGAATATCGAAGATACAATCTTTACATACTATTTGATTGAGCGAAATAAAATAGATGTTTCCACCTATTTGAATTGTGTTAATAGTATTAGCACAGGAATTTATGTTGAGGCAATAAATATGGTGGCATCTAACACGCTGAAAGAAGGGCAAGAATTACAGTTGCAAGGGACTCAGGGAACATTGAAAGTAAGAGTTGTGGATGGGAAACTAAGAATTTCAGGGGAAGGGAGCATAGACTACGGAGGTAAGAACTTCAAGGTACAAGCAACCGATGATGGTATGGCGATAAGACTTAAGGCTGATACACAATTTGAAATGAAAGACGATAACAATAACCCTATTATGGGCAGTCTAAAGGAAGGGTTCATATTCTCACTTGGACCTACTGGTTTTGTAATGTTCGAAGGTGAGTTTGTACTTAATTCTGGTCAGACGATGTACATCAAGAAGAGAGCTCCTCCAAAAATAGAGGAAAGAGATTTATCGTTCACCCTACCTGTACGAACCAACGGCTGTGTAGTAGAAGACCGGGTAGGATATAGAATAAGCCAGGGAGAAAGTAAAGAGTTAGTAGTTATAAGTATGCGTCAAGGGCAATGGCAGGTTTTGGCCGAAGGAGTAACATTAAAGAAAGGTTCCGAAATAGCAGGTGTAACATTTGGCAAGGATGTAACAGTCACGCAAGATTCCAAGCAAGTTCGGATTGCGCGTCAGCAGGTACAATTTATAAAGAACAGAATTATATTTGGTGATAATACTCTCCCTCAAGACAATCCAGAAATAATGCAAGCCTTGTATTCAGCAGGACTTATACAACCGGAAAGATTATTCACCCAGGATGGACAATTCTTTGGAATTCCAATATTGAATCAAAAGCAGGAAATTACAGATTACTTCAGGAACGATACGCTTTTCAAAGTAGACGGTTCTAGACTCGTTGAGGTTAAATTATCTGAAAGAAAGGTAACATTACCAGAAAATGCAGTGGCCACGTTTATCAGGCAGAAATTTGAATATCGAGAAGGATTGACAGATAAGGAAAAGGCCACTGCCCTGGAAAAGCTCTTGGGCTTGGGAATAGGTGAATATCAGGTATTCTCCTTTGAAGGAACAATGCCCGCTCTTAATTTGATAGAAAATGTATTGGAAACATATGGGATAAAAGGTCCTGTCTTAATTACCGGCAAATTTACCCCTCAACTTCTTGCTCCTTCCTTAAGCAAAGAAATTCCAGCTAAACTTAGTCAGGTAGAGCTGGGAAAACCTGGCGACCTGTATATGGGAATCGTAGTTCAAGAAGGACAGGTTGTGTCAGGAGAAGTCTATGCCAAAGAATTAGGCAGAGTGGCCGGATTTGCATTATTACCAGGAGGGTATATTCTAACGACCTTAAATCCTGATAAAGGGCAAAAGTATACGGGATATTTTGATAGCAAGGCTAATAAGTTTACAATCTGGGCGTTTCGTGACAATAAAGGTAATTTAGATGCATCATTTAATGGACAAGAAATCCATATCAAGAATACTTCAACGAAACAAGGAGAATACAGATATAGACTGGACAAAAACTCAACAATAGTAAGAGGATTTGAAGAAGAATTTAATGGTGCGTTACAGGCGTTCACTCAACAGGCGATACAAGAAGCGGGCTTTGCCGCAGGAAAATACTTTGGCATAGAGTTCACTGTGGCAGAAAACAGTCTGGCCATCCTTGACTCAAAGGAGAGACTCCAGGCGGTTTTTGTAGAAGAGGGATGGCAGGTAGTAACGAATACAAGAGAGAAGGGGAAATGGATATTTCAGATAAACTATTTGGATAGAGAGAATAAATTTGCTGTTAGGAGCGATAGTGCTGAATTCAAGGATATCAAGACAGAGAGAGAAGAATACATCCGCTATGAAAAGGACAAATGGGAAATAATAAATAGAGGAGAAGCATACACATTTGAGACAGATAGATTTAATGGGTTTAGATTGAAGGAAGGAACAATAAAAGTTAAGCTAACTGTGCAAGATGATGGTATCCCAACGATGACGCCGCTATTTGAGACTCTTTCTATGGAGAATAGAGGAGTGGAAAAGGTTCTTCCAAATGGAATAGTAATAAAAGTAGATATTACCAAAGAAGGAATAACCAATGAGAAATTCTTCAGTCACTTCATTGGAAACTTCACCAGTGAGAGACTAGTAGAAAATCCGATAGAGCTAAATGTAAGAGAAGATGGGAGTGTTTCATACGATTGGAAGTCTGCTCCGAAAGGAGAAAAGGTATACTTCCTGAGCCCAGAAAACGACATAATAACTGCAGAGATAGGTGAAAATGGATTGACAAACTTCAGTCAGGCAGGATGCAGCGTAGAAACCGTAATTTCTGAAAACGAAATGGCGAAGTTGGACCGACCTCTGGTGTGCACATTCAATTCATCTGGATACTTAGTAAATCAAAATCCAATCCAGATGCAAAAGGATGTAAACGGTGACAATAAGATAGATGGGAATGATGTCTATTATACAATTAGAAAGGATTCAGAGTTTATTTTAGGCCAGAAAGGAGCTGTTTTATGGAATGGATATAAGGTAAGCGGGCAGATTATTGCCCAAAAGCAGATTCTGCCAGAAGGGGGAGAGCCGCGACAACCAGAAGATGTCAAATACATTGAAGGTCAAACAGATGCTCAGATTTTTGATAGAGACGATAAGACAGTCTGGATAAAAGCAGAAGGAGAACAGAAGATAAGGGTAGTGAACGGAGAAAATGTTGTCTATGCAGAAGGAGTGAGGCTCGCTGTTCCCGAGCAAGCGGTCTTTACCTATGGAGAGGACAGATGGCAGGGAAATTCAACATTAATTGGAAACAGTCAAGGAAGGCTCATTCCCCAGCCGGGTTCAAAGTCAATTGCTACGAAGGGAGATTTAGAAATAAGAATAGCTGTAGATAGTGAAGGAAAACATCAGACTCAAATATTCTATAACGGTGCAGAATACAGAATCATATATTCGGAAGGGAACCATGTTGTTGGTGTTCGTGGTAGAGAGTGTAAGGCCTGGGATTTAAGAACAGGGAAACAGATTGAATTACCAGAAGTTGAAAATGCTGTTTTACAGAAAGTTCTTGCTGAGCGAAAAAAGTTGGCTCAAGAGATGGGCTACCAAGGAGACATAAACGACTATGGAGCTTTGGAAAAATTCATAGAACATAAGGCAGAGCAAGAGATTCAGGAATTCCGCAGAAGGAACGCCTCCCTGGCAGAAGAATTAGGTATAGATATCAATAGAATTACGCCCAAACAATTCATCGAAAAGTTTAATCTGATTATGCGGCTTATATCCGCAGGTGGATCTTCGGTTTCCCCGTATGACAAGAGTATGATAAGCGAAGAGAATTTGAAAATGGTTAGGGACTTCTTGGGGAGAGGATTTAAGGTTTCAAAGGGCACAGACGGTACAATAACGGTTTTCAATAAAGAGGGCAAACAAGTTGAGATACTCGATATTAAGAGGGGTAGAGAAATAATTAAGAATGAGCCAGAAGGAAATGAACAGAGATATGCTCTGGTTAGAGTAAAAGGAACCGGTCAGCTTGACTGGGTAGGCATGGCGGAAGGGAAGGCACTTAGAGAATCTCAGGATATTCAAGATTCTAAAGGGAATCGGATTACACTATATTCCAGTCCAGATAGTTCTACGGGATGTAGTCTTGTAAGAGTCAAGCAAGATGATTCTTCAAATGAATATTTGCGAAGAGAAGTAGTCTCCGCTCAGGGCAAAGGAGAATTAAGACAAGAAATAATTGCTGTAAATGGTAGGTCTGTAATCAGAATGGATTCTACCGCTATTAACGGAGAGTCAGTTAGTGTCATCATAACCGAAACCAGGGCTGGAGCCTATTGGGAAGATTACCGAGACCCCAAGGGGGTTGAGCTGTCAGGGCTCTCTGAAGAAATGATAAAGACTTTTGTCAAAGACGTCTTTCCAAAAAGGAGCAATCTTGGTGTTCTGTTGGCTACTGGCCATGACGCTTATGTATTATTGCCTGATGGAAAGTTGGTTGATGTTAAAGAGGAAGGTGCTGAACGGAAAGTAATGGAGGGGATGAGCTTGCCCGAGGGCATTTCTGTTGAGTTTATGTTCAGGTTGCGGTTGGAAGGCGATTCTGGCACAGGTCACTCCTCAACAGATATGCTCAGGTTTTTTGCAACCGTATCTCCAGATGGCAAGACAGACAAGTATAGAATTTTGGGAATGGAAAGGATTGATGGGAAGCCTTATGCGTATGTAGAAGTCCACAAGGGGGAGATTTATGGTTGGATAACACTTAAAGATGGCAGGTGGGTTACTTTGCCGTATGATAAGGAGAACTGTATAGACTTGGGCAATGGCATTGAGTTAAGGTCCAACGGCCATTACGTAGTAACTTACCAAAAAGGTGAAACATTAGGAACTGGCGTTGTTGGTTCAGAGGGGGAAGTAAAGATAGAATGGGATATTGAGAAAGGAGGTTATAAGCTAATTGAGGGAAGGTTGTTATATCCTTCTCCAGAGCCAAAAATTTATGCCAGGGATATTCTTGGAGGCCCGGGAAGAATAGAACTCGCTTATGAAATCAGGAGAGAACTGACTCCGGAGGGAATCAGGATTTCCAAAAAGGTTGATGGGAAATGGATTCCTATGAGAATTGGTGAGGAGATAAAAGCCAGAGTTAAAGATGGTAGCATCGTTCTCGGTCAAGATGAATCCTGGACCACTATTCTCGCTATGGGCACGGAATTCACAATCGGTTATGATGGAGGGATGATATTAGATAGACCCGAACACCAAGGGGTAATAGGTATAAGAGAGCAAGATGCATTACATGTATATAAATATATTGGGGGAGAGGCAAATCCAATCGTTCGCGCTGTTTTTGAAACCGCGGGTGGGATTGAGTATGCGGCAGAAATCATCCATGAATTGTTCCATAGAAGATTAGATGTGTCAGATATAAGAAAATACACAGAAAATAAGAATGCTCTTCTTAAATTTAAGGATAGTTTGAATGGGTACGGAACGTTAAGATTACTTGATCTGTTAATGGAAGTTCCTGAAGGCGGATTTTACAACGGTCACCCATTGATAAGCCCTGAAATTCACGGGTTGTACCGGCCGTCTTCTTCAATACTAATTAGGGTTTGGGAATCCGATGTTACGCCAGAAGGTCGTGTTTACGAGCATAAGTGGATGGCTTCAGAAAATACGCTTCTTTCATTCACTGAGAAAGAACTACAGTTTATAGCTGAAGCCACTCTTATGGCTCGCCAACAAAATCTTGCCGGTAGCACTTTCTCCGGGCGAACGCTAGCCACCATAAAGATACCAGAGCAGAGTTTTTCATCAGAAAAAGTACAAGAATTGTTTAAGGTTGCGGACACTTACTTTCCTAACAAACAGGAAAAAGAGAAAGCAATTCTAAACTATTTCCTTTCTAACAAAAGAGACCTAATCAGTATCGAGCCCGGGGCGTTGAGACTGCTTCAGGAAAATGTCTCAGGCAAAAACAGGGATGTTTTCCTACAATGGTATAGTGGTGCAAGTGTTAGCATGCAAAATCCTGTAAAATATATTAGCACCTCTATGACGTCAGGGGACAAAAATGTGACTATTCAAAGAGAATATTATGACGTATTCTCAAATGGCAAATTATATCGCGGACCTGATTGGACAATAACTACCACATTCAGTAAAGAAGATAAAGAAAGAGGTCTCTCAGCCGGTGACACATTGAAATATGCCTTTGAATCAAGCAAATTGATTGATTGGAGAGATTCAAGCGGGGCAAAGAAGAAGATTCTTGGTCCCGACGGTTGGCAGACATTTGATGGAGAGCATCTTTCTTTGAGAGAAAGTTTTGGTATGCAGTACAGCAGTTTGGGCAATTTTTGGAAGACAGGGATTAATAGTTTAAGACTGGAGGCCAGTTTTGCTGGAAGGCAAGTGGCCAGGGTCTTCGGCGTATCGCTGTATTTACCTGTTGGTGTCGGGCACGCCTATGGATTGTTTGATAGGGAAGTCCGAGAAGAATCCGAAAATCTGAGAGCTCTCGCCAATAACTGGATTTACGGCGCCGAAAGGAAAAGTGAGTACGCGAGGCTTTACGGGTCGGATAGTCAGTTGTTGAGCGACAATCCCTACTTTGGTCCAGGTGGCATTTTCAAAGGAGCTATGGAACTCGGTGGGCAGGTTGCATTCGGAAGAGGTGCCACGATTGGCGAGAGAATATTTGGTGGTACGGTAGCTTTGGGAGGAGTGGCCGGTAAAGTGGCAATGATATATTTGTTTACGAAATTCTTGGGAGCCAAAGAATTGGGCGGATTAGGCGTTAATAAAGAATTGGCTACTTCGGCCTTCAAGTGGGCACTCATAAGTGAGGCAGTCGTCAATCCGATTAGTTATTGGAAGACTGGCGAATTCACCTCTATGAGTGATGATATGTTGATTATAGCTCAAGCGTGGGGAATCGCGGGACTGGGCAAATTATTGGAGAGTTCAAAGTTAATACAGAATTCAAGAATCATGAGATTCCTTATTAAGCCAGAAGGAACTGCTTATAAAATAGCTTCTCCTCTTGTTTGGGGAGCAGGAGTTACAGGTGCAGCTGATGTTGGCCATAGAATTGCCAACTGGGACATCAGGAAGGGATTAAGCTGGTCTGACCGCGCCATGATATTTGCCATAACGGCAGGCTCTGTTGCGCTGCTTCAGTTTGCCAATGCGAAGCTTGGAAGTTTGGGAGCGAAAAGCGAATCCCTGCTGGCAAAGAGCGCTTCCCGTGCCAAAATTGCGGCAGAAGCAAGTAAGGTAGTAGCAAGCACGGCTAAAGGTGCTATCAACTTATTTACAGTCTGGGGCAATGTGGATATGGCGGTAGATGCTGCCCTTGAGGAACCTCGGAAAGAAGAGCCCTCTTTCTGGAAGAAGTTTAAAGACCACGGCAAAGACTTCTTAGGTATAGGTGAAGGCAAGAGTTGGTACTCCGGAGCAAAGGGCGGAGCGATTGTTGGGGCAGCTATTGGTTTAGTCAGTGCATTAAGCTCTACAAATATTGCTAACGCAGCATTCTGGAAGGAGCACCGGCTGGGTAAATCCCTGGATCTCTTGTATAGCCCTGCCAGGTGGACGAGCTATCTCACGTGGCCAACAACTGCAGTAGGGATAAGGGGTATTTTTGATAGAGATATGACTTATAAGGATATGCTGGATACGGCTTTACTTGCCACTGGCCTGCGTTTTCTATCTTCCCCCAATTGGCTTGCCCAGTGGTTAACTGGTAGAGGCCCGTATCAAGAGATGGGAAAACTGGCCAACGTCGCCCGCCATTTTGTTCTATTTGGCGGTGGAGGAGGACTAAACATAGCTAAAGACTTTGGGATTGGCTGGTTAGAGAAAACAACGGGTGTTCCTCTGGGGACTGAGCCATTTACTGAAATAGAGAGAAATCAAGATGGCTCTATTAAGAGCGTAACTCACTATGTTTCTCCTAATGGCCTCTGGCTAGGTGATTCGCATTTCTGGAGAAAGCTTGTGGCCAGTGGAGTAAGGGGCGGGATGTGGTCAGAGATAGTTGCCTTTGGCATTAAGAATGTTTCTACAATTATAAAGAATACGAAGGGATACTCTTCTTTAGCCCCTGACCAGCTAAGAGCAGGAAAAACTCTGTCAGACGGGACAATTCAGCAGACCGCCTTACAGAAAATTCTATTCCCGGGTAGTTTGGAACTTACTGGTTCAGGAGCTATAGTCTATGATTCTCTTAAAACCGCTATCCGATGGGTTATGGTTGGACCTATGTTCTCCGTTTTTGGTGGGATGTATAATTCTGTCTGGTATAGGATCGAGAGGGGCGAGTGGCCAAATGGAAAAATTCTTAACCTTCAGTCTCAATATGGCTTTATTCCCATATTCTCTCGGCCGGGTATGAAATATCTAACGCGTACAGCTGTAGGAAGTCCTGAATCTGGTGCAAGAATTGGTTTAGCCTTGAACATCTTCTCTTTAGGTGTTAAAGATAGCGCCTCTCTATATGCAAAAGTTAAGACCGCCATTGGAAACTTGCTCTTAGGAACAAATAAAGAGAGAAATAGGTTTGCCGGATCCATAATCGCAGAAGTATTAGGGATGGCAAAAATTGCTGCTATTGTTACTGGTGTTGACTTAGGTTTACTCTACTCCAGTTCAATCCCCACAGGCGTACATAAGGGATGGGTTTTCTTGGGAAAGGCCCAGGACGGTAGAGAGATTGAGGTGCCCGTAACCAACGAAGAAATAGCAAAAGGAGTAACTGCTAAAGTACTTGAAGATGGGACAGTAGTTAGTGTCATAAAGCCTCTGTGTCGTTATACTGCACCTGGTGAGCCAAAGCAGATTTCTACGGGTCTCTCTCCATTTGGAAGAACCATCGGTTCCTGGACGATTCTATTTGCAATGAGGCCTTCCCAGTATAAACCAACCGAATCAATGCTCAAACGGGAGTTGCCAGAAGCGGCAAGGATGGCTTATGAGAAATATAGAAAACAAGGTCTGAGCATAGAGGAAGCTTTGGTGTCAACCTATGACAAGGCCCAGGCTATTGTCCAGGGGAGGGTTGCTCCGCTTGTTGAACTAAGAATCTTGTTAGGGAGATCTGCTGAAAAACTTAAAGTATTGGGTAAAGAACAGAAAGAGATTTCAGACCGGCTGGAAAAGACCGAGGGGAGAGTGCGTTCCTGGATTGATACAAGAAGATTAGCGAAAATAGAGAACGAACTTAACCAGGCAAAGATAAATACCTCGTATCGCAGTCTCCGGGAGAGAATACGCCTGGCTGCACAGAACTACTTAGAAAATAATGTTTTATTGAAAGGCCCGGAGGCAGCAAGAATTCTGAGTTCCCAATCCGCGAGTGACAGAGTCCCACTGGAAGGATTCGGGAAGATTAGATTTGATAGAGATGTGGTGAAGAAAATTGCTGAAAAGATATTTATTCAAGATAATGGAAAAACTCCACAGGCACTATTTAGATTAACAAAGGAAGGAGAAATAACGAAATATTATGGAAAGGTAGTAAAACATACTGAGGAGATTTGTAAGCAAGCAAAGGAAATATTCACGAAGATATACATATATCGTTTCACTTCCAATGAAGCAAAAACCAGCATAAAGGAGTTAGAAAAAGAGAGAAAATTAAGAATCAAAGGAGAAACCATAGGGATAACAGAAAAGGACATTGGCTGGCTCAGGAAAGCTTTAATAGAAAAAGTATATAGTTCAACTGGGCTAAAAGCCGCTTTTGAAGATTTGCTAAGTAGACAAGAAATAAGACAAAAGTTTGTATCGAGTGAAAAGCCAAACGTGCGGGGAAAGATAGAAGAAATTGTGAAAGAGAGAAAGAACACCTTTATAGCAGATTTAGGAGAATATATTATTGGAAAAATTGAGACTATTGGTAGGAACCTCTCAGAAAAAAACATGACAAGGCTTGAAATTGCAAGTAAGAATAATAAGGCAATGACATTAGGACTTAAAAATGGAGAAAAGATAAAAGTTGAGGGTAGTGAAATCAAACAAGGCATTTATGAGGTGGCCTGGGATACAAAGCTTAATTCAACCGCTATCAAGGAAGTACGCTCGGTATTGGAGACGGTAACCAAAAGACTGTCAAACCAGCTATCGGGAGGTAAAATCGGAGCTGAACAGACAAATGAGTCTCAAAAAATCCGCGAGAAGGTAGAAAAGAAAATAGAAGCTTTCAATGAAGCCGAGAAAGCAAAGTCAGTCAAGAATTTATTGACAGCATACAGCCAAGCAAGGAGATTTCTGCAGAGAAACCAAAAGGCCACATTCGGAATTATCGGGAATGTTCTTAAGGTGGAACTAAAGAAATCGATTATGGAAATAAAAATAAGAAGCATCAAAGATTTGGAGCAAACTATTGAAATGGCTTCTTCAGCCCTGACAGGGACAAAGGATAGAGACAAGGCAACCGATTTAAAGAAAGAAATTGAAGGATTAAATTCACAAAAGAAAAAGTTAGAAAAAGATTTGATTAAGGATATTGTAGGTGAAAGGAGAGAATTGACAGCTAAGCTGAAAGATTTAAGAAAACAGGTAAGAAATTTAGAGGAGAAGGCGAAGTGGTGGAAACCGATAACAGAGTTTAGAATAAGTAGAAAGAATAGGATGATAGAATCCCTGGAGCAAAAACTGCCAGAAGTCAGGAAAGACACGCAGGATTTGAGAAAGACTATGAGAAACATAGAAAGGAAAGTTTCATCTGAATATGAGCGAATGAAAAATTTGGAAAACCAGTCAGCTCTGCTACAAAGCGAACTGGAACGTGCCAAAGAGCGCTCAAATAGACCACTCGAAAGGATACTTGAAATCGACATACAAACAATAAAGGATTCAATGCGGAAGTTGACCCAGAAAAAGCTAAGAGGTGAAATTGGACTATCTGAGAAATACATAGAATTGGCAAGATTAGAAAGCTGGAAGGCATCGGTTAGCAAAAATGTAAGCAGGTTTATCCTTGGAAAGCAAAGGGACCTGGTGTGTATGCAGGAACAAGCGTTAGAGAGGGCGAAGGAGAACTTGTGGATTTTGAATAGCATAGAGGTGAAACCTTTAACGGACAGTAAATTTGAGTTAGCGATAAAGAAGGGTAAGATATTTGGAGACAGGGAAGTATTAGAGGAGACTGTTATAAAAATTAATAAGACTATTCGGGATTTTGAAGCGTATAGAAACCTTCCAAAGGGAGTTTATCGGCATCAGGTGTTCATTCTTCTGGATATGCTGTTCAGTTCGCGCCGGGCTTTTGAGTTAGTGACAGGTTACGGTAAGACAGATGTATTGACTCCACTTCTCGCAGAGTGTTCAAGGAAATTGTTTGGAGACAGGTTCACAAGAGAACTGCTCATATTTACTGATTCGGGGAAAGCAACATTAGCTTACGAAGCGGCTAAAGGTTTCTTCAAAGATAGCGGAAGGAATTGCTTAACAATTGACCCTGAAGTGCTAAGAGACCCTAAGTTAGCAGAAAAGATAAAAAAAGCAGAAATAATCTTCATAGACCAGATGACATTACAGTTTGCAAAATTGGGAGAGTTCACATTCGGAGGTAAAGAAAGGTTGACAGACCCAGAAGTGTATAGACTTCTGACGACAAGAGTTCACTATGTATTTGACGAGTTCCAGACAGCCATACTGAATAAGACACCTGCGGTTATAGGAACGGCAGAGCAGATTTCCATACCCGGGAAGATTAGTAAGGGCAGCGCAAAAATTGTATATGATGCAATTCTTAAACTTGTAGGGGAGAAAGACAACAAAATTGATACGCGGGACCCAAGCGCGGTAAAGAAATGGGTGGAGAAAAAAGTATTAGATGATGTAAGGAAATTCAAGTATGAATTCAGCGAGAACATTTTGAGAAAAATAAAAGAATCTGGCAAGGAAATTACAGAAGATATAAAAGCACAAATAAATGCGTATGCGCTAAGCGCAGTAATGAAAAATGCGAAAGACTATGGAGTTACAGAAACTAAAGATAGGACAATCTATCCCTGGACGGCTGGCATAGGAGTAAACAAATCTATGCATTTCTCAGACCCATATATGCGTTCTGCGCTGGAGTATCTGGTGAAGGGAAGAAATGCCAACTTTAGAAATGTAAGTCTCAGCCCAGAGTCACAGCAGGCAACATTAGGAGCAGTGTTAAGGGACTTAGTGGTGAGGGGGAGTGATGGCGTTGGGTTCACGGCAACCTTAAGAGGAATTATGGAAGCGAGCAGTCTGGGATTCAAAATAGAATCGCATTTAGAGTTGGATAGCAGACACAGATATTTTGGTAAATATGCGTATGACCCCATATACAAAGACAAAGTCTGGTTAAGGAATATGGGAAGTGCAATTGAGGAGAGCCTGGCATTTGGGAAAGATAAGGATTTGTTAGTAGTATCGGCAGGGAGATTTGAAGGCAGAGACTTAGCCGAATTGATGAAACAATCTGCGGACAAGGGTATAAAGGTTCTCCTTGTGCAAGAGCCAAATAGCTGGTTCAGATTCTATACATTAAGGGATGGTAAATACAATTCCATTAAGAGAAGAGTAACACTAAATGGAAAAGAAATAACGGATAGAGAAGGACATATAACTGACACAGAAACATACGAAAATATATTTTCCAGGAGAAGGGTGGCAGGGAATGGTCTGGCAAACACAAAGATAGAGGCCCTGTTTAGGGAATTGAATATCAATCCAGGTGAAAGGATTGTTGGCAATATCAACCCAGATGGAAGCATTGGGACAAATTTGAGAGCAGACAAAAATGTCGTCGGAATCTTCCTCTTCGATGCCAAGAATACTATGACTGACTATTGCCAGGCAAGAGGAAGAGATAGGGGAATAGAGGGCGGTCGTGGATATCATAAGAAGCAGGTTTTTATAATAGGAGAAAAGACAGGAACAATGTCAGTCAAGGAACTGAAGGCTATGCTGGAACTTAATGAAATAAAGATTAAGAAACAGATTATGCTTCAGACTTCACTTGACGGGATAAGAGGCGTGGTGGACAATCTTCTTTTGGATATGTTGAATTATGCGAAAAATCCAAAAGAGAGAGAAGGCATTATAGGAGTATTAAAGGAGTGGCAGAATCAGAAGTACAAGAATATTGATTTGAGCACCCAGCCGCAAACGCCTGAGCAAGCTTTGGAAAATGCAACTAAAGGGGTTTATGGATTCCTTAAGGCACTGCAAGAAGGAAAAGGAACGAGAACAGAAACAAAAGAATTGTTCTGGAAATTCAGGAAATCTCTTTCCGAAACAAATAGGGCGATATTGAAAGAAGCAATAACAGGAGGAGATAGTGAGATAAATCTTGGCGAAGGTAAACTTTCTGCAATACAGATGCTCAGATTTGAAATGGAAGGAGGATTACTGGGTTCAAGCAGGCTGAAAGATGCTATTGACATTATAAACACAAGGTTACTGAAATCCTCACTGCCAGAAAAGGCAGGAGCCGGGGTTTCTCACGAGAAATCTCAGGCAGCCAGTCAGATGGTTGTAAACGAACTCGCGAAAATTAATCCCAAATATACAAAGGAATTATTAAAAACTGAGCCCGAAAGGGTTCGACTAATTGCCCAGGAATTAGTCGAGGCAGGGCAGAATAGGGCGTCGCCATGCTCATTACCGAAAGCTGTTCCTGCATATCCAGAACTTCTTTTAGACGCTATGAATGGCTTGCCCAAGGGAGAACAAGCCTCGCTTGCCAGTCAGAAACAAGTCCTACAAAATCTCACCACTGCCAAAGGCCTTATCGCTTCAGAAGAATGGGAATCCCTGTCTGATGACGAAAAGATAAGCAGGATTATTACTGTATGTGGTAACTCTGATATTCCCGTATCAAAACTTTTCTCCTTCTATAATCCCGCGATAGATAGCGATGCTTTAGTTGCTAAACACTTAGAGAACGAAGTACAAGAAATTTCTTCTAATGTAGAACAGAGGCAAAAGTCAATTGATAGTTTAAATATCGCCAGAACGCCCGAACGTATTAAGCAGACGACAGGAGAGCTAAATAATCTGGTTGAGCAACTTGAAAAAGTGCCTACCAGACCTGCGTTTAACCGCATCAGTGAAGAGTTAAATAAGATAACGAAGGATGAACTGGGAATAGGCGAGAAGCCAATTACGCCAGCACAAATTGGCGAATTTATACAAAACCGAGAGAAGGTCACTAAGGAGATAAGAGAAAAGATAGGCAATCTTGTAAATCTCATTACTCCTTCCACAATTGGGACTCAAATCCAGGGATTGATAAAGTTATTAGATGAGGTAAAGATGCTCTCTTCAATGGGATATAGTTTCGAAGGCACGGAAGAGATTCAACAAAGACAGATAATTGACCAAACGCTAGCGCAACTGCCTGAGAAACAAGGAAAGAAACTTATGGAGCGGTTACCTGTCCCTGGAACAAATGGCAAAGAAAGAGTCGCCCAGGAAGTATTCAGTTTGGCGCATGGTTTGTTAAATCTGCTAAATACTGACCAGTGGGGTAGAGAACAAACAGAGGGGGCAGGAAAAGTAATCAAGCACACCAATGTAGCCATTCATTCTCTAAGACCAGAACTTACCGTTACAGGAGGAAAGCTCAGGCGAACTATTGGGTCGCTGACAGATAATATGATTATTCCTTATTTTGACTGGTTTACTTCCCTTATTCCAGTTAGAAGTTTAAGGATAGATGCAAGACAAAGATTGCAACAGTTAAGCGATAACATTTCTGGCATAAGACGAAAGCAGACACTTCCAGAAAGGTTAGTCGTTAAACAGGGGACAGGATTGGTCGGCTCTATTATTGATTTTAGAGGTAATGAACATCAATACGTCATTGGTATCCCTTACTTGACCAATCAGGATATGGCTTTATTTGCTCAACCTCAGAAGAGGGCCGAAAAACCGCCTATAGAGATAAAAGAAATAAAACCAAAACAGAAGAGACCTAGTGATAAATTCACGCCGCCTAGCCCACGAGAGTTTATGCCGATTTTGAGGACGGGAAAGCGGTTTAAGCCGGATGGATACACTGTTATTGGGCCTAAGGCAATAAGGGAGATTGAGGCTAACCTGGCGGCGTTCGCTGCGGATTTGGCTCGGGCTGAAAAAGGTATGCCGACGCCTAAGGAACTGGAAAGGATAATAAATATTATTCTTCGCTATTATAGAGCGCATGGAGAAAGGGCGCCGACTGAGTATCAGGTTGAGATTAGAAGGAACCTTGAAAGACCTGCCTCTATTAAAGGAATAACCATGATCTTAGACACAGACCTCTTTAGAATCTCACCGGAAGACCTCTTGCCATTCTTAACTTTTGCCAGTGGCCATGAAGGAATGCATCACATAGTTGGAAGCGAAGAAGAAGTAGTCAAGAAAGATAAAGAGAGATTTGCCAAGTGGTCTCCACGCCACCAGGACTCTGTCTACAGGGGACTTAGGGTTTTAGGAGCGGATGGGGATTATATTTCGGCTTTGCAAGAAATGCCCGAGGCCTCCCGCGTTATTGACGATAGAGAAGCAACAATTGACAAGGGACGAAGGGAATTTCTAAGAAGAGCTGTTGCGGGTCTCGGTTTTGGTATTATTTATGGGTTTGATTGGGATGAAATTGCTAAGGCGGCAAGAGAAGGAGGACTTTCTGAGGAACAGATTGGGAACCTGAAGAAGGCGTATCAAGCGGTGAATAAGGTTATGGAGGCTATGGATAAAGGCAAATTTGAAGAACCAGAGCGGCAAAAGATTTATATCCGGAATCTAAGAAGGTTATTAAAGGGCACAGGAATGTCGGAGTCAGAATATATGTCTCGCCGGGCATTGGATAATAAAGGAAGACCTTTAGGGCCAGACCGGGGATTATGGCAGATGAATCCTGATACTGCTTATGACATAATTCATAATTATATTAGTTATCCCATAAAGATAGAAAATAAGAAGACAGGTAAGATAACTTATCGTCAAGGATTGAGAAAGGAATTAGCAGACTTATTTGGTAAAGTAACTGATGGGAAGATTAAATGGGAAAATGTTGTAAAGATGAATAAAGAAGAGTTAGGAAAACTTCTGGAAACAAACGACCTTTTTGCAGCGTTGATGGCGAGGTTGCATTATCATAGATGCGATAGAGGTGGGGTAATAACTAAAATACTAATAAAAGAAGATGCAACAACTGAAGAATTGGCCAGTTTGTGGAAGAAATATTACAATACAGAAGAAGGAAAAGGGAAAGTGAGCCAGTTCATTGCCAAGTTCAAGTTGATACCAAAGGAATATATATCGGGAATATTGTTCAGTATATTAACACTAAGCAATATGGCAATGTATGGCGGGAAAGGGATAGGCATACCAGAGGCCATACTGATGGCGGGGATTGCAGGTTTAGCATTTGTGGGTGGATATGCGTTAGCAAAGGGATATTCCCGGTCACTGACGGCCGGTACGGTCAAAGCAGAGATTGAGCGAAAAGAAAAGCCAACCAGGCAGGTTACTTTCAGGGATACTGAAGACATAAAGATTGGGTTGATAGAGAATGTCAGACGGGAATTAGCCACAATTAATGCTATTTCTAAAAGTGAGACTTCTACACAGATAGTTATAAGAGCCAAAAAGATTGTTGAAGGATTCTTGAAAGGAGTTATTCCTGAAAATGAGATAGAGAGAGAAGCGCTGATAAGGGCACTTGCTAAGGTTGAGGTAGGAACTCTAAGAGGAGAGCCTGTGGACTTTACCAGGATGCTTCTGGGAGAGGTTCCTGGAAAAGAAAAGATGGAGAGGGCGCTTCTTAAAGAAAGAGGTCTAACCTTAGAAGAATTATTGCAAGAGTTATTGAGGAATAGGCCAAGCTATGTACGGGAGGTTGTCTATTTCTACCTGGGAGTTCTGATTCCTGAAGGAACAGTTCTATCTAGGTTTGAGAGGGAATTTCTCTCCCAGAGCTTGGTGTTGAGGACATTGAAACTCCTGCATGAAATTGCTCCGGAAGTTGGATTTAATGTTGCTGCCAGAGAGTGGGCTGAAAGAGTTGAAAACTTGAGAGAAGAATATGGTGGCGTGTTGCTTAAGCAACTGGCTTTGCCAGAGAAGATGCAGGAACTGGAGCAGGCAGTTCGGGAGGAGATTAAGAGCGTAGGGGTGGAACTCCGCGTCCAGCCGATTATTGAAGCAATTAGAGAGAACAGGGTTGAAGAGCTGACCCTTCCTGAAAAAGAGATAGTCCTCAGGGCGGTTATGAAAGCGGGGATATGGAATCACGGCTCGGCTATCTGGCAGATTCTGGAGCAGGTCTTTGGAGTCGGTCGTGGTCAGGTTCTTCCTTCAAGAATAAGCGAAAAGGAGATTAAGTTCACCTATCTGCCACAAAGAGAATACGAGAGGTTAGAGGAAAAGATAGCCAGGGACAGAGGCAAAGAAGTCTTCATAAAGAGCCGGGCAATGTTGAGAGTAGGAGAGACTAAAGCAAGAAAGTGGCAGGCTGAGGTGATATTGAATGGTGGTTATAACACACTCACTGGTATATTCTATCGTGGCCTGCATGAGCTAATCTATGCGATGATTCTGAACCTTCAGGGAAGATTACCAGCGGAAATAGAGGTGAATCGAGAGCTTGCGGGATTAATCAATTACTATCTCACGGCTGGTGATATCTTTGAGCGACTGGATAAAGGTGTGGAATACAGGGTAAGTCCTGAAATGCTTGAGCTCATAATGCAGGTTCCAGAAAAAGGGCTAACAGGAGAAATCGTTCCTTCCATAGTAAAAGCAATGCCTGCTCTGGTTAGTGGACCTTCTGAAATTTCCATATTTGAACCTATTACTGGTTATGAAATTCCTCGCAAAGTGATTAAGTTTGAAGGAATGAAAGTCTTTGTATTTGACTTACCCAGCCTGTTCAAGGTGAAAGTTAGATTTGGAGAGATAACTGTTGAGCCGAGAAGCCCGGCAGCATTCAAAGTGATGGAAAATATCATCAGGCTTGCTGAGAAAGAAGGGAAGCTCGGCAGGATTAAGTTTGCCTTCGTTTCCAATGTCAGGGGTTTAAGTAAGGAAGTAATGGAAGAGATACTTATGGATTATATGCGACATTATGGATTGTCCCCAGAAGTTGCGGGCAAAATCATAGATAGCCGTCTGGTGCTGGATAGACCCAGTCTGAGACAGATTGGTGATCGGATGAATACAGAAGATGTATATAATATAGTTATCAGAACGGTTACCGGAAAAGAAGCTAAGCAGGTCACAGGAATAGAGGTCGCTATTCTCACTGAAAATGAAAAGAGATGGAAAGAGCGGGAGAAATTGAGAGAGATACTATGGGTCATCTTATCTCCGCCCAAGAAGGGAGAGATGCTTTCCACGGCGATGGGCCTGGTGGTGGCTATTGAAGGTAAAGTCTCAGAGTGGCTAATTGACTTCATAAGGACGAACTATGGAAAGGAAGAAGCAGAAAGGTTGATAGATGCCATCAAGAGAGACAACAAGGTCATCTTACCGGCGATGCCAGCAAGAAAGTATTTAGACCGAATAGAGAGGGAGAGGAAGATATACAAAATCCAGGCATAAAAAAGATATTTATCAGAATGCAATGTAGCGGCAAAGCGTGAGCTTTGCCTTTCTTTTAGCAGAGCCTCTCTCTGCAGCCATACCAAGGGGATTAAAATTATTGACAATTGGATTTTTTTGTGATAAAGTATTCAACTGTTATGAATACGATGGGCTATTAGTACCATCATCGAATGGGAAATTCGGGCAGGCATGAATTCCCCACCTTTTTAGGAAGAAAAAATCCATGAAACGACTTATTGCGAAATCAGTTGTATTCCTTTTGGTTCTGATTCCACTTTGCTCCTGCGTTGAAAAAGCAATCAGTCTGCCAGCTGATGCGCCTGAAGGGTCGGTCTCTTTAGCCAACTTCAACGACCAGTCCAGGGACAATTTTGAACCCTACTGGGGAGAGTCAACTCGAGGGTTTATTCTCTCCTTCGCTCCAAATCGGACAGAGGATGAGGAAGGTTTTTCGTTGAGGGTGGACTATAATCTTGGCCTTCCCAGTAAAAGTCTTAACGGCTGCCGCATTAAATTTAGAGAAAAAATCAGTGATGTGATTGATGGGCTCGTATTCTATGTTAAAGGTGATGAGAAAGCGGGGTTCACCACTAAATTCAATGTAGTTTTCAAGAGTAGGGATGAGAGCGGAGCTTATCGGGTAACAGGGGTAAGCAGTTCCTGGAAACTTGTTCCTATCCTCTTTAGTGAAGTTGAAGGAATTAGTGACTGGAGCAAAGTAAGTGAAATGGATATTCTTTTCGACTCTCAGGTAGTTACCAATCTGAAGGGAACTATCTTTATTGATGATATTTTTCTCTCTCCGGGATGTGACCCGGAAACAAAACAGGTCAAGTCATCGGATTTGGTCATAGGAGACTCTCGCACCGACATACTGGTGGGTAACCTGAAGGGATTTCCACAAAAGGTGATGATGAATAGAGAAATGCCTAAGACAGAGAGGGAGTTTCTCAAGACTATAGCCAGGGATACCTGGGGATATTTCAGGGATATAGTGGACAGGAAAAGAAACCTTCCTCTTAACTATATTCAAGTTGCTCCTAAAAAAGCAGTCGGTGACTATGTAAGCACTACGGATTTAGGACTCTATTTTATGTCGGTTGTTTCAGCTTATGACCTGGGATTTATTGATGGAAAAGAAGCAGTAAAGATAATAGGAGATACCCTGGATACGGTGGAGAAGTTAGAAAAAGCACATGGCTTTATGTATAATTATTACGATACAACCAGGCTTAACCCAACGAGCAATTTTATTTCCTTTGTAGATAGTGGATGGCTTATGATGAGTCTAATCATCGTCCGTCAGGCCTTCCCCGAAGAGCTGCGAGATAGATGTACCAGAATTATTGATTCCACCGATTTCTCCTTCTTTTACGACCGTAGTAACGGTCAGATGCGCCACGGTTACCATATTGATAAGGAGAGGTATTCAGAATACCATTATGGAGCCTTTTATACCGAGGCAAGGGCAATTAGCCTGATGGCTATTGGCAAAGGGGATGTCCCACCGGAGCACTGGTTCAAAATATATCGCACCTTCCCCAAAGAGTGGGATTGGCAGAATAAGATTCCTGGCGGTACATTCAAGAAATATTTGGGCGTAGATATTTTTGAAGGTTATTACGAATATGAGGGAATGAAGATAGTTCCCAGCTGGGGAGGGAGCATGTTTGAGGGGCTTATGCCTACTCTGGTAATTAAAGAGGCAGAGCTGGGTAAGAAGAATCTTGGCCTGAACAATTCAAGGTATATTGAAGCCCATATCAGATTTGCACAGAAGCAAGGGTATTCTGTCTGGGGATTGTCGCCGTGCTCGATTCCAGATGAAGGTTACGATGCATATGGGGTAAAAGATATAGGGATGAGAGGTTACGAGGCAGGAATTGTGACCCCACACGCCACCTTTCTCGCTCTCGAGCTTGTGCCAGAAAAGGCAGTTGCTAATCTAAGAAAGTTCCCGCAGGCTTATCCTGATATCTATGGTGAGTATGGTTTCTACGACTCAGTAAACGTTGAGACTGGTGAAGTATCTAAAAAGTATCTATGTCTTGACCAGGCGATGATACTGGTTGCACTTAACAATTACCTTAATGCTGGAATAATGAGGAATAGGTTTCATAATGATGAAATTGGCAGGAGAGCCGAGTATCTCTTAGGGATAGAAGAGTTCTATTGACCCCCTCACCCCTCCCTCTCCCCCAAGGGGAGAGGAAAAAAGGGGACAGCTGTCCCTATTTTCAGGTACATTTCTTGTGAGGATGGGATGAAGAATGGCAGTTTGTTTGAGAAATTCGCCATATTGATTTTGGTGAGCCTCCTCTTGCTCATCTGCTTGGAGCGGAAGGGCTTGGCGAAGAGAGAGGATGGGACTATTACTGTCTGGGCTATGGGTGCGGAGGGGATGAAGATTGCTGAGATGGCCCGGAAATTTGAACAGGCTAATCCCGGAATAAAAGTTATCACTCAGGCGATTCCCTGGGAAGCGGCCCACGAGAAACTAATCACTTCAGTAGTGGGAGAGATTCCACCCGACGTTTCCCAGCTCGGAACGACCTGGATGGCCGAATTTCAAGCTATGGGAGCGCTTGCTCCTCTGGATGAGTTCGTAACAGGATCAGAAATCGTCGGCAAAGATGAGTTCTTCCCTGCCTCCTGGGAGACAAACCTGATTAATGGAAAGGTCTGGGGAATTCCCTGGTATGTGGACACGAGAGTTATTTTCTACCGAAAGGACTTGTTGAAAGAAGCGGGATTCAACCGGCCACCAAGGACCTGGGAGGAGCTGGAAAGGGTGGGAAAGGCGCTACTGAAGGATAGGGATGGAGACGGCAAGATAGACCAGTTTGGTATGGCGCTCCCGGTTAAGGATTGGAATATTCTCTCAATGTTCGTCTGGGAAAATGGTGGCGACATTTTGACTCCAGATAATTCCAGGCCCGATGTGGAAAGCCAGGCGACAAGAGAGGCTTTTGAATTCTATCTCAGGCTATTTCAGGAGAAGATTGTGCCCACTACTGAGGCTGTGGATGTAGACCTTTTTCATGCTTTCCGCACCGGGTTCTATCCGATTTTCATCTCCGGCCCCTGGATGATAGAACTCATTCGGAATGAACTGGGGAAAGAATACGAGGGAAGATGGGATGTGGCAATGATGCCCAGAAAAAGGTTCCCTACCTCATTTGTTGGTGGATGTAACTTAGTTATTTTCCAGGGTTCAAAATATAAAGAAGCTGCCTGGAAGTTTATTGAATTTATGAGCCAGCTAGAGATACAGGTGGAATGGTATAGAATGACCACAGACCTTCCCGCGGTGAAATGTGCCTGGGATGACCCTTTCTTTAGTGACAAGCCGATGCTCAGGGTTTTCGGCAGCCAACTCAATCATACTAAGTCTCCTCCCAATATTCCAGAATGGGAGCAGATTGCTGATGCTATGCAGAGGCGAATGGAAGAGCTAATCCTGGGGAGAATGGACGTATCTCAGACACTGGGAACATTGACTGGCGACATTACTGGGATACTGGGGAAGAAAGAGAGGATGGTGAGTAAAGGAAGATTCTTCCTGAGTTTGGGTGCAATCTCGGCATTTATATGGGCACTTTCCTTTTTGTGGAAAAGGTATCGCCGTAGAGTCAGGGAAGTAGAAATACCCAATGAAGAGAGAATTTCCAGCCCTAAGGGATTCCTCGCTTCATTAAAGAAATATCATGCTCCCTATCTTTTTATTATTCCTTCTCTAACTATTCTTTTTGTCTTCCTTTTCGTCCCGGTTATTGCCTCATTCGTTATGAGTTTGACCAACTGGGATATTTATGGGCTTGCTAACTGGAAGAAGATTTCATTCGTTGGGCTGGCGAATTATGAGACACTTCTGAGAGATAGAATTTTCTGGCGGTCTCTATTTAACACATTCTACTTTGTAGTGGTTGGAGTTCCTCTTTCTATTTCACTTGCTCTTCTAATGGCAATTGTCCTGAATGAAGAGTTTATTAAACTTAAATCTTTTTTCCGCGCTTCCTACTTTGCGCCCGTGGTGACCACTCTGGTTGCTGTGGCTGTGGTGTGGCGATGGCTCTATAATCCTGACTACGGGTTAATCAACTGGACTCTCGAGACATTGGGCCTACCTTCTCAGAACTGGCTTGGCGATACGGGGCTGGCTATGCCCTGCTTGATCGTTATGGCGGCGTGGAAAAATTTTGGCTACAATATGGTTATTTTTCTCGCCGGTCTTCAGGCGATTCCCGATAGTCTTTACGATGCCGCCAAAGTTGATGGTGCGAGTTACTGGCAGAGATTTCTTTATGTTACCCTGCCGGGCTTGAAGCCTACCACATTCTTTGTTACTGTTACCACAATGATAGGATTCTTCCAATTCTTTGCCGAGCCCTATGTAATGACCAAGGGAGGGCCGTTAAATTCAACAATCTCCGTTGTTCTCCATATGTACAATCAAGCCTTCAAGTTTTTCCGCATGGGCTATGCTTCTGCCATAGGATATTTACTTTTCGGGATTATCGTAGCCTTCACTATTCTGCAGGTGAGATTCCAGAAGGCTGCCTACGAGGGAATTTGAGCGATGAGAAAAGGATTGAACATAGAAAAAATTCTTACACTGATAAGAAGAATTTTCGTTCATCTTCTTCTATTCGTAGGGATTGCCATTACGCTGGCTCCATTTATCTGGATGATTTCTACTTCATTTAAGTCTTCTGAGAGCGTATTTAGCTACCCGCCCCAGTGGATTCCTCAAAATCCAACATTGGAGCAGTACCAGGCTTTATTCCGTGAAGTAAACTTTTTACAATTTTTCAAGAATAGCGTTATCGTCGCTTTTGCCATAACTCTATTCAGCCTCTTCTTGAACGCCTTGGGTGGATTTGCCTTTGCTAAATATAGATTCCCTGGGAGAGAGAAGATATTCGCCCTACTCTTGGCCACCTTGATGGTGCCAGGTCAGATAACGATGATACCTGTCTTTCTTATGTTAAAAAGTATTGGACTGATAAATAGCTACTGGGGACTGATAATTCCCGCAGGGGCTAGCGCCTTCGGAATATTTCTCATGAGGCAGTTCATTACTACTATTCCCAATGATCTGATTGAATCAGCAAGAATAGACGGTTGCTCCGAGTTCAGAATCTTCTGGTCTATTATCTTGCCTCTTTGTAAGCCAGTCCTGGCTGCTCTGGGAATCTTTACTTTTATGGGCTCCTGGAATGCTTTCCTCTGGCCACTGATTGTAATGATTAAGGAGAATATGTACACATTACCTGTCGCCCTTGCCAACCTTAGCGGTCAGTACGCAACGAAGTTCGGGTTGCTTATGGCCGGGGCGGTAGTCGTGGTTGCTCCGGTCCTGATTGTTTTCATTCTGGCACAGAGGTATGTGATTAGAGGAGTCGCCGTAACCGGCCTTAAACAATAAATAGGGACAGCGACCATTTACACAGTCGCCCAAATGTAGGGACGGGACCCTGTGGTGCCCGCCCAAATGATTGCATGAAAATGTGGGGGCAGGAGTCTGTGCTGTGGCCGCCCGAATGATTACATCAGGATGTAGGGGCGACACTCCGTGGTCGCCTAAAATCAAGGGATGGCACGGAGTCCGTACCCTACAGTTGCCCAAATCAAGGGATGGCACGAAGTCCGTCCCCTACAGACGAATCATATGAAGAAGCAGGAAATCAGACTGGAAAAGGGAAGGTTTGTCCTGGGGGATAAGCCTTTCTTTTTATATTCAGGAGAGGTCCATTACTTCAGAATTCCTAAAAGGGAATGGAAGGACCGCTTAAATAAGGCAAAAGTTTCAGGACTCAATACAATCAGTTCTTATATTCCCTGGTGCTGGCATGAAATTAAGGAAGGGATTTTTGACTTCACGGGAAAGACCTGCCCTGAACGGAACTTACTCGACTTCATCAAGTTCCTGAAAGAGCTTGGCCTATATTTTCTGCCGCGCATTGGACCAGTAAGCAATGCTGAACTCATCCACGAGGGACTACCCGACTGGCTTGTGAAGAGCCATCCCGAAGTCTATACCGAGGGTAAAGGGTTAAGTGACCTTCCCCATGTGACCCTGGTCTCCTACTCCAACTCAACATTTCAGAGATATGTGGAGAAATGGTATGAGCAGATATTGCCCATCATAGCTAAGCACCAGATTACAAACGGAGGCAATATCATCCTCCTCCAGCTATGTAATGAAATAGGGATGGTGCACTGGGTGAACAAAACTGCCGATTATAGTGAAACTGCTAACAGACTCTACCAGGGTTTCCTGCGAAAGAACTATGGCGAGATCCGTAGGTTGAATAGAAATTACGGGACAAATTACGAAGACTTCAGTCAAATTGTACAACCGGATGGCCAGGCGGTTTCTGAGTGGAGTCCCCACTTATGGGACTGGGCGCAATTCTACCGTTGGTATCACGCCACATACTATCAGTCTTTAGTCCATCAGGCAAGCGCGCATAGAATCAACATTCCGGTGGTAGCCAATATTCCCCAGTTTTACGATTTTGATGTCCGGGGCAGAGGAATCTACAGTCCAATGACTACTTCAATGTTCCGCGATTTTCCTCTATATGTCCCTGAGGTCATATTTGGAGGTGCATACTGGCCGCGACGTTTAGATTACGATAATTTTCATGATATTGTACTGAGCACAGAGGCAGTGAAGATGGTCTCTTCTCGAAATGTACCCATCATCTGTTGCGAACTCCAAACCGGAATACTACGGGGCCGTCCAAAAATAAATCGCGCTGATGTAGAATTACTTTTGAAAGGCACCATAGGGCAAGGACTGAATGGAGTAAACTGTTATCTATTTTGCGGTGGGAGGAATCCCGAGGGCCTCGGGGTATTCGGTTCCTATCACGACTGGCAGGCGCCGATTTCCCCAGAAGGGGAAGAGAGACCTCACATCCAGCCCATAAAATCTTTTGGTAAGTTCATTAAGGCGTTTGGCGAGAAACTCGCACTTACAGAGAAGGAGTTAGACACTTCTTTCGGTTTATATACGCCCTATTATGCTACAGAGTTTTTGAAAGGAAAATTTGCCGAGGAAATTGAAAAGAAGAGAGACGAGCTCTTCTTTGACGGTATGGCCAGGCTGGTGCAACTTGCCGGTCTAAACTACTCCTTGAAGGATTTACAAAGGAGTTCTATCGAAGAACTGCTCTGCTATCCCACCCTCTGGGTCTTCTGTCTCGATTTTATGGATGGCGAGACGCAGATGAAGTTAATTCATTATGTGGAAAGGGGAGGTAGACTCCTTATCTTTCCCACACTGCCCACAAGAGACCTATCTTTACGGAAGAAAACTTTATTACTTGATGATCTGGGGATGGAGATTTCGGGAAGGGTAAAGGAGAATCTGGTCAAAGTGCAAGAGAGGGAAACGCTGGTGCGGGGAGACATAACGACCTTTCGTTTTAATGAGAGTCCGGATTCTGTTCTTGCTACGACACTCGCCGGCGAATCTTGCGGGTTGCTTAAGAGAAAGGGCGAAGGTCGGGCGGTAATTCTCGGTTTTGGAATTGCCCACGTTTTTGATTACCACATAGAGCTGATAAGATGGCTAGCAACAGAGATGGGTATCAAGCCTTCTATTGTTCTGGAATCCGGAGAAGTTGCTGCAGTCGTCAGGAGCACAGTTAAGTCTGCAGATGATAATAAGTACGGTTTTCTCTTCCTCAACAACTATAAAGATGAAGCTGAAGATGTGAAAATATCTTTGAAGTTGCCTGGGGAGAAAAGGAGAACCAGATTGCCCGAAAGAGGCTCAATATATCTTCCCGGCCGCTCTGCTTCAGTTTTACCGCTAAATGTTCCTCTTTCAGAGAAGATTACAATAAAATGGTCGACAGCCGAAATTTTGGAATACAAAACTGGTAACCCGGCAAGCTTCGTGGTTCAGGGACCTGGTAGGGGAGAGAGTGAAGTTGTATTTTCCTGTAAGAGACCGAAAACAGTACAAATTGATGGAGAAAGAGTACCCTTCAAGTATGTGAACGGTCTATTAAAGATTCATTTTAGGCCAAACGGCAAGCAACAAAAACTAAGGGTTCAATTGTATTAACGTGGGGGCGGGACTCCGTGCCCGCCCAAAAATAGGGGACGGCACAGAGTCCATCCCCTACAGGATGAAAAGGGATAATGAAAGAAGTAAAAAAGTTTGAAAGTCCGTACGGGTATTTTACTTCTGATGGTAAAGAGTATGTGATAACCCGGCCGGACACTCCTCGGCCCTGGGTGAATGTAATCTGTCCGGGTGATTATGGCCTGGTCGTATCCCAGGCGGGAAGTGGCTTTAGCTGGCGCACCAACGTGAAATTGAATATGATTACTCGCTGGGAACAGGACTTGATCAAGGACGATTGGGGGAAATATCTGTACTTAAGAGACGATGATTCCGGTAATTACTGGTCGCTTACTTGGAAACCGGTATGTAAACCACCGGAAAGTTATCAGTGTCGCCACGGGATAGGTTATACTACAATTAATTCGCTGAACAACGAAATTTCCAGTAGCCTTACTCTTTTCGTTCCTCCGGATGAGCCACTTGAAATCTGGACTGTTAAGTTAAGGAACGAGTCTTCCAGAAGACGCTCGTTGAATCTATTCACTTATCTGGAATGGCGGCTTGGTACAGTAACAGACAGCCATCGGGAATTTCATAAGACTTTCATTGAAACAGAATACGTGGAAGAAGAAGGTGCTCTGCTGGCAAGGAAGCGATTGTGGGAACTGGGGAATAGGCAGGGACAACAATGGAATCTTGACTGGGGATACCTTGCGTTCCATTCTTCCAGCATTAAACCTACATCCTTTGTGTCGGGTAGAGAGTCTTTTCTGGGAAAGTATGGCTCATTGGAGAGTCCTGCCATCCTAAAGCGAGAGAACTTGTCGACAACTCCTCTTACTAAGCCGAATTTATCTAAGTGGGACGACCCTATAGCGAGTCTGCAAATCAATTTCCAACTGGAGAGTTACGAGGAGAAAACAGTCGTCTTCACTCTCGGTTGCGCCAAGAATAGAAAAGAGGCGATATCTTTAATCAGAAAATATAGGAATGTAGAGAATGGAGCGGAGGCCTTAGAGAAGGCGAAAAGATTCTGGGGGGAATATCTAACTAGCCCTTTGGTGGAGACACCTGACGAAGGTTTTAATATTATGAACAATATCTGGCTCAAGTACCAGGCTCTCTCAGCGAGGCTCTGGGGAAGGACGGGATATTATCAATTGAGCGGCGCCTACGGCTTTCGCGACCAGCTCCAGGACAGTCAACTATTTCTCGCATCTAAACCCGAATTTACTAAGAAACAGATTCTCCTCCACGCCCGACATCAGTTCAAAGATGGCACGGTCTACCACTGGTGGCACCCGCTTTCTGAAGAGGGAAGAATTACCGGAAAAACTGACGATCTTCTCTGGCTTCCTTATGTGACAGTAAACTACTTGAAGGAGACCAAAGATTTCCGTATCCTGTCCGAAAAGGTTCCTTATCTTCCTGAGGTCGGAAAAATGGAGAAGGCGAAATACGAAACAGACACTCTATATAATCATTGTAAGAGAGCAATAGAAAGAGTGCTCAACAGGTTCAGTCGGAGAGGCCTTCCTTTGATTGGAGAGGGTGATTGGAATGACGGGCTGTCTTCAGTTGGCCCCGGATGGAAAGGTGAGAGTATCTGGCTGGGACATTTCCTTTATGGAATTTTGCGAGATTTCGCCCACGTGGCAGAAAAGAGAGGGGACAAGAAACTTGCCAGAAAGTACATCCAGAGAAGCAAGGTCCTGAAGGAAAGGATAAATAGATATGGCTGGGACGGGAATTGGTATATCAGGGCGACAAAGGATAGCGGCGCTCCTATAGGGAGCTCAAGGTGCAAAGAAGGAAAGATATTTCTCAATGCCCAGGTCTGGGCAATCATAAATGGCGTAGCTCCCGAAGAGAGAGCAAAGAGAGCTATGGAATCGGCAGAGAAGATGCTCGGGACAGGATATGGGCCGCTCCTTTTCTATCCTGCCTACTCAAAGCCAGATGAAACCATAGGTTATCTTACTCGATACGCACCCGGGGTAAGAGAGAATGGGGGGGTATATACCCATGCTGCCGTTTGGGCAGTAATGGCAGAGTGCATAATGAAAAGGCAGGAAAAGGCGTGGCAGTTCTATCTCGGAATATGTCCTCTCTATCGAGGGATGGATTCGGAACTATACAAGGCTGAGCCTTATGTGACGGCCGGTAATGTAGATGGCCCTGCTTCACCAAACTTTGGTCAGGCTGGCTGGACCTGGTACACCGGCTCGGCTGCCTGGCTGTGGAAGGTAGGGATAGAGTGGATTCTGGGGGTGAGAGCATCCTTTGAGGGGCTGATTGTTGACCCCTGCATTCCTCGAGAATGGAAAGGATTTAAAATTGAAAGGAAGTTTCGAGGAGCTAGATACCAGATAGAGGTGGATAATAGTAGAGGTGTCTCTTATGGGATAAGTGAGGTAATGGTAGATGGAAAAAAGCTGGAGAGAAAAGAGGGAACACCTCCTTATGCAATTATTTCAAGTTTTGGTGACGGAAAGACGCACAGAGTTGTAATCAAATTGGGCTGAGACAAAATTTTACAAAAATTTTACAAATCTTTTACACACCTGTGATATTTTACTTATATACTATTGGCAAAAGAATATTCCGAAAAGGCAAACTCCGAGAGATCGGAGGGCGTCCCGATTTTCAATCGGGACTCCGACGGAGAAGTCGGAGCAAAGCTCAGGGACCAACGCAGGGAAGGCATAAACCTTGTGTCTTCTGGAGTTAGGCTTTCCTGTTCAGTCTGCCGGGCTGCCGATAACGCTTCCAAGACGCTATGGGTGGCCCGGCTTTTTGGTATATGGGCAGTTAGGAATAATTAGAATGTTGAGAAGGAGGTGAGTATCTGTAGTAGATTTTGAAAATCTTCACTGAAAAGGAGGGAGAAATGGAAAGGAAAACTATCTGGTTATTAGGAGTCTTAACGCTGGTTCTACTTCTTGCAGGTCTGGGAACTTCTTTAGCGGTAGTGGATAAGACAGGCTCAGTTCCCGCCACAGCTACTGTCGGTGCATCTACGTCACTTTCAATCCAGGCTAAGAATATCAGCGACAACGCATCTGTTAGTTCAGTCAGCTTTGGTACTTTAACCGGAACCTTGGGAAATAAACGAGCTCCCCAGTATGTAGAAGTGCAGGTAACAAGTAATTATGGAGGTTGGGAGTTAGAGATTTACACCAATAATTTCACATCTCCACCTGACACCGGAATCTGGGGATACCAGTATGGTGGAATGAAGGGAACGACTGCCGGGAATCGCGTGGCTATGGGTTGGCAGGCCTATAGAGTAACCACGAGTGTATCCGATCCGCCATCTGATCTTACTGGCTGGACATATGTAAAGGATAAGAGGGACTTGGATATTCCAGGGACATCGCCCGATGAGAGCTGGGGCACTGCCCATTCCCAGGGGTATACAAACATTGCTTATGGTGGGCCTGGTTATATGAATGTGGTTGAACCGGGCACTACAGGAGTTCCGGACAGCGATAATAAGCTGATGGTCTATCTTGGTGGTCTCTTCGGCTCTGCGGCAGCGGACACCTATTCAACAACAATCGGTTTTGACCTTTACCATGAGTAAAAAGGCTTGAAAATAGGGACAGCGACCATTTTTGATTTGACAGTCCCCTACATTAGTACGGCACAGAGTCTGTCCCCTAAAAAAGGTCAGAGCCATTTTCCCACAGAGTCGGTCTCCCGCAGGAAAAATGCAGGGTCGGTCCCGATGTATCGGGATGGCCACCAGTAATGACGGCACAGAGTCCATCCCCTACAGTCGCTCAAAAAAGGGACGGCACGGAGTCCGTCCCCTACAGAATTGGATTTACACAGGGAGAGTTAATGTTAAGGAAAATTTCGTATCTCTTACTAGCGATATTGTTTTTGAATGTTTCTCCTGTTCTTCTATATGCCGGGATTGGAGTGAAGCCGACAGTTACCGAGATTATCCTTTCCCCGGGAGAAAGGGAAAAAGGAACGTTTACCGTATTAAATGATGGGGATAAGGCTATCCAGGTGAAAGTTGAATTGGAAGATTGGGCGAGAGGAAAGGAAAGAATTGATGTTGGCTCCTGGCTTGAGGTTAAACCCCTTGAATTTGAACTCGCTCCAGGAGAAGTGAAGAAGGTGAAATACAGAATAGATGTGCCAGAGGAGGCAAAGGGTGAACTTGTGACAATGGTCTTTTTTGGTTCCCTTGCTCCTGCTGGCGGCGGAGTGGGCATAAAAACGCGTTTTGGAGTAAGCATCTATGTAGCTATTGAAGGAACAGAAGTTGTACAAGCGAATATTGAAAGGTTGGATGTGGTGAAATATAGTGGCGAAAACTCAGATAATTATGGAATCAATTTTGGAGTGACTGTGGAAAATATGGGGAATGTACATATTCGGCCTAAGGGGAAAGTGACTATAGATGACAAAGAGGGCAATAGAGTAAGGGAAGTGGACATCTTCCATAGTTTTCCAGTCTTCCCTCAGGCCAAAAGAACATTTCCAGCAATCTGGGAAAGAGGAGCGCTCCTTCCCGGCGAATATAAAGCGAAAGCTACCATCAGCTATGGTGAACTTTATGGTCTAAAAGATAAAATTTCTTCGTACGAGACTCTATTTTCCGTAGACGAACAAGGCAAAATATCAATAGAAGGAAAAGAGAATGATTAAGAAAATTTTGGCCACCGCTACCATTTTAGTTTTATTTCTTTCATTATCCGGAATCGTCTTTGCTGGAGTTGACCGCACATCTGGAGTAACTGTGAATAGCGTTGTGCAGGAATCCATCACTCCTGGGCCGGTTCTGGACGATTTCAATGATGGTGGCAAGCTCAACAACTGGGGGTATGACACTGGTGCATTTTACAGTGCGGGAGCAAGTTGCACTGATTCTCGAGATGTAACTTCCCCCCAGGAAGGTTCATTCTGTTTAAAACTTGACTATAATGTATCTACTTCAGGGAGTTATGCCGGGTACTTTAGCCAATTGGGAGGGAAAGACTTAAGTGGTTATACTTCCATCTCCTTCTGGGTTAAGGGAACAGGAGGAGGAGAGTTCTTTAAGATAGAACTTAAGAATAATAGTGGTGACAATAACCGCAACCACGCAGCAGTCTATATTACCGATTATTTGGATGGCGGATTGACTACCGGCTGGCAACAAGTCACTATTCCTTTCCATAACTTCGTTAATCTTGACAGCTGGAATAATATGAAAGAACTTGTGTTTACTTTTGAGAATTCTCAGAGCGTTACGAACGGAAGTCCGCTTCAAGGGACTATTTATATAGACAAAATATCGTTCGGTAGTACTTCGGTAAGCGAAGTTAGAATAGACTACTTCGGAGATAAGTTGGGCACCTGCGCTCTGGGTGGCAACATAGGGGATATGCAGCCAAACAATCCACCTCCAACAGATTTTAGGCATTCGTTTACTACTACATCAGGCAATTATATTTCGTTTCCCAGTGCTCTGGAGTCGACTTACAATGTAGCCGGATCGAATGATTGGGGAGGACACTTCATAATACTTGGTGGCGGAAATGATGGCTGGACCGGAATTCCCCACAATTTTAGCGGTTATGGTTATGTAAACCTCTGGATAAAGGCTAAGGCTGATACTGAAAACCCCAAGGTGGTAAAGATAGAAATTGTAGACCGTGACAGTCCTCCTTTTCCTTATGCTCTTCTAACGAACATAACAACTACTTGGAAATTCTATCCAGTTCCTTTGAGTGGTCTAAGTGGCCTGGACAAGAGCAGGATAAAAAAGGTGACTTTTGTTTACGAACGGGGAAGAATAGATACTTTCGGAGGTAGTAGAAGCGGGGCTCTTTACATTGACGATTTGCGGTTTGATGTAGACCCCTGGTAAGGGAGAAAATTCTAGTAAGGTAGATGAGCAAAATGCTTGAACGAGTTTTTAAGAATAGTCTAACTAAGAAGCTATTCTTGAGTTCCCTATTATTGGCTACTATCCTGATAACTATGGGGGCCTCAACTATATGCTATGGGCAAGCTAGTCTGTCAGTGCAAGCAAAAAGGATAAGCGACAACGGAGATGTTTTCTCAATCGCTTTTGGCTCTCTATCCCCGGATACAAAGAATAAGTTAGCTCCCCATTATGTTGAAGTAGAAGTAGATGGTGATTATGGAGTGTGGGAGTTGGAGATTTATACGGATAACTTCACCACTCAACCTGATACTGCCACCTGGGGATACCAGTATGGTGGGTTGAAAGGAATGTCTGCGGGGAATCGAGTGCCTATGGTCTGGCAGGCATATGGAACAACCACAGGTGTATCCGACCCTCCATCAGATCTTAGTGGTTGGACATACCTCAAGGATAAGAAGGACGTAGATATTCCAGGAACAGCACCAAATGAGAGCTGGAACACTGCCCACAATGAGGGCTACACCAACATTGCGTATGGTGGACCAGGCTATCTTAAAGTGGTTGAGCCGGGCACCACTGGAGTCGAAGACACTGATAATAAATTTGTGGTTTACTTAGGGGGCCTATTCGGAAGCGCTGAAGCAGGAGAGTATTCAACGATAATCTCTTTCGACCTTTACCATCTCGCTGGCGAAGAGAGTCCAATGATATCTCACGAACGAATTGAGAGAATCGGGATTATTGGGAATAAGATAGTATTTAAGGCTAGAATTACTGATGATGAGTCGGTACAGAGCGCCACGATTCATTATAAGATAGGAAAGAGTGGCAAATGGCAGAGCCGGGTAATGGGTTTGAAAGGAACTGCCACGGAGAAGGAAGCAACTTATGTCTTGCCTCCTCAAGCAGTAACTGGACCTTGCGAGATATACTACTGGTTGGAGGCACGGGATGAAGAAGGTAACACCGGCTACTGGAAAGACGAATCCTCTCCCCAGGTAATTAAAGTGAGTCAAAGCGTTACGGAAATGGTTTGGGTTAATGGGGGAAAAGTAGTCCTTCCTGATGGAAATCCTGACGATGGCGAAGTTATGGTTGACATTCCCGAAGGAGCTCTGAATAACACGACGAAAATTACAATTGAGCAGATTACAGATTTGAATAGAATACCAGGTTATGAAGAACTACGAGACTGGAAGCCTATAGCAATCTATGATTTTACTGAAGAAGGCATAAAATTCAATAAAGCAGTAATGATGAATTTACTCTATTTTGATTTAGATAACGATGGGAAACCGGAAGATTGGGTGGGAGAAGAGAAGGATTTTAACGAGAAAGAGCTGGCTTGTTTCTGGTGGGATGGATTTAACTGGAGGCTAGCAGGGGGGAAAATAGATAGAGAGAGAAATATATTCACCACGATGGCAAGTCACTTTTCCTATTTTGGTCTTTTCCAGGCGCGCCCAATGGGAATTTCCGAATATAGACCAAAGGAGAGAATTATTACTCCTGCTTGTGCCGATGGAAAAAATGATGTTGCCTATTTCACTGCTCTGAGTGGCCAGACTACAACTATCAATATTTACGATATTACGGGCAAGAAGATAAGAACAATCAAGGGAGAGCCTTATGAATGGAACGGGACTGACGATGACGGAAACATAGTAGAAAGTGGTGTATATATTTATCAGTTCAAAGCAAACGTTAATGGAAATAGAAGGTTGGTTAGCGGCACAATAGCAGTAGCAAAATAATAGAGAATGGTGGCCGCTCCGATGAATTGGAGCGGCTAGCTCAATCAAAGCTTTGAGGAGGGAAGGTTTGATGGTGAAAGAAAGAATTTCTGGTGAAAGGAGAAAGTTTACTCGTTTTGAGGTAGACATTCCGGTGCAGTGTAAACCGGTTTCTTCAGAAAGGAAGCGTAGCGGGATAGGGCTGGTCTATGCTACCATCAAGAATATTAGCACTAATGGGATTCTCTTGCACTGGCCTGCTGAATTTCAGTTACCACGATTTCTGAGATTGGCGATAAAGATTGCCGCTTCTTCAAAACCGGCAGAGTATATTGCCAGGACCGTCTGGAGCAAAGAGAAGAAACTTAAGATTAAGGTGGGAAAGGAACCGACCGAACGATATGATGTAGGATTATCTTTTGTTGACGATAAACGCACCAGAGTTCCTAAACTTATTTCGCAGGGAACGAATTTCTATTGGGAGATATTTGAGAGAACCGGTAATATTTCAGCTTATCTATTGCATAGAGGAATTGGTGAGAAAGATGCCTAAGAAAAATTTGCTCTTATTAGTTATTTCTATCTTTGTTGTAGTAAATGGAGCAATTTACGGGCCACAAAGACTGTGTGCTGCCTTCAAAGACAATGGCTGGGGAACCCGCTCGGCGGGAATGGGTGGTGCTTTCTGCGCTGTGGCCGACGATGCGTCCAGTTCTCTATGGAATCCGGCTGGACTTGCTCAGATGAAATATCCTGAAGCTAACTTTATGTACTCAAGGCCATATGCAGGTCTTGATGGCGTGGATTTAGGGTTAAACTACTTCTCTTATGTACTTCCCGTATGTAGAGTTGGCGCTTTTGGAATTAGCAGGGCAGGCCTCATTTCCACCGACCTCTATAAAGAGGAAACCTATACTTTCACCTATGCCAGTAAGATTAACGATTATGCTCCTCTGCTCAAAGCCGATGTATATGCGGGTTTAAACTTGAAATGCTTGAACCACGGTTACGAACCGGACGAGTATTCAAGAGGGGACCCCATATTTGGTAACGGCCGCTCTAAAGCCAGGTTCACTTTTGATATTGGGATTTTAGTTAAGCCGAATCTACCAAGATTTTCTGGATTATCTATAGGAATGTGTGCAAAGAACATCACCACGCCCGATGTCGGCTTAAGAAGCAAAGACAGAGTTCCTTTGGAAACGAGAGTCGGTTTCGCTTACCAGATGAAGGGATTTAAGCTATTTAGAAGAATTATAGTTCGGGACGTGATACCAGCGCTCGATTTCTCCTATCGCTTCCAGGATTGGGGTGGCCTGGAAGATAAATTGAACTTCCATTTTGGACTGGAGGGCTGGTTTGCGGAGAGGTCTTTAGGGCTCAGGATTGGAGGCAATAGTAGCGAAGTTACATTCGGTCTCAGCTTCAGCAAGGTGCTGGCAAGATACTTCGGTATCCAGCTTGATTATGGTTTTGTCTTCCCTCTCGGGATAGTAGAAACCTACGGCTCTCATAGAATCTCAGTCACCCTAAGATTTTAATAAATAGGGACAATAAATAGGGACAGCGACCATTTTTTAAATAGGGACAGCGACCATTTTTGGGCCTGTAGTGGGAACGATGAACGGAAAAAAGCGGAAAAAAGGGGTCAGAGTCATTTTCCTGAGATTGCTTCACTTTGTTCGCAATAACAGCGGTTTGTCGCTACAATATTTAGATAGTAAGAAATAGAAAAGAAAGGAGGAGTAAATGGGCAAAAAGATTATCTTTTCTTCTTTTTTGGCGCTGCTCGGAGTCCTAATTCTTTTTGGTTGCGTTCCATTAGAAGAGTACCGAGTAGAAGAAGTGCCAGTTAAGGAAAAGAAGGCAGTTAGAGAAGAGAGAGTGACATCCGAACAGCCCGGAGACATCCTGATGATTGACGACTTTGATGACGGAGCAAAGCCTAATAACATAGGAGGTGATTTAGGGGCGTGGGATCGCGACCCTGCGGACGATACGCAGACTTGCAGAGAGTATTTCACTTCTGAGGTCAAGTGCGGAGAAAGTGGATATTCTATGAAGATAGACTACGACGTTGATTCCCCGAGCCCCGCCTTCAATGGCTACTGGACCAAGCTGCAGGGTATTGATGTTAGTTCCCACAAGAATTTCGTCTTCTATGTGAAGGGCGATGAAAAAGATGGTTTCACCACCCAGTTCAAGATTGAACTCAAAAATGAGAAAAAAGAAGTTGGGAAGTATTATGTCAAGGGAGTTACTTCGGAATGGCAGAAAGTAGTTGTTCCGCTTACGGACTTTGTGGGAATTACTGACTTCAGCGAGATGACTGAATTCGTGGTAGTTTTTGAAGACAGAATAGCCACAGATAGGGACGGAGCAATCTATATTGATAATCTCCATTTTTCAAAATAGGTTTGTGTCTCTCCAACAAAGGAGTAGCGAAGCAAAGCTTCGCGATTATGACGCAAAGTCTGGCTCTGCTACTCCAATTAGGAGACAAGGAGGTAAGATATGTTCAGGAAAAGTTGCATCAATCTGGCCCTGGTAGTGGTAGTATCAACGGCTTTGATAGGAACAGGAAGGAGCAGTGCTGCCATCCTCAAGGTGGCAGACTTTGATTCAGGGAGTAAGCCGAATAATCTGGGAGGAGACTTTGGTGCCTGGAATAAGGACGAGACCGACCTCACTCAAAGCTGTATGGACTCTTTTTCCTCAGAGGTGAAGTGTGGCGACAGGGGTTATTCATTGAAATTAGCTTACGATGTAGATTCTCCTAACCCTGCCTACAATGGCTTCTGGACAAAATTGCAGAATCAGGACTTGACAGACTACAATGAGCTGGTTTTTTATGTCAAGGGAGACGAACAGAAGGGATTTACGCACAGGTTTAAAGTAGAGCTGAAGAATCCTACTCAGGTAAGTAGTTTTCTCGTTACCGGAGTGACGAGTGAGTGGCAAAAGGTGATAGTGCCCCTGAACAAGTTTAAACAAATAACCGACTGGACCCGGACGACTGAATTTGTAATTGTCTTTGACGATATGAGCAGTGCTCCTAAGGAAGGAGTTATCTATATTGATGACATTTACTTCTCTGACGGTAAGCCTGTTGAAGAGATCAAAAAGGTAAGCCTTCCTTCCACTGTTAGAATCAATTTCGATTCCGGAGACATTCACATCCCAGCAAGAGAATTTGCCAAGCTAAACAGAGTGGCAGATATTTTAAAGTTGAATCAGGAATATAAGCTGCGTATTGAGGGATATTCGGATAGCATTGGTAGCGATGAGGTGAATCTTCTTCTTTCGAGAAAGAGGGCGGCGGTCGTTCTGAACTACCTGGTGATAACAGGCGGAATTGCCCCGGAACGCTTGCACGCTGTCGGCTGCGGAAAGGAGAAACCGATTGCTGATAATGCTACCCGGGAAGGGAGAGCGCTTAATAGGAGGGTAGAGGTAGTATTTATTGAGAAATGAGGCACTTTTATTTGAAAAAAATCAGAAAAGTAACCAAGCGATGGCTTGTGATTTCTCTTCTCCCCATTCTTTTTGCGGGGATTAGTTTTGCCGAAGTTCTGGACAATATGGACTCGCCGGCCAGTTGGTCGGCCCAGGCCGATAGAGGAGCAACTCTTTCCACTTCAACAGTGGCTGGTTCAAAAGGGAATGCCATTCTGCTGGACTACGACTTCGACTCGGGAAATTGGGTTAGTATTGAGAGAGCAGACTTCGCGAATCTGGATATTTCTTCAGGGGATAGTATCAAATTTTTTTTCAAGGGAAGCGGAGATTCCAATCACATAAAGTTTCAGATAGCCGATGCCGATGGCGATGTATTTGAGAGGAAACTGGCTAACCTTTCCAATATTTCCAGCTGGACTGAAGCAATTTTGACTTTCGATAGCCTTTCCCACTGGGAAGGGACCGGAAACAGCACGCTAGACAGAGAAAATATTTCACAAATAGGATTTGCTGTAAATGTATCAGAGGGTGGGGGTGGCAAAGTTGCTATTGACCAATTGGAATCCTACCAGTTAAATACCCCCTCAGTCAGTCTTCTGTTTGATAACTTCAATTGTGGCTCACCGCCCAATGACCTCGGTGGAAGCGCTGGGGCGATGTCTGGAGGAAATTACGACCCGACTGTAACCTATGATTCTGCCAATGCTAAAGAAGGAGTCTATGCGCTTTCAATTGCCTACGATTTTCCGTCGGGAGAATGGAGTGGCTACTGGAGTTTCTTGAGGAATGATGAAAGCGGCTATGACCTGAGTGGATACCAGAATCTAAAATTCTGGGTCAAAGGAGCAGCAGGTGGCGAAAGATTCAAGATTGCCATAGCAGATACGGGAGATACGCCGGGAAGTGAACCCTGGGTTCAGGTTACCGATTATATTGGAGGTGTGACTACTGCCTATCAACAAGTGACCATTCGTCTTACAGACTTTACAGGGCTCGATACCAGCGCGGTAAGGCAGGTAAACATAGTATTTGACCAGACTCCCAGGGCAGGGAAAGTTTACATTGACAACATAAGATTTACTGGACCGGGCAGTTCTTCTGAAGGTCCAATTAGCATTCTTGACAAGATGGATGACCCGGCTTCTATTTCTGGTTGGCAAAATTATGGATGCGATGAGGATAAAGGAGTTACCTCTACATCTTTGGATACCATATCTGGCTACGAGGGAAGAGCATTACAGTTGACCTATAGATTTAACAGGGGAGATATAGATGATTGGGTAGTGATGGAGAGGGACTGGGGAAGGAATATCGCGGAGAATGATTCTTTTAGATTTAAATATAAAGGAACAGGAGATGCTAATAATCTTGAATTGAGAGTAAAGGATAAGAATAGCACTCTGTTTTTTAAAAAAATCTATCAGGCCACTAACACAGGGGGTGAGTGGAAAATAGCAACCATTCCTTATGAGGAGCTCTCCCTTCTTACTGCCGGAACTTATAGCAACGGCGATACTGCAAGCGCGCTCGACTTGAGGAAGGTCGAGGCTGTTATTTTTGTCGTTAGCAAAGGAGATGGAGGAACCGGTAGTCTGGCGATTGATGAACTCGAAGTTCTGGAAGTTGAGGACTACAAAAAAGGGAGAGAGGACTCTCTAATTCAGACTATCGTTGTCCCGGACAATCCCATCTCGCCTAATAATGACGGGATTAGAGATAGAGCCAGTTTTAAGTTCAGACTTGCGCGTTATGCGAATGTAACCCTGAAAATTTATGACCTAGCCGGGAATTTACTAACGAAGATAGATGGCGGCGAGAAGGAGCCGAGTGTAGAACATACAATATACTGGTACGCAAAAGATAGTTCTGGGAATTTGGTGCGAAACGGTCTCTATTTTTATCTTTTAGAAGCAAAGGATTCAGAGGATAAAACGGACAAAGTAAAACATATCATCGGAGTAATCCGCTAAATAAATAGAATAAATAGGGACAGCGACCATTTTCCGTGGCCGAGACAATGTTGCACTAGGAGTAGCAGAGCGAAGCTCTGCGTTACCATTACGAAGCCCTGCTTCGCTACTCCAACTACAAAAAGAGGACGTGGCACTATGCGTTGGAAAGGTTCCAGGCTTCTTACGATTGTCTTACTTGGTATTGCGTTAGCGGTTGCCCATTATCCGTCAAAGAAAGCAGAGGGTGGAGCTTTTGACAGGATGGGTGTGGGCGCCAGACCAAAAGGAATGGGAGATGCCTTTACGGCAATAAGTGATGATGCAAATAGCGTCTATTGGAACCCCGCAGGCATAGTGCAAATAGAAGAGAGCCAACTTAGCGTTATGCATAAAGACCTCCTCGGCTTGGGATTAATAAATTACGAATTTCTGGGATATGTCCATCCCAATGTCGGAAAAGGTTCTCTGGGCTTTAGCTGGCTAAGACTGGATACGACAAGAAATGTGGAATTTATGGATTACAGCGAGAACACTTATACTATTTCTTATGGGATGAGAATAGTGCCATCCCTTAGTTTTGGAGGAAATATAAAATACTACTCTGTGGACTATGAAAATGGCGGAAGCGGTTTCGGAGCAGATATTGGCATCCTGTATAAGACTTTTGGTGGACATTTGAATCTCGGGCTTCTCTACCAGGACTTCAATGGAACAAAAATAAGGTGGGAGACTCAGGCAGAAGATAAACTTCCTGCCAATCTAAGACTGGGATTAGGGTTCAGACCTAATCCTTCTCTGAACCTTGCATTTGATTTAGATAAACTTTTGGAAAGTTATGTTGAGACGCACCTGGGAATTGAATGGTGGGTACTGAAGCGCGGAATAGGGTTGAGGACAGGGTTGATTAACCAGGATAAGGGAGGATGGAATTTTGCTGTGGGTGGAAGCTTCGGATATAGATTCTTACGCTTTGATTATGCTTGGGAGAGACATTATGACCTGGGAGGCACTCACCTATTTTCTCTAGTGATAAGCTTTTAGCTCTCTGGAAAGGAGTAGTCCCGATGAATCGGGACGTTATAATTGCGAGGCTTTGCTTCGCTACTCCAAATTCTGGGAAGTAAAAAATGGTCGCTGTCCCTACTTACGGGGGTGTAAGTTGATGAAAAAATGGTCGCTGTCCCTATTTATTTTGGTGTTGACCTGTTTCTTGGGGAGTGAGGTCCAGAGCAGAACCCTATTGGTGGATAATTTTGACGAGCAGTCGTTTCTCAATAAGCTGGGTGGAGATAGCTACACATGGGATGTCAATCCCCAGGACAGGTCTCAAGGTTGTGTACCTTCTTTTGATTCTAAGATTCGCGTGGGGGATAAAGGTAGTTCCCTGAGGTTGGACTATGATATTGATTCGACTCTCACCTATTTGAGGGAATTTCCCGATACTCCCTACTACATTTATGATTACGATACGGATTCAATTATTGGCTTTGCCAGCGAGATTCCGCATACTGCTTATAATGGTTTCTATTTTCTGTTGTTCAATGCCAACCTTAGTGGTTATAAATATCTAATCTTTTATGTTAAGGGAGACCCGCTACAGGGTTTCACACGGAAGTTTATTGTTGAATTGAAGAATATTGACCAGACTGATAAGTTCCTGGTAGATGGAGTGAGCTCGTCCTGGCAAAAGATAGTCATTCCTCTGGGGAAGTTCAAGAGAATAGGCGAGTGGAAAAAGATGACAGAGCTGACGATTGTGTTTAATGAAAATGTGACCAGAAAAACAGGAACCATATATCTGGATAACATCTATTTTGCCCAGTCTCCTGAAGAAGAACTGGGACAGGAATCCGCATCAGGCAACAGTTCTCGAGAAGGCAACCCAAAACAATATTCTGAGAAGAAGGGGACAGACCTCGGCGCGACAATTTATACTGCTTATTCTTATACTCCCGAAGAGAAGAACGAAATATCTGGAATGGGAAGCATCTCTCTGGAAGGAAGACTCTCAAGATTTACTGGAAAAATGGAGATTGCAGCGGAAACGCAGAATTTTGGCGAGGCAGCCTATACTGCTGAGTTAGAAAATTGGCCTTTTGAGGAGACCCGGAGACAATCTCCGGAGCTCGAATTCCCCACACTGCAGTTTACCGTGAACGATATACTTCCTCTGACTTCAAGAATAACGCTAGGCCATCTCTGGCTCGATTCGAGCCGATATACCTTCAATCCTGTTTACGGATGGAAAGGTATCTCTCTTGACGGCGATTATCGCGGGCTCAACTATAATACCTTCTTGATTAAGCAACCTTTTAATTCCTATACTTTGGGAAGCCGTTTCCGACAATACTGGCGATATTTTCGCCTGGAGGCAATTGGAATTTACCATTCGGAGACAGCCAGGCTTTCAGGCTCTTCGGGAGGAGATGGGACGCTGGAAGAGACCAACAGGGTAGAAGAAGTGGAAAGAGATACAAGTTTCACCTTTCGCTTTCTAGAGCATTTGCTTGACCAGCGAATTACATTTGAAGGAATCTATGGCCACGACATATACCACCTATATGCTGAAGTTGACCGTACAGATCCCACAGAACCCATCTATAGCCAGAAACTGGATGAGCCAGTTTCTAGTTACGGAAATATGTGGCGAGGGAGGTTAATTTTCGATAACCTCTTCTGGAGCAGTTCAAGACTCAGTTATGGATACAGATGGGTGGGTGAGAATTTTAAGCCAGAATATCGCCAGGAGCCGACAGTTTTCGACGATGTGGAAGGTGACCAGAAAGGATATAATATTCAGCTTGACCAGGCATATAAGGGATTTGTGGCCTCGGTTGCATACGATGATATAACGCGCAACTCAAATAGGGATTACGGAAGAAAACGGACCAACCTTAGCCTCTACTATTATGGGTTACGGGGAATGGAGCTGGGTATGGCGCGAGAGTATAGAAAGGAAGAATATGAATATGAGAGCTTGCGTTCCAGCCTGGATGTGGACAGGAACGAAGAAGTCACGGTGAGCGAGCTATACTTACGCTTCCACCTCGTCCATCCAGTAACTCCCGGGCTCAGACTTCCGCTGGTGTTGTGGTTTAAATTCCGCAGAGAGGACATAGAGCACCCTCTCACTGGCAGGACCTATGTGACTGATTCTTTTCAGACTAAGGTTGAATACTATCCAACGCCCTATCTAAAAATTCTGGGAATGTATAAGACAACCAGGTTTGGGGACACAAGCTGGGAACCTAAAGGTTATCCATTTTCCGACAACTTCGCCCGCCTCGCCCTCGAAGTAATGTTTTAATAAATAAATAAATAGGGACAGCGACCATTTTCGCTTGAGAGAATTGAGATTTGGATGAACATAGGAGCAAGACTGCATGGCTACGCGATAGGGTGAGCACGGAACTTGTTCCCTACTCCAATAGGACAGCAGAGAGTTTGTCCATTACCAAATTTTACATCAATATGGAAGAATCAGGTATCATGAGAAATGGTCGCTGTCCCTATCTTTTCGCTTTCCTATTTTTTGTTGGCTTGAATCTTCTGAACGGATTTCCCACCCAGGGGATGACCAATGAGGAGTTCCTCGATATGGTTCAGGAGAAGACCTTCTACTTCTTCTGGAATGAGGTAAATCCTTCCAACGGACTTATTCAGGACAGAGCAAGAAACTTCACCTCCACCACATATGACTGCGCCAGCATTGCTTCGGTTGGGTTCGGATTGACTGCAATATGTGTAGCCCACAGTCGAGGATGGATAACTTATGGTGATGCTTATAGTCGCATTCTAACAACGCTGAAGACTTTCAGAGACGGACCTGTAGAAAATGAGCATGGGTTCTTTTATCACTATCTTGATATGGATACCGCAGCGAGATATGGCACTTGCGAAGTTTCTTCTATTGACACAACTCTCTTTCTGGCCGGCGCTCTCTTTGCCGGCCAATATTTCAAGGGCACGGAAATTGAAACTATTGCAGATGAACTATACCAGGCGGCGGATTGGGAATGGATGAGCGACAATGGCACGGCCAAATTTGTGAATATGTCCTGGACGCCCGAATCCGGATTTGGTGCTAATTATTGGGATAGTTTTAATGAAGGCGTTCTACTTGATGTCTTAGCCGTAGGTTCGCCCACTCATCCCAAGAATACAGATTGCTGGATAGATATGACGAGACCAAATGGCACTTATGGTGGGTATAATTTAATCTACTGTTGGCCCAATAATCCTCTATTTGTTCACCAATATCCACACATCTGGATTGATTTTCGGAGAAAAGAGTATGCAAATACAGACTATTTTGAAAATTCGGAGAGTGCTACCTTAGCAAATAGGCAATTCTGCGTTGACCATCAGGATGATATTGAAAACGATGGCGACGATGATTACACTACTTACAGTTCAAAATGCTGGGGCTTGACTTCAGGCGATGACCCAGATGGTGCATACACTGCTTATGGAGCAGAGCCGGGAGGAGGTCTTAATGATGATGGCACAGTTCAGCCGACAGCAGCAGCAGGTTCAATAGTGTTTACGCCAGATGAGTCAATAGAAGCACTGAAGTATATGTATAACAGCTATGAGAGCTTCATCTGGGGTAACTATGGATTTTGCGATGGATTCAATCTTGACCGAGCCCCAGATTGGTGGGCAGATGATGTAATTGGAATCAGCCAGGGCGCAACAATGTTAGCCATTGAGAATTATAGAACTGGAATGGTCTGGGATATATTTATGCAGATTCCTTATGTTGCCAATGCTCTAAATAAGATGGGATTTTCAGACACAGGAGATAACACGCGGCCGGAAAAGATAGAACTCAACGCAGAGAACGGGTCTAATACCGGAGAGGTGATATTAAAGTGGAGAGCGCCGGGCGATGACCAAAACATTGGCAGGGCAAGTGGATACATAATTCGCTATTCTGAGAGAGAAATAACCAATTATGCTGCCTGGTGTGAAGCCAGCGATGTATCAGGAGAGCCTATTCCGAAAAATGCGGGAGGCGAGGAGACTTTCGTGCTAAGGAATTTGACTCCTGGGAGAAAATACTATTTTGCCATTCGCACAGTGGATGATGTGGGAAACAAATCGGTTCTTTCCAATAGTCCCTCTTTCCGGCCAGGGAGAAAGAAGAGTAAATTGAACCAAATCTATCCCAATCCATTCAATCCGGCAAAGGCGAGAAATGCGACCATTTCCTATAATTTGAGCAGAGCAGCCAATGTGGTAATCGAGGTATACAATCTTACGGGAGAGCGGGTGGAGAACTGGAGTGAGGGCTATAAGCCTGAGGGAGAACATAAAACTACCTGGGAGGGGACGAATAGAGCGCAGAAACAAGTAGCTTCGGGAATATACATAGTGGTTCTGAGAGAGAACGGTGTAGCCGTAGACAAAAAGAAAATGGCCCTTATTAAATAAATGATTTGTCTGTTAACAAGGCACGATAGAAAAATATAATATGACCAGGCGGAAACAGAATTGGAGTAGCGAAGCGAAGCTTCGCGATTATTACGCAATCATAGGGCGGAGCTCTAACGGGGTTTCCCCATAATTTCCCCCTTTCTTACATTTGGGGAAACCAGGGGATTTTTTTCAAATTAGTTGTAAAGTATGTCTGGGACAAAAACAACAGTGCCAAAATTTAACAAAAATTTTACAAAATCTTAACATAGACATAACATCTCCGATGTAAACTTAAAGAAAGTCCACTTTTGAGACATTTTTAATTGTTTGGAGAAGTTCCAAAAATGGACATGACGAATACAAATCAAAAGACTAAATCTATTTTGTTCATCCTTGTTTTGAGTCTCATATGTTTCTGCTTAGTTTGTGCTGTGGACCTTGATAAATCTTCAGCGGAGACAGAAACTGCTATTGAGCTTGAACCACAAGAAATGAAGAGAGCTCCTTTCCCTTCTAAGACTGCTGGTCCGGAATATGCCCCTGATGAAATTTTAGTTAAGTTCAAGCCTGGAGTTAAGCGTTCCCTGACGGCTGAAATTCATGCCAGATTTGGCATGGTCAAGATAAGAGAAATTGAGCGAATCGGTGTTCACCGTCTGAGGATTCCCGCGGGGAGAACTGTTCCTGAGATGGTCCAGGAGTATCTACGGAACCCTAACGTTGAATATGCAGAACCTAACTATGTCGCTCGAAAGTACGCCGTTCCTAACGACCCTCATTATACCAGTCAATGGGCCTTCTACCAGCCAAATGATGCCGATATTGACACCCAGGAAGGCTGGGATATTGAAACAGGAGATTCCACAATTATCATCGCTATTATAGATGATGGAATAGATTATAATCACGAAGAGTTCCCCTCAGGAAAATTGTGGATTAACCCTTCTACCGGAAAACCGGGTTACGATTGGGGAGGGACTTATAAAGTACAGGGAAAATATGTCCCAGATGACGATGTGATGCACGAGTCAGGGGGCGGTCATGGAACCTGCACTGCTGGAATAGCTAGTGGGGCGACAAATAACGGGCTCGGTGTAGCAGGAACTTGTTGGAATGCCACTATTATGCCTCTAAAGGTTGAAGATGGAGGAGGTAATATTTACTATAGCTACCTGGCAAGCGCTATAATCTTTGCCGCAGATAGTAATGCCCATATACTGAGCATGAGCTTAGGTGGTCCCAGCGACTCCTCCACTCTAAGAGACGCTTGTGGTTATGCCTGGAATACTAAAGGTAAGGTTTTACTTGCTTCAAGTGGAAATGAGAATAGTAGCATCAGTTACCCGGCAGCCTATCCCACTACCATAGCTGTAGGTGCCACGAATGAGTTTGATGAGCGATGTACTCCCCTTGACTGGGGGAGTGGCCAGGGGAGTAATTACGGTCCCCAACTCGATGTTGTTGCTCCGGGAAACAATATCTATGCCCCTGACTGGAGTGGTGCAAATGGTTATGTTGCCGGAAACTATTATCCTGGCTTCGGAGGCACCAGCGCTTCCTGCCCTATGGCAGCCGGGTTATCAGCCCTTATATTATCTCAAAATTCCGGCTTGACCAATACTCAGGTAAGAGACCTCCTTCGTAGCACAGCAGAAGACCTCGTGGGAAAGCCATCCGAAGATACAGAAGGTTTCGATAATTACTATGGATATGGCCGAATAAATGCTTATTATGCTCTGCTCGGTAGTCCACCCCCTATTTCTAAAATTGTGTTTACTACTCCTCCTCGTTCCAGTCCAATCAATTTGCCCTCCGAAGTAATGACTATTCAGACTCAGGATTCGGCAGGAAGTCCCATTGCAGTCACCTCTGATACCACTATTAATTTAGTTTCTACTTCCAGTACCGGAAGATTCTCTCTGAGTGCAAGTCCTTGGTCTGATATTACCTCTCTAACTATGAATAAAGGAAAAAAGTCGGCCAGTTTCTACTACAAAGATAGCACTGTAGGAACCCATACTTTGACTATTGGCGAAAGTCCTGATGCTGGGTGGACTGATGCTACCCAGGAGGTCAATATTACTCTTCTCCAGCCAGATTTGACTCTGACTGGAACAACAGACATTGAGTTCAGCAACACAACGCCAGAGCCATTTGAGACCATCACCGTCTCGGCCACCATTCATAACAACGGAGCTTCTTACCATAACCAGAATATAGATGCCACACCCTTTGCCCAGGTCACCAGTGGGGGAACGAGCGGCTATTATGTTGATATAACTCAATGGGATGCACAGTCATTTACCGCTACTTCTGACGGATGGCTGGCAAAAGTATCCATAGCTGCCCGGGATGTAGGTGCTAATGTAACTAATCCAGAGTGTTTCTTCAGGGTCAGGATACAGGGCAATGATAATGGAAAGCCAGACGGAATTGACCTGTCATCTGTAGAAACTTATGACTTTGCAGGAAGTACAGAATGGCATGACTTTGTCTTTTCTAGACCTGCTAGGATAGTGAGCGGAGTCAAATACTGGATAGTGGCAAACTCTCTGGCACCTGACAGGAATGGATATGCCTGGAGGTTTAGAGGTGCTGCAGATGCTTATGCTGGCGGCGGAGCAAATGTGGAAGATACATCAGACTCTTCAGTTATGTGGGGAACAGAATCAAGCAATGAAGACTTCTGGTTCAGAACCTACAAATATACTTACAATACTGTAGTCCAATTCTATGATGGTGACCCAGATAGTGGTGGAACTCAGATAGGTTCCAATCAGAGCCTTGGACCTATTCCTTCCATAGGAACTGGCATAGCCTCAGTTAATTGGACTGCTGTCGAAGGAAACCATGAAATCTATGTTCACGTAGACCGACCCAATTATATAACAGAGTCAAATGAGACCAATAACAAAGCTTATAAGACCATAACAGTAGCCCCGCCGGCCGATACCACTCCTCCAGCAGCAATTACGGACCTAACTGCTACCACAGGAACATATCCGGGCGAAATCAATCTGACTTGGACCGCTCCTGGCGACGATGGGAATACTGGTGATATTATCGGCGGGAAATACAGGATTCAATATTCTACAGATGCTTATGTGATTTGGGACAAAGAAAATTATGATATTGAATGGTCAACAAATACTTCTCCCGGCTCTTACCAGTCTAAAACTATCACAAGCTTAATTCAAGGTACCACGTATTACTTCTCCATCTGGACAGCAGATGAAGTCCCCAACTGGTCATCCCTCTCCAATAGAGCCACTTCCCAATCCCAGGTACCCATCTTAAGTATTTCTATTACACCTATTTCCTATGATTTTGGCGGTGTAAATGTGGCGACAGCGACCGTCTCTCTTAATTCAATAACAATTACTAATGACGGAAATGTAAGAGAGACATACTCATTGTCTTTATCGACAGCGAATGTAGTCTGGATACCTGTTGAGAACGACCCAGATGCTGAGGAATTCCTTCTGAATGTGGCATTCGATTCAGATGGGGGAGTTAGTTGGAATAATTATAACCATGCTCTGTCTACAGCTCCATCACCTTCTACAGAGACGAAATTTGCTGGTGATCGGAATGGAGTCAATGTAGGAATAGGCGAGGAAAGAAGTTTATGGATGCAATTTAAGTCGCCATTGAGAACTTCGACAACCGACCAGCAAAGGATAACGGTGATAATTAATGCTGAGCAATGATGGAAGAAATCTAAATAGAGAGGGGGTGGCATTAACGCAAAAAAAGAAAAAATTAAAAAAGAGAGGAGGTGAGAAAGAATGAAAAAAGGATTTATTGGATTAGTAGTTGTTATGGTTTCTATGGCTCTATTAGGTCTTGCGACACCAAAGGCAGAAGCCGGTAATCCGGTCAACTTTAACGTTACTGTTAACGTGATTCACACTCTGAGCGTAAGTTACGACCCAGCTGATGTTACTGCTTATGCTACTCTTGGCGCAAACATAGGTGGTGCTGCAGGGCAAACTACTGGTGGAATCACAATTACTAATGATGGGTCAGGACTTGCCGAAACTTACTCGTTGAATCTTACAAATCCATCTGGGTGGACAGCGAGTACGGCGGCAGATGTAGATACTTATGTGCTTAATGCGGCATTTGATGCTGATGGCACAATAACTTGGCTTGCAGCTAATCATGCGTTGACAACTTCACCAGTGGCATCAAGTGCAACGAAGTTTGCTGGCGACCAGACTGGACTTAGTGTGGCTTATGGTGCAGGGAGAGAGCTCTGGTTCCAACTTGTGCCACCAACAAGCACTGCTCAGACGGGAACGAAGAGTATAATTATAACGATTACTGCCCAGTAGAGCTATAATTAGAGCCTTTTTTACATATATCCGAAGGTTGCTAATCTCTGAGATTGAGAGGCCGTAAATTTCCGCCTTCAATATGCGGTGATTGGTAGATTATTTTATCGGTCTATTACGAAATTTGGAATTGTTACGTGCGAGCGAATAGTTACGTTTAAAAATTTAGCCAGTGGAGGAGAATGATGAGGAGAAACTGCCAGAGAAATCTGTTGGAAGCTATTCTTGCAAAAGGGATGTGTGGAATCATTTTAGTGGCCTTTGTGCTTCTACTTTATGTGGAAATTTCTGAAGGAGCAGGTCTTTCCACTACATTTGGCGCTGTCTCAATAGAAAACCTGCAGATTGGTCAAGCCTATAGCACCCAGGAGTTGGTTAATCTTCCTTTGACCGTGGTAAATAGAAGTGAAGAATCCGTAAATCTCCAAATTGATATACTTTATCCTTCTGAAAATGAACTCGTTGAAGGATATGAACCTATTCCAGACATTTCCTGGATCCAGCTGGAAAATAACTTCTTTGCTATTAGTGGTGGTGGTAGTGCAACTACAGATGTGTACATCACTATCCCGAATGAGAAACGCTATTTAGGGAAGAAATTCCAGGTGTATCTTTGGTCACATACTGTTGGTGGTGAAGGAATGATAGCATTGGGACTAAAAAGCAAGCTCTTATTCACTATATCTCCAGAATTGGAAAAGATTTCCGAAAAGAAACTAAGGGAGAAGCCAACCAGAAAACTAAGTTTTAGTGTTCTGCCTGAAAATATATATATAGAGGATGTTGAACTGGGGAGGAAGTGTTCTATTAAGAGGCTAACCGGTTTGACTCTTAAGATTATAAATCCGAATAATAACAAATATATATATCAATTGAAAAGTGTAGCTGTAAAAGATACTTTGTTGGAACTAAAAAGAGGATATGAGGATACTCCGGACCCATCGTTTTTAAGGTTTAGTAAGACGAAATTCAAAGTTCCAGCAAATGGAGTAAAGGATATAAAAATGTATCTGGAATTTCCTGAGAAAGAAGAATATAAAGCAAAGAGATATATGTTTGTAATCTCGGCTGAGGTTTTGGGTCAAGAAGTAGGGATGAAAGTATTTGCAAGGTTGTATGTAAGCACACAGAAGTAGTACTGAAAGTGTGGTGTAATAGTTATGAAGAAGAATTATCTTGTTACTTTAGGAAGGGCTGGCTTGATTGTTAGCCTTGTGATACCTTTACTTTTTGGTTTTGTTTCAAGGGCAAGGCCGGCTCAAAGCGTTTCATTTGCTCTCATAGTGAATATCATAACCGATACGACACCACCAACAGCAGTGACCGATTTAGTTGCATTTGCTGGCCCTTCTATGGGGGAGATTACACTTACCTGGACAGCTCCGGGCGATGACGGAATTTCTGGAGACATCGTCGGTGGTATGTACTGGATTAAGTACTCAACTACAGGCATAATTAAAGATGATGTAACATGGAGTAGCGCTCCCTATGAAGTGAAATGGACAACAAACACACAACCCGGAATAAGTGAGATAAAAACAATTTCTGGGTTACATAGCAATATTACTTATTACTTTGCTATGAAGACCAGGGATGAAGTTGCCAATAACTGGTCAGGATTGTCGAACCCTGCCAGTGACACAACTGTTCGAGAGAGTTTAGTTGCGGCAGTAATTAAGACACCCAAAGATGGGAAGAAGGTTAGAGGGGATAGTTTGACGGTGATGGCAGAGATTGTAAAAGGGAGTATTTCCGATGTGAAACACGTTTTATTTGAATATAAATCGAGTTCAAGTAGAGACTGGTTACCAATCCCTGCGCCCAATAATCCTGATAATTCTTCTCCTTATTTTGTCCATTGGGATGTGAGTAAATTGACTGAAGGCAGTTACAACCTCAGGGCAAGAGCTACTGATATTAGTGGCGTTTCCGACCCCAATCCTCCTTATTTAACAGTTATTGTTATCAAAAGTAGTCACGATACGACAGCTATGGTTATCGAAAGCGAGCCCGATATAGAAGAATGGGCTAATAAGGAGGGTGAGCGTTATAAGAGGGAGAAGTTGTTAAATAGCGAAGATAATAGAGTGGTGATTGGTCGCGATAAAAGAAACTGTTTTACAGAAATAGAGATTCCGCGAGGGTCTTTAGACACTGAAACAGCAATGCTTAAGGTTATTGTCAATCCAGTAAGTCTTCCGCTTGTCCAAAGGTGGATAAGACCTATTGGAGAATATCTATTAGTGGAACTGGAAAATGGTCAGGTTTTGCTGGCTAATAACAAGAAGGGAACATTGGTCGTCCCGTATAAAGATGAGGATAATGATGGCAGGATTGATGGCATAAATATTCCTGAGAAGAGATTGATTGCATTGTGTCATAGGAAAGGGTGGAGAACGTGGAGGAAGGATTTTGAGGAAAAGCTAGATGAAGTAGATAACATCTTTAGAATAACTGCAGGGCACCTCTCAATATTCGGGCTATTTACTCCTATTGTTGGTGACCTGAGTAATGTTATTGTATATCCCAATCCTTTCAAACCCCATCTGGGCCATAATGAAATCTACTTTAAAGGTTTGACGGAAAAGACGACAATAAAGATTTATAATATTGCCGGTGAGCTGGTTAGACAGATAGATAATATTGATGGTGAGGCCGTATGGGATGCAAGAAATGATTCTGGCAATAAGGTTGCCAGTGGAATCTATATCTACATTATGACTAACGATAAAGGTAATAAGAAGACTGGCAAGTTGGCAATAATAAAATAGAAGTTACGGAGGTATAGAATGAGAAGAGAGATATTGTTTGCGGTATTACTTTTGTTGATAAGTGATGCGTGCTTTGCTGGCATATTTAGCAGAAATGAAGCAGGCGTAACAGGAGCTACTTTTTTGAAACTCGAAGCCGGTGCGCGTCCTGTGGCAATGGGCGGTGCTTTTGTGGCAGTTGCTGATGATGCTAACGCTACCTATTGGAACCCAGCGGGGTTAGTGCAAATCCGTCAGAGGGAAATTACGGCTATGCATAACGAATGGTTCCAGGAGATAAGATATGAATTTCTGGGCTATGTCCATCCTTTGACTGAATCTGATGTTTTGGGTGGGAGCATAACTTGTCTCTATTTGGGGAATATGGAAAAGCGAATGACTGAAGAGGCAGAACCGTCTATTTTTGGGGCTTCCGATTTAGCTGTAACAATGGCCTATGCCCATAAGTTTAACGGGTCGCTCTCTGGTGGTGCAAATTTAAAGTTAATTCACCAAAGTATAGAAAAGGAAAAAGCGTGGGGCATAGGTCTTGATGTGGGAGGAATTGCCAAGCTTTCTATTGCCGGTCACACTCTCTGGATGGGATTTGCCGTGCAAAATATGGGACCGAAAATAAAATTTGTTGAAGAAGGCGATCCTTTACCATTAAACATCAAGGTTGGGTTAGCCTATCGTTTAGGTATAGGGTCAAGGAGACAATCTATTCAGAATAGATTAATCTTTGCTCTTGATATAAATGCTCCTGTCGATAATGCGGTCAACGCACACATAGGTTCGGAGTATGTCTATACCAAATGGAAGGATATGGAATTTGCCATCAGAATGGGGTATAAGACTAATACCCTCAGGGATTTAGGTGGCTTATCAGGATTGTCGGCAGGATTAGGATTTATGTGGAAAGGTCTGGGCATAGACTATGCTTGGGTTCCATATGGTCATCTGGGTAATACCCATCGAGTAGCACTATCAGGAAGATTTTGATTGACAGAGTAATTGGTAATGTAAAATATTAGCCTGTTGCCCAAATTAGTATTTTTCTAACAATGATTACCATGAACATAGATGTGTGATTTGTTTGTTGACAAACTGAAATAGAAAAAATATAATGTGAAGCATAGAACTGAAGATTTCAACCCATAATGAAGCAGGATAGCTGCAGAACGATAGAAGGGAGGGACGGCACAGAGTCGGTCCCCTACGATTTTTGGAAAATGGTCGCTGTCCCTATTTGAGAAGGAGTTAAATGACCAGGGGAAAAACTTCCTTCTCTTTCATTCCTCCGTATAAGCTGGCGCTTTATAATCTTTCCAAGTTGGCGCTGGTCGTATTTTCTACTCTCCTATATTTCCTCTGTTTCGACTGGAACCCATTCTTTGCCATTATTGTGATGCCTCTCTTTGCCTATGCTGTTTACGGTACGGCAAGCCTTGCCGTTAATTTTATTATATACTTCTCCAGCAAGCCCCTCATTTTGAGTGAGAGGGAAGATGTGATTAGAGAAGGAATACCCGACAATGTGAAGGTGGTCTTTTTCCGTCCTGTTTTTGCCAAGACTGTAGAGGAAATGAAGACTCTCATCGAAAGTATGAAACAGGACATACAAAATAATCAGGAAAATAACCGGAACATAAAATTCATAGTCATAGATAATACAAGAGACGAGAGGGTCAGGGAAAGAACAAGAGAGATGATTGAGAATTTGCAATCCCAATTTGGCGATGATGTGGTCTTCTATTTTCACCGCAACCCTAAAAGTGACTTTTTCAAAAAACTCGGCATTTATCAAGATGCAATTATGTTACTATACGAAGGATGGACGCGGCCTAAGACTTACCTCGGAAAAGAGTGGGAAAATTGGACAAAAGGCACAAGAAATCCTGAACAGCCTATTTTTGATGAAATCATTGGCGACATTAATGCTCTGAGCATAGAAGGTTCAAGAGAAGATATCATAAATGGCAGAGACGTGGCGATAAGGGAGGGCGAGCGGCCGGAAATATCAATAGTCTGCGATGCAGACAACATCTGGCCGAGGGGCTCGATAAGGAAAATTGTCGCTAAGATACTTCATCCAGAAAATAGAGATATCATTATTTACCAGCCCTCAATAGAGGTCTCCAATCCCAACGAAAACAGCTACATTAGATTAAACGTACTCGCCCGAGAGATGATTAAATTCGACCCCATAGCCAGATGGAGAATGTACCATTTTTCTCCTTTTTATGGAAAGGGTGCAATGCAAATAGAGGGATATGTCAGAGAGGTCATAAAGAGGGAAGCCGTCCATCCCGGCAAAGCGGCGAGCCACGATTTCCAGGAATCCCTTAGAGCCTGGACAGCCCTCCTGGAAGATGTCTATATTTATGAAAAGACATTTTCTAATAAGTTGTCGGAACTGACGAGAAGTGCTCAATGGGGATGGGGCGATTTGGAAACAGTAAGACAATTCATATTCAAGAAATTTGAGCCAGGAAGGCGGTCTCACCTTTGTGCCCTACTGAGATTGCTCATTGGTAACCTTATTCTATCTCTGTGGCTGATTGGCACTTCTCTATCCTGGGTAATTCCCGGCCTGGCAACTATGTTGAGACCAAAACTTTTCTTCTCTCTAATTGGTGTGATTCTGTTTATTAGTATCTCTATTCCCAAATTCTTTGCTCCCATAGGAAACCGTTTCAAAGGCAGAACCTATGAACTGGAAATTCCAGAAGCCGAGAAAGGCATCTTCACCATTTTGGGTGAAGGAGTTTTCGCTACCATAGTATCTTTCCTAATCCATCTATTGGACCTTGTATATAAGCCCCGGGCACTAATCCAGAATCTGGTTAACCAAATGCAGGGTAAGCCTTTTGAATGGAAAACCGGTGCAATGGGAGAAATAGAGACAGCCCACATTTCCTTATATCAAACATACAAGAAATTACTCCCTCCGACTATTCTCGGGACCCTGCTCGTCTTCGCTGGAGTTTTGCGGTTTTTCCCTCTGATTGTGATAATATTCTTATCCCCCTTTATAGCTTCCTTCCTCTTCGGCCCCGCGGTAATCTGGCTTACCTCCCGTCCCCGCACCTAGTAAATATCGTGTTGTGTTACTAGACATATTTTACACTGAAATTGGAAAAAATCCCTGGTTTTAACCCCTTGAATTTTTCTTTCAAAGAGCCAAAACACACAGCCAAGCAGCCTAATTTTGGCTGCTGAGGGCTCTA
>Ga0315312_1000249_pt1 | contig 78001 bp, 76 predicted proteins | sample TDP7_MG_FD_203629 | JGI IMG/M metagenome (GOLD analysis project Ga0315312, IMG submission 203629) | Freshwater sediment microbial communities from Lake Towuti, South Sulawesi, Indonesia - TDP7 | ecosystem: Environmental > Aquatic > Freshwater > Lake > Sediment | place: Indonesia: South Sulawesi...
CGTTATCCTGTGCATGTCAGCGACCTTCAGTGTCGATGCTGGCTCGAGCAGCGCGAGGGTGTTCTGCTATCAGCTTTGGATGTCTACCAGCGTAAAAAATCTTTACCAACATTATGAGGTACTATCCACGAAACTGTGTTACTGGAAATGGCACTAGTAGCCTCCGCCTCCTCCTGAATCTTCCTCAACAGTACATCCACATCCCTCACTGCTTTCTCTAGAAGTCTGTCCTTAATGCTGTGGCAGATTTGGAGCGGACCGATTATCTTCAAAGCAACAATAGCCAATAAAACCACACCCAACCTAAAGAAAATTCTTCCTGTCCGCTGCAATGCCTCGTTAATCCGGTCAATCTGCCCTAATCCTTGCCGATTTATCTGCTCAAACTCCTCCCCTTCGTATGCAACTGGGCCAGAAGCTGCTGCCGTAAACGCTAGCACAACCAGGCAGACTATGGTCAACGCCCAGACACCTTCTCTTCTTGAGCCGGCCCTGCGTTTCTGCAAAATCCGCACACGGCTTTCTAAGAAAACACCAAGCATTTCCGCAGTTTCTGGAGATAGCATCATAGTACCTTTGTAGACAAAGACCGATATCTGCTCCGGCAGAACTATTATGCCAGAAAGAAGTGGATATCTCAAGAATTGAAAACCTTATGGACTAACACATTAGCCAGGATCAAATCTTCACTCTTGGTGTGTTTTCTGCGTTTTTGCTTCCCACTCCTCATTAGCTCCATTGGTTCTGAAGGCCACAGATCTGGCAGAAGACCTCCGGAACGGTCATGCCGGCCTGTCAGGACAGTGCGCGCGCACCCAAGAGCCCGCAAAATGGGCATTTTTGGCACTTGCCTGATTCTTGGCTAGCTGTCATGAATGGTTGTCTCAGCCTATTACTACAGCGCAAAGTATTCATAAATCATGCGGTATACAACAGTTCAATTGACTGACTTTTATGCCCAATTTTCGCAAGCGACGGAGCGTCCTTTTGCGATGGGATTTTCGCGCCTGTTGGTTGCGATGTTGATAATAGACAATCAATTCGGCCACTTGCCGATAGAAGCTCATGCCAGCCGAACAGGGCAATGCCCGAGCGGTTACCCACGCGCAGGCCGCCGCGCGAACCTGTTCCACAGTCAGGTACAAACCATCGGGCGTTTTTTTCTCGCAGCTCTTGATCAACACCAGCACAAAACAACTGACTGAGCTGGCTAATATAAAAGTGACGATGAATCGCACTCCACGAGCGAACCTCGAAATGGTCCATACCCAGTTCGTTTTTGCCCAGCTCAAAACAGCGTTCAATTGGATGAGGAGAAAAAGCTACCCACAACAACCATTCAAGCGTCACGCCGGGCGAGCCAACCAGACGGTTCGATAGAAAATATTTGACCTCAGTGGGATCCAGTACGTTTCTGGCGACTATCAGCGTATGAGCCGGGCCAGGCAAACCATCCTGGCCGTGCTTACGATAAAAACGAGCGTACTTGACTTCCCAGACCATCGGTCCCTTTTCGCCATCCTTGATTCGAAACCGTTGCCATCTTTGTTTGGCAAATACCGGCGAATATACCGCCAGATTACGAACCTCACAGGCTGGCAACGCCTTACGAGCAAGACGTGGAAAATGCCTTTTTCGGCTCTTCTTTCGCTTTTGTGCTGGGGTTGGCTTCTGCAGAACTTGAGGCTGATGCAACCAGCCGGTAAAGTCAGATGGTACTTCACCAATATAGTCTTGTCCCAGGGCATCCAGCCCATCGAGAAACTCGCGGTCCCGGCCATAGAACTGATCAAAGGTCAGGGCCGAGAACCGAACCCCGTTTGCAAGTGCCCGACCTACCTGCCCCAGAGCGATATCAGTTTTCTTGCGATAGACCACATCTTCTGGCACGCCTGCCTCTTTGCGGCGTACCGGATCGTTAGCCCATTCTTCCTGCCCGTCCGGCAGGCGGGTCGGCAGGAACAGCTCGCTATCCAGCAGGCAGCAAAAATCATCCACCGCATACGCCAGGTGCACCTCTACCACGCAATTGTCGATCTTGCCGGTGTTTCCGCACCACTGCCATTGGACCCCACAGGTGTGGTCTCCCTTCTTGGGATTGCCAGATTCGTCTATGATGCCGACAGCTTTCGGATGGCTGTGATCGCGGGCGACGGTCCACTGAACTCGGTCTCGCAGCCGAGGGCCATCCCAGGGTGCTGTGGAGAGAAAATACTGCAAGGTTCTTGGCGGTACGTTTGCCGCCAGGGCGATGGGCTCAATGCTCTTTCGTTCCAGATCGGACAGTTGCCCGTTGACATAGGTCTGCAGGTGTTGGCGTTGTTCGGTACGGCTGAAGCAGTCGTCAAATTCAGCCAAGAATGTTCTCAATTTACGTCCCATGTTTTTGATAGTTTTGGCGTCCATACTGATTCTCCTTATAAGCACTATGCTCATAAGGAGTTATCGGCACAGGCTGTATGAATTCTTGAGCTTACTTTGCGCTGTAGTATTAAGGAATAAATTTATTGAAAAAACAGGCAAAAATACTGAGCTCTGCTTGAAGGATATTTACACCTGCTTGTCGGCAGTGCGTGACACCGAAAGGGGTCGGCGAGCAGGCTACAGGGAAGCAGCAGAAACTGCACTTTTAAGAATTCTCAATGCCAGCCGAAATCTTTTCGCCTGCCGCCGTGGTGTGCCGATTTCAGAGCTATTCAATCGCAATATAATCATCACCTGTGGCAGCTTGACTGATGAACTGGCCTGCAAGCTGTTTGTCACATACCTGCTTTACTGGAAATTCGCTGACTCCAGAGACAAACCAGAGACCAACACATTACAGAATTTAGTTATCATTGACGATGCTCAGCGATTTTTGAGTACAAGAAGTGGTGAGCCCGGCACTTCCACCTGCACAACTCCCTTGTCCCATGTACTGTCCGTGTTGCGAAGCTCAGGTTGCGGCCTGTTAGTGGCAACCCAACTTCCCGCCCAGATTGACCCAGGAGTTATTGCTCTTAGCAATCTAATCATAGCGATCGGCGGCATTCACGACGTAGAAGGGCAACAAGTTCTGGGCAATATTATGTCACTCACAGCCGAACAACGCAAGGCTTTAGTCAGACTCGGCTGTCGAGAGGCAGTCGGCTTCTACGGTGCCGGAGCATATCGTTGGCCCGTCCATGGTTGGGTGCCAACTGTTCCAAATCCAGAAGGGCCATAAATATGAATAGCCAGAAAGATTCAGTATTTGCCAATTATATTGAGCCCTGGCATAACCTATGGGATATCACCGTCCAGATGTCGCAGCCTGACGAACACCCTGATTGTCTCAACCAACCGGCACCTGAGCCGGATTTGTCTGAGCAGAGCAAACCGATTGCACCCGAGAACCTTACACAGGAAGCAACTGCTCTGGCATGGGACGTAATTGCTTATCCGTGCGACGAAAACACCGTGCGACAAAACAGGTTAGGCCTTTCCTCTCGCAAGTTTGAAGATGCTAAGCGAAAATTAGAGGAGCACCAGCTTATCTGGATTTTCCCTATCGGCCGCTGGAGGTTTCTTATCACACGGGAAAGCCTATATCGACTGTTCAACCTTAACCCCCAACAGGAGTTAGATCCGCATAGCTTCGCTGTCAATCTTGCCTGCAACTGCCTGCGACAAGACCCCTCGATTGACCGGCTACAAAAAGAAGGCAAGGTGGGCGACTCGAACGCAGCCGTTGACATCCTTGTGCACTTAAAAGACGGCTTTCGCGAGTGTTATGAAATAACTTTATCGGCAGGTAATGTCCCCAGCAACGCTGCAAAGCTGCAAAATATGGGCTTTTCCGAAATAGTGTTTTTATGTCGCGATTTTAAAGTCCAGCAGGCTGCCTGGGCAAGCTTGCGGGAATCAGGGCTTCCGCAAGGCTTTCTATCACGGGTCAGATGTATTTTGTTCAGCACTCTGTTGAGAAAGTACCGGGCTATTGGAACAGGACAGTGACAACGCCAACCATAAAGTGGCGAGCGATAGTTGTTGCGATTTTGATCTTGATACTTATTGCCCGTGCCCGGCAGATTGCACAGTTTCTCTCTGAGCTTAAGGTTGAGGGGATTATCACGCTGGAACCACTGCAAAATAGTCCTCAAGAAGGAAAGTTTCTCGTAACGCTCGGGCTTTTCGCATTAGCCTTTGTAACAATTCTCTGTCTTCTGAACAAAAGAAAGTGAGGTGTGAAAATGAAAATGCTAATGTCAATAACATCAGTTGTTGTAGTACTGGTGTCGATAGCAATTGCCAGCCCAACCGGCGCCTTGACAGGTGATGCTACGCTGAACTGTTTTGCCCTTGTCACTGCAACTTCAGTCAGTCGCGCTGACCCACTGACAAATGGGGCTAGACCGGTTTACTGTGCTATCGTCCTGCCCCCGCCGGTTCGCTTCGCGAACGCGAAGCTGCGGGGGATCGGCGCCAAACTGGAAGCAGGTTAAGGTGCTGGCCCCTTAGGGGCTGGCTTGCCCCTTAGGGGCTTGCCGGGCTATAGACTACCTGCAGCCGGCAGACAAGGTGGAGGTTTTAAGTGCTCAGCCTGCCCCCGCGTCTTCTGTCGAAGACAGAAACGGGGGCACCGTAACGCCACAATTGACTCACCCGAGATTGCCCGGCGACAGGACCTGCGTGAGTGCATAGCCGGTATCCAGCAGACGTTCTTTCTGTTTGAGGTCGATATTGGCAAGGCGGTGGCGGTAGCTCTTGATGACCTTGGTAAACAGTGCGACAAGTATAAATGCTGCCTATTGGTTGCCCCCGCGTCTTCCTTCGTAAGACAGAAGCGGGGGTGTCACAGGTTAAGGGCCCCAGAGATATTGTTGAAGCGATGGGCGAGCCTAATGCCACGCGGGCGTCATATCTTCTGCCGGTCTACCCCGTCCCGCAGGACAAGCTGTCCTTGCCGGAACAGCTGGAGTTTAAGCCGCCTATGAAGCCGGCAGCGCCGGCCAGATCCGAAGGCAAGCCTAAATCACCCTCGATTTTCAAGAATAAGTGGGTTCCTGCCTTAGCTGTTGCAGGTACTACATCAGGCTTGATTCTGCTCGTAGCCCTCCTGGCGATACTGGCGCACGGCAGGAGCGCCTCGCTGGAACTTGAAAAGGCCTCAAAGACGTCGATGAGAAGCAATACCACTTGACTGCACTAAGCCAGGAGCCCCCGCCGTTTTGCTTCGCGAAACGAAGCAGCGGGGGGTACGACCTCGGCGAAGAACAAACTATCCATAATCTGTTCTTTGGGACAGACCCGGCTAGCGGAGTTCCGATTACAGATGAGCAGGTGGAAAGCCAACACTGCAAAATATACAGGAGTCGTGGCAGATTCAGAATCAAGAATCTCGCCCAGGAGCCCATCCTTGTTAACGGCACACCGTAAAACAAAGGCCAAAAGCAGAATTTACTATTGCCAGCAACTATCCAACTTCCCAAAGATACAAAAATAACCCTCATCCGTGAAATCCCAGAAGAAAGAGAGGTCGGTACAGAAATGGAAGGAGAACAACTATGAGAAACGACGACCCTAAATTCACATATAACGGTGCGCAAGACACAATACTGGTCCCCTTAGGCACCACCGCCATCTTTGTGGCGCAGAACCTTAGAACTCGTGAAATCAGCGATGGTTTGAAAGCAGAACAGTGGGTAAAGGTTGTGGGCTTTGACGCTCAGGATGTTGAGCATAACAAACCTTTCCCAACAGTTGAAAAAGGCCTGCAGAAAGTAAGGCTCATGCCCAGTGAGACCATACGCGCTGATATTGGTGACCCCGAGAGCAGGGACAAAGCTGAAAAACGAGGTAAGCTTTGGATGACCTCGCCTGACTTTTATAAGGACCCTGGTGTTGCCGCGGACAATAAAGGTGTCGGCGGAGTCATCCGCACAGGTCGTGCCCTTTACGCGTTGAATGAGGGGGTTGTTGCCGGCCAGTTTGTCAATTGCCTCAGAAAATTGCAGGACTATCATCAGCCTCGGATTGTCGGCAAAGACAATGCCAACGCCAGAATGCAACCGGTTATCCGGGTCATTGTACTGGCAGGCTTTGTGGGCGGCACAGCTAACGGTGCATTGGCGCCAGCTCTGCAGACCATAGCCCAGAAGGCAGTTGAACTAAAGGTAAACGCCAGGATAGTTCCAATAGCCCTGCTGATGGGTACTTTGAATCCAGGCGACCGAAGCAGTGCTGCCCGTAATCAACTACTGGCCCTAAGAAACTGGCAAGCCCGCTTCGAGGGCAGGTTCAAAGACCTAACCTGCACAAATGCTGACTATCAGATAGTCTGTGACCCATTGATCTTGGTCTCAAACACCAATAACTTTGGCGAAATGGCAAGCCTGGACCACGTGATTGATTTGTTGGGCTTGTATCTATACCTGATCTGTCATACACCGCTTGGACCACGATCTCATCAAGAAGCCTTAAACTTCCAGGACTCTGGGCGTAAAGATGACCTGGGCGATTTACGTAGTGCCGCCACCCCTCGAGGTTCGTTTCTGTCCAGAACGAACCTTCTGGGGCCACAATTAACCTTAACAAAGGCAGGGTTGCTGCCTATGCAGAATACAAGAAAACCATTATGCTCCTGACCAGTTTGCTGCAAGAGCAAGACTCTGCCATGCCAGCCAAACACGCCTCAGCAATCACGGTTTCGCTTAGCCTCCGCGAGACGCACACAGAAGATATGGCGATGCAGCGACTTTTTTGCCCGCATGCTAAGAACAATATAAACGTGCAGGAGCGGGCAAGGAGCACTTTCCGGCAACTTTGCCTTTTAACCACGGATTACTCGGAGTTCACTGATCTTTATGGATATTCCGTGTTAATCTGTGTAATCTGTGGTTACCATTTTTTCCGGATGCCCTGATACAAAACGAGCTTGAGATTGCTGCACGAAAGATCCTCGATAAGAAGGTCTTTCCCGCAATCCGGGAGGCCATTAGCGCTGAATTCGGCCGGTCCCGCCGAGAGGCGGGGTTTAGCCCCGGCCCCTGTGGCCGGGGTACCCCCAGGCAGGCCTGGGGGTTAATCATCGGCGTGTGTCTGCGACCGCATAGGCCAGGAAGTTGACCGGCTCAGGCACCTCTCAGATGAGTTCTACAGCCCTGTGGGTTATGAGCTTGCTGATATTCAGCTCTTGAACAAAACCCTTGAAGACATTTTTAGCAGCGAAGGCGGCAGGTCGAAAGCCCTCGGCGCGATGTTCGATGCGTTCTGCAGGAAATACCACAGCCTCGAAGCTTTCGCGCAGTATAGAACCGAGGAAATTGAGCAATTTCTTGTTCAACATTGTAGAAATGCAGCTCAGGGCATCGTAGAGCAACTTCATGTCTTAGACGTCCTCAAGGCCGTTTTTCTTTCTGAACAGCAGCAGAACCCCCGCAGCTTCGCGCTCGCGAAGCGAACCGGCGGGGGCTGCCCACTTGTACACGAACTCGGTGCTGCGAAATGCTGAAGAAACCAAAACAACCACAGATTACGCAGATTCCGCGGAACAAAAAAGAATTAAAAATCTGTGAAATCTGTGGAATCCGTGGTTTCAAACCTGGCATGCTTATAGCGGTAGAGCTGTTATGGATCGCTCTTTTGGAATGACCAAACGATGAACCAGATCAAACAAAGTGGTGCAGATAGAAGTGCCCATAGGTCATTAAAAGGACACATATTTACCTAAAAGGAAAGGACTAAGATTATGTCAGAACAAGACAATTCAAAACCGATTAAGGATTTTCGCGCTGGTAACATTAAGGCATCGGTATGGAGAAACGAAGTGGACAAGGACGGGCATACGGTAGTCCGGCATTCAGTGAGGATTCAAAAGCAGTACCGAAACAAAGATGGTGACTACGAAAGCACAGAATACTACTTCCGTGACGACCTGCCCAGATTAATCCTTGTCGCCCAGAAGGCCTTTGAGTTTATCTCTCTGAAAGAAACCAAAGATTTTGAAGAGGCGGTACCGGTCTAATTATGCTGCTCAGATTTTCCGTGACTGAAACATGTAGCTGGCCCCTTAGGGGCTGGCAGATGTCTGGATTGCAGCTATCCACTGAGCACCGAAGCTGGATGTAATGTGTGTGATAATTGCGGATACAGTAAATGTAGCTGACTGGTTTGTTGCTAAATAGGACCAAAGGCAAGATATGGTTGCAGACGGCGACAACTATGTATTCGCGATTCAATCTGTTCTGCCCGATGGTAAGGGGGGTTACGCCTTGCCCTGAATTACTAACCGAGGAAGAAGCAATCAGATACCTTCGGCTCTATGAAATCAATATTGAAGACCCAGCCAACACCTTGCGCTACTACCGGAAAAAGGGACTTCTGCGAGCCACACAAGTTGGTAAATCATTCGCTACCGACGGGTTGAGTTAGAGCGGTTATTGGATAAGCTAACAGAAACTAACCCAAGGTGAGGCCTTATAGAATTTTACGCCTGGAAATAAAAATTCTCAAAAAACTCTTGCGCTTGTTTCATACATGCGCTTAAATATGCTCTCGAAAAAGATAGCCTAAGACTATGGTCAATTGAATATATTGGAAATTTTAGCTGACCGAAGGCTAACAGGAAGGAGATTAAAATTGAGCATTAAAAGCACAGTAACACTAAGCAGTAATGGCAAATACTGGCAGGCATTTTATTACGACAGCACGGGAATGCGACGTGCTAAGGGCCTGGGGCCGAAAGCAGAACTTTCTAAGCGACAGGCAAAAGTAATGTGCGACCGTCTTGCAGCAGAGCTTCAGCTTAACCCGATATGCGGTTTGCCTAGCAGAGCTTTCCGCCTCGGTGATTATCTTGAGCGATATGTTGCATCTCGTACAGACCTTCGGCCGAGAACTTTGGAACTACACAAACTGACTAAGAAGTACCTGCTGGCTTATTTTGGTGCGGACGTACGTATTGATAAAATAAACCGGGCGATGGCATTCGACTGGCGTGTGGCTTTGGCAAAGGGCGAGTTGACTGATACACCTCGACCGGCTGAGGCAACCATCTGCCAACATATTAGGAATGCCAAAGTGATATTCAATCATGCAGTGAGGGATGACCTTGTGCTTTCCAATCCCTTTGACAGGTTGAAAGGAGCTACCAGCGAACCCGACAAAAAGTGGAAGTATGTCACCAGGGAGGAACTACGTCAGCTTTTGGGAGCGTGTCCGTCCATCTCTTGGCGTTTGTTGTTAGCATTGTGTAGACTTGCCGGTTTGCGGCAAGGGGAGGCATTAAGTTTGCTATGGTCAAGCATAGACTGGGATGCCCGGCGTTTGGAGGTGCTGGCGGAGAAAACAGGCCGCCGGCGAATTGTCCCAATTGAGCCAGTGCTATATAGCCTTTTGCTCGAAGCGTTCTCCGCAGCCTCGGAACGCGAGCAATTAGTAATACCAAGAAACTCCATTAGATGCTCAAATCTATGGCGTGATTTTGGGGTCATCTGTAAAAGAGCAAAGCTTGAGCGGTGGGCCAAATGGTGCCATGTTTTGCGCAAAAATTATGAAACAGACTGGGCCCAAAGATTTCCACAATACGTCGTTAGCGCGTGGAGTGGGCACAGTATTCAAGTATCGGCCCGGCATTATTTGCAAGTTCCAGAGGAGTTGTATAAGAAGGCTGCTGCTACAAATGAGGCTCAAACTGCCACAAAGTGCCCCGTACCCAGATAACCATAGTGAAAAACTGTCTATTTTGTTGCATTCGGCTCAACGAATATTATATAATACCCTGTTGAAATAAGCAGTAAGTTGCCACAAAACTGGTATTGTCGGACTGCTACTTGCTGTAAGGCGTTAATAATCAGATACTTGCGGGCGTAATTCAGCGGCAGAATGTCAGCTTCCCAAGCTGGACGTCGTGGGTTCGAGTCCCATCGCCCGCTGTCACGAAAATCCAGCAGCTAACGCGTACACGCGTATACCCGTATACGCAGTGGTAATCGAAATCCAATGACAGGGTGTCCACAATGAAAATGAACTCGCCCCATGAGAGAAACCACGGGCAGGGGAATTACGGCAGCGAGGTTGTTCTCTCACGGGGCAAGAATTGTTTGGCCATCGCTTTTCAGACACGGATTTGGGTTCCCGCCAAGCGGGGTCCCTTGACGGATTTATACCGTGTTAATCAGTGTTAATCAGTTTCTAATCTTTTCGGTTCTGTGTCTTTGTGCCTCTGTGGAAGGCTTTCAAAGACCTGATCCCATACACTACCCTGACCTCTTTGTCTGGACCGACACGTGCAATGTTTACGTAGTGCGCGACGGCGAGGCGGCGATACTAATCGACCTTGGTGACGGCAGTGTACTTGGCAGCTTGCACGAAATCGGCGTCAAACAGGTTGAGTGGGTGCTGTTCACACACCATCATCGTGAGCAATGCCAGGGACTGCAGCGGTTGAAAGGCTCCAGCGTGCAGCTCGCAGCACCGCAGGTTGAACGAGCGCTGTTCGAGAAACCAACCGATTTTCGCAAAATGAAGGCCCGCCTGGGCGATGCGTTCACCATCCACGGCTCCAGCTATGTGCGACCGCCGATTCAGCCTGTCCGGCTGAATCGCACGTTCAGTACTATGGACTCATTTATATGGCGGGGACACCAGTTCTGGTGCCTCGATACGCGCGGCAACAGCCCGGGCGCAATGTCGTATCTACTGAAGTGGAACGACCACTGGCTGGCGTTCAGCGGCGACCTTATGCTCAAGGATGCAAAGATGCACAACTGGTTCGACAGCGAGTGGGACTACGGCTTTGCCGCAGGTATCTATGCGCTGTGCAACTCAGCCGCTTTGGTTGCGAGCTTCGAGCCGTTGTGGCTGCTGCCTTCCCATGGCCCGCCGATACGCCAGCCAAAGCGGCAACTGGACGAGTTCCAGGCGAAGCTGCGTCACCTGGAGCGGCTTCTGGTTCGCGGTTATGAGGTCAACACCTTTGCCGCCGCGACACAGGACACCGTGTCAAAACCCACGCCCGTGCCGCATCTCTGGCAAGTGTTACCACACCTATTCAAGTTCAAAGGGCCAGACTTCTGGCCGAACTTCAACCTAATCTTAGCCGACAGCGGACATGCGCTGGTGGTCGATTGTGGGCTGCTGGATGAGAAGTTTCTGGACGAATCGCTCGAACTGATGCGTCCCGGCGCGCCGGGACTGGGCCTGAGGCAAATCGATGCGATGATCATCACGCACATGCACGGGGACCATTTTCTTCAAGGGCCGCACCTACGAGACAAGTGGGGTGCGCAAATCTGGGCGCTCGACCTTATGGCTGCTGTGTGCGAGCATCCGGAGCGATTTGATTACGCTGCGCCGATCCAGGCATACGGCCACGGTATCGATGGCATTCGGTTCGACCGGCTATTCAAGTCCGGCGAGACCTTCCAATGGCAAGGCTACAAGTTCACCGTCGACTGGATGCCTGGCCAGACGCAGTTCGGGCTTTGCCTGCACGGACAGATCGACGGCCGCAAAGTGGCCTTCACCGGCGACAACATCTTTGGCAACCCCAATGACCCAGAACAAACCGGGCACGAAGCGGTCGTCGCTCACAATAGTGCCATCCTCGAAGAAGGCTATATCTATGCAGGCGAATACCTGCACCGCCTGAAGCCCGACATGCTGGTAGGCGGGCACTCGTTCGTCATGGACCGTCCAGGTGAGCTCATCGAGCGTTATCGCAGATGGGCTTACCAGATGCGCGACGCATTCCAGTCACTCAGTCCGGACGAGGACTATCGCTACTGGTTTGACCCATTTTGGGTGCGTGCTGAGCCGTACCGTGTGACGTTGCAGCAGGATGAGCCCGCTGAAGTTGCCATGCACGTCCGCAACTTTAGGCCGCGCGTTCAGTCTCATCGTATAGAAATCCACACGCCGCCCGGCTTGCTTGCCGAGCCGTCCATCCTGACAGGAGCGCTGCCTGCGGGAGCCAACCAAGCCTTCTCGATTCATCTGCGCTGCGGGAAGGAAGCAAAGCCCGGAGTGAACATCGTCGCTTTAGACGTGACGCTCGATGGCCCGCCGCCCCGACTCGCGTCGGGAGACGCGGGGGCCGGCCAACGATACGGCCAGTGGTTCGATTTTATAGTGGAGGTGCAGCGATGACTGCCCCAAAGGCCTCCGAGCGTTGGAAAGGCAAGGACAATTCTGTCACCAGAAAGGCAAAGAATGTTGACGCCCACCGTTAGAGCAATTAGGATTGAACAGCGATGAATCGGGACTGCTACTGGGTTTCCCGTGGCACGGGCTTCCAGCCCGTGAAATCACGGCCAAGATGGCCGTGCCACAGTGGGGTCCCTTAGATAAGGAGAGAAAAAATGAGAGTGCATCTGTACGTATTTACTATGTTTCTTGGGGTCGTGCTGGCCGTCCATCTGGCGATGAACGGCAAAGTGGGCAGCGTGCTGAGCAACGCGCGTGTGGGTAATGCGCTTTTCTGGTGCATCGGTGCTCTGGCCGCCGTAGTTATTGGAATCACCGGCTACAAGGCTGGTGTCATGGCGCCGCTCAAGCAGGTGAACCCTATACTTCTGACCGCAGGCGCTCTGGGTGCATGCCTGGTCTTTGCGATCGCCTGGCTTATTCCACAAATCGGAGCGGGACCCGTTATGATTACGCTGCTTGCCGGTCAGGTCATCGGCGGAATGATCATGTCGCACTTTGGCTGGCTGGGCTCGCCCGTGCAGCCTGTTACTCTGATGAAACTTGTCGGGGTCGCGGTCATGGTTGGAGGCGTCGCACTGGCAACGTTGGCTAAATGAATTAGGAGTAGTACCAGTGAAAAAGGTCACACTCGGAAACACAGATGTCCAGGTCAGTTGCCTGTGCATGGGGACAGACTCGCTCGGCAGCAAGATAGACCAGCAGAGGTCATTCGAATTGCTGGACCTTTACAGGGAAAAAGGCGGAACATCTATCGATACGGCAAACTTCTACGCCAGTTGGGTACCAGGATGCAAAGGCGGAGAAAGCGAGACAACCATTGGCCTATGGATGAAACAGCGGAGAAATCGTAAGGATATGGTGGTTGCCTCAAAACTCGGGTTCGATTACCCAGGTTGTAAGGGCGGCCTTAGCCAGGCTGAGATCCAGCGCGAGTGTGACAAGAGCCTCAAACGACTGCAAACCGATATCATTGACCTGTATTACGCCCACCGCGATGACCCTGACACACCCCTCGAAGAAACGATGGAGGCGTTTGATCGCCTGATCAAGGCAGGCAAAGTACGCGCTATTGGGGCGAGTAACCTGAAGGTATGGCGAATAGCAGAAGCCAACACGGTCAGCAAAATCAATGGATGGGCACAGTACTGCACTGTCGAGCAGAGACATACCTATCTGCGTCCTCGGCACGGTGCTGATTTCGGCCCGCAGATTTGTATCAACGAAGACCTGAAGGATTATTGCCACTCGCGTGGTGTGACGCTGGTGGCGTATTCGGTCCTTTTGCAGGGGGCATATACACGCCGGGACCGTCCCGTGCCAGCGCAATACGCCGGTCCCGATGCCAACGCCCGCCTGGAGGCTTTGAAGGCTGTGGCAAGCGAAGTAGGAGCCACTTTGAATCAGGTTATTATTGCCTGGATGCTGCAGAGCGATCCGCCCGTTCTTCCCATTATTGCCGGCAGTAAACCCGAGCAACTGAGTGAAAATATCGTGGGACTGGATATTAACCTTACCGCAGATCAGATGAAACGCCTCGATACGGCCGGCAACCCGGATATTAAACAAGCGTGGCTTCGGTAAACAACGAGGGGGTACTAAATGGACTATTCTTGTCGAGATATTGCCAAGATGATTGATCATTCGCTTTTGCGGCCTGAGCTGACTGAGCAAGACATCCGCGAGGGCTGTGAGATAGCCAAAAAATACAAGGTGGCTACTGTTTGTTGTGGACCTTCAGCCGTGCCGCTGGTCAAAAAATTGCTTGCCGGCTCCGACGTCAAGACAACAACCGTCATCGGCTTTCCGCACGGCTACGCTAAGACGCAGACCAAGGTCTTTGAGGCCGAACAAGCCATCAAAGATGGCGCTGTTGAGCTTGATATGGTGCTCAACATCGGCAAGCTGCGAAGCGGCGATTACGAATTCGTTAAGGCAGATATTCAAGCCGTCGTCGACGTAGCACACCGCCACGACGTACCGGTCAAGGTGATCCTTGAGAACTACTACCTGACCGATGAGCAGAAAAAGATCGCCTGTCGGCTCTGCGAAGAGGTAGGGGCTGACTGGGTCAAGACCTCCACGGGCTTTGCCGACGGAGGTGCCACGCTGGAGGACTTAAAGCTCATGCGGGAAAACGTCTCGCAGAAAGTGCAGATAAAGGCAGCCGGCGGTGTGCGCGATCTAGATATGGCTATCAAAGTCAGACAGGCAGGCTGCACCCGGTTCGGTGCCACACGCACGGAAACCATCATGGAAGAATGTCATCGAAAATTCGGCAATGCTGGCCATTTTCAGAGTGTCTAAAGTGCCTAAAGTGAGCTAAAGTGCAAAGTTATAATTTTAGGCACTTTAGTCACTTCAAACTTTAGGCACTTCTTCCATGTGCGGTTTGCCATTTCAAGGAGAATGACTATGTTTTCGAAGAACTGGCTATGTATCGCTGCTATGGTGACGATGGCACTACCTGTGTGGGCCTCTGAGGTCATTTTTATACCTGTCAAGATTGACGGGCCTGTCCACGATCCGGAAAATCACTCGTATTGGTTTGGGCCATTTTCGGAGTGTGCGTCTGTCCTGGACGTGGATGGTGACGGTGACATGGATATTGCCGCGGGCCGCAACTGGTATGAGGCGCCGGACTGGATCAAACACCAAGACTTCCGCGATGGCGCCGAAACCAATGGCCCAGAGACCGACAACAACAGCGAGTTTGCGATGGATGTGAACTTCGACGGGCGCATGGATGTTGTCAGCTCCGGTTGGATGTTTATGAAGGGAGCTTTCTGGTACGAGAACCCGGGCAAAAAGGACACCGTCTGGCAGTCCAGGCGGATCCATATCGCCCAGAACATGGAGGGCGTCATTCACGGCGACATTGACGGTGATGGTGACGAGGATATTCTGTGCAACCATTGGTCACCGGTTGTGGGCCAGGGCATGACCTGGCTGGAACATATCAACCGGGCACCGTGGTTTGTAGAGCACGTGGTGGGCACAGAAGGTGATGTCCACGGCAATGGTTTAGGCGATATTAATGGTGACGGCCGCATAGACATTGTCACACCGGTCGGCTGGTACGAACAGCCCAGGCGTGTAACCGACACGCCATGGATCTTCCATGCTGATTATCGTTTTGAACCTGCCAAAGGTAAAGGTGGCGGAGCCTCGCATCCAATCCTCGTACATGACGTGGATGAAGATGGTCTCAACGACATCATCATTGGCTCATCTCACGCCTATGGCTTAGCATGGCTGCAACAGCGTCTCGACAGCACAGGCAAACGCAGCTTCAAGACACACTGGATCGAGACAGAGTATAGCCAGTTCCACACAATGGCGATGGGCGATTTGAACGGTGATGGCAAGCCCGATCTGGTCACTGGTAAGCGACTTTTCGCCCACCACGGCAATGACATTGGTGCGTTCGAGCCTTTGTACGCATTCTGGTATGACATCAAGGGCGGCCAGTTTGAACGGCACATACTTTCGTTCAACCACTTGCCACATTATCCCGACGAGAAGGGAATCAATCCACCGCCTAATTATGTCGTCAGCGTTGGAATGAAGCTCAACATCGCCGATATGAACAAGGATGGTCGCAATGATGTGATCATCGCCGGAAAAGGCGGCCTGTACGTATTCTACAACCACGGCAGTCCGCCCACACCTCCCCGTATCCACAAGTTGCCACCCGAGCAGACCTATCCAACCTGGAGATCCTGGCCAGATTACCAGATACTCTTCAATGGCAAGGACTTCGCCGGCTGGAAGGTGCCGGAAGGAGACGACGGCCACTGGAAGGTCGTTGATGGCGTGATTGACTACGATGCGATGTCACAAGCCAAAGGTGACAAGAATCTTTGGACGCAAGAGTCTTTTGGCAACTTTGCACTGCACGTCGAATGGCAACTCAAGCGTGCCGATGCAGACTCCGGCATCTTACTACGGGGCGTCGGCCGGGTACAAATCAACTCCAGCACGCCAGGGTCGCCCGAACCTCGGCAGGCTGGTTCCACTATACCCAAGGTGCTCGCGAAACGTCCGTTCGGGCATTGGAACTGCTTTGATATAACGCTGATAGGCGATCGCGTCACGGTCATGCTTAACGGCAAGACTATTCTCGAGAACGCTCAGATACCTGGCATTCCCGAGCGTGGTCCCATCGGCCTGCAGCACCACGGCGGTATCGATAAGAGAACAGGCGAGCATGGCCCGGCCTCCAGCTTGATTCAATTCCGGAACATCTGGATCAACCGGCTGGATAAAAGCGCTGGGTCATAAGACTAGCAGGTTATCAGGCAGTGGGTATCAGGACAACAGGAAATCAGATGAGTTTTTTCTGGTCTGCGGGTCTTCTGGTTTTCTGCATCCTGATTTCCCTGTCGCCTGATTTTCTTTCACCCACGGCACAGACGGGCTGGCCGCTTCACGTAATTGATAACTCCTCGCGGGGGGCCGATGGAGTAAGGATAGCAGACGTAAATGGTGACGGCCTGCCGGACATAACCACTGGTTGGGAACAGGGCGGTATTACCAGAGTCTATATTCATCCTGGATATGCCAGAGTGAGTCAACGCTGGCCGGCAGTTATGGTCGGGCAGACGCCTTCGGTTGAAGATGCGGTATTTGTCGACCTGGATAACGATGGAGCAGTCGATGTGCTAAGTTCGTGCCAGGGTAACACCAAAAAGCTATTTGTACATTGGGCACCGCTGGATAAAAATGATTATCTGAATCCCGTCAGGTGGCGGACAGACGTTTTCTCTGCGTGCGATGGGTTAACCAGATGGATGTTTGCTGCCGCTACGCAGGTCGACGGTAAGCATGGCATCGATATCATAGCGGGCAGCAAAAACGCCGGAGCAGAAATCGGCTGGCTCGAAGCTCCTGCCAATCCACGAACTGTTTCCGATTATCGTTGGCACCCAATGTCCCCGGTTGGGTGGGTGATGTCGATTATCCTGTTCGATATGGACAGTGACGGCGATCTCGATGTCGCTGTCAGTGATAGATTCGGACCAATGTGCGGCTGTCGCTGGCTTGAAAACCCTGGACCCGGCCCGGCTCAGTATCAGCAATGGGCAAATCATTTCATCGGCGCTCGCAGCCAAGAAGCTATGTTCATGGAGATCGCCGATCTGGATGAGGACAGCCTCGCAGACATAGTAGCCGCAGTTAAGCCAAAGAGCATATTGTATATTCGCCGGCTTGATACGACCGGTCTCTCATGGCAACAGCACGAAATTGTCCTGCTTGATAGCGCCGGAACGGCAAAAGCTGTGGCCGTGGGCGATATTGATAAAGATGGCCACAAGGACATAGTCTTTACGTGCGAGAACGCCCGCGGAAAATATGGCGTCGGCTGGCTGTCGTATGAAAACTCGCCCCGTGAGAGAAACCCCGGACAGGGGGATTACGGCAGCGAGGTCGTTCTCTCACGGGGCGAGAAAGATTCCAAGCCTACTCCGCCGAAGGCTACGAAGGCGGAATGGATACATCATGACATTAGCGGCAACAGACTTGGGATTAAATACGACCGGATTGAGCTATTAGATTTGGATAACGATGGCGATCTCGATGTGCTAACCACAGAAGAAAGCCAGGCCTGTCCCGAGCGGAGTCGAGGGGATGGTGTCGGGCTGGGCGTTATCTGGTACGAAAATCCGCATTAAGACAGAATACAGTATTCAGAATTCCGTCTCCTGTATTCTGTCTCCGGTCTCCTTCTTCCTTGCCAGATATTCGTTTATAGCTGCGGCGGCGATTCGGCCCTGACCCATCGCTAAAATTACGGTGGCTGCACCCAGCACGATGTCCCCGCCGGCATAAACCCCTTCCATTGAGGTCTTGCAGTTCTCATCGACGACGATATTTCCCCATTTGTTGAACTCTAAGCCCGGCGTGGTCTGGCGAATCAAGGGATTGGCAACGTTGCCGATAGCCATAATTACCGCGTCAACGTCAATGGTAAACTCAGAGCCTTCTATGGGGATAGGTCTTGCTCTGCCCGATTCGTCTGGCTCACCCAGGCGATATTTTAGACATTCGATAGCGACAACACGGCAATTTTGGTCGCCTATTATTCTCTTAGGGCTTTGTAATATGCAAAATTCCACGCCCTCTTCTTTGGCGTGGTGGACTTCTTCGATTCGGGCGGGCATTTCATTTTCGGTTCTTCGGTAGACTAAGTAAACCTTTTCTGCGCCGAGTCTGACAGCCATTCGGGCCGAGTCCATCGCCACGTTGCCGCCGCCGATGACTGCAACTTTCCTGGGGCGGGCAATGGGAGTGTCGGCGCCTTTGCCGAAGTCGTAGGCCTTCATAAGATTTGCACGAGTGAGGTACTCGTTGGCACTATATACGCCGATAAGTGACTCGCCCTCGATTCCCATAAACTGCGGCAGACCCGCACCGACACCAATATAGACGGCATCGAAACCGTCTTCTTTCATAAGCTGCTGGATAGTTCTTGTTCTGCCGACAATAAAATTGCAGATGGTTTTGACGCCCATCTTTCTAAGGGTGTCGATTTCTTTTTGGACGATGGCCTTGGGCAGTCTAAATTCTGGGATTCCATAGACCATTACTCCGCCCGGCTTATGAAAGGCCTCGAATATAGTGACATCGTGGCCAACTCTTCTTGTATCAGCGGCGGCAACGATACCTCCAGGACCAGAGCCGATCACGGCCACCTTCATTCCGGTGTCGGCGGCAACAGCTAAACCCGTCCCCAGTCCTTCATCCGTCGCCGTGCCGGCGACGGCTAAACCGTAGTCGGCGACAAACCTTTCCAGCCGGCCTATGGAAACAGCCTTGGTAGGGTCCTTGTACTTTAGGCCGACCGTACATGTTTGCTGACACTGAACTTCCTGCGGACAGACCCGGCCGCAAACTGCTGGTAGTAATGAGTTTTCTTTGATGATGTCCAGGGCTTCTTTGTACCTTCCGTCAGCAATAGCCCCGATAAAATCCTGGATTCTTATTTGCACCGGGCAGCCTTTGATACAGGGGCTGTTTTTGCACTGCAGACAGCGCAGTGCTTCCAGCCAAGCCGCAGTTTCAGTATAGCCTAATGCTACCTCATTAACGTTGTGCCTTCTGTCGTTGTGGTCCTGTTCAGGCATCTGCTGAGGGGGTATTTTGAATCTCTCAGCAGGTGTAAGTTTTCCCGCCTTTTTCTTTTCTAACAACTGTCGCAAAAGTTCCTGGTTTTCTTTACAGGTCATAATTGAAAAACCACCAACTGAATTATAAATAAAAAGCCTTCCTTAAGCAATACAAGCCTCAGGCTAAGATTTGGCATGGTTACTCTGTGTTGAACTTTTTGTTTTGACGATTCCTGCCGTTTCGGCTACAGTTAAAAATAATACTTTTTGTGTCAGCAGTCCAAAGACAAAGGAAAATGTAAATTCAACGGAGTTGGATTATGCAGAAAGATAAGTATATTTCAAGGCGGAGGTTTCTAAAAACGGCAACAGGAGCGGCTATCACAGCGGTAGGTTTTCCATATTTAGTTCGGTCCCCTGCCTGCGCAGGGGCAAGCTTGTCCCCGCGAAAGCGGGGAGCACTGGGAAAGGCTGGCAGTGTGCCGGCCAGCAGCCGAATTACGGTCGGATGTGTGGGCGTTGGACCACAAGGACTCGGAGTGATGGGAAACTTTCTCGCGCAAAAAGATGCGCAAGTAGTGGCGGTCTGCGATCTTAAAAAGCCCGCACGAGAACAAGCCTGCAACCTGGTCAACAAGCACTACCAAAACGATGACTGCGCGATGTACACAGACTTCCGCGAACTTGTCGCCCGCGACGATATCGATGTGGTCTCAGTCGCCACTACCGACCACTGGCACGTCTTGGTGTCACTTGCAGCGGCAAGAGCCGGCAAAGACATCTACCTGGAAAAGCCGATGGGCCTTAGCCTTGCTGAAGACCAGGCACTGCGTCAGGCGTGCCATCGCTACGGCACAGTTTTTCAGTTCGGCACTCAGCAGCGTTCCAGCAGAAACTTCCGCTTTGCCTGCGAGCTGGCGCTTAACGAGCGGATTGGCAAGCTGCACACTATCAACGTATGGTCGCCCGGCAGCGCTTCGGGCGGCTCGCCGGAGCCAGTGCCAGTGCCAGATTGGATCGATTACGATATGTGGCTGGGGCCAGCACCATATACCCCTTATACTAAGGACCGATGCTCGAACGCCCTGTGGTGGTTCATCTCAGATTATGCGCTGGGCTTTATCGCCGGCTGGGGCGTGCATCCGCTGGATATTGCGCTTTGGGGCGGCGGTGAGAAACTTGCCTCCCTGGCAGAAATCGAAGGCAAGGGCGTCTGGCCCGACCCGGCGGGAGTGTGTGATACTGCTATGAACTGGAATGTCGTCGCCAAATATGATAGCGGCGTGACATTGAACTTTACCGGCTGCCCCTATCCGGAAAAATGGAAGCAGCGCTACGGCAGAACAACCGACCACGGCACAGCTTTTGAGGGCACCGAAGGCTGGGTGCACGTCGACCGCTCCGGCATCAATGCTTATCCGAAAGGGCTGTTGCAGACAGAATTTGGGCCGAATGAAATTCGCCTGATCGAAAGCAACAACCACGTAAGGAACCTTCTGGATTGCGTGAAAAACCGGGCTCAGACGATATGTCCCATTGACGCAGCCGTGCAGGCTGATATATTGTGTCAGCTAAGCGACATTGCTATTCGACTTGAGCAGAGACTTAGATGGGACCCGCAAAAAGAGCATTTCGTCAACAACGATGCTGCCAACCGCAGATTGGTCCGTTCGATGCGCAGCCCTTGGCGACTGTAAATCGGGACATATTGACGTTAAAGATTGATCAAGGAGAAAACAGAAATGGCAAGGAAGTTACTGCTAATGGTGGTTTGTGCAACTGTGCTTCTGGCTGGGTGCCGATCGGTAGAAAAAATGTACCCTAAGGCCACGGGCTGGCACAGCCTTTTTGACGGCAAGACGCTGAACGGCTGGAAAGCCAGCGAGAACAAGGATACCTTTAGCGTCCGTGATGGGACGATAGTAGCTCACGGCCCTCGCAGCCACCTTTTTTACGTCGGGCCGGTCGGCAATGCCAACTTCAAGGATTTCGAGTTCAAAGCAGACGTGATGACCAAGCCTGGCTCCAATTCGGGCATATATTTTCATACCGAGTATCAGCAGACCGGCTGGCCAAGCAAAGGCTACGAAAGCCAGGTGAACAACACCCATAGCGATCGCAAGAAAACCGGCGGGCTCTATGCCGCCCAGGACGTGATGGACAACGCGCCCGCCAAAGACGGGGAATGGTTCAACTATTACATCAAGGTCGAAGGAAAACACATCATCATCAAGATCAACGCCAAGACCACCGTGGACTGGACGCAGCCGGAAGACTGGAAACCGCCAGAAGGAATGCCCGGCAGGAAGATCTCCAGCGGGACTTTCGCGCTCCAGGGACATGACCCTAAAAGCGTCGTCTACTTCAAGAATATTATGGTTAGTCCGCTGCCATCCAAACCAGAGAAAAAAATTAAAGCCGTGGTGGTTACGGGCGGGCACGACTTTGAAGAAAAACCGTTTTTGTCGCTGTTTGAAGGGTACGATGATATTGAGTACGTCCGGGCGGAACAAAAGGACCACAGCGAGATATTTGAGGACATAAGCGGCTGGGATTACGACGTGATTGTACTATTTAACATGACTGAAAACATATCGCCGAAGCGGCAGGAAAACTTTATCAAGCTCTTAAATAAAGGCGTCGGCGTGCTGGCCCTGCACCACGCGATGGGGTCTTTTCAGCAGTGGGATGAGTATGGCAAAATAATCGGGGCTAAATACTATTTGCAGTCGACAAGCCAAAATCCCGCCAGCACATACAAGCACGATGTCGATTTTAGGGTACACATAGCGGATAACAAGCACCCCATCACGCAAGGTGTTGCCGATTTTACTACTCACGATGAGACGTATAAGAACTGCGGATTCCAGAAGGATAATCGCATGCTCTTGACCACTGACGACCCAACCAGTGACACGCAGATTGGCTGGGTCAGGAACTACGGCCGGGCAAGAATCTGCTGCATCCAGGTTGGCCATGGCCCCAGCGTATATGCCGAGCCGAGCTATCGACAACTGATAGCGCAGGCAATCAGATGGTGCGCAGGTAGACTGAATTAAGAAGGAGGATAACCATGTCACCAGAATTGAATCGTCGTGGATTTATTAAAAAGTCGCTACTGACTTCTGCCGGCAGCGTGGCGGCACTACACGCTGCTGGGGCAAGGTTATTTGCCAAAGATAAGGGCGAAAAAGCTGTTGCCGCCCGAAGTGGGCTGGCACCAAAAGCTACGCTGCTGCAAGGACAGATCGGCAATCTCCGGGTCAGCCGAGTGCTGCTGGGCGGCAATCTGCTCACGCATTACACCCACAGCCGGGACCTCAAATACGTCTACAACCTGACCGCCCATTACAACACTGAAGAGAAAATCTTCGAGACGATGGCTCTGGCCGAGGCCCATGGAATCAACACACTCTCTATCCACAATCCGCCCGGCATCGTGGATATGCTCAAGAAATACCGCCTACGTCACGGTGGAAAAATCCAATGGATTATATGCTCCATCGCCGCTGTTGAGCCGGGCATGAAGGCGTACAGCGACGATGTAAAAGCCCTGCTCGATGAAGGCACAGACGCAATCTATCTTTGGGGCGTGCACTCAGACCGGCTCATCGCCGAGGGTAAGGTCGATTTGATAAGGCAGGCTGTCGAAATTGCCAAAGACCATGGCGTGCCTTCCGGCGTCGGTGCGCACGATTTGCGCGTGGTTATGGAGTGCGAAAAACGCAAAATCCCCGCCGACTTCTATATTAAGACATTTCATCACCACAATTATCCTAGTGCGCCAAAACCTCACGAGCTAAAGGGCGCTTATAACGAAGTCCCTGGCTACTGGTGCAGAAATCCACAGGAAACCGCCGAATTTATGAAAACGGTCGGAAAGCCCTGGATTGCCTTCAAGGTAATGGCTGCTGGTGCCATCCCGCCGCAGGATGCTTTCAAATACGTGATTGAAAATGGTGCCGATCACATCCTTGCTGGCATGTTCGACTTCGAAATCGCCGAGGACGTCCAGATTGCAAACAAAGTCCTGGCTGAAGCCAAACGAACGCGTCCCTGGCGCAGTTAAACTGGTGCTGCGTTGCATATTGCTATGAGAACATGGATGGTGTTCTTGGGTTTGTTGGCAATTTTTCTGCCGGCTTCATTTGCCTTTGGTCGCTCGCTACAGCAGTACTCTGTCATTTTGCGGACTGCGCCGCGCTTACAGTTTCCAGGCGTCGTGCACGGTGACATGGACCCGAATAAGCCAGGCGATGTCGACTGCAGCAGCCCGGCACACTGGGACGGCAACACTATGTATATGTTCTATTCGACAGGGCATCCATTTCGTTCATCCGGGCCGGACCTTTTTCATCTTAGCCGGCCTTCGCAGCGTGTCAGCTTTGACAACGAGGCCGGTTGGAAAATGGGTGGCCGCTGGATTGAATCAACACACAAGGCTGAGGACGGCAGGCTCTACATGTGGTATCACAATGAGCCGCCTCTTTCGCCTGATAGAACCGCGCCGCTGATAGGTGCGATGGTCTCGAGCGATAACGGCCTTACCTGGCAAGACCTGGGCATTGTTCTGGAAGCACCGCCCGGCTCCAATAACTTAAACTCGGCAAACAAATACTTTGTGGGAGGCAACGGTGATTTTGCAGTTATCGCCGACCACGACAAAAAGTACCTGTACTTTTTCATAAGCACTTATCATGCTGATAAGGCCGAACAAGGAGTGGCTGTAGCACGAATGCCATACCAAGAGCGAGATAGGCCCAGAGGCAAAGTCACCAAATGGCATCAAGGTCGGTGGGCCGAACTCGGCATCGGCGGGCATGTCACGCCAATCTTTCCCGCAGCGATTGATTGGCACCGCCCGGACGCCGATGCGTTCTGGGGTCCTTCTGTGCACTGGAACACATACCTTAATGTCTGGGTGATGCTTCTGAACCGCGCTAAGGATAAAGATTGGAATCAGGAAGGAATCTACATAAGTTTCAATGAGGATCTGTCCGAGCCAACCGGATGGACAAAGCCGATTAAGATTCTCGATCCCACCGAACTGGAAAAGTCAAAATGGTATCCACAGGTCGTTGGCACAGAAGTCACAAACAGAGAGACTGACAAGCTGGCAGGCAGAACGGCACGACTTTTTGTCGCCGGCCTTTCAAAGTGGGATCTCGTTTTCCTAAAACCAGCCGAGGGACCGGCCTTCGGCCGGAAATTCTAAGCTTGAATTTCGAAATTCGAATTTCGGATTTCCCGCCAGAGGCGGGCTTTATGGTTTACTTGCTGACCTGGCTTTCGGCGACATCCGCAGCCAATTCAACAGGTGTCTTTGCTTTACTTAGGTCATTGCCCGCTAAAGAAATATTGGCTGTGTCTTTTCCGCAGAGCTTTAGGAAAACATCCGTACCCGGCAAAGCAAAACATTTGGTCAAAAATATGTCCCTGCAATTCTCCATCAGCACAACCGGCATTTGCGAACCGGCCCCGGCAGGTGCCCGGCTACGGCTCGCTTCGCCGAGACGAGTGCGAGAGACATCGCTGACCACCGCGCCATCTATTTGGTGCAACGATAAGGCCGAACGCCGATATTTGGCCAAAACTTCCTCTGGAATAAGCACCCGCAAACCATCTACCGTCAAACCATCAACATTCGCCAGCGTGACATACGAAGGCTTTTGGGCATATATTGTCATTCGGCGGTCCTCGGTGTCAGCAGTTGACCCACCTATGTGTTTCTTTCGCTGCGAGTAGTCGAATACTCTATCGACCCTCAAGGTAATATTTCTGAGCGTCAGATTCTCGATCTTACTGCTGCTCATTCCCTGGATCAGAATTCCATTGTCACTAACGATACCGATATCCGTAAAACCCAGGTCACGTATTTTGCCTATCCTTGAATTCTTATCCCGCTTTTCTATATCCACAAAAATTGGGTAAATGGAGTTTTTAAGAGAATCCCCGACCGCATCCAGGTCGCGTATCGTTTCTATAGTGCAGTTGGAGAAACTAATTTGCTCGGCTGTTGCCCCATCTTTTATGTATATGCCGATGCCGACTGTTGAATTGCGGATCACGCAGTTAGATACCAAAATATTGCGAAAATCGCTGGATGATTCGGTGCCGATTTTGATTGCCGTTGCCACCGATTCCAGAGTGCAGTTGGTCACCACGACATCTTCACAGGCCGTGCCCTGGCGGGTCTTGCACACAATGCAGTCGTCACCAGCCACAATATGACAATTGGAAATATGAACGTTCTTACACGAAACTGGATCAATCCCATCGGCGTTAACGCGATAATAATTGTTTAGAATACTTACGCCTGTAATAAACACGTTCTGGCAAAATTCCAGATCAAACGTCCAACTATCGCTATACTGAACTATTATATCCTTGATCGCGACATTCTGGCATCTTACGAACCGTAAAATCCCGACACGAAAAGCTGGTTCTTGCTCAGGCTTATCAGTTCTGGGTTCCCGCGAAGCGGGGTCCCTCTTTCGCATTAAATCCGCTTGGCCGGTTCCATAAATCGTTCCCCGCCCTTCGATGGTGATATTTTTTTCGTTTTCGGCATACAAAAAACGGTTGCCTTGTCTGTAATCTCGGCTTTCGGGGCTTACCCACAAGGTGGCACCGGGTTCCAGGTACAGGGTGACATTACTTCGCAGGCGCATCTGGCCAGAAAAATAATTGCCCGCCGGCACGTACACTATGCCGCCCGCCTCGGCACACGAATCAATCGCAGCCTGTATGGCCGGGCCGTCATTGGCCTGTTTATTTGCCTGGGCGCCAAAATCCCGCACGCTGCATATCCGCCCCCAGCAGGAAGCCGTCAGAGACAGCAACGCCGCAAAGTCCAAAATCACCCATTTCCGCCAATTGCCCATGATCGTGCCCTTTCTTTTCTCAGTCTCAGGACTTCTATGATTCAGTCTATCAGTATATCGTTTGTGGAACCATAGAACTATCCCAATTCACAGGGAACGTCCGCAGGCATCTTAACGAAGGCTGCTTTACCGTCAAAAATTTTTGCAGAAAATTTACTTTTTTCTTGCAATCTTTACAACTGTAGAGTATTCTTTTCAAAATTAGAGTAAAAGGAGTTTGCTATGGCAAAGAAAAACTGCGAGCTTACTGAAGCAGAATGGACGATTATGCAGGCCGTCTGGGACAATCAGCCGTGTGCCGCACCAACCGTGCAGGAAATGCTGCACAAACAAAAAAACTGGAGCTACAGCACCGTCAAAACCCTGATGGACCGGATGGCGGCAAAGGGCTTGCTGGCCACCGAAAAGATTCGCAATCTTACTCTGTACCGCTCGGCTGTGACCAGGAAACAGGCTCAAAAAGGCGAAATTATGCGGGCGGTAAAACGAGCCTTTGACGGAGCACTTACCCCCATGATGCAGTTTCTGGTAGATAGTAACCAGCTATCCCCCAAGCAACTGAAGGAGCTGGAGGTGCTGATCAGAAGAAAACGCAGCAAAGCCCAATCGGGCAGAAGAAAATAGGTTGACTATAACAAGATTACAACAGTGACGTCCTTGTATGCGGAGGACTGGCTATGAATCAAATGTTGCAGCAAACTAACTCGATAGGCAGAGCATTCGTCGAATTTGCCGGGCCAATGCTGATTCAATCCAGCGTGCTGATATTGATTTTACTGCTGGTGGATTTGTTTTTGCGTAAGAAGGTCCGGGCAGTATTTCGGTATTGGATATGGATGCTGGTGCTGGTCAAGCTCGTCTTACCTACTTCGCTGTCACTTCCTATGAGTTTTGGGTACTGGTTCGGCGACAAACTGGGATTTGTCCAAAAAGCTTCTCTGGATTCTCCATCCTCGATTTTCGATTCCGGACTGCCGTTCGGGCATGGGGCGGCGGGCAGCGACCGTGCGGGACCAATAGAGCCGGCACCGATGCCACGTCCTGAGCTTGCACCGGCTGAGCCGATACCGGCAGAACCTATCAGTTCGCCGCCGGTATCGCTGACGCCACTGTCCTGGCAGGGAGCTTTATTTTTAGCATGGCTGGCAGTGGTGGTGGTGATGTCCCTGTTGCTGCTACAGCGGGCGATTTTTGTCAGAGGACTTATTGCCCAGGCTGAAGAAGCAACCGGCCTTATGAAAGACACGCTGCACTATTGTTGCGAACACATGGCAGTAAAAATAAAAGTCCGCCTGAAAGTCTCGCCCAATGCAAGCAGCCCTGCGGTCTGCGGATTGTTCTGCCCGGTTATTTTAGTACCGCGGAATCTCAGCCCTACACTCGGCTCGAGCCATCTGCGGACGGTTCTGATGCACGAATTGGCGCATATAAAACGCGGCGATTTGTGGATTAATACGGTCCAGACCGCCCTGCAGATAATTTACCTTTATAATCCGCTCTTGTGGCTCGCTAATGCGATAATCCGCAGAGTACGCGAGCAGGCGGTTGATGAAATAGTACTCGTTGCTATGGGCCATAAGGCCCAGCAGTACCCCGAGACGCTGCTGAGTGTGGCTAAGCTGGCCTTTGCCAGGCCGGCTTTGAGCCTCAGGTTGATCGGTGTTATCGAATCGAAAAACCAGTTGAAAGAAAGGATAAGAAAAATGTTAGAGAGACCCGTACCAAAAAGTGCAAAACTCGGAATTCTCAGCCTGTTAGCGATAATCATCGCTGCGGCAATGCTGCTGCCGATGGCAGCGGCAGAAGACAAAGGACAGATGACAGATGACAGAATGGAAAAAGAATTCGCAGCAACATTGCCTAATGGCGTGACGGTCGAGTTGATCGGGATTTGCGAGCATCCAAGCCAAGGCAAACAGTGGTGGCGGCCAGATGGTGCTCAATCAAAAGAGACGCCTTACGACTATACTGGGGGTAACGTCTATCCTGATCAAAATGAACGTGCATACGAGTTCGCAATTGCACTTGATAATCTGCCTGCTGAGCCGGTTACCACCACAATTAAAACCGATCGGGCCGGCAGTAGTTCAGGAGGGAACTCACCGCCTCAGAAAAACGGCAAATACCTTGATAATCTTCGCTGGCTGGCGACTGTATTACCGAGGAACCAGAAAACTTGCGATGTACTTTGTGGTATTGCCGCTGGTCCCTGGGAAGCTGTTGCTCAAAGTTCAGGAAAAGATTTTAGCAGCCAAGTACTAACTTTACTGGGAGGAGTCGCTGTCGCTTTTTCTAAAGCCTTTGTGGAAGCGGATGGTGTTTCAATTACAGTAACTGATGACATATTGGAACGCCCCTGTCAGATTGTGGCGATTACAAATGAAAACCGGCTAATCAAGCCCTCTACCAGTTCAAGTACTAGTGCGGGCAAGGCCCGACAAACAACCGCTTCTTTCAAAGGTCTGGCCCTTTCAGGGGTCAAGGAGTTTCAATTCCAGACTCGGCCTTACCAATGGGTCACCTTTAAGAACGTATCTCTCAAACCGGGCGTAAAAACCAGCGTGCAAGTCGAATTTGAAAAACCCGCTTTGCAGGTCGAGGTGGAAAGAACATCAACCATAAGGGTCGACTGAGTTTAGCCGCCCGCCGCCCCGACTCGCGTCGGAGACGTGGGGGCAGGTCGCCAGGACGGCGATAGACCGCGCCAACTAAAGCGCTAACGGGTCGTCAAGATGTCAAGCCCGCAATAAGTTGCGGGGTTAATATGCTGCCTATCTGAAGTTGTAATATTTTTTGACCGGCTCGGTGACCTGCCAGGTGCACTCCAAATCCTCGGGGAAGATCACCAGGTCGCCGGGGCCGAAGCCGACCGAATTTTTGCCGTCGGTAACCGTTACTTTGCCTTCTATCAAAAGGCAAGTCTCCTTTTCTGTATATACCCAGTCGAACGTGCTGACTTGGCATTTCCAGATCGGCCAGTTCTTGCAGGTTCTTATCTCTTGCTCAGTGGGCTTACGAACAATAACGTCTTTAACTGTAGGCATCCGGTCCATCTCCTTCTGATTAGCACACAATTTGCCTTTTGCCATTCACACATCCGCCAGGATTATACTTAGTCAAGAACCATTTTTGAATATCGAGTTGAGATTTTTGACAAAAGTTGGTTGCGACACTCAGTACTATCATATAAATTAGTGGTAAATCCCTTTTGCCTTTATTTGGAAAGTCTGTAGTCGTGGAACAAAAGCAGTTAGAGAAATTTAGGGCATGGTTTGATGATTACGTATCGCATTTTTACGGTGGTGATGAGTATGTAAATGCCAACCTGAAGATGAAAGAGCAGCACACTCATCGAACCTGCAGCCAGATGCAGTACCTTGCAAAGGAAATCGGACTGTCGGATAACCAAAAGCAAATAGCTGAGGCAATCGCACTTTTTCACGACGTAGGCAGGTTTGAGCAGTTTACAACCTATCGAACGTATAATGACACCAGAAGCACAAACCACTGCCTGCTGGGCGTGATTGTACTTAACCGGGCAAAAGTTCTACAAGAGCTGGACTCGGCAGAAAAACAATGGATAGAAAAGGCGATTGAATATCATGGGCTAAAGGAATTGCCGGGAAATTTGGACGGCCAGGTGCTGCTATTTTCAAAATTGATTCGGGATGCCGACAAGCTCGACGTATTCTACACAGTGACGCAGTACTATAAACAATACAGGGACAACTGCGAAGAATTTAAGCTGGAGCTGGAGTTTCCCAATAAGCCGGGATATTCGGCTGAAGTTGTTGAGGGAATTCTACAGGGTCGGCTGATAGATTATAGTAAGCTGCGGACACTAAACGATGCCAAGCTGGTACAACTGGGATGGGTCTATGACGTGAATTTTGCGGCGACATTGAAGCGAATAAGGCAGCGCCGGTTTCTGGAAAAGCTGCTGGAATTTTTACCCAGGACGCCTGATATCGAAAAGGTCCAGGAAAAGATATTTGAGTATGTCAATTTACGAAGCCCTTGGCCCAGGGGCCGAGGCTAATTAGCCCCCGCCGCTCGACGGGGGCAAAGAAAGGCAATTGCCATGATAACCATCTTGCAGACGAACATAGCGACAATAGAGCCGAAGCGAGGCAAGGTTCGTGACATCTACGACCTGGGCGACAAGCTGCTTATCGTCGCCACCGATAGGATAAGTGCCTTTGATGTGGTTATGGCTAATGGCATACCCTACAAAGGAGTCATTCTGACGCAGATTTCTCGGTTTTGGTTCGATTTCCTAAGTAAAGATGTCGAGCACCATTTAATAAGCGATGATGTGGCAACTTTCCCGGAGCCATTCTACAAATACGGCGAGCAGTTAGCTGGGCGGAGCATGCTGGTCAAGAAGGCCCAGGTTTTGCCTATCGAATGTGTAGTGCGCGGCTATTTAGCCGGCTCAGGCTGGGTGGAATACAAAAACAGCGGCACGGTCTGCGGGCAGAAGTTGCCGGCCGGCTTGAGACAGTGCGACAAGCTACTAAAGCCGATATTTACTCCAGCAACAAAAGCTGAGCGTGGCACACATGATGAGAATATTAGCTTCGAGCAAAGCGCAGCGATAATTGGCCAAAGGCGAGCCAGGTACGTACGCGACAAGAGTATAGAAATCTTCGAAAAGGCAAGCAGGTATGCTGAAAGTAAAGGCATAATCCTGGCTGATACGAAGTTTGAGTGGGGCGTTATCGGCGGAGAAATTATCTTGATCGATGAGGTTTTAACGCCGGACTCCTCGCGGTTTTGGCCGGCGGATAAGTACGCCCCCGGCAGAGACCAGGAAAGCTTCGACAAGCAGTTTGTGCGCAATTACCTGGAGAGCATAAATTTCGACAAATCCGGCCCGGGTGTGAAACTGCCCGAAGATATCGTAGCAAAGACCAGGGCGAAGTACATTGAAGCCTACGAGCGTCTAACTGGTACAAGGTTCAGGTTCTGTGAAGTTTAGCTGCTCTTGCCGGGAGTAGATGCGTGAGCCAATTCCGAGCATTCGATCAAACTTCCTCAGTAAATCTGGCTCACAATGTTCGAGCAATTTCGATATGTCTTGTTTGTTTGCAACGGTAAAGAAGGTCTTAGCAGGAGAGAAATAAACGAGAACTTTCTTGTTACGCTCGCACAAGTTTATGATGTTATTTAAGGTGCCATTGCTTTTCCCATCCCAAAGCATCAATCCATAATCGGCTTCTTCGCCCATAAGCACATCTTTAGCACTGTAATACTTAAAATCTTTCTTACTTCTGCTCGAATGAACAGTCCGCGTTTTCCATTTCCCTATGTTGTTTCGGCAAACATTGCCCATGCAAAATACTAAGACATTCCTGTAGTTTTTCTCAGCAAGATATTTTTGCATTGCTTTATCGGCACCATTCGCATCGCCAAGGAGTATAAGATAACCATCTGCAATAATATTGTCAGTTCGTTGTCTTATCGCTTGGCTTAAGCGTCCCATCTTGCGAGAACCACCAAAGAATATCTTAATCATCTTATTCTCCGAGTCATAGTAAGTGTAAGAGCATAGATTTCTTTTGCTTTGCCCTCATTTTTCAATGCCGAAGCTATAGTATTAAGGGTTGCTCCAGACCGGTAGAGATCGTCAAAGAGAAGGATGTTTCGCCCTTCAACCTCTCGCTTAGAGATAGCGTAAGCATCTTTGAGAATCTCAATTCGCTTGCTAAACTCATATATGCCCTTGAGTTCCTGAGTTTTCTTAATTTTAACAACACAATCTGTACACAGTTTTATGCCGGTAAAGTTAGAGAGACCTTTGGCGACAGCTATTACAGGCTGAAATCCCCTCGTTTCACGGGAAGGTGGTACAGGAATGATCAAATCCAGCGGCCAGCTTTTGGTATTTAAAAATTCCAAAGCTGTTTCAACTATGATTCGAATTACTGACTTGTCTGATTTGTACTTTAGTCGATATAAGAGTTCTCCAATCTCACTCCGCTTGGTATCATACAGCTCATGGCCATATTCGTCGTAACCGATAAGTTCGCTGCTTAGGGTATGGAAATCCAAAGCATAACCGGAAGTCCATTTTCCTTTAATTTGCTTTGGTGAAATCTTTATCATCAGGTTCTCCCTAAATCATCGTATGTGCACAATTCTCTTGCTTGCCAATATCAATATAGCACATTTGCCCCTTCAAATCAAACCGTAAAAAACAACCACAGCGAATTCGGATAGGTCAAATGACCAAAATATAGCGCTTAGCAGAAAACTTTTACACAAAATCAACTCCTGCTGGTTAATATTACGTGAAAGCTGAACATGTTCAGGCTTACCGGCACATTAAGGAAGGCAAACGAGGCATTTGGGCCTAAGCCAATGAGGTTTCCTAAGCAAGCAGAGATTTTTGAGCAGGTTAGAGACAGGTATACTGGGCTTTTGACGTCGATTCTATGGAAACTGACCGGTGACCGAGAGCTTTTTACTGAGGCCATGCAATACGCTCTTCTGGGAATGTGGCAGCACGTCGGCAAATTAAACAGCCAAAAGGCAGGAGCATATATCTATAAGATCGCCCTGTCCGCCAATTCTAAAGCCTGGCGAAACCGAATCGGCAAGGATGGACAATTGACACGAAACCAGGCCTGGGTGGAAAAAAACTCCGATGAGAGACTCGACAGAGACGAGCTTGCCACGATAGTCAGACGAGAAATCGGCCGGCTTCCAACTAAGCAGGCCAAAGCCATCGTGATGCGATACTTTGAACAGCAGGATTATCAGGCCATTGCTGGGAAATTAGCTTGCACTGAAGCTGGAGCAAGGTCGCACGTATCAAAGGCATTAGCAACTCTGAAAAGCAGGTTGGCGACTTTAATATAACAGGAACAGAACCATGAACAACGAAAGAATTGAACAAATCCTGAATATGTTGGCCAAAGAAGAGGTGCCGGCTGACGTTCGCAAGATCGCAGAAGAAGCATCAAGAGATTTCAGTAGAACCTTAATGCAACCAAGGCAGCCACGCCAACATTTCGTATTGGAGCTCATTATGAAAAGTCAAATCGCAAAATTAGCCGCTGCGGCGGCGATCATAATAGTACTTCTGGGCGGGCTAACGCTTTGGCCCGGCGGCAACCCGCGGACCAACAAATGGTGGCTGGGGCCACCAGCCGTCTGGGCACAGGAAATCATGACGGCCCTCGATAAGGTGCAAGCTGTAACCTGCAGGGAGCAAACTATACTGGTTATGGCCGATGGGTCAGAGCACCCTTCAAGCACATGGGACATATTCTATGTCTCACGCAACAGCTACCGCAGGGATATTTACGATGGTGACACGCTAAGAGAAATCCAGTGGTACTTGCCCGACGGCAATGACATGATTCAGCACTATGTGCGTTTTGACCTACAATGCTACGGTGCTACCAGGCACAAGGGAAGTTTCGGCAACCACGACCCGGTTGAGAGGATGCGTTTTTATGTCAGACTTTTGGATAATGCGGACAAGCTGCTGGGCGAGAAGGTTATTGAGAACCGTAACTGCGTAGGTTTTGAGATCAGCGCCAGTAAATATGGTGACAATCCCGAGCAGTGGGTCGATCGCATTTGGTTTGACGTGGAGACGAAATTACCGGTGTGCATAGAGGAGGTAGGCAGGCCAGTCACAGACCAGCCCGATAAAACGTTCACCACCATACAAGACCAATTCGACTACAATCTACAACTGCCTGCCGACACCTTCACTCCGTGGGTCCCTGAAGGTTTCATCAATGCGCATCCTGATGAGATTCAGCAGGGCAGACAGAAAGAATAGAAGCGATAGATGCCATTGAGTATTCTCAAGGCTGGGCTTACCTGGCCCGGCCTTTTTTATGCGCATCAACGGGGCGGCAGAATTTTATTCTAACAAGGCGTTGCGCGGCGATAAGCTCTTTCGTCTATAATAGCGGAGTCCTTGAGCAGAAGCCGACTTGTCGGCCAAGGCCGAAAGGGTTTCGTTGGAGAATCGACAGAAAGAACTCCTCGAACTGTTGGATAGGTCCGGAGCAAGTCTGTATGCGCTTTTGACCAGGTTGACACTGCGCCAGGATGTTGCCGAAGAATTGATGCAGGAACTATTTATAAAGCTTAGTAAAACCAGCAGCTTGAAGAAGGTCAAGAATTGGAATGCTTATGCTCACAAGGCTGCCATAAACTTGGCTTTCGACTGGCGTCGAAAACAGCACCGCAACCCGGTGCCGCTGGAGCAGATTCGCGAGCCTGCGTCAGGCGAGAATTCGGCATTGCGCGAGTTGATGCACATGGAAGAGCTGCAAGAGACACTCAATGCCATAGAGCGGCTACGTCGGCCGGCTCACCAGGCTCTGGTCATGCGATACATCCAGGAGGAATCTTACGATCACATTGCCGAACAATTGGGCAAGACGACGCATCACGTGCGAGCGATATGTTCCAGGGCTCTCAGTCAGCTTCGGGATATTCTTGGAGCGAGCCAGTCGCAATCTCATGGAAAGGAGTTAAAACATGCCTAAAATTGACGAAAGCGAACTAATCCGTCGTCTGAAACTGCTCTCGCAGATTGAGCCAACCTCGGAGGCCACCAATCGTGCCATGGAACGGCTTCGGGACTCTTTGACACAGCAAGAGAACCTGCGGGAAAGCACTACCACCAGAATTGTGCGGGCAGTTATTCACCGCTCAGTTATAAAATTTGCAGCCGCTGCGGTGCTGCTAATTTGTGCAGGCTATGTCACTGGCAGATTATCCGCGCCCGAGCAGGTGGATGTGGAACAACTGCGTGCCGAGCTGGTCCAGCAGATGAGCCAACAATGGGAATCGATCTTAGAGACTCGACACGCTCAGCTCAGGCAAGAAGTTTATCAGCAGGTTCGCCGCGATTTGATGGAATTTGCCGCCCGGACATTAACTGCTTCCAGAGACTTGACAGACCAACGCTTAGTAGAACTGATTCAGCTAATCGAGGCTGCCCGAATGCAGGACCGCCAGCGGATTGCAGCGGCACTGGAACAAATAGAGTTGAATCGGTTACAAGACAAAACCCAGTTTAGAAACGGCTTGCAGACGTTGGTCGCCCGGGCGAATGAACCGCAGCCGACAAAGCAGAATTAGGTCTTGTCCATGTTTAGCCGTCGCCGGTACGCCTGCCCTGAGCTTGCCGAACGGGGCGACGGTTGGTTCATATGTAAAAAACGCAAATCAATAAATGAAAGGAGCAAAAGATGAAACCTTCTATCCGAATAATCCTGATATTGATGGCCCTCGGCCCGGCAGTGACTTGTTTTGCCATAGAGCAGGTAGAAACTTTTACGATATCCGGCAGCACCGGACTGCCTGGCGTGGTAATGAAGGGTCTGCCGAACAACCCTATTACCGACCAAAACGGCCATTACAGTATCCGCGTTCCGTCCGGCTGGAGCGGCACAGTTACTCCAGTAAAAGAAGGCTACATGTTTGACCCACCAGAAAGGATATATGATGCTCTTAGAGTAGACTGTACAGATGAGAATTATACGGCGAGCGTGATGACTTTTACAATTTCCGGCAGTACTGGACTGCCTGGTGTGAAAATGCGAGGTTTGCCAGGCGATCCTGTTACTGATGCAGACGGTAACTACGCCGCCAAGGTTGCGCTCAACTGGAGCGGGATGGTTACACCAGTAAAGGAAGGTTACGCCTTCGTTCCGGTCATCCGGCAATACTCAAATGTTGCAGCTAATTACACAAATCACAGCTACACAGTGAGACCAATTACTTTTACCATTTCCGGTACAACTGGTGTGCCAGGTGTAGCAATGGTGGGTCTGCCTAGTTATCCTATTACTAAACCGGATGGCTCATACGCAGCTACTGTCCAGTACGGCTGGAGCGGCATAGTTGCGCCTGCAAAGGAGGGTTACAGCTTTGACCCACCCAGGCGAGAGTATGCTCAAGTTAGGGTTTCTCAGGCTGATCAGGATTACGCTGCCACTGTAAGGATGCTCACCATATCCGGCCAGACGGGGGTCCCAGGTGTGCTGGTATCAGCCAGTAATGGCGGCGGTTCTGATACCACCGACTCTCAGGGCAGGTACAGCGTGAAAGTACCCTACGGATGGAGCGGTGAAATTACGCTGTCAAAAGAAGGTTACAAATTTGACCCGCCCAGCAGGTCATATACTCACGTTACCACAAACATAAGAGACGGTTTGCCTGAGCCTACGGAGCAATCGGTTTACCGAGCGAGAGCCGTTGGGCCATGGCCAATGGTTGGACGGACCGGCAAGCGCAGAGTTCTTGTGATCCCCGCTACGGATGTCAAGCCGGAGGAGTTTGAGGCCATCACGGCAGACATGCAGGTGATGTTATACATCCTGGAAAAAGAACTTCAAAAGCCTCGGCTGATTCAGGGTGTATTCTCCGACTTTGGCGACTTTTTTGATCGGGATGGTCGAACGCTGCAGGCTATTTACGTTCAGGACTACGGAGCATTCTTCTTCATGCAGGTGGACTTTCCGCTGGTTTTTCCGCCCGAAGCCCAAGAGCCCCGGGTCGAGAAAACCAAAGAGCAGGTCGATCCGATCTGGCAGCGCGCGCAGCAGGAAATATTCTCATCGCAGCGTCCGACTGTAGGCAGCCGGCTTCCCGGACGCCAAGAACATGGGCCGGAAACGCTCGACGAACTGAAAAATGACCTGATAAGACTACTTAAACACGCAACCAACATTCGGCACTTAAAGCCGGACGAATGGGTAATTCTGACTGTGATTGGGGCTGGCGGCTGGATCGGTGAGGGCGGTATGATGATGGAGTCCGGGGCAACTATGGGCGCCACGAGTCGGACGGGCGGCGCTGGTATGTACGGAATGGGTGGTTATGGAGGGGGCGTCGCCGGGTTCGGTTTTGGCGGCTACGGCGGTACTGGCGGCGTGGCCGGTTACGGCGCTATGGGAGGCGGCGGTTTTAGCTACGGCGGTATGGGAGGTTATGGAATGCTACCTGCCTCGTCCGTCACCCTGACCATGCGCGTCAAAAAGGCTGATGTCGATGCCTTCGCAAAGGGCGATCTGGATTTCGAACAATTCCAGCAGCAGGTCAAAATACTAACGTATTGATACTTAGGTGAAGGAGATTCACCATGACAACACGTAGAGTAGTGTTCGCACTGGTAGTGTGCTTCCTGGTCGCGGCGTTTTTGATGCCGTCGCTGTCCCAGACCGGCAGACCCGATAGAACAGCCGGTCGCGGCGAGTTCGAGCGCATGCGCGATATGAACCCGCAGGAGAGGTTCGAGCGCTTCATGAGAGAGGCTAAGCAGCGCGAGGCTCAGGCGATGAAGCAGGCTCTGCAGGTAGATGAACACCAATGGAAGGTGATTGGGCCTAAATTAGAGAAGGTGCGCTCCTTACGGGACGAGGCGTTCGGCGGCATAGGGATGCCCTTTTCCAGCAGTGGTTTCACAACTGCGTTTGGGTCGCCGCAAGGACAGGCAGGCGGCGGGGCTTTCGGCGGGTTCGCTGGAGGCTTCCAATTCCAGGGCGGCGGTCCAGAAGGCGCAACTGGCCAGAGCTTTTCTACCTGGAAGCCCTTCGGCCGTGAGCCAACCCAAGTCGAGAGAATCTGTGGAGAGCTTCAGATGCTATTACAGGGCAGCGATGCCCCACCGGAGGCGATCAGGCAAAAACTCGATGCCTTGCGCCACGCCAGAGCGCAAGCAAGAAAGCGGTGGGCGCAAGCTCAGCAGGATTTGCGCGAAATATTGAATTTACATCAGCAAGCAACGCTGGTCATGATGGGATTGCTTGAATAATCTCACATTTGGCCCGACGGCGATTAGAAGCACAGTGAACAGGCGGTAAAACCGTCGGCTAAATCTGCCCTACGTCTGGCAGATAAATATTTAGCCCCGCAATTTATTGCGGGGGTCACTTTCTGCATTTTACGTGGGGTGCCTACAAACCCCAGGCTTTGGCAAATGCTTTGAAGCTGCGGTCGTATGTTTTCTCAGCAGCAGGCGGAAAACAACAGCCGGGCAACTGCTTTGACTTTAGATGATAACTTAAACACTCGCAGCAGATTCCTTTGCGATCACATCCCGGATATGTACAACCACAGTTTTTAAGATTGCGCTCTTTTTTACATTCCATGATTTCCGCTTTCTCCTTGCTCAGCGAACGGGCAATTTGTACAGACTGATGCTCAACGGTGGCACAGTAAGCTTGTCAGCAATATTCGACACTTTCTTTTCCTGAATTACCACCTGCGGCTTTTTGCTAGGCTCATTGTAGGCCATCGGATCAGAATGGGCGATCAGCCAGACCTGCCCTACCCCGGTTAGCTGCGCCCCTTGTATGCCCAGCGCCAGCTCCTGCTGCTGGTCGGTAGGGTTGACAACCGCAAGCGTCAGGGCCTTACGGTCGGCTGTCCAGGCAGCTACTACATCAAGTGGATACGCGTCACCGGAGATAGCGACCGGTAACGTCCCGAACTGCTGGCGGTACAGTCTCAAAACCAAACCTGTTGTCTCAAAAGCAGCATCGGTTTTGGTAGTCTTGATGGCGCCGATGACGTTGACCGTCTGAGCGTAGTTAGCCATAAAGACTAAATCGCTGCTTCGGATCATTTCGTGCAGACCTTCGGCGATGCCCAAGGCGTCCCTCTGGAAATAGCGGGTGCCAAGCTCGCCGAAAAGGTGCTCGCCGTACCAGTAGTTCCACTCGTCAATTGCAATCCGGATGTCTTTGCCCTTAATCGAGTCCAGCTTTTTGCGGTAGTCACGATGGGCGGAAACTATATGGCGGACCGCATCAGGTGCCTGACGCACATGCTCCAAAACAGACTTTTTCGCTCCGCGATAAAAATGCTCGCTGATAAGGTCCATCGAGTCGGCACAATTTTTGAGCATGCCCTGCGACCAGTTGCCCACTTCGCCGACAGCGATGAGCTTGATGGATGGGTCAACCTTGCGCATAGCTTTGGCGAACAGATTGTGTTTGCGAACATAGTGCTCAAGCGACATGTGGCCTAACTGCCAATTGCCGTACATCTCATTTCCGACGCACCACCACGTAACGTGGTATGGTTCGGGGTAGCCGTTGGCCGCCCGCCATTTGCCCATCGGCGTATCCGGAGCACCGTTGGCGTACTCGACCTCTTCGGCAGCCGAATGGTCATCGCCAAAGCCGGTGTTGACCGTAATCATCGGCTCAGCCCCAACCTCCCGGCAGAAGATGATAAACTCATCCAGCCCGAAATCGTTATGCTCAAGTCCGCCCCAGGCGGGGTTCTTCATCGCCGGCCTTTTGTCACGCGGGCCGATACCTAACCTCCAGTCGTACCCACTTACGAAATTGCCGCCAGGCCAGCGATAGATAGGCGAATTGAGTTCTTTTAGCAGCTTCAGTGTATCAGCCCTCATACCTTTAACGCTATCGGCTGGCATCAGTGAGACTGTGCCAACCTGGAAGAAGCCTGTGCCCGTCCCGACAATTTCCAGCCTGGCATCATCGCTATCGGCCCCGGCAGTGAAACTAAGCGGCTTTTCCACATACTCTCTTGCGAGTTTATCAATGGTGATGGTCTGCCGGCCGTTTTGCCCATCGCCCCAAACGAGACTCACCTGCACTTTTGCTGAGTCAATGCCCGCCAGAATAATTCGTCCTTGGTACTTTTTGCCCTTTTGTATTCCAAGCTGGTTCTGGACAATTCCGCGCGGCTGCTGTCCAGCTAACTTGACTTGTGGACTGTGTTCACCTACGTAAACATTATCCTTGACCATCACGACCGTGCCCTCGGGCCCTACGGCTTTCCACGGTGACTCTTTGTCTGCCACCGGGTAGAAGAATTTGCGGTCTTCTAACATTTCTGCCCAGATGCCGCCGTAGATGCACCGCCCAAGATGCTCAATAAACTGGCCGTAGATGTATTTGGAGACCGGCTCTTTGGTCTGGTCGGCGTCTATTTTTATGGCGGGCTTTGTGCTTCTGGTAGAAAGTAACTGAAGATTCAGGTCATCAAACCAGGCTTTGCCTGTGGATAGTCCCCAGCCGCCCAGCAGGCAGTTGATTTCGGCTAATTCGTGTTCGCCCGAATCAAATACCAGTTCTACTCGTGTCCAGTCGCTGGTTCCGGTCACAGCCGGCGTCTGGAGCGGCTGAATGTTGTGCAAATTAAGTAATGCTCCCTTGCCGGTGCCCGCCGCAACGTTTTCGGTTTTGATCCAGCCGGATAGCCTGTACTGCGAACGTGGCTTAATGGGTACTGTGGTCAGCCAGCCAATATCTGCGCCGCTTTCCGAGGAGAGGCAAACGGCTCGTTTGCCTGTTCGGCCACCCTCGACGTAGTTAAATCGGCCTTTCCCACCGTATGTTTGTTGTTCCCAGCCGGCGGGTCTATTGTTGAGTGCCTCTTCGAACGAACCGTTTGGCATTATATTGTCCGATTGTGCCGCCGCAGCCTGCAGATAGAGCGCAAGAAAAACCAGACCTACCAGCAGACCCCCAAATCTAAATCGTCCCGTCTTCATGATTTACCTCCTTGGATTTATGCCCTTTCAACCTGCAAAAGATTCTAACAAGAATGAGATTGTACATACTTTTACTCCAAACGCAATTCTTCAAAATCTTTCTTTGCCTCGCGATCTACTGCAAAGTCATACGTCTAAGCCTGCTCTCACCCGCACCCCACTGGGGCGGCTAAAATTCTTGACTTCTTACCAGAATAAACGGATAATGCTTGTGAACTTGCCTTTGGCAGCCAACTCATCCAAATAGGGCCAAATTATGCTTAATGTTGACCATCTAAAACCCGCGATCAGCGATCTCTGCCGGCGATTGAAAGTCAAAAGACTCGATGTATTCGGTTCGGGCACTACCGACAGGTTTAGAGTTGATAGTGATGTGGATGTCTTGGTTGAGTTCGACCGTGACGCACGTGACCTTTTCGATCGCTACTTCGAGCTTAAGGAGGGCCTCGAACAAATTCTTGGCAGGGCTGTGGATGTGGTCGTCGAAAGAGCGCTTAAGAATCCATTTTTCAAAGCCTCAATAGAGCGTACCAGAAAGAACATATATGCAGCTTGAAGTTTGGGCTGCTATTCAAAATCATCTTCCTAAGCTCAAGCAGGAGGTCCGAGACCTTCTGGGTACATAGACGAGAGTTCGGTAGGATGGGCTTCAGCCCATGCTTGGTTCACGATATTGCCTATCCGAAATGCAACTCTACAATGTCTTTGTCGTGCAGGACGTGGTTTAGCTGGACGTTTTGGCCTTTGTAGACGCCGGTGCCCCAAATTCTGGCGGATTGGAGTTTCTCCGCTAACTGGCGATGAATAGCCTGCGCAAGGTCGGCAACAGTCGAGCCTACCGGCATCGTAAATGGCTCATCCATATCAGGCGGCTTGCCCGGCGGCTTAGCGTAAATGCGAATAATGCCCAACTGCTCAAAAAATACTCTGGGCAGCTTTTCCAGGCCAATGCCTGTCTTGGCTGAAACCTCTACGAACTCCAGAGGACGCGGGCACGATTTTTTCAAAGATTCAAGGCTACCTTCCGGAGCAATGTCGGATTTGGTGCCGACACAAAAAACTCTCTTAGCAAGGACGTTACCTCGCTCATCCAGAGCCGAAGTTTGCTCGCTCATAAGCAGATTCCGTGACTCCAGAAAGTCCAGACAAATTCGAAGTTGCTCCAGCGGCTCGGCGGAAAGGTCAACTACAATAGCAATCAGGTCACAATGCCGGTATGTCCCCACCTGACCCGGCGCGGAGTAGTCGGCTGTTATGGGCGGCATATCAACGAGCTGAATCTGTACATCTTCGAACCTGACCATTCCTGGCACAGGCCCGCCTGTGGCGAAAGGAAAGTCGGCGACGTTTACTTTTGCATTGGTCAGCGCCGCCACGATAGAGCTTTTGCCGCAGTTGGGCGTGCCGAGCAGCACTACCTGGCCTGCGCCTGTCCGTGGGACGTGGAAAATATCTACGTGTTTGCCGGCCCTCTTTTGCGCGCCAGCTTCTTTCAGTTTGCTCAATTTCCGGCGCAGGTCCGCCTTGAGGTGGTCGGTGCCCTTGTGCTTGGGCATCACAGCCAGCATGCGCTCAAGCGCCAGTATCTTCTCCTCATTCGTGGTGGCTGTTCGGAACCACTGCTCAGCCTTGAAATAATCTGGCGGTAAATTTGCAGGCATCTCTCAAAAATCCGAAATCCAAATCTCGAAATCCGAAACAATTCCAAAATTCGAATAATAAATGTTCAAAACATCACTCACTCTTACGCAGTATTGACCCAAAGATGTTCATTATCTCGGTTGCCTCCTGGATGAGATTCTCACGCTCCTGCTCAAGTCCAGAATCACCGTTTGCATCCACCAACTTGAGCCAGTACCGGCTTTCCTTCGCTTCCTTTCGGCATATCTTGATACGCATTACAAGTCCTTCTTACTCAATGCCTCGTTGGCCTCTATTTAGTTCGCCCCCACTGAACCGGACGCATCAACAAGTTGCCTCGAATCTTCAATGTTGACTACACTCTTTGGCAGTTTCTTCACAAACGCTCTTATCCCTTGCGCGAACCGTAATGTCCTTTCTTCAAGGTCATATCGTTTTGAATTTTGAATTTCTGACATTCGAATTTGTTTCGGATTTCGATATTCGAGTTTCAGTTCACCCCTCAATCTGTTCTGCGACCAAATCGCCGACCTGGCTGGTGGAGTAACCCATTTTGCCGGCCTGAAGTGATTTTATCTTATTCGCGGTTACGAACATCACCGCCTTTTCTACGGCGTCGGCTGCCTTTTCCTGGCCCAGGCTGCTAAGCATCATCTGCACGGCGCAGATGGCTGCAAGCGGATTGATAATGCCCTTGCCGGTATATTTAGGTGCGCTTCCGCCGATAGGCTCGAACATGCTGACGCCCTCGGGGTTGATGTTTGCTCCTGCTGCGATGCCCATCCCGCCCTGGATGATTGCTCCCAGGTCGGTAATAATGTCGCCGAACATATTGCCGGTAACGATAACGTCAAACCACTCCGGGTTCTTGATCATCCACATACAGGTGGCGTCGACGTGGTAATATTCTCTATTTATATCTGGATATTGGGCCTTGCCCATCTCGTGGAAGGCTCGCTCCCACAAATCGTATATGTAAGTCAGCACGTTTGTTTTGCCGCAAAGAGCTAAGGTGTTTCTTTCGCCCTTGCCGCGTGCTTTTTTGCCGTACTTGCGAGCGTATTCAAAGGCATATTTCAGGCAGCGGTCGACTTGGAATCGGCTGTATACAGCCGATTGCACGGCTACTTCTTGCGGTGTTCCTTTCATGGTAAAGCCACCCACGCCGGTATAAAGGTCGCCGGTATTCTCGCGCACGACTACAAAGTCTATATCGTCAGGACCTTTATTTTTAAGCGGCGTCTCTACGCCGGGATATAGCCTGACCGGGCGCAGATTTATATACTGGTCAAGTTCAAAGCGGAGCTTTAAGAGTATCCCTTTTTCCAGAATCCCTGGCGGCACGTCCGGCTGGCCAATCGCACCCAGCAGGATTGCATCGAATTTGCGCAGCTCTTCGATGGCGCTATCGGGCAATGTCTCGCCGGTTCTTTTGTACCTTTGAGCACCAAAATCGAACGTTGTCAAATCGACTTTGAACATGTACTTATCCGCCGCGGCCTTTAGTACCTTTACCGCTTCAGCAATCACTTCCGGCCCGGTGCCGTCGCCAGGAATTACAGCAATACTATACATACTGCTAAAATCCTTTCAGTAATTAGGGGTCAGGGTTCTGGGATCAGGGGTCAGGTTACATTTCGCTTTTCTATGGATTTACGTAAGCCATTGATCATCCGACCGATTTCTGCTGTTTGTTCTAACAACTGTTTTGTATTGGCGGAACTAATATAGTTTAATCTTTGCGCAATCTGAATATGGGTTTCCAACTCAGCCAGAGAGCTATAGGCTATGGAAAGATGCTGAATAAATTCTTTGCTATGTTGTCTCTCTCGCCCTTCAGCTATATTTGCTGGAATTGAAACAGCAGCCCGTTGTAGCTGGCTTGTAAGACCGTAAACTTCATTTTTCGGAAAACCTTTAGTTATTTGATAGCACTTCACTACCAAATCCATTGCCTTTTGCCAAACTTCGAGGTCTCTATAGCTTTTAATTTCCATCCGTTTTCTCCTTGCCGGAAACTTGTCATTGTCATTTGATATTTACCGTTCTGGTCCCGCTGACTCCCGACCCCTGATCCCTGACCCCTTCTTAATGTGCTCCAGCAATCCGCCATTGTTGATTATCCCAAGAGCAAAGTCCGGCAGTGGATTAAATTTAATATCAATATCTGTGGTTTTGTTTTTTATCAAGCCAGCTTTGTAGTCAATATCCACTTCATCGCCGTCGCTAATTTTGTCAACAGCATCGGGCGATTCTATAATGTAGAAGCCACAGTTGATGGCGTTACGATAGAAGATTCGGGCGAAGGATTTGGCGATAACGGTCTGCACACCCGCGCCGCGGATGGCCCAGACGGCGTGCTCTCTGGATGAGCCGCAGCCGAAATCCTCGCCGGCAACAATTATATCGCCTGGCTTAGCCTTATTAACGAAGTCGGAGTCCAAGTCTTCCAGACAATGCTTAGCCAGCTCAGATTCATTATCTGTGTTGAGATACCGCGCTGGAATTATCTCATCGGTATTTATGTGGTCGCGTTTGTAAACATGTGCCTTAGCCATCGCTCACCTCGTTCGCTGGCAAATCCTAAATTCTAATATCTAAGCCCTAAACAATACCGAAACTCTAAAATCAAATGTTCAAAACACTATTTGCTCTTGGCCACAATCGAGCCGAAGATATGCGTAAGCTCGCTGGCTTCATCTTCCAGTTCTTTCCTTTCCTGTTCAAGCTCTGCGCTGCCGTCGGTGTCGACCAGTTTGAGCCAATATCGGCTTTCTTTTGCCTCCTTTCGGCATATCTTAATCCTCATAACAAAGTCTTTCTTACTAAGAGCTTCGTTAGCCTCAATGTAATTTGCTCCAACAGAACCTGACGCTTTTACAAGTTGTCTCCCGTCCTCGATGTTAGCAATAGTTTTATTTAGTTTCTTAACAAAAGCTCTGACCCTGCGGGCGAACTCAAGCGTCCTGTCCTCAAGGTCATAACGTTTTGAATTTTCCTCTTTGGTCATTTGAGCTTGTTTAGGATTTAGGATTTAGATATTAGGATTTCTTCAGAGGTGCCCTCGTGGATCTGCCAGCTTTCCTTCTATTGCACTTGCTGCGGCGGTGGCGGGGCTTGCCAGATACACTTCGCTTTTCGGATGTCCCATTCTGCCGACAAAGTTTCTATTTGTGGTGCTGACGCATCTTTCGCCTTCTGCCAGCACGCCCATAAAGCCGCCCAGGCACGCCCCGCAGGTAGGGGCGGAAATAACGCAGCCGGCATCATAAAATATATCGAACAAGCCTTCATCTTTTGCCTGCTTCCAGATAGTCGGCGTCGCCGGTACGACAATCGTTCGGATTGCAACCTGTTTACCTTTCAAAATCTGAGCCGCAATCCGCAAGTCCTCAATCCGCCCGTTCGTGCAACTGCCAATATACGCCTGGTCCATTTTTCTGCCGGCACATTCACTGATAGGCACAGCGTTACTCGGCAGGTGTGGCAGTGCAACCATCGGCTCGATCTTCGAGCAGTCAAATTCCTGGACCGAAATATACTCAGCGTTTTTATCAGACTCAAAGACGATGTATTTTCTATGGTCCTTCAGGTGCTCATCAAGGTACTTTTTTGTCACGTTGTCGAATCCGATAATGCCGTTTTTAGCACCGGCTTCAATGGCCATATTTGTTATGGTCATTCTTGCTTCCATCGACATATCGGCCAGCACAGGGCCGGTAAACTCCATCGCCTTATAGAGCGCACCATCTGTCCCGATCCTGGCGATAACCGCCAGGATGACGTCTTTGCTATAGACGCCGGGCTTGAGCGAGCCGTTGAGCACGAATTTCATCGAGGCAGGGACTTTGAACCAGAGTCTTCCAGTTGCAATCGCTGCCGCCAAGTCGGTTGAACCGATGCCTGTGCTAAATGCCGCAAACGCGCCGTAGGTGCAGGTGTGCGAGTCAGGCCCAACGATGACTTCGCCGGGCCGAATATGTCCCTGTTCCGGCAGCAGCGCGTGGCAGACACCGGTTCTGCCGATTCTATAATAATGTTTTATCTTGTGGCGTCTGGCCCAGTGGTCAAGGCGTTTGTGAAGCTCAGCACTTTTGATGTCTTTGGCCGGCTGAAAATGATCTGGCGTGACAACGATTTTTTCCCGGTCAAACACTTTATCAATGCCACGCTCTTGGAGCATTTTTATTGCCGCTGGCCCAGTTACATCTATAAACAGCACAATGTCCAGTTTCGCATCGATCAATTGCCCCGGCTCAACCGACTTTTGCCCCGATGCTCTGGCCAGAATTTTCTCCGTTATTGTCATACTCATTTTCTTATGCCCGTGTGTTTTGAATTTCGATTTTCTGTAATTTGGATTTGTTTCGGATTTCGTGCTTCGGATTTAGGATTTGCTCAAAGTTCAACCTTGAGCCCTGGTTCTTCGCCTTTGCCCCGCACTAATTGCCGTTATCCCGCGCGCGACCCTCGAACATGGGGGGCAATTAGTGCGGGGACCAGACCTTCAATGGCTTGCGGCTGCCTTGGAATATCGTTGCTGCTCTGAGGCAGGCATGATATCCGCAGTGGCACGGCCATCTTGGCCGTGATTTCACGGGCTGGAAGCCCGTGCCACCAACTAATTCTTCTTAGCTTGGCAGCGTGAACAAGCAAATCCATCCGGCCATCTCAATCTGCCACTCGCCCGCCATTCGTCTGGCGGGTAAATCCGCCGTGCGTCTGGCGGATAAATCTGGCGTATCAATTTGAACAGGTACTGCTGGCAGGCATCCTCCGTTGCGAATTCCACAAGGGTCTTGGGATAATCTTCCACGACTCAATACGCTACATCTTGGGACTACTTGAGTCAATGGGATACCCCAATAAACTAATTCACGCGTCTTGGTTCAGGACCGAGCGAATGATCTTGGCTCGCAAGGCGTCTCTGTCAGTGGAGTCCAGCAATTTTCCGTGGTTTAGCTGCAGATGAGCCGGCAGTGTCAGCATAAACAGCCGATTTATAGTCGTTATGGATAGCCCCTTACCTTTGTCTGCCTTGCTACTACGGCTGAGACTGCAAAGCCTCCTTATTGCCGGCGTGGAAGCCCCCATGTGATCGTGCATATTGATGCCCAACCGCAAGTGGCTCAGTAGAAATAGCGCCTCCTGCGAACTTATTAGCTGGGCATTTTGCAGCAGCGCCATCGCCCGCGAGATTTTGTCGTCCAGAGTGTCGATCTGCTTTGAGAGCAGATGATTTCTGGCGGCGGTTTCGTATTCGACTATCTCCGGGATGATGGTGTTTTCGAATTGCCGCACGACATCCGACTCTGAAACGCCGAGCGTTACCTGGTTGGATAGCTGGTACAGGTCGCTGGCTGCCTCGGTGCCTTCTCCGAAGAGCCCTCGCACAGCCAGGCTCATATCCTTTGCGGCATTGAAGAATTTTTCTATCTGGCCGGTCATCTTCAGAGCTGGCAGGTGCAGCATCACGGAAACTCTTATGCCGGTGCCCAGATTGGTGGGACAAGCCGTCAAATATCCGTAGCGAGGACTGAAGGCGTAATCGACTTTTTCCTCTATCATGTCGTCGATGTGATCTATCTGCTTGGCAGCCTGGGATAGCTGGCAGCCTGCCTTTAACACCTGCAGGCGTAAATGGTCCTCTTCATTAATCATAGCGGTAAAGAATTCCCGCCGGGCAATAACTGCTCCTCGTGGGCCTTTGCCAAAGGCGTGGTGTCGGCTGATAAGGTGCCGTTCCACCAGGAAATTTCTGTTTAGAGTAGAAGTTTTGTCCACACTAATGTAGAAAACTTGGTCGCCCAGATCCAGTGACATCAGAACGCCTTTGAGCTTCTCAAGGATCTCGGCTTTTTCGGCATTGGAGCAGTGGCTTAAGAATCTATAGCCGGCCAGGTTTCTGGCCAGGCGAATCCGTGAAGATATGACCACCTCCGCTAACGGCCCCAGGCCGCTAAACCATTCATTTATACCAGTACTTATGTCGGTCAACTTCATAGTAATATTATGGGGCAAGCAAATCCAGCGTTGAACAACATCTTCTCTGCCTCTTGTGGCGTTAACCTCGGTAGTTTAGCCAACTTTTACCTCTAAAGATGTAGTAAGAATTTCTTTGCTTAAAAATGTTCTTATCTCATCTTCTGGCAACGTTTCTAAATAAAGTTCGATAGCTTCCTTTATATTAGCTAATATCTCTTCCAAAGTGTCACCCTGAGTTTGACATCCTTCAAGCTCTGGGCAGTATGCGTAATATCCATATTCATCCTTCTCAATGATTACATTAACTTTATAAGACATTTTCTCTTCCTTTGTTTGGTCCGTTGTAATTCCAACTTTTGTCATAGTGCTATTATCCTAACATGTTGCTTTAGCTTTCAATCTGGTTTATTTTGTCTCGCAATTTGGCTGCCAGTTCGTAGTCTTCACTTCGCACCGCTGCATCAAGCTGCTGGCGCAGCTTTGCAAGCTCCATCTGCTTTTTTGTTCGTTGCGGCGTCTTGGCAGGGACCTTACCACAGTGGCTGGTTGCGCCATTGTGAGCTTTCTCGATAAGTGGTGCCAGCGCCTTTTCAAAAACCTCGTAATCATGCGGACAACCCAGCACACCCTGCCTTCGGAATTGCTCCAGCGTAAAACCGCAATGTGGACATTTGGCCTCCGGCTCCGAGGGGCCGAATAGCTCGTCATCTGACGGCTGAGAAGCAAGCAGGTTGCTGAGCAGCTCATTTATGGATATCTGTGTCTTGGCGGCTATACCCTGCTCGATTGCGCACTGCTCACAAAGGTGCATTTCGCTGCGCACGCCGTCACTTATCTCGGTCAGATGGATGGTCGCTGTCTTTTTGTTACAAACCTGGCAAAGCATATTTTTTATTATACCAGAATCCTGCTTATAGTATCGGCAAATTTTGCACCCGACCTGCAGGTCATTCAATTAACCACTTGCCGTTTAACAAATTACAACTCAATCGAGCTTGGCAAATTTTGCTGAACAACCTGGCTGCTCGACGACCTTGATGCTGCATAGTTTCAGGCCGCCAGGCAGCTTGGGCTCAAGTTTTTCGTATATATATCTGGCTACGTTTTCAGCCGATGCGTTGTTCCACTTAAAATACTCGATCTTGCCCAGTGCCGTGTTGTCGAGTTCAGCTACTATATTGTCAAGCGTTGCCTTAAGCTGGCGGAAGTCCATCACTACTCCTTTGTTGTCGAGCGTTTCTGAGCTGACCTCGGCGGTGACGGACCAGTGATGGCGATGTCGATGTTCCTTTGAGCCGTCCGCCCGTGCCAATTGATGCGATGCTCGAAATTTCGTCTGGACGCTGACTATAAACATAAGGCAAAAACCCCACATAAAACGTGGGGCTAAATAACATTATAGGAGTATCCTATTCGCTCAAGTAAGCCCTATATGTTGTGGTATTTTGATTTTCGTCCCCGTGCATGCCTGACCATGGTGCTGTAAGGAACCGGATCGACGTTGGCCGGCCGCTGCATAAGACGATAAAATAGCTTGCCCCGGTATCACGATGTCCGGCGATTGAATCTAAACGTGAACTCATCCAGTAGTCCAGATGCTCATGACTGACAGCCCCCTGATGAGTGCCCATCAGCCATCGTTTCAGCAGCGATGACACCCAGTGCGCCAAGGGTAGAAGCTCTTCTGCCACCGATGCAGAGGCACGAACGATCTGATGTCTGTAGCCCCGTGTCTTCAATCCGGAATACCCAGACCAACCGTCTGTGTGGATTATCGCCGCCGGCCCAGTCACATCTATAAAAAGCACAACGTCAAGTTGTGCGTCGATAAGCTGTCCAGGCACCACCTTTTTTACATTAGCTGCCTTTGCCAGAATTTTTTCAGTGATTGTCATACCCATCTGATTTGGCCTTACTTATAGCTCTCGCTCTGTGTTTTTTGCTGCGCTGAGACCATCCGGTTGATTGCATCGATGTAGGCCTTTGCGCTTGCTTCAATGATGTCGGTGGAGATGCCGCGGCCAATGAAGGTTCTGCCATTTTCGGTGATCCTGACGGTCGCTTCGCCGAGTGCTTCTTTTCCGCCGGTGACGGCTCTTATCGAGTAGCTTTCCAGCTTTGGCGCCAAGCCGGTAGCTTCTTTTATCGCTTCATAAGCAGCATCCACCGGGCCGTCACCGCAGGCAGCAGCTTGCTTAACCTCGTCCCTGATCCGTATCTTTACGCTGGCGGTCGGCAAAGTCCCCGTCCCAGAAGCGACATGCAGATACTGAAGCTGATAAATCTGCTCCACCAGGCGGATTTCTTCATTGATAATTGCAGCTACATCTTCGTCAAAAACCTCTTTTTTCTTGTCGGCAATCTCCAGAAATCGCTGGTAGGCGTGCTCAATTTCCTGCTTTGTAAGTTTATAGCCGAGCTGTTTGCATCTGTCAGCAAATCCGTGCCTGCCGGTATGTCTGCCGAGCACCATCCGTGAGCCGACAAGGCCGATGGTCTCTGGCGTCATAATCTCGTATGTGGTGCGTTCTTTTAACATGCCGTCCACGTGGACGCCGGCCTCATGCGCAAAGGCATTAGCGCCGACAATAGCCTTATTCGGCTGAACTACAAAGCCGGTCAACCGCGAGACCAACTGACTTGTGCGGTGGATCTCCTTAGTATTGATGTTAGTACGCAGAGCCGGACCGCCAGCCTGCGAGAAGAAATCCGCTCTGGTATGTATGGCCATAACGATCTCTTCCAGTGCTGCGTTTCCCGCCCGTTCGCCCAGCCCATTGATGGTGCACTCAACCTGTCGGGCACCGTTTCGCACAGCCGCGAGTGAATTTGCCACCGCCATACCGAGATCGTTGTGACAGTGCGTGCTTATAATACACTTGTCGATGCCGGGCACATCTGATTTAAGCTGGGCGATGATTCTGCCATACTCTTCCGGCAGGATGTAGCCCACCGTGTCGGGTATGTTCAGGGTAGTTGCACCGGCTTCGATGACCGCGGCTAAGATCTCGATAAGAAACGGCATCTGGCTTCTGCAGGCGTCTTCGGGCGAAAATTCAACGTCATCGACAAAAGTCTTTGCGTATTTAACGGCCTCGACAGCCATTTTCAGGACCTCATCGCTGCTTTTTTTGAGCTTATACTTCATGTGAATCGGCGAGGTTGCGATAAACGTATGGATACGTTTTTTCTTTGCCGGGGCAACTGCTTTACCGGCAGCCTCGATGTCACCTTCGTTTGCCCGGGCAAGGGCTGCAATAACCGGGCTGGCCACCTGCTCGGCAACCTGACGTGTGGCCTCAAACTGAGCTGGCGAAGACACAGGAAATCCAGCTTCAATTATATCGACGCCTAAAACGGCCAGTTGGCGTGCGATTTCAAGCTTTTCGGTAACCGAAAGGGATGCACCAGGAGATTGCTCGCCATCTCTTAAAGTCGTGTCAAATATTAAAATTTTTTCGTCAGACATCTGTTTTTTCTCCAATTACCGTCGAGCTCACAGAGATAAGTCAAAATAACCACAGATTATGCGGATTCCACGGAAGAAAAAAATCAAAATCTGTGAAATCCGTGGTTTCGACATTTCTGATTTCAATCTTTTCTCGGCGTTCTCTGCGGTTAATCGTTAATGTTCAGCCTTGTTGGTCAATTATGCCGAAAGCGGGGTCAAATTGCCACGAATACCTGCCTTTGCAGGCACAAGTTTACGAAAAAAAACGGTTGGTTACAATTGGATTCTGTGTGGATGGACTATTGCGCCTTAACGGCGCAATAGCAGCAGATTCAGGCTGAGCAGCGCCTTGTAAGAAGAACTGGTTATGCAGATTTCACTCATATAAATAATTATACGAATGATGTATCTGTTTGCAAGAAAAATTTTGGTCACGGATTGCACTGATTGCGCGGACGAATGTAGCCATGGGGTTTACCCGGTGACGAAGATAACGGATTTGGCTTTTCACGGGGTTGATACGAATTAACACTGATAAAAAACGGAGGCCAGACATTCTTTAGCACAGGATAACGGGATTTTCTTGTCACAGACGATACAGAGAGTAAGCACAGATTGTACGGATTGAGCGGAGCAATGTAGCCACGAATCAGCACGAATTTCTAATCGGGGGTTACGGGCAATTAATTTTATTTCTATGAGAACAATAGAGTTGCTGGGGACCTTCGCGTCGCTACAGATTGCAGATTTGATCGATGCTTGACCCATATTTTGCACAGGGCTTAGACTTTTAGCGGGCAGCGATCTGAATATTATCCACTTGTTATTCCGGCGCTTACACTTATAATGTCATTCTGTTGGCGCGGGAATTGTCTAAAGAATACTCGATCTCAGACCGACAATTTGGACATGCTACGAACGGAAAGATTATTGCTAAGTTGATTTTCAGTGTTAAATTTGGTATTTTGAGTGGCGCCCGACAAGTGGACCTATTTATGATAAGAACCTCGTGTGCTCAATGAGCGTAGCACCAAGAAAAGGAGCATTTTGAAATTATGAATATTGTGCTCGAAAATTCAAGCATTGTTATTATCGCTAAGGACTTTAATGTTTCCATCTTCAAACCTTTTTGGCTTTTGAAGAACAACATTTTTCGTGAAGAAGAATTACAAGGGAATATTGTGATTACCCCTCCGGCTGTCCAGATCCCCACGCAAAATTTCCAATTTACGGTGCTTCCCGACAGACTTCAGGTGTTTATGTCCCGAAAATACCCCGATGCCGAAGCTGACATTGCTCGCATTATTGGAGGGGTTGTTAAAACATTGCCGCACACGCCTTATACCGCAGTGGGGCTCAATTTCAACTATTTAGTTGCTCCCGAAGCCGAAGATGCCTTCAGTAACTGGAACAGAGACCTTTTCGCTTCGCCCCTATCAAGTAAAATCCAGTCAACGAAAAATAGAAAAGCAAGATTTGGCAGTTATGTTTCTTTTGATGTTCTCGGAACGAGACTGAATATAGATATTAAGCCAGTTAAGGCATCCAATGATATAGAAACTTTATGTAAGTCTTGGCGTGCAGGGCAAGATTTGATTAGAGTGAACTTAAACTTCCACAGCGATGTTGTCAATTCTAAGTCGGCGGTGGATTCCATTTTGGATAAGGTTGCTAAATGGAATGAAGCCTTGGTATTATCGCAAAAAATAATCGGAATGATTTCTGAATAGAACTGGAGGGAATTCTCATGATAGATGCGATAGACACACGTATGCTTTCACTGGATAAACCTCTACCAGAGGGGGTCATTAAGATGCTGGACGAGAGCGCACCCTGGGATGCCGATCTCTCACAAGAAACCAGCGACATTACATCGTTCGGAGAAGAACACAATTCCTTGCCCCTAAAGCCAATCCATGTCACTGACAGACCGATAGATTTTTACGAATGGTTATGGTTTGCTGCGAGAAGGGCGGCAGAATCTCAAATAAGAAGTACTATCTTAATCTTGCTTCTTAGCCTTGAAAAGGTCTTAGTTCATCCCCAATGGACATTCGCTGTTGATCCACATTTAATCTTCGAAGCTGTGTCTGACAAAAAGTCACCTGTAGTATCGGTGTCTCCGAGTTTAATTATGCCTCGTTCAGAGGTCCATGCTTCTTCTTTGCTTGCTCCTTCCGGAGCCTATCTTACATGGCTCGAAATGCTAGCGGAGGAGGCGGATGCCCAAAGTCAATAACAATTCGTACTATACAGCCCCGACGTCATACCTGCAACAAGGCGACATTTTCCGAATCGATCTTGTAGCTCCTGCGGCAGACGAGGTTCAACGGATTTTTCGCACAAAAGACGGCCGTCACGGCAGTCTGGTTTTTGAAGAAAATTGCGACGGCAGAGTATTCGGCAGAAAAGAATTGGATAAGCTCCTTGAGAGTGCACCACAAGCGGGATTCTATACTAAGCCTTTCCATCTAACGCCGGATGGTCAAGAGGAGATGGTTGTTGTTTTTGCAAGGCTATTCCGATACTTTATTATCGCAACGCAAACCTGCGATATTTCTGGAAAAGACAAATCACCACAAGACTGGGCTACAATACTTGCGGTAATCACGCTTGCTGATTTATGTCGGACCGAGACCTTCCCTTTTTCAGCTACTGGTCAACTCATGACGATACATGATTTCGTCAAAACGTATTGTGACAGGAGCGACGAGTTCGAGGATACGAGTGATATGGATTACGCGCCGAACCTCAGGCAAATCGTGGCTGACTCTGCTAAATTAGCAACTAATAAAAAAGTCCTCCAAGATATACGCCATCTAAAGAACTATCTCTCAAGCTATTACAATAAAATTTTTATGTTTTCACTACCTGCTGACTCCGAATTTGCTCTCCCGGAAAGCTACGTGGACTTTACATCAGCTTTTACCGTACCCACCAGTAAACTGCTTGCACTGCAAAGTCGGCGTTTCGCAACTATCGTGGATCCATATCGTATTGAGTTTGCCAAAAGGTTCGGTGAATTCTTCGCGCGCGTCGCATTACCTAAACCGATGCGTCCAGCCTAAAGCAACAGAAGGTATGGGAAGTTAGGTCATCCTATATTAATTGCATTAGAGGACGGCGAAGTCCCTATGATACTTTCGCGCGGCTTTGTTCCGCTCTGTCTGCGGCGCACTTTCAGCATGCTGGATAAACTCCGGCTTTAGCGGCCTCGATTTCATCGTCGAAATATCCGACATTTTGTGTTTGCCGTCAGGTCCAGCCAGCATCTGACGCGATTCACCCAACCAGATAATCCAAGTCATCTCTATTATTGCCAGCATATCTCAGCAGCGTAAATACAGGATTTTCCTTTACGGCCAACCTCTTTTCGGATATAATATGCCCGTTAGTAATGGATTAGAATCGAAATGCCAAAACGAAAGAATACAGGAGACAGGAGACAGAATACAGGAGGCAGAAGGCAGAAGCTTGTCCTGAGCCCAGCCGAAGGAACAGAAAACAGAATAGGAAAATCAGGGAATCAGGATAACAGGGTGCAGCCCACAGGACACCTTACGGTGGTGATCAGGATAACAGGAAATCAGAGAAAGACGCCCAGATGTCCTGATAGCCTGATACCCTGATGCCCAGTATGATTTTGCAAAACAAAGCCAATTTGGCAAGACCAAAAAATAAACGCAAGACTAATAAAGACAAAGGATTATGAAAAAAGATAGGCTTTCAGAGTCGAGCAAAAACAAAGCCAAACAAAGCCAATTTTACATTCTTACCACGGAGAACGCTGAGTACGCAGAGAAGAACAATATTTGTGTAAGTGATTGTCCAATAAAGAAATGCGCTCTCTATCCTATTTCTCCGTGTCCTCTGCGCACTCGGCGGTTAATGAAAAACAAAGCCAATTTCAAAGTCCTACCTGGTTTAAAATGGGTAAGAACGAAAGAAAGTCCATCCTGAGCCTGGTCAACCTCGCTCAGCATAAAGTCCCATCGCTGCTGGTGTTTGAAGCCGAGGCGGAGATTGCTCGGCTGCGGGGCAAAACTTGCCTGGCAAGGCGGAACAAATTTCTGGCAAAATCTGCCAATGGCGACTATAAAGAGCAGCTTGGAATTCACAGCGGCTCCCACTGTGACGGTGGACCCGGATATGTGTTTAGGCTGATTTCAATGGCTTTATCGTGCAGACAGAAACTGATAATCATTTTGTTGCTTATATACTGGCCCAGCCTTTTTGTGCTGGCGCACATGCCGATACCTGGCTTGGTTCGGGAGGCCGGCGTCTCCGATAAGGGCCTTCACTTCCTGGCTTACCTAATTTTGGTATTTCTATTTTGGTCCGCGATTAATCCGCATAAGAAAGTAAGCTGGCGCAGAGGCGCAGTCTGGTGGGTAATTTTTGCAGTTATTGGGTATGGCCTTATCGATGAGCTGCTTCAGAAATACGTGGCGGGACGCACCTGCGATGCTACTGATTTTGCTGCCGATCTGGCTGGTATGCTGACAGGCTTAGTTCTCATGTCAGTTTTTAACTTCTGGACCACATGTATGGTGGTAACTGGCGGCAGTATATTTATTTTGACAAACCTGACGCGAGTCAATCCTGCTGACCTTTTGCCAGTCACAAGCACAGTGTTTTATCCGTCGGCCTACGCATTTTTTACGGCACTGTGGATTCGATATATCCAATTTTGGCCAAAATTCAACCCCGATTTGTCGCCGCACAGCAGGTGGTTGGTAACGGCATTAGCTGCTCCGATTGGCCTGCTTTTAGCGGCAAAATTAGGTTCTATCGTTTTGGGCAGACATTTTGGAATGCAGCACATTATCGTTTCGACCGCCGCAATTGCAGTTGTCGTGGGCACGATTTTCGCGGCTGGTGTGCGTAAGAATCAAACATCAAAAATCAAAATGCAAAGTTAAGGAGTTCTTCAATTATGAGTTTTAGTTTTTTGATTTTTGAATTGTCTTGAAAGGCGTATACAACGGGTCGCCTATCAAAACCAGTTGCCAGGAATTAAACGGGTTTGTACGGTAGTAAGCCTCAACAAGACAGCTTCCGTTGTATAGCTCGGAGAAAAAGGCTTTGGGTTCGGGAAATGATTGCAGATAAGGTTCAGCCACCGCTCCAAGAGTTGCCGTTATTCCGTCTCTTAGCATCGCCGGACACCATTGCGTACTATTTGGGTCCCGAAGGTTCACTGCTTCAAAGCTGGAGATATGATATCCAACCGCACCATCGACAAAATCAAAGGCATCAACATACTTTCTCAAGCTGTACCAGCCGCAATAAATGGCAGTCTGCGAGCAAGCGCCCGGCCCGAACAGCGCCTCGGTCGGCTCCTCTTTGACCGGCAGTTGTGTGCGCAATCTCGTAAGAACTGCCAGATCCCTCAAAGACTGGTCGTAATAGCCGGGCAAATAACTCAGTTTGTTTGGCAGACCCCGTGAATCGATGTAGGCAATACCCTTTAAGCCCGTTGCATCCGCGGCCATTGCCTTATCTATGAGTATTTTGGCTATCGTGCAATCCGGCCCATCCAGGCGGCAAACCATAAGCGTTCGGAATTCCAGACCCGATACGTTATTCTGAAGCATATTCGGCTGCCATCGGAAAAGCTCATAGGGACCGAAAAGTACCATTGATAATTCACTATCAACTGAGGCACCTGTCTCTTTGCCGCTGATATAGTCAATGTCCAGTTGTATTTGTGCCAGGTCCAAGTTGGCACGCTTATGTTCGTCAGAGTTGGCCAGGCCGTTCTGCTCTAACTGCTTGAGTTTGGTTTTCTGTTGTTCAGCCAGCTCTGTCAAGTCCTTCAGTTTACCCTCAAGGCTGGCCAAAAGTCCTCGCCCGGTTACCTTATAAGGCACACCGTAAGTAGTGAGCAGGCATCTAATTTTGCCGGCAAACTTAAGATCGAGAAGCTTCTGCCGAACGGGTTCTGCAAGCCATTTATCGTAGTCGCTTCTGCTAACTGTATCTTTAAGCTCCGCTCCCAAAGGCACGGTGAGTATATTCTCCGCTGGCACCTGTCGCTTCTGACAATAGTAGCGAGCAAGCTGCACAGAAGCTGCGATGTCGCTATTTGCTATCACTAAAATCTGGTGGGGCTCGAGTGCCGGGGCGGGGTTAATTAGCACCGCGACAAATAAAATCATAGCGACAATTTTGGCGGGCATTTCTGAGAAACTTTCTTAGAGCCTCTATCAAAATGAACACAATCTACGTTTTCAGTAGCGCAATAGGTGGTTCCAACTCTTTTTGTTAGAGCCTCTTAGCTACTTGCCTTGCCCGCGGGTATATTCGCTCTGCGAATATCTTTTTTCGTAGATGTTTTTTGCCCTGAACACCTGGGCAATAGTAGCAAAGATTATTTTTATATCCAGCCAGAGGCTGGCTGTTTCTACATACTTTACGTCGAGTTGGAGTTTTTCTTCCCGGGTCAGCTCTGCCCGTCCGGAAATCTGTGCAAGGCCGGTTAAGCCTGGCTTTACAAGCAGCCGTTTTTTTTGCTGGTCGTTCCACTCTGTTATCTGCGAAATATAAAGAGGCCGTGGGCCAATAACGCTCATGTCACCTTTCAATACATTAAAGACTTGTGGCAGCTCATCGAGAGAATATTCACGCAGGAACTTTCCTAAGCGGGTAAGTCTTGGGTCATCACCGGATTTGGGGCTCGGACCAAATGGGTCAACATCAACCTTCATTGTCCGGAATTTATAGAAGGCAAATGGCCTACCGTTTTTTCCTGCCCTTTCCTGTCTAAATATCGCAGGCCCTCTGCTGGTGAGTCTGATGGCTGCGAATATAACGGCAAAGACCGGCAGCAGGATTACTACTGCCGGCAAAGACAAAACGAGGTCTAACAGTCTTTTCATTGAGCCTGAGTGAAACGAGTTATGAATTCTACTGTCTTTTTAGCGGTTTTTTCATTAGCCCGCAGGTGCAAAGGCAAATTGACGACTTCACTGGCGGCTTTTTCTGCTTGTGGGCACATTCCCATTTCATAGCCGTACACCGTCAAAGGTGTTTCAACCGGATGCAAGGGACATTCAAACCAACTGCCAAGCTCAATGCCTTCCTTTGCTGACTGAGCAAGTGCCTCGGCTTTCTCAATAATTCTGACCGGATAGCGAACCATGACCGGCTGGATAGTGGACCTATCGTATGTGCATGCGAGCCAGCCTCTTTGCTGGAAAAGCTGGTCATAAAACTGCGCCATTTCAAGGCGGTGGGCGATATTTTGCTCAATTTTCTCAAGTTGTCGCAAACCTGAGCGAGCCTGTACGCTACTAATGCCCTTGAAAAAATCCCAAGCCATAGTTGGCTGAAATTCCGATGCACTCGATGAACCAACAACCGCCCCTTTCTTTGTCAGATATCTAAAGAGTCCTTGAGCCAAAGCTGCGGTCCTGGGATAAACAATCGACCTATATATAACAAGCTCGGCCCAAAGCATAATAGACTCTTTCATGGAAGGTGGGCACATTTCACTGCCACGTAGCGATTCTATCTTCTTCGCTAATTCTGCATTGTTCGTTATCGCCATTCCGCCCAGGCCCGTGGTATACGGCTTATTCCACTGAAACGAAAAGTACGCCGCGTGGCCAAACGTGCCCACTGTCTGGCGTTTATATTTCGAGCCGAAAGCAAGACAGCAGTCTTCGATAATTGGAATGCCGTTTCGCGCAGAAATATTCGTAATCGCGTCCATTTCACACGGGTATCCGTAAGTGTGCTGGGCTATTATAACCTTCGTTCTTGGCGTAATCTTATCCCGCAGCAGGTTGACGTTAATATTAAATGTGGCTGGCTCGATATCTACGTAGACCGGTCTTACCCCGAGGTATTTGATCGGGTTTACGTTCATAACGCAGGTATAGCCGGGCAAGATTACCTCATCACCTTCACCTACGCCAAGAGCCTTCAAGATGGCATAAAGGGCAACGCGACCCTTCCAGAAAGAAAAAGCACGCTCTGCTCCAAACCAACCTGCAAACGCAGATTCATATTTACGAATGGATTTTGAATCGGCCATTTATCCGTTTAGCCCCCAAATTTATTTGGGGGTCCTCTCCACTTCCGGCAAAGGTTCACCATCACGAACAGCGGTCAATATCTTCTCCGTTCGCTTTGCTATGACAGCTCTGTCAAAACGCTTTGACAATTCTATGCAATTGCTCCGGATTTTTTCCATAACCGAACGGTTTTGAGCAAGGTCAAGAATCGCCTGCGACAACTCTTGAGCGTCACCAGGTTCGTAACATTTGCCCGCTTCAAACGCAGTGACCAGCGCCTCCGCTTCGCAGCCTTTGGCTACAATTGGGGGCGTGCCTGAGGCCAATGCTTCATACACCTTCGACGGCATAGTTCCAGGAAAACGCGCCGAGAGGGGCACCAGACTGACATCTAAAGATGCCAGCACCGCTGGCATCTGGATCTTCGGACGCCAGCCGAAAAAACGCAGGTTGGAAAGATTCATATCGCTGGCCATCTCCATAAGCTTGTTTTTTGCAGGACCGTCACCAATCATCACGAACTTTATATCAGGCCGGTTCTTAAGTCTGGCTGCAGCACTGAGTACAACCTCAAGTCCCTGGGCCAATCCGTAAAGGCCGCAGTAGCCGACAAGAAAATCACTGCTGTCGGCGCCGAGTTCACGACGAAGTTCATCGCTGCGAAATTCCGGAGAGAACATCTTCGTATCCACCCCATTGGATATTACCGTGACGTTCCTGAGGTTTGGAAAACGTCTGCGAATCTGGCTGCACGCACCAGGATTGGTCAGAGCAACCGCGTAGCAATGCCGGTACGAGAACCTTTCCAGCCATAACATGGCCTTTGTGGATAAGCTATTCTGCGGTGCATAGCCCATGCGGATAATAATATCTGGCCAAATATCTGAAACCATCATCACAGCTCTACCCCGCACTATTTTGCTTACCAGCAGTGCAAACGGCGTAAGAAACAGCGGCGGACTTTCGATCAATACAACGTCCTGTTTGCCGAGCCTCCAAGCGCCGATCAGCGCGCAACTGACGCCGAATGACAGGTAGCTTAATAGGCGTGGCAACGTTTTGCTCGAATTCGAAGGGTATAGACAGGTTCGGACGACCTTTATCCGCCAGACGTACGGCGGATTAATCTCGTCCATAATTTCGGTAACTTTCAGCCTGCGCCGATACCCGGTGAATATTCTGCCTGTAGGATAATTCGGCAGAGCGGTAAGCACGGTAATTTTATGTCCCATGCTCTGAAGGCGTTTTGCCAATTCATACAGGCGTGCCTGTGGTGCGCCCATCTCAGGCGGAAAATACTGCGTCACAATCAAAAGCTTCATATTCCTTATACTTGCAGGAAAACCCCGCGATAAATCGCGGGGCTAAATATTTAGCCCCCTAATTCACTGGGGGGTTATGACAGTCCTGTCACGCGCAGCAGTACGTCTTCCAATTGGCTGGCTAATTTACGTCGGTCGAACTGGCGCTCAGCCAGCGCGCGAGCATTTCTGCCCATTTCTCGACACAGTTGCGGATTGGTGGCCAACTGCTCCAGTGCGTCAGCCAGAGCTACAGGACGATTTGGGTCAAGGCATCTGCCGCAATTGTTGTTTTCTATGAGGCTGCATAGCCAGCCAGGCACATTTACCAGGACCGGCTTGCCAGCGGCCAGAGAATCGAACATCTTGTTCGGAGACCAGGTGTGCTCTTTCGTTGCCCGGTAGATAGTCAAGCACACATCAGACGCGGCGACAATTCGAGCAACCTCGGCCTTATCGGGAACCAAGTCACTAAAGACGACGTTAGTCAGTCCATAGTCACGAGCCATTTTTTCAAGATCGGCCCTTTTTCCGCCGTCGCCATGCAGAACGAGTACAATGTGATTGCTGCCTCGCTCAGCAAGGATTCGGGCAGCTTCGATGACATACTCAAGACCGTTAGCCAAACCCATGGCCCCAAAATAAATGGCGGCGAATTTATCGCCAATTAGCCCTGGCCGCTGGCCGGGGTACCCCCGCCGAAAGGCGGGGGCTAAAAGCCGATCACGCCACATCGAGCCGTCCAGGTCCGGCCGGAAAAGATCTAAATCAGACGCATTTGGAATGACAGTCACTTTCTCTGCTGGCACACCCGTGCGGACTATCCCTTCTTTCATTCCGGGTGAGAGCGCTACGATGTGCTCTGCATGGGCGTAAATTTTCTTTGCCATTCGGCTAAGCCACCAGATAGCCAAAGGGTTTTTCAAAGCCCCGACATTTACCAGCGCTTCAGGCCACAGGTCACGGACTTCAAAAACAAAGGGCACGCCAAAATGCCGGCTCAGAGCGATGCCAGCCAGTCCGACAGGTAACGGCGTGTGCGTGGCAAAGACAACATCGGGTGCGGCTAGATTCTTACCCACACGGGCAGCCAGCCTGGCAAACTGATGGAACTTCAGCATGCGTTGCCAGCCGCCCATTGCCGTACCTACCTGCGGGTCATTGTAGGCCGCGGCAATCGAGATTACATTGATACCCTGGACTTGCCGCTCGATGTATTTGCGGCCTCTGGGAACAGGAAATTCGATATTGGCTATGCCGGAAGTTATGACGGTAACCTGGTGCCCTTTTGTAACAAAGTGCCGACTGAATTCGTAGGAGCGGGTCCCGGTCATGCCTTTACGTGAGGCAAAGTATTGATGTAGATAAAGTATGTGCACCTGTCCACCTCGGGGAAATCCAAGGGCAAATACTAAATTCTAATATCTAAATTCTAAACAATATCAAAATTCAAATATCAAATGTCCAAAACGTTTTGGATGGCTGCCTACGCACATAGAAGGTTTTGGATTTTGGTCATTTGGATTTGTTTAGGATTTAGATATTAGGATTTATGACGTCTCGTCCTACCAGTATATTCCTTCATAGCCGTCAGCGTGACGGTCTACGCCCTTGATACCGGTTAGGTCTAACACGCGAATTCCTTCGGCCAGCCAGTTACGAACGCGATCGGCATCTATTATGGCGTGGTTTATAACGATAAGGTCTGTTGCAGCAAGGTCTTCCAACGAGGGGACAAGCAGGTCCTCAAGATGACGCAATGCCTTTTGAACCTGCTGTTTATTGCTTCCTATGAGGCGGTCTCCGGCCAAACTGCCGGACACCACTGGGTCATAAATTTTTAGCTTGATCCCTTCGCCGATAAGGTCTTTGGCAACTTTTACGTAGGGACTTTCCCGCATATCGTCTGTATTAGTCTTAAAGGCCAGGCCGACCATGCCTACTGTACGCGGGTGATACGATAAGATGCGGGCTACCAAATTTTTTATCTGTATGTCGTTGCTTGCAAGGACGCTTTCAAGAACTGGAAGCCGTAGGGATTTGACCGCAGAGTAGCGCAGGATCGCCCGGAGGTCCTTAGGTAAACAGGAGCCGCCGAACGCCGGGCCAGGACGTAGATAATGCGGGCTAATATTGAGCTTGGTGTCGGCACAAAAAAGCTCAGCTATCTTGCGAGCGTCCAGGCCCGCCGATTTGGCTACCGCTGCAACTTCATTTGCGAAGGTAATCTTAAGGGCGTGAAAGAGATTGTCATAGTATTTGACCATCTCGGCCTCGGCAAGAGCCAGACGAAATATCGGCGCATTATAATCGCTGTAAACGCCCACAAGGGCGTCTGCGGCACCGGCATACGCTTCGCCGATTACAATCTTGGGCGGATTAAAGAAATCATCTACCGCCGTTCCTTCACGCAAAAATTCTGGATGAAATGCCACGTTGATGTTTTTGCCCACTGTCAAGCCGGATTCTTTCTCCAAAAGGGGAATTATGCAGCTCTGTGTAGTGCCCGGCAGAAGTGTGCTTCGAACTACGATAAGCGGGCGGTCTGCCGAGTCGGCAAGTGCACGGCCGATCTGTTTGATCACGGCCTCGACCGATGAAAGATCAATCGCTCCATCCGCTCCGGATGGTGTTCCCACACAAATCCATACCATCTGGCTGCCTGACAGAGCCTCAGAAGCCTCAGTAGTTGCTTTAAGCCGGCCAGCACGGTAGCCCTGTGCCAGCAACTCGGCTACCCCAGGCTCCTGGATGGGTGAGTGTCCTTGTGACAGATCAGCGACTTTCGCAGCGACGCGGTCAACTGCAATAATCTGGTGACCATCCCGAAGCAAACACGCCCCGCTGACAACCCCCACATAGCCCATCCCAAATATACTTATTCTCATTTTTTTCTGCCACAGAGGTCACAGAGAACTCAGAGGAATTTTTTTCTCGGTGGACTCTGTGTGCTCTGTGGCCCTCATTTTTTCTGCCAGGACGCAACAAAGTGCGCAAAGTCTATAAGGTCCACAGTGCCGCTCATATCTATATCGGCATACTCGCACCAGGTGGGTGAACTGCACTTATCAAGCCAATGTGACATGAACACTGCTAAATCCTCCAAGTTTGGCGGAGGCGGCGGTGCGTCAACCATGTGTTGAATGATATTGCGCGTCACTTTGCGCACGGTTTGGTAGCCCGGCGACCAGTTGCCCAGACAATCACCCCAGCCATCGAGGGTGCCTGCGGAGAAAACCTGGCCGCCACGACCGTTTGGGAAACCGCACTTAGGGCTGTCTTCGTAATAGACCGCGATGGCATCAACATGGTCAACTGACACATAATTCTGGTAACCTGCACGGACCCGGTCTCGCCTGGCAGTCAAAACTACATCCATAATAGCAGGAGACTTGGGCCCGATATAATCGGTTTCGCAGGAGGCCATCTTCCAACCGAGGGCGTCGCCATTTCGCAAACCCGTACCTTCGAATATGAAGTGATTGCAGTCCTGTACAATAAAGTCCTCTCGTTCAAAGAAGTATGAGTATGGCACAAAACACACGCCCTGCAGTGCTTCGGCCGGGCGGTTGGGCTTCTGACTCCACCTGGTAGTAACCAGGCTGTCATCAACACCCATCATAGGGTCTTCGGTCCACGCGTAGCTCTTGTAGCAGACCATTGTGTTGCCGTTATCCTCAAAGCGAACCTGCCAGTAAATATCGTTTGCAGAAAAGAATGCCAGGTGTCCGCCACGGTGATGGTGGGCTTCCAGTGCGTCATACATATTACGGCAAATATACTCGTGATGGCCGGCCAAGACTACCACATCATAGGCCCTGAGAATAGCCGGCTGGGAAGAAATATCCCATTCGCTGATAAATTCAGGGTCGAACCCGAAAGCTTCCAACTGACTGCTCAGCTCCCACTGTCCCCAGTAGCCATTCCCTCTGCCGGAGGAATCGGCAAAGGGTCTGAGAAACGATACAGCCACGGCATTGTGGCCGTCGCCGGGCACTGTGCTGAGATATAAGCTTTTGCCGCCCCAGCGGTTGTAAGCCTGGCGGTTGTTATAATTCATCACAAAAACCACCTTGCTGCGGGAACCTGGCACGCGCGTGCGAACAATGAAGGGATGGTACGTGTAGGCGTAGTCATCACCGGGTGTGTAGAAAAGTGCCACATAATTGCCGTTTTCCCATTCATCCGGCACAACCCAGCTATAGCTTACTGGCCAATTTGCACCGGTCGCCCAGGGCTGCTTTTCGTAGAGCGGTGCAGGATAATATTTTCCAGGTAAATTGGTAGCCTTTGCTATTACTTTTCGCTGCCACTGCTCCTTCAGGATTTCGATGCTATAAGTTTCCGCAATAGTTGAGACGTGAAAATGGATGGTCTGGCCTGGCAAGTAACTTTTTTTGTCGGTATAGGCTTCAATATATGGGGCGGCACCACCTGCTGTCGTTGTCACGAAAAGGCATAGAACCAACACCTTTTTCATCCCTTAACCTCCTTATAACCACAGATTACTCGGATTACACGGAAGAAAAAAGACTCAAAAATCTGTGAAATCCGTGGTTTCAAATCTCGATCTCAGCCTTGATGCTTGACACTCGGCGAGAATCGAGAATCGTATCGATAAGTCCAGATCAATTGCCGTAGTTGGGCTGCGGTCTTTGTGATGTCGAAACGCTGCTGAACGAGTTGGCGGCCGGCCCGGCCAAACTGCCTGGCTTTATCTGGATGAAGGAGCAGTTCCTTTACAGCCTGGGCAATCGCGGCAGGGTCTTGCTCATAAACCAGCAGCCCGTTGACGTTATGATGTACAAGCTCCGGAATCCCAGAAATCCATCTTGATACAACGGGCACTTCACAAGCCATGGCCTCCATCATCGACACAGGTATTCCATCCATATCGCCCCGCACCAATTGTCCGCCAGAGCGTCGCATCCTTAACCAGGGCAGAAATCTCTGGCGTGAACTCAATTGGTGCGGGGGCACCTGCACGCAAGGCAGTAAAAACACACACGCCTTACTAAGAAGCGGTACAAGCTGGTCGTTCGGCAGCGAACCGAGCAGTACGACCTGCTCGGCCAGTCCCAGTTGCCGAATCTGCTGCTGAAGGTGCTCTCTCTCAGGCCCGTCACCGACAATCTCAAACAGGAAATCAACATTCATTTCCTTTAGCTTCGCGCAAGCCTGTATGGCTAAGTCAAGCCCTTTCTTGGGTACGAGCTTAGCCACGGAGATTATTTTTGCCACAGAGAGCACAGAGAACTCAGAGGAGGTATTGTATTTTTTCCCCTCTGTGAACTCTGTGGCTGGGGCCTCAATTGGTGCGGGGCTAAACTTAGTCAAATCAATCCCACAACGCACAACGTGACATAAATCAGCAACCTCGCTGCCACAGAGCCAGCGAAGATAGTCAATGTTAAATTGCGAGACGGCAACTATGAATTTGCACCGCGCCAGGCGCGGACACAGACTGCCCCGGCTGCGGGTAAATATGTCAAAAGCGTGCACTGTGCACGAGACCGGCAAATCCGTCAGCATCCCCAGCATCAGGCCGAGACTCAAAGACCGACTGGCAAAGTGAACATGGATATGCTGTGCGCCAAATCGCCTGCAGTGAACCGCAAAATCACATGCCGTTGGCAGCTCGTAAACGGCCTTTGCAAATTCACTTAGGCTATGAACAGCCAATCCGGCAGCCCAAAAACAAATTCGCAGTAAACGAAGTGGATGCGTGGCAAATTCTCGCAGAGTCATCCAAAGCTGCATAACAACGCTGGACCGATAAATGGCCCGCTCGCTCCACTTTCTCACCACTTGCGATAGACCTTCCAGCGAGCCGCCCCGCACCAATTGCCTGGCAACGCCGGTCGTGTTTTTAAGAAGGGAAGAACCCTCTTTCCTGACTTCAATTGGTGCGGGGCAACTAGCCAGCGGTAAGACTTGCCATCCAGCCTGTTCGTGCGCCTCCATTTCACCGACCACAAAGGTCAGCTTCATACCTGAAACAACGTAAGCGACCTTCATTCCTGTAATTACTAAATTCTAATATCTAAATTCTAAACAATATCGAAATTCAAATTTCAAATGGTGGCCCAAAAATTACTTTGCCACAGATTTCACAGATTTTCACTGTTTTTATTTCTAAATTTTATCTGTGTTAATCTGTGGCCAACAAATTACTTTGGCTGTCATTTTGATCATTTGGATTTGTTTAGAATTTAGGATTTAGTGCTTAGAATTTTCCGCTTAGCGCTTCTTGCACGCCAGGATGTGGACAGTTCGTGTCCTCAAATCCTCATCAGATATCGCCCGGAATCCCGAGCTTAGATCTGCTCTGGCGATGCCCGAATTATCGAAAGTCTTGACCTCAGCAATGATATTAAAACCGCACTGCGCTAACAGACGCTTATGAACAGAGTAGGGATATCTATTTAGTAGATACGACCTCTTGCCTCTTATCATCTTCCAAGTCAGGTCTGAGTAAGCCCAGTGCCCGTTCCACTTCTTTGCCAGGCCGTGACATCCAAAATCAATCTGATGACTCATAAAACCATCGGCCTTAAGCCAGCGATGTAAAGCCTGGTACGTCTGTGCAAGGTCATCGACATGCTCCAGTACTGCTTGAGAGAATATCATGTCAACGGATTGCGCCTTTATCACTCTGTCATCGTACCAGGGGACAATGTAATGGATTTGGGGTCCCTCGATGGGCCTGGTTTTCGAGTCGTTGGTGCCGGTCAATGCCTGCGTTATGAACTGGACTCGATTAGTGCTCAGGCTTTGGGCGAGCCGTTCAGCGGTCAGAATCTTGTGTGGAAACTCATAACATTCCAATAAAGGTCTAAGTGCAGGAAACTCCTGCTGGCCGGGAATCGGCTCTTTTCGCTGGAACAGGTCAATCAATTCATGCAAGATGGCAAGATTTGTCTGAGTGTTGGCATACTCTACGATGTCAAGCGCATAGTAGCTTTCGGCACTGGATAGAAGCGCCGCCAGACCAATGCCAAGCGAATCTCCTGGACCCAGCTCTGCAACTACTCGCGGCCAGGTATTCAGACTGTACCGCTGCGCTATCACCAGATGTCTTAGCCAAACCGAATAACAATAACGGGCCGAATTGGTCCCTCCTGTGCGCTTAGTTGCCAATGCCCTCAGGCCAGGAATGTATGTTAATATGCCCTTAATGATAGGCTTCAGACCCATTTTGTCCTTTATTTAGCCCCCGCCTCTGGGCGGGGGGGACCCCTGCCATAAGTGGCAGGGCTAATCGTGGATTTGGCCAAGATGTCCTTGTACGCCTTTAGCGTCTCTTTGCAGACGGCCGAGGCCTTAAAACGCCGTTCGGCAATCTGCCTGGCACGCCGGCTCATCGAGCGAGCCAGTTCTTCATCGTAAAGGATTTTCAGGATTGCTTCGGCGATGTCTTCTACGTCATAAGGGTCGACCAAAAATCCGCTTTTGCCGTGCTCAACCATCTCAGAAATAGCGCCCACTCTCGCCCCCACTACGGGGACACCTACGGCCATAGCCTCTTCCACCGTCAAAGGCGCATGTTCTTGAAAAGAAGGTATGGCTAAGCCATTCGCCTTGGATAACTCCAACTGTACCTGTTCGATGCTAAGATTACCCAGGATATGGATTTTGCCAGTCAGGTTCAGTGCCTCTATCTGCTTGCGGCAGAGCCTCAGGTAGGACTGCTCGGCGGTTCCGGCAAGGCGAAGTTGAGCCTGGCCAAAGTGTTGAACGACTTTGGCAAAAGCTTTTATCATACCGAGAGTATTCTTAAGAGGTCTAATTCTACTGGAACAAAATATCCTGCCCGGTTCAAACTGCCAATCGACGTCGAAAAACGAATCCGCTATTGGATTATCAATACGCCAGGTTTTTTCAATGCTGTTGTTTCTTGGCAAGAACTGCCTGACGTACTCACTTATCAGAATGATATGCGGGATACGGCGGCGGCCGTATTGTTCGGTGAGTTTCAAAAGCAGCCATTTCAGCCAGCGCAGAGCTCCCCACCGCCTGTCCCAGATCGCATCTTTTTCAACGATGCCGTGTATGGTCAAAACATGCGGCTGCTTGCAATTCGCTGCCAGAAATGTAACGCCCTGAAAATGTACAATGTCAGGATTCAACTGGCTCAAAAAAGAGTGTACCTGGCGTCTACCTGCAAAAATATCATAGAAAGTGCCGGGCAGAAGACTCCACAGTCTTTTCTTACCGAGTCTATAAACCTCAAAGTCCGGCCACTGCTCACGAAGAGTTTTTCCTGCACTGGCTTTCGGGACAACGACAGTTAGCCTGACCTCCGGCTGCTTTACCAGTTCGTCGACCAGATATTTGGCCGCGCCAGCTACTCCCCCATCGATGGATTGAGCATCTTTAGGGAAAGCTGTCACCATCGCTATGTGCATAGGCGAATCCGGTTCTTTTCTGTAAGGAAGAACTAAATATTTAGCCCCGCAACTTGTTGCGGGGTCCGTTGCCGTGCCGGCGACGGCTAAACAGCCCCGCCTTTCAGGCGGTGTTCTGCCTGGCGGTTGGCTTCTGGAACATCGTCATCCGGTGTGTTCTTAAGAAAGGACAAAGTGACAGTAGGGAGCACAATGCCGGCGAGCATTTGGCAACTATCCGGCCCAGCATCGGCAATAAGGTCAAGGTTCTTGTTATGTACCTGCAACCGGAGTAATAGCGCTTTAACTCCTTTAAGCCGACCGCCCGAACATCCGGATTAAAGGGATTGTTGACCCTGAAATCATAAATTAGAACCCATCCGCCGGGCTTGAGAACTCTGATACTTTCCCGACATACCTCGGCCCGGACCGAATCCGACAATATACTACTCAAACAAGTAAACATGGTTGCCAGATCAAAAGAACCCTCCTCAAAAGGTATACGTTCGGCGGAGCAATACTCAAAGGTTACGTTGGGCAAGCGTTTTCGAGCTGCTGCAATTCTATCCGGCAGAATGTCTATCCCAAAACAAGCCTCCGGCTCAAAACCATATTGCAGCATTGGCAATAAAGTCCCGCCAGTTCCACAGCCTATGTCTAAAACAGATTTGCCGGATAGTGTCGTGCCCAGAGTTCGCGCAAGCATGGATAGTAACACCCGCTCACGTTCCTGAACACTCTGCAGAAAGGCCTTGTTAAAAAGACTGTACCGATAATTGTAGCCTTTTGCTTTGCGCTTTTGGTAGGCTCGACGGACGCGATCATTTTCGTTGGCTGTCACCTCTGGCCGGCTCAATAAAGAGTTTCAAGCTCCCCTAATGGTTCCTCGGCATATTCTGTGCCGGGCGATGACTCAGCCGCAGGCATATAGAGTCTGGCAATCCGTTCGCCAGCCATCACTAATACAAGGAAAACCCAGAAGTGTTTCTGGTACAACTGTCCCACGCTCAAGCCCATTAGTATTGAGAATGTTAAGATTGCTCTGGCATACAGCTTTTCCAAGCCTAAAGGAGTACGTTTTACAGTCAGCATCATCATAATTACAAAAAGTGCAAAAAGAGCACCGCCGGGTATTCCATAGACCCCCAGAGCCAAAAAGAAGTCGCTGTGCGGCAAGATTCTCAGTCCACTTTGCTCGAACCACCCATAATAACTTGTCCCTGTTGGCTTTATGGTTACGGCCTTGAGGGCTTGCCTGATGGGCATCATTCTGTAACCAATAGCCTCCTCGGCAAGCCCAATATCTGTCAAGCGCTTAGCAACGGTCGCTTCCAGTCCTCTCTTTCTTACCACGAACCCTGCCGAGACTGAAGCTACCAATATGGCTGCCAGCAGCAGCAGAGCCAAGGCGGGTCTTCGCAAAGTCTGTCTGATAAATAGAAACGGCGACAGCAGCGTAAATGTCAGTGCTATGAGCGCGCCGCGAGAGCCTATTCGCAGCAGCATAATCGGCAGAACCGCCATCGCAGCCAGGTACGCGATCCGCCAGAACCAGTTTTTGTCGCGAGCAAACAAATAGATTGCAGCCAAAAACGCCATCGCCGTCAGTCCAGCTAACATATTCGCATCAATTGCGCTACCGGCCGTGGCTGCATATCTTCCCTCAGGTGTGTCTTCCAGCACCTGTATCGCCGCACCAGTTATAAATGCCAATGCGATTGTGCCCAGCGTCCCAACCAGGTATGATCTCAGTGCCCACAAGAAAGATTTCGGGCTATTTGTCTGCAATATCCAATACACGATGAAGACAAGTGCCAGAAGCTGAATCACAGTAAAGGCACGTCTCAGTTCCTGAGCAAAATATGGGGCTGCTAACGACGTCAGAAGCACCCAAATGGTATATACAATCAGGACCCATAATCCCTTATTGCCGATACGCAGTCTGGGCCGAGTTATCAATAAATTCAACGCAAAGGCGACAGCTACGGCTATTCCCACTCCCCGGTCGAGGCTGAAATCTTGTCTTACGCCGATACCTGCACCTGTTGGCAACACCAGCATCATAATGCAGAGCGCAAAGGTCGGCTTTATAACCATGCCAACGAATGTCGGCACAGCTATAATGAAGATACCAGCCACAGTATTTTTTGCCAGAAAGATTACTGCAAATCCAATCAGACAAATTACCGTCCAGATCGCAAGCAGCAGAATATTCAAAGCCCCGGGCAACTGAATATCAGAGGTCCGCTCGGCTGGCTCGTAGAGCAATTCCTCTTGATTTATTTGGGACCCGGCTTCCTGGGAACCCTCGGCCGTATATTCAGGGTACATAAAAAATCAGCCTCCAATCATTTTCGATTTCAGACTTCCGATTTTCGATTTGGTCCATTTAAATCGGCAATCGGCAATCGCAAATTGAAAATATCAAACACAATCTGCCTGGTATCAATTATTCTTATATACGTAAGCCAGCGCAGGACGTTCTTTGCTTGCCGCCTCCGCGCCAGCAGCTTCGCACATGCGGCAGAGCAATTCGACTGTAACGAACGCATATAGCAGATTGAAGTCCTGAAAATCGGCATCGCGGGCTCTGGACAAGAATGTCCTTAATCCATCAGCCTCGTACAAATCGGCAGTCCGAAGATTATCAATATCAAGAAATCCTTCACTATCAAGCAGGGCTACAAACTCCATGTTGGCAGATGGATTTGGCTTGCACTGACAAGGGTCCGGAAATATAGGATGTCGGATGGTCAACTGCCCGAATTTTCTCACGAGCTTTTTGAAGGCTCCGAGCGCGTATGGCAAATAGTTCAGCGGGCGAGTGAACCGCATCGGCTCTGCCGATCCGCCGTACCATGTGGGCATCGCCGCCAGCTTTGGATGTGCGCGTGTAATGATCTGCCGTACCAATCGTCCGCGACAGCGGTACTGCCAGGGAAGTGCAACCAAAAACTCAAAGAGGTCGCGGCTGAGCAGTACAAGAGGTGATGCAACCAGTGGATAGATCGCTCCACTGTAGCGGGCGAAATGTCCGGAGCATTTCCACAGATAAAGAGCGTCAAGTTTTGCGGTGTTCAGCGCCGCCGGCTCCATATCCACGATCTGTTCAGCCGTGTGGATTTGATCGCTGACATAATCGGCCAGCCAATCCTCTCTAAATAGGCTCATACTAGGACCTGCTGAAAAGAAAAATCGGTAACGGAAAACCCGTGACAGATCAAGATAAGAGGTCTTGCCGATCTTAAAAAACTCCTGTTGCCAGAAGAAGTCACGATAAAGCTCGCCACCGCCACCACTGAGGGCCGCGTCAACCAAATCGGACATCGCCAGCTTCACACGAATCGTACCATCGATAGCCGAACCAAGAAGTTCGCCCTCCGCAAGGCAAACGCCTTGCTTGAACAGCTCCCATCGCCGCTGACCCCAATCTGTCGGCTCAGCAAAGTGCAGCAATGGCCATTTCAGATGCCTGGCTATTTGACGGGCGATGGTCACATCCAAATCGGTGTGGTGTCCGCTCACAGTCACCCGAACAGGAAAGCCCAGACTTGCTATAGTAGCTACAACCAGCCGCGAATCCAGACCCGCGGTCAAGTCCAGAGCACAACGAGGCCATACCTGGTGAATACGCCGGCAGGCTCGCTGCAGCAGCATCAGGCCTTCCTCAGCAGCGTCCTCCAGCTTGCGGTACGTCCGAGGAGGCCGAAATGGACTCCAGACACGTTCAATCTGCACACGACCGTCTGCCAGAAGCACCTGTTCCCCGATGCCAACACGCCTGATCCCCGCAAAAGCGCTACGAGGACTTCGGATCGCCCCATCCATAAATAGGGCCCTGATAGCCTCGGTGTCTAGTGGCTCCCCCAGAGCTGCTGCCAGTGCAAGGGCCGAGGTACTGCACCAAGCGATACCATCTGATTCGGCCACGTAGAAGGGGAACATACCCAGATAATCGCTGTAAGCGGTCAGTTCGCCTTGCTGTGGTTCGGCAACAATTATCAGATATTGGCCCTGCAAACGACGAAAGACATTTTCTTTTTCGCCGTCATAACGATTAGCCAGCGCCTCGAGGCAGCCCCTGCCACAAGTGGCAGGGCTAATTAGCCCCCGCCCTCGGGCGGGGGGGCTTTCCGGTCCCTCGGGGTCAAACCACCAGCCAGCGGCAGCAAATATCAGACGTCGATCTTGTGTCTGGTAAATATCCGGACACGGGGACACAGCATTGGGAAAACGGGCGATTCCATAACCAGCCTTAAGGATTTGGCTTTTGCACGCAAGGCCTTTGAAGCGGCTGTAGCATTTGCACGCTCGCCGGAATAAGTTCTGCGCCCGTCGTCTTTGGTTTGGCCTCCACGATGCAGCAATGATACCCGGCATACAGATTCTCTGCTATACAAACCCTATTTTATCGCACGCACGCAAGAACCTGCGTAAGCGAGTATACATATACCTCTGAACAACAATGGAAGCTGCGGTTCTGGCAAGTGACCTTTGTCTGTGCACGCGATGCCAGATGTTTTTCTTATGTAAGCGGCATATCTGTGTGACATAATTCTTGAACCTATTCGGGTCGTGGCACGGGCTTCCAGCCCGTGAAGACACGGCCAAGATGGCCGTGCTACAACAGCCTGTGAAGAAAGCCTGGCACATCTTCTCAGCATCCCAGCTCAAGACCCTTGCCCCTGGCGCACCGTGGAAGAGAGAGCTGGCAAACCAGAGAACATCGAAGAACCGACTGCCAAAAGTAGGGGTTCTGTCCAGTAGCGGTGCCGTGGACCAGTCCAAGATGACAAGCTGCTGCGATGGCTCGTGAAAGCAGACGTTAATACATGCAAAATCACCGTGAATAAAAACATTCTCGCCGCCAGGCCCCATCCATTCCGCAGGCAGGTCATACTTCATTTCATCCGGCAAAACTAATTGCTGATGAATCATAGCTAAGGCCCTACCTGTCTTTTCTAATAGTTCAAACAACCGCAGGTCTTTTTTGATCGCTAAGTCAAGCAACGTTACAAGGTCTCTGAGGCGTTCAAATTCAAGCACGCCTGCCTCAGCGTCAAAGTTAACGACCCTGGGGACATAGAAAAGGCCGCTACTTTTGCCAATTTCAGCCGCCCTTTCGGTCTTTAGCGCCTCTACAGCCAACAAAGAAGGGCTGCCGGTTTTCCGCGCGATGTCACCATTAAACTCCATTAACTACGCTCTAAACCGAGGCATTACCTTTTGTTTGCCACGCCAGCGACAGACTGCCACCGGACTTTCAGAAAACCGGGCAAGAAACTTTAACGTTCCGCACACATTCTCGATGGCATTGCACAGTACCGGCGGAACCGAAATCTTAGGCGGATGAAAAAAACCGACTGGATAAAGCTCCACTATCTCCAATCCTACACATTCGACAAGTCTGCGCATCTGCTCAACAGTCATAACGTTAAATATGCCCTGCGACTTTATCTGCCGATGTCGCAGATACCGCAGCTTTATCCAGAGCGAGCCATAACTTTGATGGTTGTTAAATACGAAATAACCATCTTCAGATAGCAGCCCGGCAATTGCTTTCATCGTTGCCGAACGCAGAGATGGCTCAGCATTAACAAAGAACCTAAAAGCCGTTATCAGGTTAAACTTCCTGCCCTGCAAGACGTTTTCTGTGGTAATGTCGGCCTCGATAATTTCGGTCCGTTTCAACTTCTGCCTGGCGATAGCTAACATTGAACCTGATACGTCCACACCTGTTGATGTTGCTACGCGATCCTCCAGAAAACCTGTTATCCGGCCTGTCCCACATGCAAAGTCCAGCAGATGGATGTCCCTGTCCCTGAAATATTTTTCCAATATCCGCAGTATGATTTCTTGCTCGCGCGACCACAAAAATCTCTCCCAGGCCTGCGTTTTGTAGTAGGCCTCATACTCAGCACCCTTCTGGGCGTATTTATGAGAGTCTCTGTAGAGCAATGTGCACAAACCGCTTACGCTCGACTTCTTGCAGACTCAGGAACCAACTGCTGGCCAGTGTCACCACCATCGTGGCCACCACCACACCTGCAATTTCAAGCCATGATTTCGGCGCAGCCACATATTTCCACACGGTGATCACCGCCACAGCCGGCAGCGAGCCTAACAGGGCAGGTCGCCAAACACTATGCACACTTTCCAACAAGGAAATACGCATTTTCCAGTTAAAATATATCGGCAAGATTATGCCTGATATTAACGTAATCGGCAGGAAATTAGACCAGGCTATCCCGAGTAATCCCCAATTGAGCACTTTTATTGAAACGACAGAGGCCAAAACACAAAGTAGTGCCGTTAAAGCCGTAAAAACGCCAAAAATCTTGTGCTCGCCTCGCCCCACCAACACCAAAAAGTTACTATGCTGCGCCAACATCAAACAGTGCCCGACAGTAAGAATGGACAAAATAACAGCCATTGCGTCAATAACTGTCGGGGAGAATTTCCCGCCAACCCATATCCACAAAAATTCCCGGCCCATTGCGACCAAGAAGCAGCCAGCAGGGATTAATAGCAGAAGGCTGTATTTTTGTGTCAGGAAAGATATTTCTTTGACGCGCAATTGGTCATCTCTGGCGTCCAGCTCACTGACGGCAGGCTTTATGGCTGCGGTGAAGGCCTGCAGAAATTGCGACAATAACAGAATCCCTGCGCTGGCAAAAAAGAATTGGCTTACTTCTGCCGTGCCTATGAAGATGCCGATTATCACATTGCTGGCGTGATAAATTATTATGGCTCCCATGGCATATAAGAAGGTGTTTAATCCGTAAGCCAGCATCTGGCACAATAGAGTAAAATCTGTGTTAGCAAAGGATAGCGATGTCTGCGGCAGCAACCTCCTGACAAAAACAAACTGCAACGCTCTGGTCGTGACTTCGCTGAGCCCAAACGTTATCCCCATCGTCAGCAGACCGTAGCCTCGCGACAGGAATACCACCAGCAGCACCGTTCGCAGCAGCAGAATTATAAGCATCACTGAATTGATGATGTCGTATCGTTGCAGCCCGCTCAGCACGGCACTATACAATTGCAGTGGCATCGCCGCCGAACAAAGGAATCCAACTATCAAGACAAGCACACCTGCGGTCGGGGTCAGCTCAGGTTTAATAGCGAACCAAGAGCCAACATTGTAGTGGATTACTATGCTGATGCCGACAAGAAGCACTGCCAAAGCCGAGTAGAAGACAAGCGTTGTGTTAATCACCCGTTGGATGCCTGTGTTGTCGTTTTTTGCAAGATAGACTGGGATGTATCTATTCACGGCGCTGTTTAGCCCCATATTCAATAATGGCCCATAATGTAAGATAGTGCCGCCAATCAACACCCACACGCCATAACGGTCGTGCCCGAGCTTGGCCAGAAAGAAACGCATCAAGAAAAAGGCAATGACCGCGTTACTTATCGGTGCAACGACGTTAAAAATCGTGTTGAGGATCAGCCTTTTTGAAGTTGCAATACGTTTGTCAGTCATATTATCTCGCAGGGGTGGGTGTGACCCGCACACCGTCGCCGTGGCGGCGACGGCTAAACGCCCGGCTGTTTCTTTTGAGCTAAACAGAATAGATTCGCCGATTCAAAAAGTCTTGCATCAAGGATCTCAAGGTGTTTGCAAAAGAACTTTACCGGGCCTATCCAGCCAAGCAGCAATTCTGCATTTTTGATCAACCTAACAAAAAATCCGGCGCCATCAAAATCCACTACGGTAAAGCCGCAACAGTTCAGCAGCTTTTCAAGCTGTGTTCGGGCGAAATGTTCGTGCCAACGTTTTCGGGCTGAGATGTCACCGATAAGACCATCCGGGTGTGACATGTATCGCAGCTCATATTCAGCTTTCGAATGCTTCCTGCAATAGTACCAGCGATGTATCCTTGGAAAGCGAAATTTGAAATTGCCCGTATCCAGAAACGAAAAGAAGTGCTGCCCCGGCACTGTGACAATCAATACTCCATTATCTTGCAGCACGCGATTCAGCTCACTCAACAAAGCGCTTTGCTCGGTTAGATGTTCGATTACGTCCAGAATGGTAATGGACGTAAAGGCACCATCATCGAACGGCAAAGGCACGGTCTTACAGATATGTATGACTTCAATATCTGGAAATAGCTGGTGAGCTTTGCGGACTGCATCAGCGGAAATATCTACGCCGACCAGGTGAGCGATTGCTTTACTTTTTAGACTGGCAAGAAAGGCACCGTTTTGGCAGCCAAAATCCAAGTGAGCCGCACCACCGACAGGTATATGCTGCCACGCAAAGCCGTAACGATTGTAACCGTGCGGGTTATCCGCCGACAGTTCGGTGTGCATGTTAGAAATCAGAATGCAAAATGCAAAAATCAAAATTAACGAATCCGGTTCTTAGACATTTAGTGCCGGCGACTTCTTCAATTTTGCATTTTAATCTTTGATTTTTTATTGCTTTTTGAATAAATAATGGAACAGACGTATTGTCACTCCTGCGGAAGCAGGAGTCCAGAAAACGTTTATAAAACGACTGGATTCCCGCTTTCGCGGGAATGACAACTTTGCCTTGTTTGCA